>Ga0256407_10008052_pt1 | contig 15612 bp, 16 predicted proteins | sample RumenRJG_04DNA_FD_193489 | JGI IMG/M metagenome (GOLD analysis project Ga0256407, IMG submission 193489) | Bovine rumen microbial communities from Lethbridge, Alberta, Canada - RJG_04 | ecosystem: Host-associated > Mammals > Digestive system > Stomach > Rumen | place: Canada: Alberta...
TGCAACGGGCGGTATGGGTGATTATCAGTATGCGGTACTCTATAAGAAAAAGTCCGAAACAAAATGGACTGTACGTCAAGGATACAAAAACAATGATGAAATTCTTGTCAGACCTTACACAAATACAGATTATGACATCTGTATAAAAGTTAAGGACAGCACAGAAACTATTTCCAAAAAATATTTCAGCATAACAGTCAAATAATTTCTTTCAATCCCAAAAAGCCCGAAATCAAGCATTTTACGCTGATTTCGGGCTTTTTATTGGTATGTGATGTTAATTTTCTCTGCTGATGACTTTTTTCTGCCATGATTTTTTGCCGCAGCTTGGACATTTCATGTAGCGTGTTCTTCCCATGTGCGTGGCAAGATAAACACTTCTGTAAGTAGGCACATATTTATGACCGCATTTTTTACATTCATAGCAGCCTGCGACCTGCTCGATTCTGAGAGCTACCAAAATTCCTATCATAAAGATTACAAATCCAAAAACGATAAGCACTACTTTGAGCCAATCCTGCATTTCTATCAGTGCTGCAATAAATATCATTGAAAAAAGGAACATAACTGACATTAAACCGATTACGATTTCAAGTGACAGCAGCCTTTTATCAGCCTGTTCTTTTTGTTTGATCATTTCGAGTAAATTTTTCTCTGATTTTTCATTGTAGTTGTTCATTGAAACTACCTCCCCACTCAGTAAGTCGTTGACAGTGATTTTGAGCAGCCCGCACAATTCAAGCATGATTGAGACATCTGGCAACGATTTTCCGGTTTCCCATTTTGACACGGCACGGTCAGTAATGCCTAACTTTTCTGCAAGCTGCATTTGTGTTAATTTCTGTTCTTTTCTTCTTTCTGCAATAAATCTGCCGATTTTGATTTGATTCACGGAATTGTCCTCCTTTCGCTCTTTATTTTAATCCGTTTCCGTTCAAAAAGACACATACCGGTAGTTGAGTGGGGAATATTCAACTGCCGGTAGAGTGAAACAAATTCAATGTATCCACCTATTCTAATGAAATTTTCAGGACAATTAAAGGTCAAAGCCTGAAATCAAGCGATATACGCTGTTTTCGAGCTTTTTCATATCAGTCGTTACAAAGATAAATCAGAATTTATCTGAACTTTTCCAAGCGATAAAGTTGTTCGTCATCAACTTCTGCAATTCCGTTTTTAAATTCGTATCCCATTTTTCTATAAAACTCTACTGCAGTTATTGAGGCTGGAATCTCAATTCTCTTTGCCTTTAAAAAGTATTCATCTTGTTCCAAAGTTTCAATGATTTTACGACCGATTCCCTTACCCTGATATTCAGGAAGTACAAATATAGTAAATAAGCTACTTTCATCTTCTTTGCCCCAATATGAACCGATTGCTCCACAGCCAATGATTTTATTATCATCACATACAACATAGATATTCGTCCAGCTTGAGCGTTCAATCAGTTTTTCGGCAGTTAAAAAACTGATGTCATTTTCAATGTATTCGAGCGAATAATCCTTTATATTTGTTGTTCTCAAGGTTTTAGCAATCACATCTGCAAGCTCATTTGCGTCCTCATTTTGAAATCTTCTTATATTCATTTTTTATCTCCTCTATATTCTAATTTATACACAAAAGTATGTGCTAATGAAATAATACCATATCCTTTGAGCCAATTCAAGGTCAAAGCCCGAAATCAAGCAGTTCACACTGATTTCAGGCTTTTTATTGCAAAAACATTAACCGTGATATATAATATTTTTATGATAATCAAGGAGGAAAAGCAAATGCGTCTTTTTGTTGCAATAAAATTCAGTCCCGAAATAGAAAAATCCCTGAAAGATTTGCAGGATAAAATGAAAGAAAATAATATGACAGGCAATTATACAAATTGTCAGAATTTTCACCTAACACTTGCATTTATAGGTGAATATAATAGTCCCAATAAGGTTATGAAAGCATTGAGTGGAGTTGAATTTGAACCTTTTGAAATATCTCTTGGAGAAACAATCGGCAATTTCGGTGATATTCTGTGGGTTGGATTGAAAAGAAATTTTAAACTGATGGCATTGGATGAAAGTGTCCTAAAAACATTGGAAAATGAACATATACCGTTTGACCGCAAGCCTTTCAAGCCTCATATAACTATCACAAGAAATGCAAGAATATTTTCCGAAAAAGGAAATCAAATAAAATCATTGAAAATAAAGCCATTGAAGATGACGGTAGAAACATTTTTACTGATGCATTCACACATGGAAAACGGTCGGTTTATTTATACGGAGATAGGAAATATCAAAGCAAAATGAGAGGGGAGAGAATATAATGTCTGAATATCATTTTTACGGTTGGGAATCTGCTGATGTACAGGACAAAAACGGTCTTTCACCTGCGGATTACTATGATATTTTATCAAAAATCTGGTGTGCGGAAACCTGTGCCCCAAGACTGAGAAATAAATGGTCTGCCGAAAACAAAACTATGGGACAATGTTCCGTTACAGCCTTTTTGATACAGGATTTTTTTGGCGGTGAAGTTTATGGAATACTCCATCCCGGTGGAAATTATCACTGCTTTAATGCAGTCGGAAACTGCATTTTCGACTTGACAAGCAAACAATTTGGTGATGAAATTCTTGATTACAGCGTATGCACAAAGCAATCAAGAGAAACACATTTTGCCAATGAAGAAAAAAGAAAGCGTTATGAATATCTGAAAATGAAAGTTATGGAGTTATTGTGTAATAGATATGAAAAATGAATCATTTTTAATTGAATTGCAGAGAAATTACTGATATAATGTTGATGAGGCTTTTCAAAAAAATTATCATTAAGGAGATTGGCTATGGATACTGAATTGAGTTTTTTTCAAAAATTAAGAAACAAATTGTCTGTACACAGGGAGAACAATCCCGGCATATTCGTTTTTATTTTCATCATCGTTATCAATGTAGTAATGATAGCGTTATCTTCGGGACTGCTTTTGCTCCTGCCCGAAAACGCCGGCAGAACATTTCCTGAAATGATGCGTTTTGCATTTACGCTCATGGTGAACCCCAGCGGAAGATATCAATACAGTGACTATCCGATTTCTTTGATAGTTACTACCGTTGTCGTACTTCTCGGCATGATTTCACTGACAGGCGGTACAGTCGGTTTCGTTACCAATATCATTACAAATGTGCTGGTAAAATCGGCTTCCTCTCACAGAAAACTGAAAATGAAAAAACATATCGTTATTCTGAATTACAATCACAAAGTCCCCTCTATCATCTATGATTACTGCTTTGATTACATGAAAAATACATATGTGGTGATTCTATCAAATAAAGATGAAAATGAGGTCAGACATCAGATCGACAATTTATTCAGGGCACATCAGGCAAATAAAAAATTCAAAAATATCATTATCAGAAAAGGCAGTCCTTTTTCACAGCTTGATTTGGACAGGATAGGGCTGAAAGATGCAAGAACCATACTTCTTATGAAACCTGACAGTGAAGAAAATGAAAGCGTTCAGAATAACGCTAAAAATTCCGAATTCAATGTTTTTAAGCTGTTCATGTTCGTAAACAGCTATCTTGGCAAAAACGTAACCGAAAATATGCCGTGTGTCATTCCTGAAGTGTCCGATAAGCAATCTGAAAAACTTATCAGAGAATATCCTTTCACGGCAGGGAATTACTGTTTCCCTGTCAATATCAATGAACTGCTCGGAAAAATCATGGCTGTCACAGCCGTAATGCCTTCTTTATGTGATGTTCTTCTCCATCTTATCGGCTTTGAGGGAGTGGAGTTTTATCTGAAAGACATTCCCGAATCCCTTTCGATTGCAGATGAACTGAAATTACAGCATTCAGCCATGCCGATTCTCGACATTGAGAATAAACGCCTGTATATTTCCGAAAATGAAACACTCATAAAAAACTATGGTTTAGGTGAGTATGTTCTGAAAAAGCCACTCCCCGATAAAAAATTCATTCCCTGTCTTGCCAATGACAAGCCTAAACTCCTTATCATCGGCTCTAACAATAAGCTTGATTATATACTTGACAGCCTTGTATGCTTCAAAAAGGAATTTCCCGATTTCAAGCTGACAGTTGTTTTAATGGATACGGAAGAAAATGCCGAAAAAATCAGTTATTACAGCAATTCCCCCGAATACAGTTCATTATTCGGTGATGACAGCAGCCCTGTTATCGTAAAGGATATTACCGAACCATTCGGAAAAAAAGACGGCAGTTCCATTCTTGATGATGTCAATTCGGTATTGTTTCTTTCGGATGCAGACTGTGACGAAACAAGCATTGATGAAAAGCCGCTGCTGTTTTGGAACAGCCTGAAAAGAAATGATGTTAAAGATATACATAACTGTATCGTTGAAGTCCTTGATATGCAGAATGAAAATATCATTGAAAAGAGAAACAGAGATCAAGTCGTAGTCAGTGAAAGATTTATAAGCTGCCTCTATGCACAGCTTGGAAAAGATCCTGTACGCCTTGACTGTATCAAAGATTTGATTACCTTTGAGGGTGATGATGCCTCTGTCAATTCAAACAATCAGCTTGTCAATAAATGTAATATCTTCTCGGTAAAAGCGTCACTCTTTTTTAGTAATTATCATGGTGATTTGACCTTTGACAGCAAGCGTGAACTGATATTGTGGGTATATGAAGCTACAAATTATCAGTATTTGCCCATAGGCTGTATGAAAAACAATGTATGCTATCTTTTTTCAAGAACGGAGGGAAATAATGACGGTCTTGATACGGCAGTTCTCCTGCCCAAAAATAATGACAGTGAGCTGACAATCATGCAGGATAAATTGACACTTGAGCCTGAAAACGAGATTATAGTAATAGAGATCATAACAAAATAAATAATGAATTGTTGACAACAGAGGAAGAACGAATGAAACATACTCCTCGTGACGGTGTCAGAGGTCATTGGACAGGTGAAAGAGGGAATTCTCGTTTCATACCTAATGAAAACTCTGAGCATGGAAAAGAAGTGAGTGATACACTTGAGAAATACGGTCTTGAAGGTATAGAATATAAAGACGGTGTGCCTGATTTTTCAGAGTGCTCGGAAGAAACGGTTGAAATCAGCATGACTGAAAATAGAAGTAAGAATTTCAGCAAAGCAAATGCCGAATATGAAAAAAAAAATGGAATGAATGTGCTAAAGACGGTAAAACGGACCGGACAGCAAATGATGTCAGGGAATATATGAAAGACCATGATCTCACATGGCATGAATGCCCAGACTGCAAAACATGTCAGATGGTGCCGAGAAATGTACACAGCTATTATACCCACTCCGGTGGTATTGCAGAACGTAAGAGAAATTCTGAAGTGGCAGAAAGCAGTTCATGAAGAAAAAAGAAATGCTCACAGATAAAGTAAAAGCTGTATCTGTGAGCATATTTTTATCGAACAAAAGCAGAGGATACAAACTGTATCCCTTGTTATAACTTATTATAGCTTTTTACGAAAATGGTGTAAATTTGGTGTAGAATGGTGTAGGAAATAATCAGCTTGAAATCAGAATATATTTGATATATTGACCTTGTTATAATTATAATTCATATGTTGGCTTGTGTCAAGACGAAATATTACAGATTATCGGACTTCCTATTTTGGGTAATTCTGAGGAAGATTTTCTGTAGATAATATTTTGTCCTGCGTTATTTCCAGAAGGATAATTCAGAAGCATCAATGCCTATATCCTTGCCTTTGAATACAGGATCGATTTTTTCTTTTTTCTGTTTTTCAAAATCTTTCAGAGCTTTAATAACCAGTCTTGAAAGGATAAAGCAACAGGGAATATTGATAAGAGTCATTCCACCCATTGTAATGTCTGCCATTGTCCATGCAAAGTTCATCGGAACCAATGCACCTACGAAAATAATTACAACACAAATTATGTAGAATACAGTCATGAATTTCTTTGACGGTAGCTTCTTCTTGTTGAGATAGGCAAGGGCATTGTCAACATAATACAGATTTCCTATCAGAGTAGTAAATGCAAACAGAGCCATTGAAATTGTTACAAATACAGGACCGACACTTCCGAAAACAGTTGATATTGCCTGCTGTACATACGGTGCTCCCGAAACCTGCTCATTTGCTTCAACGCCCGAAGTGATACACATAAGAGCCGTTGCCGTGCAGAGTATCATGGTATCTATATATACAGATATTGTCTGTACAAGACCTTGCTTTACAGGGTGAGTGACATCTGCAGAGGCAGAAGCATTTGGGGCAGAACCTACTCCGGCTTCATTGGAGTAAAGACCTCTTTTTATTCCATAAACCATGCATGAGCCGCTGAGACCGCCAAAAATAGCTTTGAAATCGAAAGCATCACGGAAAATAGAGGCAAACGCATCAAGAATAAGAGGAATGTGTGCAAAGATGATAATCAATGAAACAAGAACGTATGTAATGCCCATGATAGGAACGCCTTTTTCTGTAAGCTTAATGATACGATTTCCTCCTCCTAAAACACATACCGCTGTCAGAGCGGCAAGAATTCCTCCTATGATAACCGGTGTCCATGTATCATCATAAAAATCGTATATCTGGAATGACGACTGCAGATTGTAGGAGCAAAGAAGATTAAAGCCGAAGGCATATGTTGCAATGAGAAATACGCAGAATATCGCTGCTATAAAAGGTTTCTTGAGAGCTTTTTCAATATAGTATGCAGGTCCGCCATAGCTTTCACCGTTTTTACCTTTTGCTTGAATATCTGAGCAAGAGTACTCTCCATAAATGCAGATGATGCTCCGATAATACACATCAGCCACATCCAAAAGCAGGCTCCCGAACCTCCAAGACATATCGCAGTTGAAACACCGACAATATTACCTGTTCCCACACGGGAAGCGGTAGAAACCATCAATGCCTGAAATGAGGATACATTCTGTTTTCCCTTTGGTTTTTCCATAATTAGCTTGCAGGCTGTACCCAGAAGACGAATCTGAACGAAACGTGTCCGTATCGTAAAATACAGTCCTGCCGCTGCCAGTACGATGATAAGTATCGGATAATACATAATATCATCGATTGCACTAAAAATAGCTTCCATTATTTTTCTCCTTGTTTTTGTTATTAGCCATAAGTAAAAATGACTTATGTTAATTTTAACTGAAAGCTCGCAACAAATCAAGCGGAATTTATGTATTTTTTAATTCTTTTCTTGCTGATATATCAGAATTATTAGCTAAACTATATATTAGCAGGTCTGCCATCTGCATCCATAATTTCCTTCAATACACTATTAACATCTTTTCCATACGTTTCTATTGGAGCTAGCTTAATATTTTTATTTTTTAGAATACGGATACTTTCTCTTTTAACAGTATTAATTACAGCAGGTGCGTGTGTGCTGACGATAAACTGTACTTTTGGGAAAATAGCCCTTAAATCTCCAAGAACACGCTGCTGCCATGCAGGATGAAGATGAAGGTCAACTTCATCAATCAACACAACTCCATCTGTATTTTTACATATGTTTCCTAAAAATTGCGGATTCAATACAGCCATACGACAAGCAATATCAGCAACAAGACTTATCATGGATTTGTATCCGTCACTCAACTGATTAATCGGTATACGCATTGCATCACCATTTTTATCAATATAAGCAACTTCCAACTCTTTAGTAATCATACTGTATTGCATTTTTATATTTTTGTAACCGGTTATACGGCTATAGCATTCTTCCATTGCCGAATAAACAGCCTCAAGTTCAGGAATCTTTCCAAGTCCCATTTCCTGATTTTGATATTTCTGAATAGTCATCTTCATAAACCAGTTCACCATCAGTTTAACATTGGCAGTTCCATCTACACAATTAATATATCCATTCAATCGATTGCTTTTTTCAAACACATCTGTCTGTTTGTTTCTATGATAGTCCCAAAGACGACCGGTGACATAATATGCAATAATTGGAAGACAAATCTGTGTATCACCCTCTCGCAAAGATTTCTGATAATCAATTCCCAAAGATATAATTTGATTTGCATCTCCATATTTTGTTTGACCCGAAGAAGAATCAATACTTCGTGACCACTCTATTTCGTTACTATTCGACGGTGTCAGAACAGATGCTGCCGCTTTTACAATTACCGGATATTGCTCTTGGACATCTTTGGTACTTCCCACTTCATAAGCTTTCAAACGAGCCTGGCATTTGTCTATTTTTCGGCTTGATAAACCATCCATCTTTACAAACATGGAACTTAAAGCAATTGCAATTCCTTCCATTATGGATGACTTACCGGAGCCGTTTTCACCAATAATAACCGTTAAATTTTTATGGAAGTCGATTTTTATATTCTCAAAACATCGAAAATTATGAAGTTCTAATGATTTCAAATACATAAATACACCTCGCATTTTTATTATTTTTCCAACCCTGTTAATAACTCATATTATAAACTGATTTTACCATGAATATACTTTTAAGACAATATTAAACTGGTCTTTATATAGGGGCTAGGTGAGCAAATGTTATTAAAGGTAATTCAATTGAATTTCAATGATACTAAATTAAAAAAGAAATATCAACTTCTAATGTGCTTAAAGTTGGTTGGTTAAACAGTAGTTTTTTGCTTCAGATAATTTTTTTAAGAAAACTTTTTGTTAAATATTTATGTTCTCCCTTTAAATTTCAATGTGGCTTATTGTTTTCCATATATTTATTTAACAAAAATTGTTTGGTCAAATTTGCAAGGACAATTAATACACATAGCAACTGTTAATGGATCTATATTAAACTCAGTTGCTATAATATGTGTGTCAACTAATACACTCATAAAGAAGCTTTCTGAATTGCGTTCTTCTTTCGGTATTTTGAGATTTCTTATTCTATCATAGTATGAACACAATTGCTTTATACTATTACGTTGTTTGGAACTTAATCCATTAAATTGTTTAAGTGCGTTTTGAGGTTGGATTAGACTTTTAGCAAATGTATTTGATGATTTAATCCATTTTTGAAATTCATTTTTTGAAATAATTTTTACCTTAATTTTCATAGATTTCCCTCCAAAACTCTTTTAATGATTTAAACTTCAGAATATGTTCTGATTCTAATTTAGGGAGCAAACATCTAATTTCATCACAATCTGAATCATTGAGATAATAATATACACATTCATCAAGATCAGCTGAATTAATTACTTCAAAGATATGAAAATCGTTCCAGGGAGATAAGCCTAGTATTTCTATTGTCGCTGTAACAGATTTAAATTCGTTGAAATAATAATCATCAGAAAACGATAAAGTAGGATTAGCTGCTTTCAATTGTATAGCATATCCCAGGTTTGCAGTTAAAGTATTCCTATTTTTTGTCCATTCGTCAATTTCTTTTTTTATTGACGGATTGGTTCTATATAATAATGCCATTTTTTCTACACAACTATTTGCTTGAGAGTGTTGTTTTATTTGGAATTCTTTATATTCACCACAATAAGTAGTTAGAGCATTAGAGTATAAATAAAAATAGTTTTCATCTATTTCTGTGTCTTTTATAGGAGCATCGGGCACTTGATTTCTAAAAGAAGATTCAATATATACATCACTTTTTTTATCAAATTGACCATGAATATGATAGATTTTTTTCCCTATAGCCGATTCAATATTAGAATCATAGTTCGTTGTAAAAATGTTATCAAAGCTTTTAAGATAATTTGTAAGATTAAAAGGATAATTTTTATACAGTTGATTCAACTTTCCATCGTTATATATTGCATAGAGATAGGCAACTTTCATAGATTCTCTGACATAGAATTGTTCAGGATTATGTATTTCCGTCTTGTGACATACAAGATCATGAATTAAATAATAATCTTCAAATCCTATATCAGTAATTCTCAGTGTTTCAAGTTGGTGGAAATACTTTTTTTTAAAAGCTATAAGAGATTTCCTTTCAGCAGTTTCACAGGCGAATCTATCATATTTTCCTAAAATTATTTCTCGAGCCTCTAAAAACAACTGCCCCATAAAGTTTTTCAGCAAGAAAGGTCTATCAATAATAATATTTTTAGGAAAATCATCTCTATCACAATTTTTTAGAATTTTTAAGACTATCTGTTGAGATGTATAGTTTGTGCGATCAAATTGAATATTGATTCCATTTCCAATAAGTAGGTTTTTCATATAATCACCTCGCTATCTATTTGAATTTAATTCATAATCATTACCTTCATTTGTGTTTTTCTCTTTGTGCGTCATGCACTCACATAAGAAAGACTTCTTATCCGATACAAAAATGTAAACTGTGTAATAGAACAATTGGATATATCACGGATAATCAGATCAAAAACTGAACGAACGATATTTTTGCCGCAAATCAAACTGAATTTTCAAATTTTTAAGTTTGGTTTACGTCGAATATCTATACGAATTATATTTATAGTAATCGTTATAATAACATTATTTTCAAAGCCTTCCTTATATCGCAATCGTCTCTATACAGAAAAAATTGTTCGGAAGGCATATTGTCATTTTTGTAACAAACCATCTCTCTTTATCAATCATGAAAGATTTTGGACAGTGTAATTATTTGTTCTGTTTTGACTTTCAAGACATATTGCTCTAAGTTGTACTACAATCATGTCCAAATAGGTAATTATATCTATATCCGTATTATAAATATCATCAATCTCAATAAATCGTTGATAACGTCTTAGAAGAAGATTATAATGAATATTAAAATGTTTAATATATTGCAAAAAATCTTTTGTTTCCATTTTACCTACTCCACTTTAGTTTTTTTGATTTTTTAAATTTATCAATTCTTTTAATCCAAATATAGTTGAAAAATTTATTTCTCCGTTTTCTACTGCAGAATTTATTACACTGATATTTACTATCTCAGCAGAAATATTTGTATCTACCAAACTAGTTGTAATGTGTTTCTTCTGACGGTCAGTAATACGACATTCAAAAACTAAAGGACTGCATTCAAGATAAGGTGCATTTATAGTCTGTGCTTTAAAAGAATCATATGCTTGACCATCAGTTGGCAGAGAAATACATTTGGAAATCCCTAAGCTATAACTTTCTGTTTCTTTTCTTTTAAAGGACAGAACAGGTGACAGAGTTAATTCATCAGTATTTTTTAATTTCTCATATAATTCGGTTGAAACACTCAAGTATTCAATACAATTATTCTGTATATTGACAAAACTATCTATAGCCGTAAATAAGGGTACACCATTATAATAATAACCGCATATATAAAACATAAAAAAGCCGGAATATGGAATGCTACTTATATTAACTCTTGATGTATTGGAGGTAATTTGAGATATTTCACCTTTTTTATGTTTTTCATAATACGTTTCCAGTAAATGCTGACTAATATCTCGCAGTCTTAATATATCCGCTGTATTTAAGATATGCCATAATACTTGATTGATAGATACCGTATCGGATTTTTTATCATATGAAAAATAATTTTTAAGCATAGAACGCCCTAATGGATTAAATAAAATCAATTTTTTATTTCACCAATCGTAGGATTTTTATAAGCAAAAATACTGTCATTGCGTTCAACAACAAGATTATTATTTTTTCTTTGTTCGTAGTATTCTTTATAATAATTGGCTATTGAATTAAAAGAAGAAAAACCATTATTGTCAGTAGTTTCCAAAAAAGCGAGAACGAAAACAGGCATATATGTTGACTGTATTCGTGATTTTTGATAATCTTTAAAGAAATTTTCTTTGAGTTTATTCGTTTCAACATCTTGTATTTTTGGTTTTGTTTGAGAAGATTTCTTGGCTTTTTCTTTTGCAGAATTTTGACTCTTCTGTCTGCCTTTTGTGGCAGGTGGAATCTTGTCATTTTCGGAATCATTATCGGAAGTCTTTATATCTATTCCATCTTCATACAATAATTCCTGTATTCGTATCATGTCTAATATGGAAATATCGTATTTAGAAGCTATATCTACAAAATGCTTTTCGCTTAATGTCCCATTATGAACATACTTATTTTTTAAAATTCCTATCACTTTATCGATCTTTTTGTTCATATAATTTCTCCAAAATCATTATAAATTGTAATACAATTTAATATCACGAAAATAATGTGTTACGGAATGTTTTAATTTTTTAAGAGCTTTTTTCTCTATTTGTCTTATTCGTTCTCTTGTTACGCCTAATTGTTTGCCTATTTCTTCAAGGGTATATGTTTTTCCATCAATAAACCCATACCTCAATTTTATTACAGTTAACTCTCTGTGACTCAATTTATTTAACATCTTATCAAATCTTTCGGACATCAATCTATACTCTATTTGTTCAAAGTCATCTTTGGCATATAAAAGCAAACCTTCATTTTCCGAAAACTCATCCAATGAAAGTATATCATTCATCTTAATGATTTCCAGCAGAGAATAAGTCTTTTCGTGTGATATATTCATTTTATCCGAAATTTCATCCACTATCAATTTTTCGGAATCCAATGTACATTCATTGTAAATATCCTTAACTTGTTTGGTTTGCTCATACATATGATATGGAATGTGAATGATATTTTCATAATCAGAAATATATCTGTCTATTTTTTGTTTTATCCAAAGAGAAAGATAACTTGTAAAGTATGAATTTGAATACAAATCAAAAGAATTTATTGCTTCAATAATTCCATCAATAGATGCCATAAATATATCTTCAAGCGGAACAGATGTTTTTCCCTCATAGGACATTGTTATTCTGAGTGCAGTTCTCAGGCATTTTTCAGTCAGTTTAGTTTTGGCATACTCATTGCCGCTTCTTATTTGTTGGATAAGTATGCGTATTTCTCCTTTTTGTATCGGAGGAACAGAACGAATATACTCTAAAGTAGGATGCATATCAGGATATAGTTCTTCAAAAAATTGATACACTTTTTCATAATCTGTTTGAGAATAATCGTAATACTCGTTGTCATCTGATGCAGCCGGTGCATCCGAGATAAGCACACCCATATCTATCAATTTATTGACTACATGATCCGTCATGATAAAAGACAGAGAATATTCATCGCACAATTCATATATTTCTTCTTCTGAAACATACCCTCTTTTTTTATAAAGATCGTTCAGTTGCTCGATAATAATATTCTCTGTCCTCATATTTTCACTTCCTATGATTTAACTTTTCTGCACATTTCAAGAACACTTTCCATGTCGATTTCCTCATTATATCTTTCATCGAATTCTTCCAAAAAATCGTATAATTTTTCTGTATAATTTTCAGGTTTTGATGCTCCCTCAATTAATTTCTCATACAAAACTTCTATTCCGCCTCTGACATAGCTTTCATACAACTCTTCATCATCGGAATTGTTTAAGCCTCTGAATGCTTTTTCAATTCTCTTTTCAAGATCAGGCTCATACACTTTGTCAAGTAACATAATCAGTCTGTAGTTGAAGTTAAAATCATCCACACGATTGATAAGCTGCTCAGGGAATATTTTGGTAGGCTTAATATCGTTGCTTTTATCAAGAGCTGCCTTCCTTTGATACAAAAAACCTATAATGGGAGCTAACATATACACATCATAGTTATGCTCAAAAAACTTGTTTTTTTGATTATCAAATTCGCTTGTCAATTTTGTTACCATTTCTGCGTGTTTTCCTCTGAAACTGTACTCTTTATCAAACATATTCATCACCTCTTATTCAAGAACGTTTCAAATTCGTTCCTCTTGTCAAATATGTAGTCTGCTCCAATTTTCTCTGAAAGGTATTTTGCAGCGATTTCTCCATCCGTATCTTTGATGAAAATAATAACCTGTTCGGCAATATTAGGAAGAGTGTCGCATACAGTCTGAATCCTTGCTTTATCAAAAGCGGACAAAGGAGCATCCATAACAAGCGGATATGGCTCTGTAGAAAGTTTTTCATTATCTTTGTTATTTCTTGCCATCTTAATAACACCTGCAATAAAAGCAAAGATTATTGAAATACTCTGTGCTGTTGATGTTTCTACACCAACATTGAAATCCTTATAATCATTGACAATAGTCTGTACATTATATTTATCATCGATCTTTAAGGACATACCACCGTTATATATAGATGTAAATATCTCGTTAATGCATACTTCCAACTCACTTCTTACTTTCTTTTCCTGCTCTTTATAATCGTTTTGCAATACCGTGTATATGTACTCCGCATAAGCTTTGTATATTTCAATTTTACGATTATTATCATTTTTAAGAGAAAGATTTCGGCGTTCGGATTCACAGCGGTCTATTCTTGTTTGCAAACCACCAATTTCCTGATTCAAACGACTTTGTTCACTGGTTTTTTCTCTAAGATCTTTGTTATATGCCATAAGTTTTGTCTGAAGAGGACCTATATCAGCAAAACTCTTTAACTGTTCCTCTATATCAGATATTCTGCTTTCACAATCATGGTTATCTTCGACTCTTTCTGCAACATCTCCAAGATTACTGCCGACACTTTCAAAAATATTTACAGTGGAAGAAACACGATAATTACACTGTTCTACAAATTGGTTGATCAATGTACCAAGCGACTGAGGAGGAATATACTCTAAAAGATTCATCAGATGCTGATAGTGCTCGTCACCATTCGTAATAGGTGTTCCGCAGATACAAGTCCCTCTGGCTATCAGGTAATCAATAGTTCTCTGATGAATGTCAGGAATACCTTTATCGAGCTTATCTGCATCTACAAGAATCTGCAACACATCGGTAATCATTTTTTGATAAAAATATGTCCGGTAATTCTGCTGAAAAGATGATACAATATTCTGGGTAGAATTACCTATAATGACATTATTTCTCTCTATAGTAGCCTGTAAAGATTTTATTTCTTGAGCTAAATCCTCAGCACCTTTATTTTTTTCAATTCTGATTCTCAGATTTTGTATTTCATCCTGTAATTTAGGAATAAGAGAATCCAACTCGCCTAAACGATCATTCTTATTATTCATTTGCGATTGTAATGACTGTATTTCTCTGCCGTAATCTGCTATTCTTGAATCGCTATGTGCATCATATTGTTCTTCGTATGAACCTATGACTGAGTTTTTTATTCCTCTTGTACCTTTAATATGTTTCAATGCAGCAAGATAAGTGTCAAGACCAAGAAGTTTTTTTACAGCCTCTGCAAATTCTTTGCTTTTTCCGGACTGTATTTCTTTACTCATGTTTCCTATACGCTCACCGTCAAAGAAAAAGTATCCTGATAACTCCTTGGGTAAAATTTCTTTGACCTTTGAGTCATTTTTAAGCTCCGGTACAAATTCCTGCTGTCCGTCTTTGCCTTTGTATCTGATTGTCAGCTTTGTGGGAGAATGCCTTTTAAGCTTTCCGGAATTATCTAACTGATATGTCTGTTCTCTGAGAATATAGTAATCCTGCCCCTTATGTTCAACTTTCAGTTCTACACTGACGGCTTTAGAATCTCCGGGACGCATATCCTGAAGTGTAGCTTTACAGAGAACAAGAGGATCAGCAAAATCGGTTGTTCCATACATACACCATGTAAACGCCTGAGCAAATGTTGTTTTTCCGGAACCGTTTTCTCCCATGATGACAGTCACATTCTTTTCGGGATCAACGGAGAACTCTATTTCCTGTTTACCAACAAA
>Ga0256407_10008053_pt1 | contig 15611 bp, 11 predicted proteins | sample RumenRJG_04DNA_FD_193489 | JGI IMG/M metagenome (GOLD analysis project Ga0256407, IMG submission 193489) | Bovine rumen microbial communities from Lethbridge, Alberta, Canada - RJG_04 | ecosystem: Host-associated > Mammals > Digestive system > Stomach > Rumen | place: Canada: Alberta...
CGACTCTGGTCATCAGAAGTCGGTATTCCTGGCCAATATGACCCACGAGATTCGTACGCCACTCAATGCCATCGTAGGTTTCAGTGATTTGCTACAGGCTATGGACGATCAGCCCGAGCAGAAGCGCGAGCTGATACGTATCATCCATAACAACTGTGATATGCTGTTGCGACTCATCAACGACATTCTGGTGCTGTCGAGCGTTGACTCCACAGGTCTGGAACTTATACCAGAGCGTGTGGACTTCAGCAAGGAGTTCGACGTAATCTGCCAGTCGCTGGAACAGCGTGTCGATAACCCGAATGTAGAGTTCCAGAAAGAGAACCCACTACCCTCACTCATGGTTACCATCGACAACGGACGCATCCAACAGGTCATCACCAACTTCGTCACCAACGCTGTCAAGAACACACAACAGGGACATATCCGCGTGGGCTATCGCGTGGATGAAACGGCAGACGGACGGAGCATTTATTTATATTGTAAAGATACGGGATCTGGAATACCAGAAGATGAGCAGGCACGTATCTTCGAACGTTTTGTCAAACTGAACGACTTCGTGCAGGGCACAGGTCTCGGACTCTCCATCTGCAAGGCCATCATTGAGAAGTGTGGTGGCGAAATTGGTGTGGAAAGTGAAATTGGCAAGGGCTCGACGTTCTGGTTCCGCATACCTATTTAATATATGAGAAAAACATCATGAAATACTATCAATACTCTCTCTTGCTACTGTTGGCCATCTTGCCACTATCTGTTTCTGCACAGGAGGATAACGACAGCATACATTTTACCGAAGAACACCCACTGGTTTATGAAGACGCGTGGGATTTGTGGCCTTACGCCTTCCTCAACGAGAATGGCGAGCCTGTTGGCTACAACATTGACCTGCTTAGGATGTTGTTTAAGGAGCTTGACATCCCATATATCATCAAGTTGAAGCCTACACAAGAAGCCCTCAACGACCTGAAAAGCGGCCATGCTGACCTGATGTGCGGTATGGATGCTAACTTCCATAACGAATACGGACAATATGGCAAGACGGTCATCCAAATCTTCACGCATAGCGTGCTACACCAGAAAATAGACCCTGTCAAAATCAAGAAGGTCGAAGATTTGGCTAACCATCGCGTTATCGTCCATAAAGGCAGTTTCAGTCACCACCTCATGATTCGTAACGGCTGGGGCAATAATGCTGTAGCCTACGACGACATGCAGGAAGCTGTGCAGAAGGCCCATCTGTCCAGGGATTATCAGATTGTGTGGAACACCATGTCGTTGCAATATCTGATTCGCAAGTTTCAATTCAACGATTTGGAACTGGTGCCTGTCAATGTACAGCACGGCGAATACAAGTTCATGTCGAACAATCCACACCTGCTCAACAAGTTGGACAGCGTCTACACCCTGTTGAACTCAGAAGGGCGCCTGCAACCTATTCAGAACAAGTGGTTCTATCCTGACCAAGTGGACTCAGGCATTCCCATATGGATATGGAAAGTGGTGGGAGTGATTTTTGTGTTGGCTGTTGGCGTACTAGTTTACTATATCGTCTATCGCATCCGCGAGAAGAAAATGAAAAAGGCCATAACGCGCAGCAACGAACGTCTGGCACTCATCCTGCGTACCAGCCATGTTCACATCTGGCTTTATGATATTGCTACAAATACCATTACCCGATTTGACGAAAATGGTAATCATTTTAAGAGTCCGCTCAAGTCAGGCATTTTCGACTATCACATCCTACCTGAAGACTTCGACCAGTTGGCAGCTACCATTCAGAAGATGATTATGAACAATGAAAATGAAGCTGAGCTACAGGTACATGCCAACACGACTGGCAGCGACGAGATACGACATTTGACTATTTTGATGTCAGTGCTCCATCGCAATAAGGAGGGACGTCCTACAACCCTCATTGGTACGTCGAGTGATATCACTACTGAGCGTTTGCGCCAGATACAGGTAAAAGAAAACCTCGTACGTTATCAAGCTATCTTCAATGCAGCTATGGTCGACACCGTTGCCTACGACGCCAATGGTACAGTTGTCAACATGAACGAGATTGCCGCCTCAGTCATCAAGGGTGGACGTTTCACCGTCCATGACAATAATGTAAACCTGCGCGACGTGCTGCGCATGGACAATCTGGACCTGGAACACATGGAACAGACCAGTATGACGCTGATGTACAAAACGGAGGAAAGCCAGAGCGAGGCCACGCGTCAGTTCTTCCAACACGACAAGTTCTACGAGTTACAGCTAGTGCCCTTCCGCGACAGTAAGGGTCAGTTGCAAGCCATCTTCGGTACAGGCCGCGATGTTACAGAAAATGTAAACACATACACGCAGATGCAACACAACTCCATGCTGTTGCAGCAAGCCAATGATGAAGTGAGCAGCTATATCCGCAACACCAACTTCGTACTTAGCAATGGTGGTGTTCGCATGGTAGACTATTCACCTGAGACCCATACGTTGTCCATTTATCATGGTATCGGCCAACACGAGTATGAACTGACACAGACACGTTGTCTGGCACTGACTCACGACGAATCGAAGCGTGTCACCCAACGCATTCTGAAAACGATGGATAACCTGTCACGTAGCTCACTGAATGCCACTGTGCGCACGACGCTACGCGCCAAAAACGGCCATCCACTCTACCTCTATCTGTCATTCATTCCCATCATCAATAACGAGGGCAACATAGAAAGGTACTTTGGTATGTGTCGTGATATCAGCGAAATCAAAGCTACCGAACAGGCGCTGTCAGAAAAGACACAGAAGGCCCAGGAGGTGGAGACCATCAAGAATGCGTTCCTTCGTAATATGAGCTACGAGATACGTACGCCGCTGGCTTCAGTAGTGGGCTTTGCCGAACTATTCCAACAGGATCATGAGTCTGGTGAGGAGGCACTGTTTATCCAAGAAATCAAGGAGAACTCGACACAGCTGCTGAAGCTTATTAACGACATTCTGTTCCTGTCGCGCCTGGATGCTGAGATGATTGAGTTCAAGAAGCAACCCATCGACTTTGCCGCTTTCTTTGGAGGACGTTGCGAAAATGCCTGGCAAAATTATAAAGTTGAGGGTGTAGAATATGTTGTAGACAATCCCTATAACAAACTGGTCATCGACGTAGATTCGCAGAACATCGGTATTATCATCGACCAAATTATCGCCAATGCTGTGCAGCACACCACTACAGGTCAGGTACGTGCCCGTTTTGACTATACTGGTGAAGAATTAGTCATGGCATTTTTGGATACAGGTAGTGGTATTCCTCACGAGAAATTAAGCCATATCTACGAGCGTTTCTCTGGCAGCACCAGTCGCGGTACGGGCCTCGGTCTGCCCATCTGCCATGAGATGACACACCAGATGGGTGGCAAGATTACGATTAAGTCGACAGTTGGAAAGGGTACCATGGTGTGGGTCACTATTCCCTGCGAGTGTTCAGAGATTGAAAGAAAATAAGATCATGAGACAAAGGATATTACATATATTTCTGATAATGATGGTACTGATACCTGCAACGGTGTCTGCTGCCGACCACTACGGCTATACAGATGAAGCTCCACTGGTGATTGCTGCCGACTGGGACTTCCAGCCCTTCGAGTTCGTGAATACTGACGGAAAGCCGTCTGGCTACAATATTGAGGTACTCGACCTGATACTGACCCAGATGGGTATTCCCCACAAGTTCGTCATGAGTGAGTGGCATACCGTCAACGAAATGTTTGCCCGCCATGAAGCAGACCTCATCCATGCTCTCACCATCAACTTCAAGGGGCATCCCTACGTAACCACCAAAAAGTATATCAACTACTATACATTGCGTACGGCCCGTCGTTTTGACACGCCGCCTCTGAACAGTTTCCGCCATCTGAAAGAAGGCGATACACTATTGATAAAGGAGGACGACTATGGAGCGCTGGCACTACGTACAATGGGCACACTGCCATTCGGAATAGAATCAACGACGCCTAAGTCAGCACTCAGTCGTATCCGCAGTGGCAAGAGCCGTTATTTCATTTGGGGCGAACTGCCTCTGAAAAGTAAGATTCAGGAGTTATGCCTCGATAGTATTGCCCTTGATGAAACTGACCTGCCAGCTGGCGAATTGCGTATTATCGGCTACGACCACAACATCATTAGTCTGATTGATGATGAATACACCCGACTCGAACAGGCAGGTGACATACAACCCATCTATGACCGTTGGTTTCATCCTGAGCGTCAGCACGACAATGCTTCCCCATGGGCACCATACGTACTGGTGGGAGTCATCATCGTCTGCCTGGTGGCCGTATTTTTCAGTCGTATCATCACCATCCGCGTACGCAAGGCTACACGCCAGAGTTCCGACCTCAATAGCATGATGCTGCAGGCACTTAACATGGGAGAATACCATGTGACGGAATACGATATTCGTACCAAAATAGTGAAGAATCGACATGGTGGTGTACTACCGCACAATGGTATTCACATCGACGAGCTTATCAGTCGTATCGACCCAGACCAACGCGAGGATTTCCGTCAACAAGTAGAGAAGTTGTCACGTGGCGAAATAGAGCAACTGACCATGGAGCGCCGTTGGAATGCCGGAACAGAAGAAAAACCCAATTGGAGATACTTTGAGGGCAGTGCCATTCTGGAGCGCGAAAACGGCCGTCCACGTTATATCATTTACACTGTCAAGGATATTACGCGCGACGTCACTGAAGAGGCTCATAATAAAGACCTGAGTGCCAAATACAAACTACTGTTCGACACGAACATCATGGCCATGTCGTTCTACGACAAGGACGGCCATCTGCTTGAATCAAATCAGAAGATGCAAGAAATTTGCTTCCCCACCGAGATCAGCAAACGTTACTTCTACGAGACCAAGCTGTTCGACGTCCCTGGTACCAAGGAAGAATATAACCCAGATGACCGTGAGCCCTTCCATGTCTGCCAACACCTACAATTAAAGGATATAGGTGTGGATTGCTATGTAGAGAACAAAATCACACCGTTATTCGACGAGAACGACCAACTCATGTTCTACATTGTCACCACACGCGACGTGACTGCTGAGCGCCAGATGTATCTGCAAGAGCGTGAACACGAACAGCAACTCATCGAAACCAACGAGGCTATCCGTCGTTACGACCAACAATTGAGCTATTTGTTGGAAGAGAGTAATATATTCGTATGGATTTATGATCCAAAGACCGATTTAATCCACTTCTCGCGCAAGCCTCACATTGACGAGTTTACAGAAACACTCAACCAGTTTATGGAAGGTGTGCCAGAAAAGTCGCGTGCTAGCGAACTTATTAAGATGCGTGAATTCATAGCGCAACAGAAACCCTTCAACATCATCCATCAATACAACTACACGCCCGTTAAGAACGAACCTAGTTGGTTCTCAGTGAGCGGTATACCCGAGTTCAACGCAGATGGACAACTGGTTGATTTCTTTGGTATGGCACGCGACATTACACAGCTGATGTCAGCACAGGAAAAGTTGCAAAGGGAAACAGAACGTGCAGAGGATTCCGGCAAACTGAAAAGCGCCTTCCTAGCCAACATGACTCACGAGATTCGTACACCACTTAATGCCATCGTGGGCTTCAGCGACTTGCTGCAAATGGTCGACGACTCCAAAGAGCGCCTCGAATTTATCCGCATTATCCGCAACAACTGCGACATGCTGCTTCGACTCATCAACGATATCCTCGAAGCATCCAGCATGGGACAGTCGCTGGCTATCGAACCCAAGAAGATTGACCTTGCACGTACCTTTGACGACATTTGCCGTTCACTGGAACAGCGCGTACAGGAACCTGGTGTTGCGTTCCTTACAGACAATCCCTACCCCACCTACGACGCTGTGCTCGACAGTGGACGACTGCAACAGTTGCTTACCAACTTCGTCACTAATGCGGTCAAATATACCCACGAGGGACATATCCGCGTGGGCTATCGTGAGGAGAATAACGGTCTCTTGTTCTATTGCGAAGATACAGGTGCTGGCATTCCTTTAGAAAAGCAGGCCAGTGTCTTCGAACGCTTCGTCAAACTTAACGACTTCGTCCAAGGCACTGGTCTTGGTCTCTCCATCTGCCGAGCCATCGTTGAAAAGTGCGGTGGACACATCGGTGTTGAGAGCGAAGGCGAAGGACATGGCTCCACCTTCTGGTTCTGGATCCCGCGCGAGATTAAGATACAATCATCTAGCTGATAGGTACAAGGCACCGTCTATCACGACACCACATTCTGTGGCTTTCCCTCGATGAAAGCACGCACGTTGTTGATGGCTACATCCAAGAGGCGGACACGTGCCTCGCTCGAAGCCCATGCAATGTGTGGGGTTATATAGGCATTCTCGCAACGTAGCAGCGGATTGTCGGCCTTGGGTGGCTCCTCTGTCAGCACATCAGCACAGAAGGCCTGCAGACGATTATCGTTCAAAGCATCAGCGACGTCCTGATCGTTGATTAACGGTCCACGACCCGTATTGATCAGAATGGCCGATGGCTTCATTTTCTGCAGTGTCTGACGATTTATCAGATGCTGGGTATCAGGCGTCAACGGACAGTGCAGACTCAACACGTCACTCTCTGCCAACACCTCGTCCAGTGTCCTTTTCTGAATATACGACGGCAAAGTGTCAGCCGACTTGCTTGTATACGCCACGACAGACATGTCAAAAGCAGCAGCTATCATGGCTACGCGCTGCCCAATATTTCCAAGTCCTACAATACCGAATGTCTTACCTGCAAGCTCCGTCAGCGGCATATCCATATAACTGAAGTCGGGACTTGCCGTCCACTTCCCCTCACGATTCTGACAGGCATAGTGTTCCGTATGATTCGTAACGGTCAACAGGTGCGAGAATACCATCTGCGCCACACTCAACGTACTATAGGCAGGCACGTTAGTCACTATGATACCGTGCTCACGGGCTGCCTCCAGGTCTACCACGTTATAACCCGTGGCCAGCACACCGATATACCTTAACTTCGGCAGTTGCTCTATTTCCTGTCGTTTTAGCAGCATCTTATTGGTCAACACGACCTCTGCGCCCTTAGCCCTATCCACAGTTTCTTCAGGTTTCGTACGCTCATACACTGTCAGTGTACCCAACTCTTCCAGCGCTTTCCATGAAAGGTCGCCAGGATTGGCTGTATAGCCATCAAGTATTACTATCTTCATAACGTAACAATAACAAATAATCTTTGACGGCAAAGATACAATAAAAAAACAGACTAAACAAATTTTGCCAGAGAAAGCGTGGACATTTTAAAAAAATTTTCTATCTTTGCAGCGTAGTACTGCTGACACCAATTAAAAACTTATGGATAAAGACGTAAAAAAAGAACTGGAAGAGTTGCAGAAGGAAGTGGCTCGGCTGCGTGAGGTTAACAATAATATTGTGACTGCACTGCAACAGTTGGTAGAGCGCAACGTTACCCTCTACGAACGGTTAGACGTATTTTATTATGCACGCATACATGCACAGTGGCTGAAGGAAATGGTTCGCAAGCACCGCGAGATTGTGGCCCATGCTGACCTGCGCGACGACAAAGAGTTGATGGCCATCATCGATGCACGCATCGAGGCTGAAAACATTCCTCTGCCGCCTGAGTTTGGTCTCGCTGAATTAGCCGAATTGGTAGGTGTCACCCAGACGCGTCTGAAGGACCTCTTCAGAAAGAGCACCATTTATCGCACTGCTGATAAATATCTGGACAACCTCAGGCTGCTCAGAGCGTTGAGCCTGCTCAGAAAACATCCGGAATACAGCATCGAGGCCATTTCACAAGAGGCAGGCTTTGCCTCCGTACGTACCTTGAACCGTAAGATACAGGAGACCATCGGTCTGACTCCTGGTATCTATCGCGATATCTGTAATCCCAGCGACGACTAGTTTTTAGAAACTCAGATATTTTCCTTGCTGCTGCATGAACATCGCTTCATGGGCAGCAAGTTGGCATGTTTCTGCGTCCTCCTGCGTCATAGTTTCTGGCCAGTATCTGTTACCATCTACAATGCGGCCTGTCAGGAATTCACACCATGTGCAGGCAGCCGTATAGCGTCCAATGGTCAGCGAGAGATGGTAACCGTCACGATTCAGCGTATCGCCCAATCTGTAGCGGGCCAGTTGGATAGCCGTTCCTGAAGGAATGACACGCTTAATTCCCACAGCAGGCAATACGTTCTGCATCGTACTGACAATAGCCTTATACATCTTGTGCTGACTATTGTCGTAGGCTCGGAAATTCTTCGAATTGTAATCTTCTGCGTATGCCCATGTCATGTGCCACACAAACTCGACATGCAGATTAGTGGTATAGCTCTGTACCAGACGCTTCAACTGAGCCAGATTGGCAAAGGTCTTAGGCAGGCCGGAATAATGACTGGCCTGTTGCAGCGAGATAACGTCCCACTGCTCATCGCGGATAATACGCTTCAGGTCCACCTTCCGCTTGTTGGAGCGTACGCCACCGACCACCTTTCGGTATTCATATTCAGGCTTGCCCGAGAGCAGGTTTTCGTAATGACGGTCTATGGAACAGCCACCAATATAAGCATTGCCGATAATGAGCGAGTCGCCTTGTGCCTCGGCCAGTTCATAGAGATACTGCTCGACGCCATCCTGCGAGAAGCTATTGCCAATAGCCAACACCTTGATGACTTTCGCAGGTAATGGTAAAAGGGTTAAAAGGTAAAAAAGTAAAAATAATAACGTCCGTTTCATCTTACATCTTACTTCTTCCATCTTACATCTTCCATCTTACATCTTCCCTCTTCCATCATCCATCTTACTTTTTGCCGCACGGCGCAGTTTGCGCACAGCCTTGTCACGCTCCTGACGCACACGCTCACGCTTCAACCCCATGTCCTCGGCTATCTCGGCCATCGTCTGTCGCCAGCCCTTCAGACCGTAATAGCGACTGACCACCTCACGCTCACGCTCGTTCAGCACGTCAACACATGCCACCAGATCATCGTTCAGACTGTCTTCCTCAACAATGGCGTCAGCCTTCTCTGCATTAACGTCCTCAAGGACGTTCAGCAGCGTATAGTTGTTTCGACTACCCACGGGCAGCGACTCGTCGGTAGAACGCACATCGGTATCCGTATTAACCTTGCTGATAGCAGCCTCGATACTGCGACGGATATAAGGTGCAGCAAAGGTGACAAAAGGTTTGCCACGCTCAGGGTCGTATTTCTCAGCAGCCTTCATTAGTCCGATAGCACCTTCGTTCACCAAATCGTTGGTGTTCAAAATATCGCTCTTGTACTGGCGTGCCAGCGTCACCACATAACCCATATTGGCAGTGACGAGTTTCTCTTGTTCCTTAGTCATATCTATTGAGGTTTTAGCGTTTAGAGTTTAGAGAATGATTGTATTTTTGCAGCATGCTCTTGACCAGCTTGCCGTACGGTTTAATGACATGGTCAGGCCATGGTCCTGTTGCTTTTGCCTGTGGCAACAGCATCGAACAAGTCTCGTCCTTATCGCTGATGCTCCAGCACAGCCAACTGATGCCAAGACGCTCACACATGGCAATCCAAGCTTCCTCGCTTTCCGTGTCAACAGGTCCGTCACCCGATGCCTCCATGGCTCCACACTCTGAAATAAAGACGGGTATGCCGCTCTTGACAGCATCCTCCGTACGTTGGCGCAGGTCGTCGCCATGTGTAGCGGCATAGAAATGAACGGTGTACATGACGTTCTGGAATCCTTCAAGCGGACTGTTGGCCACCAGATGGATATCCTGATCCCAATGGGGACACCCCACCAGCACAACGTTATCCGGGTCGTACTTGCGTATTTCGCTGATGACCTCTGTGGCATATTGCTTCATGCTGGCCCATGAGTCCTCTATGGGCTCGTTGAAAATTTCGTAGATGATGTGCGGATAACGGCCGTACTTTTGTGCCATCTCACCAAAGAACTGCTTAGCCTCACGGGTGTACATGTGGTGCGAGTGCCAGTCAATGATGACGTAGACGTTCTGCTTGATAGCCGACTCGATGATGGGTGTCAGGCATGACATGGCCCATGTGGGATTCTGAATGTAGCCGGCCTTCGGGTCTTCCTCAGGCTGCACGCCAATAGCAGCACGTACCACCGAACAATGCCAGTCGCGCTTCAGCGTCTTCATCACCTTTTTATTATAGAACCGCGGCCACCAGTTATGCCAACTGAAGCTCACGCCTCGCAGCGTCACGGGATTGCCCTGCTGGTCGCACAACTGGGTTCCCTTTACCTGCAGTTGTCCATACTGTTTGACAGGATCTACCGCCTTTAAAGGTAAAAAGGTAAAAAGGTAAAAAAGTAAAAATAAAGACCAAAACTTTTTCATCTTTCCCTAACTTCTTAAACTTCCCTAACTTCTTAAACTTCTTAAAACAGTGATAAGGTATAAAGATAAACGACAGCAGCAGGAATAGCCAACAGCGATGAGTCGAAGCGGTCAAGCATACCACCATGACCAGGCAGAATGCTGCCCGAATCCTTGATACCCAACGTACGCTTGAACAGACTCTCTACCAAGTCGCCCCACGTACCGAAGACGACGACGACAAGTCCCAATCCCAACCATTCAGGAATGGAGAGCATACCTGCAAATATCGGTGAGGCATGGTTAGCATCGGCAATCTCCATGTTGTCGAGCCAGCCAATGCCATAGGCTACTGCTAATACGAAGATAGCACCACCTATGCTTCCCTCCCACGACTTACCTGGAGAGATACGTGGAAAGAGCTTATGACGACCTATCAGCGAACCAACGCAGTAGGCACCAGTATCGTTAATCCATAGGAATATAAAGACGCTCAGTGGCAATAGCGTATTGAATGCCACCATCCCACTGCTATTTGCCGTGAAAGCCAGCACGTTCAGTAGCGACAGCGGCAGCGCAATATATGTCTGCGACAGCATGGTGTACGCCCAATCCTGTACAGGGTCGTCCTGCTTCAGGTAGAGTTCGGCTATCTGCAGATAGATAATGGTCACCAGATAAGGGATGAATACTACGCTCTTGGCGACACCAGCATACAGGTCGCTGCAGAAATAGGTCATAGCATAGAAGAAGTAGACACCTGCCACCGTACAGATAAAGCGATTGACGGTGACGTGCTCGCGTTCGTTCACCAAACCCGTAAACTCCCATATCGTCATACCTGTCACGATGCTAAACAGTAGCACCATAGCCTCTGGACGTAGGAAACTGGCAACAATCGCTGCCACAAAGATGACGCCAGTAATAGTCCTAATGATAAAATTCTTCATAAGCAATTTTATTTAGCGGTAGCAAATTCTTCACTCTTCATTCTTCACTCTTCACTCCTTCACTTGAGCTTTGCTCGCTCTGCTCGCCTTTAGCCTCCAGTTCCTTGGCACGTTCCTCAGCCATGCGCTCTGCATCGGCACGCATCTGGGCTTCCAACAGTTCTTCCGAACGGCTCTGCCAGGGACGCTTGCCAAAGATTTTCTCCACGTCGTCAGCAAAGATGACCTCGCGCTCCACCAGCAACTGGGCCAACTGGGCGTGACCATCCTTGTGCTCGCTCAGTATCTGCTTGGCACGCTCGTACTGCTCGTTCACCATCTTCAGCACCTCGTCGTCTATAATCTTCGCAGTGGTCTCTGAGTACGGCTTCTGGAACGAGTATTCCTGCTGGTTATAGTAGCACAGGTTGGGCAACTGTTCACCCATACCCGCAAAGGCTATCATGCCGTAGGCCTGTTTCGTAGTACGCTCCAAGTCGTTCATGGCGCCTGTCGAGATTTGTCCTATAAACAGTTCCTCGGCAGCACGTCCGCCCAACAGCGAACACATCTCGTCGAGCATGGCCTCTTTGGTTTGCAGCACGCGCTCCTCAGGCAGATACCACGCAGCACCCAAGGCACGTCCACGGGGTACGATGCTCACCTTCACCAGCGGATTGGCAAACTCCGTAAACCACGAAATCGTAGCGTGACCAGCCTCATGGATGGCTATCGACTTCTTCTCAGCCTCCGTCATCACCTTCGTCTTCTTCTCCAGACCACCAATGATACGGTCAACAGCATCCAGGAAGTCCTGCTTGCCCACCTTCTCACGATTGAAACGCGCAGCTATTAGGGCAGCCTCGTTACAGACGTTGGCAATGTCAGCACCCGAGAAGCCAGGTGTCTGACGGGCCAGGAAGTCAATATCAAGATTCTCGTCCAGTTTCAAGGGTTTCAGATGAACGGCAAAGACCTCCTTGCGCTCGTTCAGGTCGGGCAGGTCGACATGTATCTGACGGTCGAAACGTCCGGCACGCATCAGCGCAGAATCCAGCATGTCGGCACGGTTCGTGGCAGCCAGCGTGATAATACCGCTGTTAGTACCAAAACCATCCATCTCCGTCAACAGGGCATTCAGTGTGTTCTCGCGTTCGTCGTTGCCACCCATAGCGGGATTCTTCGAACGCGCACGGCCCACGGCGTCAATCTCATCGATGAAGATGATACACGGTGCCTTCGTCTTGGCTTTCTCAAAGAGGTCGCGCACACGACTGGCACCCACACCGACAAACATCTCGACAAAGTCGGAACCCGACATCGAGAAGAACGGTACGCCAGCCTCGCCGGCTACGGCTTTTGCCAACAGCGTCTTACCCGTTCCCGGAGGACCTACCAGCAGGGCACCCTTGGGAATTTTTCCACCCAAGTCGGTATATTTCTGCGGATTCTTCAGGAAGTCCACAATCTCCTGCATCTCCTGCTTGGCACCAGCTTGTCCGGCTACGTCCTTGAAGGTAATGCCCAGTTCGCCGCCCTTTTCGTACATCTGCGCCTTCGACTTACCCACATTGAAGATGCCTGCACCCATACCAGCGCCAGCACCGCCGCCCATACGACGCATGATGAACATCCACACCATGATGATGCCGCCAAAGAACAGGATGTTCATGATGAGCGAGTTGAAGAACTCACTCTCCTTGGCGTTGTCGTACGAGAATTTGCCCGTAAACTTATTGGCCTCGCGAGCCTGATTGACAAAAGTCTCCACTTGGTCGGTCGAGCCAAAAGCCACCGACACCGACGGACGCTGACCCGTCTGGTCCACGCCTTTGTGGAATACGTCACGGATATGTTCAGGCTTGATGTACACCTGTAGCGTATTCGAGTAGTTGTTCACCACAATCTCGTTGGCATAGCCTTTCATCACCAGCGTCTTGAATTCCGAGTACGACGTCTGCGTTGTCACACTCGAATTATCCCGACCTGAAGTCATGTAAAGCGCTATCAACGTAATAATCACGATTCCGTAGATCCAATTCATGTTGAATCTCGGCATATTCATCTGAGGTCCCTTATTCTGGGGTTGTTTCTTCTGTTCCAAGATATTCTATTTTTTGACCTTTTTACTTTTTTACCTTTTTACTTCTCTTAATCCAAGTCTGGTATTTGGATTAATTCTGCATCCTCCCACAAATGCTCCAAATCGTAATAGCTTCTCACGTCGGGCAAGAACACATGCACCAGCACGTCGCCATAGTCCATAGCCACCCACTGCGCATTCTCCAGTCCTGCCACGCGGGCAGGTTTCTCGTCCATCTCCTTGCGGGCCATTTCGCCTATCGACTCCGTGATAGCTTCGACCTGAGCAGGCGACGAACCCTGACAAATCACGAAGTAACGGGCTATGGCACCATCTATACCTTGCAGGTCAGCCACTACAATATGCTTACCTTTTTTCTCTTGTATTCCTTTTTTAATTGTCTCTACTAATTGTGTTGTTTGTTCCATTTATATAATAATGTATTTTTTGAGCTACAAAGTTACATTATAATCTTGAAAAAAAGGCAGAAAGCAGAAAAAATTGCGTTTTTTTATAAAAAAGTCCCTAAAAATTTTGCCAATTCCGAAAAAAGCGCTACCTTTGCACCCGCAATTCGAAACAAGCGCGTTTTGAAAACCAAGTTTGGGGTATGGTGTAATGGTAACACTGCAGATTCTGGTCCTGCCTTTCCTGGTTCGAGTCCGGGTACCCCAACAAAGCAAGAAGGTGTGTCAATGATGGCACACCTCTTTCTTTTTAGTACGACTATCCAACTCAACCCTTTATCAGATTAACCCTACGTCGATTGCCAAATGGCCTGACGGCGAAGTGAAGCCAGTAGGTGCCGCGAGGCGACCGTTCTAACAGCAGTTCGTCAAAGTCCTCTTGCCTCTCATTGCTGATGTCCAGCAGAATCGCAGCGTAACGGATGAGCTGCTCCATCCCTGTCACATGGATATCAACTGCGCAACCCGTCAAGTGGTTCGAATTCGGTGCGCCACCCACCGCCTTATTCACCTGTGGACTCCTGTATCCACTATTAATAATAATCGGAGTCTCTTTGTATCTACTCCCCTCCCTCTGCAGGGAGGGGTCGGGGGAGAGTCTCTTTCTCAGTTCTTCTAGCCACCCGCATACGCGCTTTAAATTCTCAATATGTACGTGCGAAGGGATGTTTCCATCAGCGGTTTTCGCACTTGTCTTGCACATTTCGCCAAGCGTAAAATGCTCGGACAGGCGTGCATCCTTATTAATTGTTACTTCTGTCATAGTTCTTATAAATTTAATGTAAAAACCCTGATGCCGCGCTGCCGCAGTGCCGCAGTGCCGCGGCCTCAGGGGTTAATGGCTACAACATGATGGTGCCCGTTTTGTGGAACAAAGCCTTTTGGCCACCTTTGTCCTCACTCACCTTTTCTATCAGATGGTCGCGATATAGGCGCGTTACCTTCTTGCGAGCGGAGGCTGAGCTACCCAGATTGAAGCAGCGAGCCACATCCTCGATAGTGAACTCATCAGGCAGACGATTGAAGCCCTCAATGGTCTTCTGCCTGCGCTGCACATTCACTGAGGCATCCTTCAGCTTATTGTCGAAGTAAGCCTCTGCCATCGCACCAAAATAGTGCCGCTGACAAGCGTACTGAATGTTTACGATCAACTCGGCGAGTTTCCAATCCACATCATCCGTCTCAAACTCACCACACCAGTACTGGCCATCCTGCTTCATCTGGTCCCAATGCCGCATAACGATAAATGGTGCAGCGAAGTTCAATCCGTGATAAGCACAGCGCTTCAACAGCATTTCGTCAGCTTTCGAGTCGTTCTCAGCTGCGTCGGCCATGCGTCGTGCCGTCCAATCATAGAGTTCGTCGACGATTTTCTGCACAGAAAGTTCGCCCTTCATCTTATCCAGCTTCTCAGCCCACTCCTTCAGACGGTTGTCGCTGTCGTAGTCAACAGTTGTTTCGCGACTCATCATCTCAAAATTTGTGGCAGGCAGAGGAATGCAGGTCAAGCGGGTTGCAAGTCCAGATCCAAAGTTCTGCTCGTTCACCATCTTTTTCAAGGCGATGGGCGTACCTGTGTAGATGTAATTCCAGATGACGTAGAACTCCTGGAATACACTGTCCACATTCGAGTAAGCCTGTCCGTCTTCCTCATTATGGAAAGCTTTCAACTGTAGTGCCTGCTTATCGATGTATGCACCACCTTTCTGCAGCGACAACGTGTTGTCCAACTCTGTGTCGAACGTCAGCATGTGCAGCTGCATGGGCTCTCCGTTCACCTCTTCTA
>Ga0256407_10008056_pt1 | contig 15608 bp, 20 predicted proteins | sample RumenRJG_04DNA_FD_193489 | JGI IMG/M metagenome (GOLD analysis project Ga0256407, IMG submission 193489) | Bovine rumen microbial communities from Lethbridge, Alberta, Canada - RJG_04 | ecosystem: Host-associated > Mammals > Digestive system > Stomach > Rumen | place: Canada: Alberta...
AAGCACCGTATGAAGCGGAGATTGGCAATGACCTTCGCAGTATGCAACGCGCCGTCGGGAACGGACTGATTGAACCGATTTTTATGGATGACGGCTGTGTGCTGGTTGGCAACGAAGAAAGCAAGCTCAGAGGAATGCAGGGCAACCGTCACCTTGACGGCGGCGGTATCATTGCCGGACCATTCTTTATCTGCGGTGACGCCGGAGAGGACTTCCGTTCTTTAACGGACGATGAAGTCAACAAGTATATGGAAAAATACGCTGAACCCGAGAACATTTCCGATGACGAAACCCAGTCGGACGTCGGGTTCATTCTTTATGGATTTTAAGAAGGAGAGATTATCATGGCACAAACATACAGAAATAACAATCAGAGAAACAATCAGAATCAGCAGACACGGAAACAAAACACTCCGGCTATCCGTGCGAAAATTGACCGTCTCGTAGACTCCGACGGCAACACCAGAGCCTACGCCAGCGTGAATGTTGCAGGTGCGGTGGCTATTCACGGCATCCGCGTGATGGATTCACGCAAGGGCTTGTTCGTATCCATGCCGAACCGTTCATACAAGGACAGCAACGGCAATACTCAGTACAGCGACATTGCCCACGCGGTTACAAAAGAGGTGCGCGAAGCTATCAACAAGCAGGTGCTTGACGCCTATAATCAGGCGTTGGCAGAAAGTCAAAACGACGGCTTTACCGAAATTGAGGACGACGACCTGCCGTTCGATGAGGACGAGGACGGCAGTATGGGATTTGCACCGTCGATGTAAAAATCTTTTCGATTCTGTCTGGACTTTCCGAAACAGTGACAGTATACTGCTCGATGAAAGGGGGATGACGTATGAAAAAGTTAGCAGTCATCTTAGCCATCTTAATGGCAGCAAGCAGCTTCAGTGCCTGTTCACAGGCAAAAAACAGATCGGAAACAACATCAATTCCATCCGTTGCCACGCCATCCGAAATACCGGAACGGCGCACCGAATCCGACAACCACACGGAAACGGAGAGCACCGAAAAATCGCCTGTGTCGGCTTTTCAGGAGCAGTCGGGAACGTACCCGACTACGCCGAAAAAAGCAGACGTTAGCCCAACGTCGCCGCAACAGAGCCGCGTTTCAGAGAACAGTAAACCTGATACCACAAACGTGAAATCAGAAAACAAACCCGATTCAACGGTTGCACCTAAACAAAGCAATCCGCCCTCGCAAAGCAGTACCGCTAAGCAGAGCGTGACAACAGCACCGGCAGAGAAAGAACAAGTCAAGCCCACCCCAAAGCCAACAGAAGCGCCAAAGCCGACTCAGCCGCCTAAACCGCAGCCGAAGCCGACAGAACCTCCCACAGAAAAGAAAGAAGTCGATTACAGTCAGGTTGTCAGCAACCTGATTGCATACGGTCAGCAGCTTGGCATGGTTTACAACGGTTCACTCGGTCTCGGTAACGCCGGATGGTTTCCGCCGACAGATATCAGCAGTTACACTGATACCGCCGGTGCCACCGCTGCCTGCTACGGCGACGTTGATTACGTCCCGTACTACTATGAAGGCTTGGGCGCAGCGCCGTCCGATATTATGTTCAATGTAATTGCAAGCGGCGGACAAATCTATGTAGTATACGGATAATAAACCACAATCCCCGAATCAGCAATGGTTCGGGGATTTCAGATTGGAGATGATAACATGTATATTTCAGCACATATAAGCTATGACGGGAAATCCGCTGAAATTGATTTCCCTGTCAGTGATGATTTGCTCAACGACATTCTGACAGAGTCAAAAATGCCGACAGACACAACATCAGCGTTCTTCGTTGAGGATATCCACTATCCTTCGGAGTTGTCTATGCTCAACGCAAAAGACATTAATCTGGATGAGCTGAACTTCCTTGCCAAACGGCTTGATTCCTTTACGGATGACGAGCTGGAACAGTTCTATGTTGCGGCTGAACACGAGAATATCAAAATACTGAAAGAGTTGATAAACCTAACCTATAACCTTGACAAGTTCACCGTTATCAAGGATGTAAGCGACATGGCAAAGGTAGGCAGGGCTTACTCGCTCAACACCGAAGGGAGTGTTCCTGCAGATTCAAGATATGACGCAAAATATGCAGAAATCGGCAGAAAGCTTCTCGGCTCAGGGCGCGGAATATTCACGGAACACGGCTTGTTGTTTGTCGAAAACAAGCCGATGGATGCAGTCTATGACGGACGGGTGCTGCCCGGCTTCGCATACAAGGATTTTATCGTTAATGTTGACCTTACCTACAAAGGAAGGTGTGAGAGCCTGTTCCTTCCCGAATCAAGACTCGCCATTGATAAAGCCGTTCGCAGGCTCGGCGCAGCATCCATCGAGGATTGTGAATGCACATACGAATTTGAGAATCCCAACTACGGAAGATTTGCCGTAAAGTTTGAGGATATCTTGGATAACGAGGGCGTTGTTGGACTGAACGCGCTTGCATATCAGTTTTACACTTACGATGTGGATACAGAGAAGCTCGACGCGGCTATTGAAATGACGGGCGTGACTTCCTCCAAGAACATCATCACACTAATCAACTATCTTGACGATTTGGAACTGATAACAGATATCGACAAATACGATTTTGCCGGCGTTGGACGCTATTATCTTGACCAATCCACCGACCTTGAAATTTCCCCGGATTTATTGGACTTCTTCGACTTTGAAAAATTCGGTGAGTACATTGCCGAAGAACATTCTGGACATTTCACCTCGTGCGGCTTCCTCTACTATGACGGTGCCAATTACATGAGTGAGATTGAAAACGCGCTTGAAGATGAGAGCAGCGGTATGCAGTTGGGGGGTATGTAAAAATGACAAACTCCCGACAACGCGAACTGTTTAACGAACTTGTGGGCTGGGTGTGTGAGCATGTGTCAAACGACGAAGAACTCTCAATGGAGGAAATGGTATGAGCGTGATGTTTTCAAAGGTGACGCTGACCGCTGATAATGGCAACACTGTCTCGCTACTCTGCTCAGGCTGTCCGCACGATAATTACGATTTGGAAGATTGGACTATCTATCAGAAATTTATGTCGGATAACCTCGGCTGCGAATCCGTCAAAGCTAAGGTTGAAACATTCATCTACGGCGAGGGCGAGGTTTTCAAAGCCAATGAGTACGAGGTTGCAGCCTTCACCGGCAGAGGCGAAAAGTTTCTCCATCATCCCGATGTCCGCTTGCAGAGTATGTCGTCATTTACCATCTATCCACCTGTCGTATCTTTTCAAAATGTGATGGACAAGTTGATTTGAATATGCCTTATTGTTTGCTACTTGAATAAAAGGAGATGATATGTTATAATAGCACCGAGGTGAGAATTATGGCAATAACGGGATTTTACTGTAGTAATTGTGGCGAAGAAATAGACCCGTGGAAATCATCTGTTTGCCCATATTGTAATGAACCACAGTCTTATGAAAAAAGAGCCGCTTTCTTAAACCACGAATTATTATTTGAAGATTGTCCAAAATGCGGATGCGACAAATCATTTTATCAATCATCGAGTTATTTTGACATAGCTATATGTTGTGATTGCGGTGCTGAAACATATTTTAATGATGAAGATAAAGAGCCAATGCCACAATTTGTTGAAAAGCCCAAAATTACTTGCCCGTACTGCAACTCAACCGATACAAAGAAAATAACTAATGCATCTAAAGTAGGCAGATTTGCTTTATTTGGTATTCTTTCTGTTGGAAAACTGACAAAGCAATGGCATTGTAATAATTGTAAAAGTGATTTTTAATTATAGACCGTTCACTTTGGACGGTCTTTCTTTATGTGCCTTGGAACATGCATTAATAGCAAATAAATATTTGTTCAACTATTATTGTTCTTTCTAACATGTATATTTCAGCACATATCAACTTTAACGGAAAATCCAATGAAATTGATTTCTCTGTCAGTAATCATTTACCCAACGACATTCTGACAGAGTCGAAAATACCGATAGACACAACTTAGAATATATTAATAAACAATATAAGCCATGAGGTTATAAGCCTTGTGGCTTTTCTTTTTTGGAGGTGAAATCAAATGTTACTAACCGCTTTAGTACAGTATTCGAGGGGCTCCCTTTTCCTTAACCTGCCGCGCGACCGCTACGACTTAGCGTTAAAACTCGACTCCATCGGCATTACAAAAAAGTTTTGGGATAAGCTTCGGATTGCCGACGATGAAGATAACGAATTTAGTGTCAAGCTGTTCGGCGAGAACGACATCGGAAAGCATTTGTCCCTGATTTTTACGGAAAACGACACCATTTTTGACGTCAACAAGACGTTGCAGATTTTAGAAAACTCTATTGAAGAAATCCGCGACGATTTGGAAACGAACATTGTTCACGACCAATACGACACGCCCGCGGAGCTTATCGCCGATATTGAGCGCATGACGGATGAAGTGGGCAGGTTTACCGAAACCTTTTACTTTCCGCTTATCGGCAACATGGATGAAGATGACGGCTACGGTCAGTATGAGGTTGACAACAGCCTGCTCCAGTGCTACGAATGGGATATCCGCGATCTGCTTCAAAAGGAGCAGGATTTAGACGGAACGGACATGAAAGACTACTTCTACGATGATGATAACACGCAGAAAAAGATGGTTTCTTGCAAATGGGATATTGTTGACCGAAATGATACCCTCTATGGTAAGGTGGACGTCCGGCTCAAAGAACCGCTTACATCAGAAGAAAAAGAAGTATTGCAGGAGTGGATCATCGGTCAAAATGCAGACGGCCTTGGAGAAAGTCTTGAACAGCGCCCGATAGAAACCGAGGACGGCGACCTCTATGTCTCTATGTGGAACGCAACGGGCTATTTCGTTTATGATGAGGATGAAATGAACGACTACCTTGCACAGCAGCAGGGCGGCGGCATTTCACAGTAAAATACTACATCAAAATAAGGATGTGATGATAAACATGATTCAGAAAACAGAATAGAAGAACAATCGGCAGAGGACGACCTCTGCTATTATTTTATCTAATAATGAAAGGAAAGGATTTTCATGAAAACTAATATTTCAAAATCAAAGATGACTCGCGCAGGCGCGATTATCCTCGCGGTCATTACGCTTTTATCAACTATTTTTATCATTCCGGCAAATGCGGCGACAGGCGATCCGGCAACGATTACCTTTGATTACGCCTATGATACCGGCGGCAACATCATTACCTACTACGGCACCGTTACCCACAACGGCATTACGGTTGGCACACCCGGCGAGGAGCTTTGCCGCATTTATGCCGACGGCAAGGATGCGTACTGCATTCAGCCCGGCTACAGCCTTTACTCGGGTAATACGCTGATTGAGGGCAAGTCATCTGTATGGGATGGCGTGAGTAAAGATAAGCAAAAGGCGGTTAATATCGCGCTTCTCTATGGTAAGCCCGGCAACGCCAAAAATCTCGGATATACCGAAGGGCAACAGTGGATTGCTACACAGGTGATTGTTTGGGAGCTCCTTTGCGGCTGTCGTGAAACAGGCGCAGGCTTCAAATGTACCAACACCAAGTTCATTGACGCGCTTACAGCAGGTGACCATAACCCCGGTGTGAAAGCTGTGTACAATACCATTGCGACGGCAATGGCGAACCACCATACCGTTCCTTCCTTTGCGGCTAACCTTGCGTCGAAAGCGCCTACTCATACCATGCAGTATAAGAATGGAAAATATACCGTCACCTTAACCGATAACAACGGTGTACTCAACAAGTTTAACTACAAGACAAGCGGAAATATCGCTGTCAGCATCTCGGGTAATTCCATGACGCTGGCGACTAATTCGCCTATTACCGAGGAAAAAACATTGGGTATCAATAAGAATGTGCCGACTGTTTCAGGCAATTCCGTTCTTGTCGCCTTTGGTGACGCGAATAAGCAGGATGTCATCGTCGGTCTGGCAGCTCCCGACCCGGTTCCGTCTGTATTCAAGCTAAAAACCAGCGCAGGACATCTGAAAATTGTCAAGACTGCCGAGGACGGTAATATCAGCGGTGTTGAGTTTACCGTAACAGGTGACAATTATAATCAGACAGCGAAAACCAATGAAAAGGGCGAGCTGATTCTCGCAGGTCTTGTCCCCGGCACATACACCGTAACCGAAGCTCCTTCGGATAAGTATGTGAAACAGGAGCCTAAAACCGTTACCGTTGAAAACGGTAAGACTGCGGAGGTGAAGTTCCACAACACGCTTAATACCGGTGACTGCGACATTATCAAAACCTCCGAAGACGGTGTTGTAAGTGATATTGAGTTTACCATCAGCGGAGATAACTACACGAAAACAGCTAAAACCGACGCAAGCGGTAAAATCCATCTTTCAGGTCTCCGCCCCGGTAGTTATACGGTAACGGAAGCTCCTTCCGACAGATATGTTACGCAGGAGCCTAAAACGGTTACCGTAGAGAATAACAAAACAGCGACAGTTACATTCCACAACACGCTGAAGAAAGGTACTATCACCATCTTCAAGACCGGCGATATTTTCTCCTCTGTGACCGAGGAAGAAGTGACTGAGCCTGTGACCGCAGCAGTGGAAGAAACCACCACGCCTGTGGGAGAATCGACGGTTCCGCTTGAAAATACCACCGTCAATGTTGATGAAACAACAGTACCTGTTGACGTGACTGCTCCAACCGAACCCATTGAGTCAACCGAGCCGACAGCTCCGGCAGAAGAAACGAAGCCGGTTATCAAGTATCAGCCTGTCTACAAGAACAGCGCGCTTGAAGGTGCTGAGTTTACCATTACAGCCGCGGAGGATATTAAAACAGCCGACGGCACGGTGCAGTATAAGAAGGGTGAAGTTGTTGATACTGTCACCACCGGAAAGAACGGCAAGGCAACTTCCAAGGAATTGTATACAGGTAAGTATACCGTAACCGAAAGCAAGAGTCCGTATGGCTATCTTTCCAACGGCAAATCCATTACTGTCGAAATCACCTACGGCGGTCAGAATGTGGAGATTACCAACACCGATATCAAGGTAAATAACATGCGTCAGAAAGCAGAAATCACACTGCAAAAGGCACTTGAAAAGCATGATTTGCTCCATACCGGGGATAACGGCGAAATCACAAATGTTGCCTTTGCGCTGTTCGCAGATGAGGACATCAAAGCCGCCGACGGCAAGGTGATCCCGAAGGATGGTCTTATTGAGATTATCAACTGTGATGAAAACGGCAAGGTGCAGTTCAACACAGAGATTCCGTTTGGAAAGTATTACGTTCAGGAGTATGCCACCGATCAGCACTACATCATTGACAACACAAAATATCCCTTTGAATTTGCCTATACCGGTGATATGGAAGTACAGCACTTCGATATCTCCGGCGATAAGGAATTTGTCAATGAATTGAAGCGCGGTACGGTTTATACCACAAAGGTTGACGAGGAATATCCCGACAACAAGCTGCAGGGCGCAAAGTTTGAAATCTACGCTGATGTTGACGGCGACAAAACGTATAACGCAGAAGTAGATACCCTTGTTGGTGAAATGAACGAGTCTCCTGTTAAGGCAGGTGATTATTACCTCAACAATCTTCCTGCCGGCGGATACTTCCTTTACGAAAAGGAAGCACCCAAGGGCTTTGAGAAGGATGACAATTACTATTACTTTGAGATTGTCGAGGATGACGATATTGTGACCGTCGAAAATAAAGCAGGTGTCGGCTTTATCAACAAGCCGTCCACCGGTGAGATTGAAATCACCAAGAAGGACGTTGCAACCGGCAAGCCGCTTCCCAAAGCAGGCTTCCGCATCAAGGACGCTGACGGCAAGGTAGTCGCAGAGGGCTATACCGACGAAAACGGTGTTGCCAAGTTTAAGCTTCGCGCAGGTAAGTACACCTATGAGGAATTCGACGCTCCCGAGGGATACATTATCGACACCACTCCTCACGAATTTGAAATTACCGAGAACGGTCAGATTATCAAGGCGGAGATGACCAATGAAAAAGAAACACCTCCTACCACACCACAGACCGGTGATCCCAATATGACCGGCTTCTTTATCGGTCTTGGCGCACTGGCTCTCGGTGGCATTGTCGCCTGTGCAATTCTTTTCTTGAAAAAGAAGAAGGATGACGGTGACGATGAGTAATGCTGAAAAAGGTATATATTTGCGCACCGCTCGCAGGTAACATCGGAGAAAACCTGCAAAACGTCAAGAAATATACCGAATACGCGCTCAGGTGCGGCACAGCTCCGGTTGTGCCGCATTTTTACGCGCTTTGTCTCAACGACGATAATCCCGTTGAACGAAGCATCGGTATGAAAGCAGGTCAGAGCCTGCTTTGGTTTTGCGACGAAATGTGGGTGTTCGGCGATCTTATCTCTCAGGGAATGCAGAAGGAGATTGACTTCTGCAAGATTATGAATATCCGAATCCGCTATATCACGGAAGATATGATTCGGAAAAAGTTAGGAGGAAAGCTTTATGAAAATGAAAAGACTTAACTTGATTTTGAGTGCTTTGCTTGTTATCATTATGATTGCCTGTTCTTGTGCAACCGTATTCGCCGCAGGCGATGTGTCATCAGCGATTGAAAGCACATGGAATGACGCCAAATCACAGATTCAAAACGTGGTAAACAATGTTGTCTTTCCCGTGTTGGATATGATTTTGGCAATCCTGTTCTTTGTCAAGATTGGTTCAGCGTATTTTGACTACCGAAAGCACGGCCAGTTTGAGTTCACGGCTCCGGCGATTTTGTTCGCGTGCCTGATTTTTACCATCACGGCGCCGCTTTACATTTGGTCGGTTATTTAAAAACCTATATAAACTACAACGCTAATAACGATACTGTGTATTATCGTTTCTTTTATAATCTGCCGTTTCAATTTATACTATGTATAAGCATATTAGATTGAAATTAGGTGTGATATATGATTGATAAAAGAATTGGTAAGCGATTCAAACAGCGCCGTGAAGAACTCGGTTTGACACAAGATGCTCTTTCCGAAAAGCTCGGTTTAACCACAAACTATATCTCTACAATTGAGCGAGGCGCGTCTTTTCCAAGGTGCGAAAAACTTATTCTTCTGCTCAATGGCTTGGAAACCTCCGCTGATGCCATTTTCTGTGATGTGCTGACACATTCCACGAAGGCTAAGGCGAGTATCTTGTCGGAGCAAATCAGCAGTCTGCCAAACGAGGAACAACAAAGAATCCTTGACATGGTAGAGTTAATGGTGAAACAGGCGAAAAGCAAATAACCGAGGGCTGTGTGATTTTTCATGCAGCTTTTATTATTTTTTCAAAATTCGACAGACTTTTACACTGCTTTGTGCTATACTATGTATTAGCGATATATAATATAACGCTAATATATAGATAGGTGGCAAATAGTATGGAGAATTTAACGTGTTGTTTCACAGGACACAGACCGCAGTCGCTTCCGTATGGCTATAACGAGCAGGATCCGCAGTGTATTAAGCTTCGTATGGTGATATGGAATCTGATGAACAAACTGATAAAAGAAAATCTCGTAACACATTTTATTTCAGGCATGGCGCTTGGAATAGACCAAATGTGCGCCGAAATGGTAATTGCTCTTCGTGACAAACATCCCGAAGTCACTTTGGAATGTGCCATCCCTTGTGAGGAACAGGCAGTAAAATGGACAGAACCGCAGCGTGACCGCTATTTTTGGATTGTGGAGCGGTGCGATAAGGAAACCTTGGTTCAGCATCATTACGATAAGGATTGTATGCAAAAGAGAAACCGGTATATGGTGGATTCATCTGAAATCGTAATAGCTGTCTGGAACGGAAATCCCAGCGGCACCGGGAATACAGTTCGTTACGCGCAGGAAAAAGGGAAAACAATTTTTGTAATTGATCCCGAAACCTTATCAATCCAAACCTTATAGCGGAAACAGCCGTCAGGATAAAAAGGTCTTGACGGCTGTTTGACTGTATAAAAGGTTTTCCAAAAATTGGCTTTTTAGCTGGACTTGCGTAAAAAACGTGGTATTCTTGTTGGCTGAAAGGAGGCGAAATAATGGATTTTTTCAGTGAGCTTTATCACGGAGACATCTATCCGGCAGAAGAAATAGCTGTGGATATTGCAAGTAATCCTAAGTACAATGAGCTGACAGCAACACTTGCAAAATCGGCAGAACAATTGACTAATAAGGATGAAAACATACGGCAGCTTGTTAAGCAGTACCGAGATGGTTTTGATAAACTAATCGGGCTGCATGAGCTTCATGCTTTTAAAATTGGATTCATTCGCGGTGCTGAATTAAAACAAGCAATCTCAAAGACAAACAACGAACCGTCTGTGTAGCTGTACATAGGCGGTATTTTTATGAACAAATCAGGCAACCGTCACACGGCGGTTGTACCTGTTTAAAGGAAGTGATAAATAGATGTTCGATTGGATTGGACAAATCGTTGAAGCCATCTCCAATGCAATAGGTGGAATGGTGAGCTTTTTAGGCACACAAATCGCAAACGCCATCTTTGACGCCATTCTGAAATGGTTTTATGAGATGATTTATAACGCGGTAGCCAATTTCTTTACGGAAATGGGCAAAATGGGTGCGGAAATGTTTGACCTGAGTTGGGTGCAGGCAACCGTCACCTTGTTTACCTACTTCGGCTGGGCATTGTTTGCCGCCGGAACCGTAGTGGCAATCTTTGATGTTGCCGTAGAGTATCAAAACGGCAGAGCCAATATCAAAACAGCCTCAATCAACGTGCTGAAGGGTTTCTTTGCCTGTTCACTTATCGGTATCGTCCCGGTTGAATTATACAAATTCTGTATATCCTTGCAGAACACCTTCGCTCATGGAATAACAGGGCTTATGGTAGCAGGAAAATCAGTGGATTTGGCCGGTGAAAGCACCTCTGTTTTAGAAGGAACATTTAAGGTGTCGGCACAAACCAACTTTAATTTGTTTAATTTACTGTGCCTTATTGCATTTGCATACTGTGTGGTCAAGATATTCTTCCAGAATATCAAGCGCGGTGGTATCTTGCTGATACAAATGGCGGTTGGCTCATTGTATATGTTTTCCGTACCGAGAGGATACACAGACGGATTTGTGCAGTGGATGAAGCAGGTTGCGGCCATTTGTTTGACCGCTTTTTTACAGACAAGCATCCTTTACCTCGGCTTGCTGACCTTCCCCGACAACATGCTGCTCGGCATGGGCATTCTGCTGTCGGCAAATGAAGTGCCGCGTATTGCACAGCAGTTCGGTTTGGATAGTTCGGTTAAGGTTAATATGATGAGCGTTGTTCACGCAACAACTACAGCAGTTAATCTGACGCGTTCTGTTGCCCGGGCTGTAAAGTGAGGCGAAGCACATGAACATAAACGGAGAATTTACTAAGGGAGACCTCGATGTTGAGCATGATATGGATGTCGATTGTGATATAGGGGAGGAAATCCTTGTGAGTTTTGAATGTTGGTTTGATGTAAACAGAAAATTCAACATTAACATAGCTAACGATGAGAACACATGGCTGAATATGTATGGAAGGTATAATCCGTATGAGAATACGCTTTCAGTCGAATGTGAGATAGACCGCGATGACGGCTCATCGTACTTCGATTACATTCCAACCAACGCAGAATCACAGCTCATGAAAGACCTTATCACAGCAAAAATTCATGAGGTTTATCGTCGGTCGCCTAAGGAGTTCTGTGAGGATGCCTTAGACAATGGCATAGAAATCGGAGAAATGCAGCAATGATGACCATATGCTCTATTGACTGTTTCAAAAATATAGGGTATACTGTGAACAACAGAAAAACTGCGGAAAGGATGCTTATCTCATACGAAAGGCGGCGAGAAAATGATCAGTATTACGGGAGAACTATTATCAGAGGATAAGGTGATTGCCACCGTAAAAAAAGGCGAAATTACCGATTGTGATGATACGCTCCTGCCTTTGTACTTAAAAAGGACAAAGGATTTTGAGGGATGGCTTGCATCACGCGCCATTGATACTCACAGAACAAACTCAAGACTGCTGAAAAAAGCACTTCGCTTGCATACAGCTGATGACGCGCAGATTGTGCTCGCCGTGAATGCCGCAACCATAACGGATCGATATTGGTTCCGACCCGAGGGTTCAAATGCAACCTTTGAGGATATTCGCTTCAAGGAGAATTGTTTTGACAGCCTTGCGCTGCGAGGAGATCCAAACGGCTTTTCTCATAAGCCATCCAGAACGCCGGAGCTGACCAACACCGGAAGCTATGAGAAGTGCTGGCGGCTGATTGACGGAGCATGGTGGATGTACAAAAGCGGAACCCCAAACGAATATTTCTCCGAGCTGTTTATCAGCAGGCTCGGCGAAAAGCTGGGCTTCGACATGGTTCACTACGAGCTTGACGACGGATACATCCGCTCGAAAAACTTTACAGACGGAACGTCATATAACTTCGAACCGATGTCTGCGCTTGTCGGTGAGAACGATGATTACAGCGTTTGCTTTGACGAAATCTATGCAATTTCGCCGCAGCTTGCCGAACAGTATCTCAAAATCATCTGGTTGGACAGCATATGCTATAACATGGATCGGCACACAGAAAATTTCGGATTCCTGCGTGACGCACATACAGGAGAGATTATCTCCATGGCGCCGAACTACGACAATAACATCGCGCTCATATCGCGCGGATACCCGAATAGCTCCAACCGTGAGCACGACGGAATCGTCGGCTTTTTCCGCGATTTTGTCCAAAGCAATCCCACAGCAAAGTCTATGCTGCAAGATTTGCAACTGCCGGAAATTACGGATGAAATGATAGATGAATGCTTTGCCGGAATCCCTATTGAGATAAACCGCAACTTCGTAAAGGCATTTATTCTAAATGGACAATGCGTTGTTCGGGAAATTATTTCGGAAGAACCTTCCGAGGATGAAACGGAACAGGATTCCTTTGATTTGACGCTGTAAAAAGAGTAAAAAATATTTTTATCAAGACGCTGCTGAAATGCGGCGTCTTTTTATTTGGAGGAATACAATGACACAATATATTTATCCGCAGAATCTCCGTGCAAAGGCAAACCTTTGGCTTTGGAATCTGCGGGATTTTTTGATTATGGGCATTGCCGCACTGCTGTCGGTTGTGATTTTGGTGCAGACACACATTTTCCTGCCCGCGGCGGCGACCTTGCTCTATGCTTTTCTCAGTATTCGTTTAGATGATACCACCATCATCGACTATCTGAGATATGCTGTCAAGTTTTTTATCAGCACACAGCAATACTTTGAATGGAGGTGAATCGCTTGGCAAAAAAGCAACAGAAAAAGAAAAAAGGACGCTCGGTTCAGCAGCTCATCGGCATTAAGACCTTCACTAAACACGGAATCAGGGTTGGCAAAGATGAGCTGCTTTTTTATGCAATCACACCGACCAATATTTCGGTACTTTCCGCAACGAATATTGAGGCGAAAATCCGAAACATGATGGTGCTGCTTTCGGCAATGCCGGACATTGAGGTTAGCTGTACCGATTCATCGGAATGCTTCGATGACAACAAGCTCTATCTGAAGGAAAGACTTGAAGATGAGCCGAATCCCAATATCCGCAAGCTGATTAAGAAGGACATGGATTTTCTCGACAGTGTTCAGACCGATATCTCCACTGCGCGTCAATTTATGCTTGTTGCACGAATCAAGGGCGGCAAGTCTGATAAGCAGAAGTCTTCGGCTGACATTGAGCGTAAGCTCCGCGAGGAAGGATTCGACTTCCGCCATCTGAAAAAGCCGGACATCAAGCGTATGCTCGCCATCTACTTCGACGCAAGCTTATACGGTGAGCAGATGCCCGATGTCGACGGCGAACAATTCTTGGAGGTGAATGGCGGCAGTGAAGATTAAAATTATCCTCTGTGTCTGTCTTGCTGTCTGTCTGACAGCACTTGGCGTTTCGGGTTTTATGCTTTACAACGATTACGCGCAACGGCAAAACGATCAGAACGCTTTTGAACAGCTGGATGAAGTGACCAGAGCTACAAATGATGAAGCTATTCCCGATGAAACAACTTTGCCCAATACCACTGAAAGCACTACGTTTGACGCAGATACGGCGGCAAAGGTTGATGAGCAGGAGTTTGTGCACCTCGCAGGGGATACTTACCGGAACCACGCCCATGATTTCAAATCACTGCGTGAAATCAACAGCGAGTGCATCGGATGGCTTTCCATATACGGAACCACCATTGATTACCCTGTTATGCATACGCCGACCAATCCTGAGAAATATCTCACTTTGAATTTTTACGGCGAATACAGCGTTTCAGGCGTTCCGTTTCTTGACGCAGGTTGTAAATTAGGCGTCGATAATATGATTATTTACGGCCATGATATGAACGCCGGAACTATGTTTGCTCCGTTGCTGAATTATACAAGCAAGAGTTTTGCACAGCAACATTCGGTGATTCAGCTTGAAACAGAACAGGGTGTAAAAAAATACAGCGTATACGCTGCTGCTAAAGTCAAGAGCAATGATATGTTCTATAATCTCAAAAATGCACCTAACAAGGCATTTTTTGAACAAAAGATACAGGACATATCTCAGAGAGCCTTGTACACCATCGGCAACCAGCCCAAGTACGGGCAAAAGCTCATTACGCTTTCAACCTGTACAAATGACGGTCAGGATAACCGTCTGATTGTGATTGCCGTACAAAAATAAATAACTAAACCATTATATCAGTCGTTTTGCGAATGCTTAACGGCTGATTTCTGTTGTATGACTTCTTGCGCATTCTGCTTCGCAAAACGGCGCAAGGAGGAATTATGGCAAAGAAAAAAGAGAAGGTACTCACGCCGGAGCAGCAGGAAGAAATCCGAACCAAGGACTTCTTTGACTGTATTCTGCCGGGTACTATCAAATTTCATACCGATTATTACATTATCGGTGACAGCTTCCGTTCCGTATGGGCGTTAAAAGAGTATCCGCCGACAACGGAGGAACAGGCGATTTTGTCGCAGCTCGGCGACCGGAACGGCGTTACGCTGCGTATCTATCACAGGCTTGTCGAATCCTTTGAGCAGCGTAAGATTATGCAGAACGCTACCAGAGCAAACAAACTGAAAACAAGCGGTACCGACGTGAACGATACCATCGAGGCGGAAGGTAACCTGCAGGATGTTATTCAGCTTATGGCAAATCTACGAAAAAACAAAGAGATTTTGCTTCACTGCTGTGTTTTCATAGAGTTGAAGGCAAAGACGCTGAAAAAACTCCGTGATTTACAAAGTGATATTACAATGGAGCTGACACGTTCAAAGCTCTCCGTGGATAAGCTGACGCTGCGGCAAAAGGAAGGTTTTCTCTCTGTTCTGCCCGTGGGCGCGAATCAGTTTGGCGCGCAGTTTGAGCGCGTTTTGCCGTCAAGCTCAGTTGCCAATCTCTATCCCTTCAACTTTTCGGGCAAGACCGACCCGAAGGGATTGTACATCGGCAGAGATAAGTTCGGCACGAATATCTTGGTTGACTTCGACAGACGAGCCGAGGACAAGACAACGTCTAATATCCTGATTCTCGGTAACTCCGGTCAGGGTAAGAGCTATCTGCTCAAGCTGATTCTGACCAATATC
>Ga0256407_10008057_pt1 | contig 15607 bp, 6 predicted proteins | sample RumenRJG_04DNA_FD_193489 | JGI IMG/M metagenome (GOLD analysis project Ga0256407, IMG submission 193489) | Bovine rumen microbial communities from Lethbridge, Alberta, Canada - RJG_04 | ecosystem: Host-associated > Mammals > Digestive system > Stomach > Rumen | place: Canada: Alberta | collected...
CGATGTCGGCAGTGAGTATCGGTTTGACCTGTTCCTGCAGCTGCATTTTGCGCGGCGGTTTTTCGGAAAGACAGTAGGGAGCAGCCCTCTCATTTGCATTGACGAGGGACAGGACCTCACCCCTTGCGAATATGAGCTGATTCGGGATATGAACGGCGATAAGGCGGTATTCAATGTGTTCGGCGATACAGATCAATTGCTGAAAACCGGACGCGGGATAAGCAATTGGGATCAGGTTGACGCTGTGATCGGTGGCTCGACGAGGTATCAGCTTCTTGAGAACTATCGTAACACCAACCAAATCACTGACTATTGCAACCGTTCGTTCGATATGCACATGACGCTTACAGGAGTCGACGGCCGCAATGTAAAAGAGATTATCCGAAACCGTCTGGAGCCGTCAATCTCAGAGATGAAAGCTGACGATGAGCGTGTTGCTGTCATACTGCCGAGATGCGTTAAAAAGGAAGAGTATTTGGACAGAGCGCAGCTACCATCTGCCGTCAGAACCCGCTTGGGAGAGAATATTGACAAAGGCGCTATCTCTATAGTGTATGTCGATGAGGTAAAGGGAATCGAGTTTGACCGCGTCTTTGTCGTGCCAAACGGGATGACGAAAAATGAGAAGTATATAGCTTTCACGAGAGCATTGTCGGATCTCACTGTTGTCGAGGACGACGAGCTAGACGAAGACGAGCATATCATTGCCCAAGAGCCGCCGACTGTGGAGGTGCAGAAGGCAGAAAGCGCGGAGAACGGCGGAAACTATAGCTTCTCAAACAATGTGCGGATTGGAAAGATAAAGGCTGGGAGCGTACGGCCACACGATAGCAGGGGTACATAGGCGTTGCAAGTAATGCCATAAAGGCAGGGGAGAGTGCCAAATGCAGCTGGGCTGGGTTGACTTTTCAAAAGGGGATCGGGACAAGGTGATGAGCGTCATCAACCTCCTGCAGGAGCGTGGAGCGGTTGACGAGCTGGGTATCGGCCTCATTCGTGATGCGTTCTCAAACTATTTCTTCCCTGGTACGTCGACAGTTCAAACGAGGGCAAAGTACTTCCTGATCGTCCCGTATGTACTGCAGGAAGCGGTAACAGGACAGTATGGGAACCCGGTAAGCGAGATTCTGCGCGCCATTGATAAAAATGAACGGGACTGCGCATTGAGCCTCTATCGTCGCTACGAGGATGATCCAATCAAGGAGAGGATCATTGGAGCGCGCATCTTGCCTCATCGCTGGGTGGCAAGAAAACCATCTGACATCTATTGGAATGGTATCCGAACCTACCACATCTTCACTCAAAGCGCCATGCCCATAGCTGACATGGTCAAGTTGTCGGTTTACCTCCGAACGCAGCAGGTAGGGAGAAATATGGGGAATCGAAGCGATCAGGATAAGGAAGGTGAGCGCGATGACCACGATGCGGGCGGGGTGGAATCACTTCGTTTCTTCGACTTGCCTGCGGGAGGCTATAAGGATTGGCGAAGGGATCTGGATATAAACCTGACACATGAGGAGGCTCTTTTCCTCAAGGACAAGATAGAGACCAGCGTACCTGATACGCTCCTGTCTTGGATGCTGAGAAACCATGTAGATCTTGAACAGTATGGCTCATTCGAAGCGCTGACGGCCGCCATAGAGAATGATGTGCCTCCAGAGTTATGCTATATGATGAGACTTGCCTGTAAGTTCAATCGATTGGCCTATGCTGTACATACACGATACAATGTAATCCTTTCAAAAGGTGAAAACCGAATAGCTTGTGAGGAATGGGCAGCAATAGCGGAAAGAATGGATCATGTAACAGAGGTGGACGTTGACGAGCTGATGGAAGCGTTACGCTTGAATGGCAGCCAGAATGCTAGGAAGCTAAAAAACTTTTTGATTGCACTCAAATCAGCATTCTTGTATGGCGATGAGCAGTTGGCAGATGAAATTATTATAAATCGCGAGATCAATCTAAAAACCAGAAGCAGAGCAAAGCTGTGCCACGCTGAGGATTATCCTCCTGATACATGGGTGGGCGGCCGTTACCTGGATTACCGCTTTTTACCGGCAAAGCAAATTATTTTGGATATTTTCGATGGGGAGAGGGCTGCGAATGTTCCGAACTAACAGCAATCAGGACCGTGTAAGCTATAGCGATCTGTTGATACCGCCGCCAGGATACTCGTTGGATATTGCGGTCGGTACGACCTATTCGCTGGATTTGGAGTCTCTGACAGCTGTCGCTATCGCGCTGGGGCTTAAGGAGAATTTGGATAGCAATCTCCTGCAGAATCCTATTTGCATGCTGAACGCCATCGAAAAAGTGTCCCGGAAGATGATCGTTTTTTGTGAAGCGGGTCAAATCAAAGCAAATACAAATGCATCGGCACTAATGCTCCTGCTTGAAAAAATCGTGGTTCCAGTCACCTTGCCGAAACGGAGAAACAGGAATGGTTATCCTGCATTTCACCCCAAAACGTGGCTGTTGCGATATGTAGGTCCGGATGGTGATTTGCGCTATCGCTTTGTGGTGTTAAGCCGGAACCTTACGTTTGATCGAAGCTGGGACATCAGCATAAGCCTTGACAGCACGGAGGAACTGGATCAGACCGATGCGACAGAACCAATCATATCCTTCTTGAATTTCCTTAGGAATCAGATCGGAAATGATGTGCAGGACTTTAGAAAGAAAAGAAGCACATTGAAAGAACTCAGCGAATCGCTGAGAGAGGTTTCTTTTGCGCTAAACAGCCAGGAATTCGGCGAGGATTTTATGATCATGCCCCTTGGTATCGGCGCTGACGGTTATAACATGGAGGACGATGAGCTTTTTCGAGGAAACAGTAAGTTTAATGATTTGGTCGTGTTTTCCCCTTTTCTGTCGGCATCTGTGATTGAGGAGTGGAACAAGCAGACGCATTCGCTGTCTGATACGAAAAGAATACTGATTACACGGCGGTCTGCTCTTTCGGAGCTGAGAGCGAATCAGGCAGACCAATTCAGGGTTTTTGTGCTCAAAGATGATATAGTCGAAGGCGAGGATCAGATTTCTGAGGAGAATGAGGATAAGCAGAGACAGGACATCCACGCTAAGATTTACCTGATGAGGAGAGGCTCTTTCACATTTTTGTACCTTGGTTCCATGAACGCCTCTACCGCGGCAATCAGCGGTAACGTGGAGATGGTCATGATGCTGAAAGCAAGAAACCGCTATCTCAATGGCGAAAAATTCCTTGAGGATATCTTTTGCGGAAAAGCAGATGGGCCAGACAACCCATTTGAAGAGGTGACCGTCCCCGACAAGACGGTGACTGAAGCAGAAGATGAATCAAAAAAACTTGAAAAGGTGATAAAGGACCTCTGCAGGTGTGATATTAGTGCCAATATCACGAAAAATGGAGAAAAGTACGATGTTGAGATAACTGTCGCGGATGACATACCGTCAACATGGGGCTACGTATCGATTGCCCCATTGCGTCGAGATACGTTTATTGAACTGAAACAAAAAACTACATTTAAAGAGTTGGACGTCCTCCAACTCACGGAGTTCTATCGCATTTGTGTCAAAGGCTCAGAGACGGAAATAACCAGAGTCATTATGATCCCAACAGTGGGGATGCCTGAGGATAGGGAAAGTGCGGTAGTAAACAGCGTGATAAAAGACAAGAGCGGATTTGTAGAGTATGTCGCTTTCGTTTTGGGTGACAGTTATCTTATGACGATGCTTGAACAGCAGCGCCTTGGCGAGTCGGGCATCCGAAGATCTGGTACATCGCAGCTGCCGGCTTTGTATGAGAAGATGCTCAAAACCGCTGCCGAGGATCCGGATAGGCTTCAAGAGATAGAGTATCTACTGACAATGATCAAGCGCGACGACATCATACCGGACGAATTCCGAGATTTATACGCCACATTTAGAGCCACTCTGCGGATAAAGTAGGATTAGAGGAGCTTACATGGCCAATTTTGATATAGACAGCATTGAAAATGCAACTTTGAACGGGCTGAAGGATTTTCAGAAAGCCACTGTTGAGCGGATTTACGAACTATATAAAGGCGGACAGAGACGTGTCTTAGTTGCTGATGAGGTTGGCCTTGGCAAGACGCTGATCGCAAGAGGCGCTATTGTAAAAACGGCAAGGCTGCGTTTGGAAGAAAACGACCCCTTATTCAAGGTGGTCTATATCTGCTCTAACATCAGCATTGCGAACCAGAATATCCGCAAATTGCGGGTGTCGGAATCCGCTCGTGTCGAGGGCGTTTCTGACACAAGACTCTCGATGCAGCACCTGAAAATAGCGCAGCAGGAACTTGATCCTGAGCTCAAAAATGACTATATACAGCTCATCCCGCTTACTCCGGACACATCTTTCCGCATGACAACAGGCGGCGGCGTTGTTGGCGAACGCGCGCTCATGTTTGCGGTGCTGAGTAAAATGCCTGAGCTTCGCGGACATATCGCGGAGCTGGAGAAAATGTTCGTCTACGGGGCAGATCGCTCTTGGGAGGGGGCAAGGGATTTCTACGCACAAGAGGTAAAATCGTGTAATAGAGGGACAAAAGGAGCCTATTTATCGGACTTATTAAACGATATCAGAACAATTGACGAAGATGAGCACATCATCGATCTTTTACGCGAACACCTGCGCCAGAAAAAGCAAGGTAAAACGGAGCGAAACGACTCGCAGATCTTAAATAAGTTTCGCGTTATGTTTGCGAGGATCAGCGCAAAGAAACTTCAGCCGGATCTCGTTATCATGGACGAGTTCCAGAGATTTCGTTTTCTGGTCGGCTCGAATGAAGACACAGAGACCGGTATCCTTGCGAAGCAGTTCCTGATGGGAAGTGACACGCGAATCCTTCTGTTGTCTGCTACTCCGTATAAGCTGTATTCCACGTTTGAGGAAATTACGGAGGCCAACGGGATAGATGAGCACTACGAGGAGTTCCTGCAAGTGATGGATTTCCTGTTTCCTGCTGATGGTAAGCAGTTTAGAAAGGTTTGGACAGACTACAATGTGGCGCTGCACGAGCTCAAAACGGGGGACAGCTCCATCCTTCAGATTAAACATGAGGCAGAGTCCGCAATGTATTCAGGTGTCTGCCGTACAGAGCGCATTTCCGTTATGGATTCAGGAGATTATACCGACGACAGCAGCATTAAGCACCATCTGAAAGTTGAAAGCGATGATATCCAGTCCTACTTGGCAATGAGCGATGTGCTGCGGCGGGTAGGCGCTGACTTTACTCTGCCGGTTGATTACGCCAAGAGCAGCCCGTTTCTCATGTCTTATATGAAAAACTATAAGATAAAGGAGTTCATAGAGCAACATTGCAAGGATGCTCAAATCGTATCGAATAAGTTGCTTTGGGTAGACAGAACAAGCGTGAATAGCTATTTGCCGCTGCCAGACACGAATGCGCGGCTCAAAGCACTTAAAAAGATGGCTTTTGAGAATCATTCGGAACTTTTCCTCTGGATACCGCCGTGTAAGCCCTACTATGAACTGCAAGGGCCGTATCGAGGAAGCCGTAACTTTTCCAAGGTGTTGGTGTTCTCCGCTTGGGAGATGGTGCCGAGGATGATAGCGACCATGATTTCCTACGAAGCTGAACGTCTGACGGTTGGAGAGCTTTGCAAACGGGCGAATCTGCTTGAGCGGAGTAACGCAAGGTATAACGCAAAGCAGAGATACCCGAACCGGCGCCTGCAATTTAGCCTGAAAATAACAGAACCTCAGAGAATGACTTTGTTTTGCCTTCTGTATCCGTCAAAAACCCTTTCTGGAATGTATGACCCAATTCGCTGTATGAACGAAGGAATGACCCTTTCAGCCATTGAGCGGGAGGTGAGAAGCCGGATTCAGAGCGGATTAGCCGAACTTAAGAGATACGAGAAGGTGTTTACAAGAAACGAAGATGTCAGCTGGTACTACCTCGCACCGATGCTTCTCGACGGCGATGAATTTACAGAGGCGTGGATTGACTCTTTAAGCGCTGCAATAGAACGATCAGAAGAAGCGGGCGAAGACGCCATCAGCATTGACAAGGGGAATAAAGCGTTTCATGCGCATATCAGCAAACTGCGTGATCTGCTGCAAAACCACAGTAGGCTATCGCTTGGCAGAATGCCGCGGGATCTTGTGAGTGTCCTGACAGATATGGCGCTCGCGTCTCCTGCAGTATGTGTTTATCGTGCTAACGGCCAGAACGCAGCATATGCTACGGCACTGGCAAAAACATTCTTGAACTACTTCAATACGACTGAGTCAACGGCTGTGATCCAGCTTTCTTCGGAAAAACATCACGCAAGAAAGTCAGATGACAGTGCGCATTGGCAGGACGTCCTAACCTATTGTAAAGACGGGTGCTTTCAGGCAATGATTGACGAGTACCTGCATCTGGTGACAGAATCAGTGACTTTCTCCGATGGTGAGGATAGAGCAAACCAGGTTCAGAGTATTATGCTTTCCGACCTGAGGATACATACGGCGTCTTATGATGTGGACACATTCCGGGGCTTCAAAAAGCGCATCAATGGCGAGGTGAAATCAAAAGACGACAAAACTGCCATGAAAATGCGCGCGCACTATGCGGTGGGCTTTATAAACAGTGGCACAGACAATCAGAAAACCGCCCTTCGAAAGGACAGCATCCGCGGGGCATTTAACTCTCCTCTGAAGCCTTTCGTGTTAGCGACGACATCCATTGGACAGGAAGGCTTGGATTTCCACAACTACTGCAGAAAGATCGTTCATTGGAACCTCCCGAGCAACCCCATTGATCTCGAACAGCGGGAAGGAAGGATCAATCGCTATAAATGCCTTGCAATCCGACAGAATGTTGTGGAAAGGTACGGGGACATCAAATTTCATAAGGATGTCTGGACAGAACTGTTTCGCGCGGCGGAAAAGGAGAGACAACCCGGGCAGTCTGAACTTGTTCCGTATTGGTGTTTTGGAAAGAATCAGGACATTAAGATCGAGCGCATTGTGCCCATGTATCCAATGAGCAAAGACGGCCTCAACTATGAACGGTTGGTGAAAATCCTGTCTATGTACCGACTGACTTTGGGGCAGGCTCGACAGGAGGAACTGCTGGAGTATCTCTTCAAGGAATTCAAAGACACCGAAGAGCTGAAGAAATTGTTTATTGATCTGAGCCCCTTCTCAAAGAGTCCATCTCAAAGATAGCTCGGGGGCAAACGCTGTGATAACTGGTTCGATATCGGGGAAGGGGTGGAAGTATATGAAAGAGACCATTGTCCTGGCTCCCGGGTTAAACGGGAACGAGCTCCTGAAAAGCCTTGCGTTGCTGGGGGTAAACAGCTTCAACCTCCGCATTTGCGGGGCGGGGGAGCTTGCGCGTATGGCGCTCATGCGTTCGGGTGTCTCTATCAAAGAGGATTTTTTGAGTATGAGAGAAGAGACTGCTTTGGTGGCAGAAGCCATAGCAGGTGACGCGTATTTTGGAAAAGCCTCTTTTTCAGATGTTGAAAGGATTGCGGGAGCTATTCGCCAGGTAAGGTGTCTTGCCGGCGGCGAAAATGAGGAGCGCACCCTAAGAGAAACGCTGGGGAAAGGTGTTTTCAAGGAAAAGAACACAGCCATCCTCAAGGCATATTGCAGCTATATGAAGATTTTGGCTGACAGAGGTGCCATTGACGCTGTTAGCTTGATGCGCCGCGCACTTGAACAAAGCTCTGTAATCGACGCTGACTTCCTATACCTTGAAGAGTATCCGCTTAACCCTCTTGAAGGGTTGCTTTTAGACCATGTTTCCGGCGGAAAAGCGAAAAGGGCGACAATTCAGACGCTCTTCGGGACAACGAATAAGCCGCTTGTGTTGGAAAGCATCAAAAACTGCTATGGTGCGCCAAATGAGGTGGAGACCGTCATCGCTGACATATATGCGGGGAAGATCCTCGGCGAGAGCATGGTTGCAGTTACCGATGTTGATACATATGGACAACTGTTCTTTGACTATGCGCTTCTATACAATCTGCCTGTTACCTTTGGGTGCGGTATCCCTATTATGAACTCCAATCCTGCGCGATTGCTGGTTCTGTACTATAAGTGGATCACAGACGGATTCTTTGGCGCTGATGCGATACATGAGCTGCTCACGAACAGCGCGTTTAACAGAGAAGAACTCAATCACCTTCTTCCAGAGCAGGATGAGGGATTCAACTGGGGCGAATTCTACAACTTGCTTGGCGAGCTGCGTCTCACGAATGACGGAGAACTGAATAGGAAACGCCTTGCAGAGTTCAAAAAAGCACTTGAGGAGGAAAGACACCAAGCCGATGCAAACAGCGAAAAAACGAAAAGGACGGTATCCGCCAAGGAGAGCTGTTTGCCAATGCTTGAACTGATGGCAAAGGAGCTGGCTCTGCCGACTGAGGACTTTATCACGAAATACGCGCGTATTCGAAAAGGCGGGAAAAACCATGCGGATAAGCTCATCATGGAACTGGATCTGGCTGCAAAAACAGCGATCTATGATGAGCTCAAGGTGATTCGAAGCTCGGGCGTCGAACAGGATGCGGAGGATATCATTCTTACCGTGCTGAAAATGCGCGTTTGTCACCAGCAGAGCTGCGCTGATAAGCTGCATGTTACCAGCGTGGATAGCGCATTTGCTACCCTGAGAAAGAACAATTTTGTCATGGGCCCTTCCGCCTCTAAGTTCCCGGGATCGCCGAAAGAGGACTATCTGCTGCTTGATGCGGATTTGAGGCTGTTTGGCGACGAAGCGGAATATCTCACTGCCGATGGGCGTATTATTCGGAAAAGAGAGAAACTCCTGAGCCTCGTCCGCCTGCTTTCCAGCTTGGATTTGAAGGTATCCCTTTCCTACGCTGGCCTCAATGTGTCTGAGCTCAAGAGAGATAATGCATCATCTATGGTGTTTGAACTCTATCGGGAGCAGAGCGGGGCAAATGCGACATCACAGGAACTGGATGAACACACCGTCAAGGTCGACTATTTTGTGCCTGCAATCTCTGTGACAAGACTGGTTGGCGCTGCCTATAACAACGAGCAGCACATTGAGAGACCGGAGCCAATCAACGTACCGGCACTGCAGCAGGTGGGGTATAGTCTTGAAAAGGCATATTCACCCTCTGCGCTGGATACGTTCTTTAACTGCCCCAGACGTTTCCTGCTCAGTTACATTCTTGGGATACCGGAGCCGGAAGACTATAACCCGTTTGAAACGCTTTCAGCTACTGATCGCGGCATTTTGGCACATTCGCTGATGGAAGTGCTCAGTAACTCAACCCTGAATTCGGAAGAATTTCTTGCCCTGTGCGGGAACAGTTTTGACCGCTTTATCGCGGGCCATCCTCCGCTTTTGCGCGAAAACACGGACGCTATTCGGGAACAGTTTCTTGAGATGATGGAGACGGCCTATTCGATGGATCCGCACCGAGAGGTGGTTCTGGAAGAGGAAGACATCTATGCGGAGCATGAGACCGGAGTCAAATTGCACGGTTATCCTGACCGAGTGGAGAAGCAGGATGACGGAACGTATCACATCGTGGATTTCAAAAGCGGCAAGCGGGTTGTTCACCAGCAGGATGACATCGGTACCTGCCTCCAGATCCTTATCTATGCCTATCTGTTTGAGAAGAAAGGCTATAAGGTATCCGGTGGCGAGTATCGGTATATCAGCCTTGGCGAAACGGTGACCTGCAGATACGATGAAGAGATGAGAAACCAGCTCTCTGAGCGGATGCAGGCGTTCAAGGAGCATATGCTGAGCGGGGATTTCCCTCTGGCAGAGGTGTCAGAAGATGGCGTGGACCCGTGCCAATACTGTGGATATAGCTCTGCCTGCGGAAAAGGTACAGAGGAAGAGGAGGCGATTTGAGTGGGGAATCAGCTTACAAGCCTTGAAGTAGATACACTATCCCGCAAGAGAATCGTCTCAGAGATGGATGCCAACTTCTTCGTTGAAGCTGGCGCCGGCTCTGGAAAGACCACTATGCTTGTCAGCCGGATGGTCGCGATGGTCGAATCGGGGATCGATATCAGCAAGATATGCGCCATCACCTTCACAAGGGCGGCAGCAGGCGAATTTTACGACAGATTTCAGAAGCTGCTCATCGCAAGGAGCAATCCTGACGAGAAGTGGACGGACGGCGAAGGCCTGCTGCCGAAGCCAACGACCGAAACAAGAGCAAGGTGCGCGGAAGCCCTACAGCATATTGACCTTTGTTTTATGGGGACGATTGACGCATTTTGCAGTATGGTGCTCTCTGAGCATCCCTCAGAAGCCAGGATACCCTCTGACGCAACGACTGTGACAGACTTGGATGCCGCAGCGGTATATAAGCAGCTGTATGTAAAGATCAGCGAAGGTGAGTATGGATCAGAGCTGGCATCTCTTGCGAAAACGTTCAACTCGCTCCATCGCGGCGCAGAGGAGATCTTTATTCAGGGCATATCCCTGCTCATGGACAATCGGAACGTTCGATTCCACTTTTCCGAGCGAGCGGACGTTGACATTGACCGGGACTTTGCGGATGATCGCGAAACGCTTGTTCGGGCAGTCAAGTGCCTGAGCGAGCATCCGGAACTGAAATATGACAGGGAGAAGAAGAGCGCGGAGGCGTGGGGCAGGCTGGGCGATGTCTATAAAAGCATCCGGGGCAAGTGGAGTAGCAACTTCCCAAATCTGCTCTTTGGCCTAAAAACACTCGGGAATATCAGACTCATTCCAGAGGCTATGGATCGCTACGCGCCTTCGCTTGCCGAAATGTTCGAGCCTGGGGGCAAGCAGGGTAAATGGCTGGAGTTTACCGGGGGCACGGAAGAAGGAGTCTATGGGAAGCTGCTTAAACTACAGTACGACGTTTCCATGACTTTTCTAAGCCGCTGTGTTTCAGTCATTGAGCAGGTCATGCGGGAAAAGGGAAGCCTTACCTTCTTCGACTATCTGTACTATCTGAGAAATATGCTGATGCGGGATGCGGCGGAAGACGGAAAGCTGATTCGCTATATCTCCAATCGACATAGCTACTACCTGATTGACGAGTTTCAGGATACCAACCCCATGCAGGCGGAGGTGTTCTTCTACTTGTCCGCTCTTAAGCCGGTGCCACAGTGGAGCGCTTGCGTGCCAAGAGAAGGGTCTCTTTTTATCGTAGGCGACCCGAAACAGTCCATCTATCGATTCAGAAGCGCTGACGTAACGTCGTTCCTCAAGGTGAAACGGTTATTCGAAGCCAATGGCGGCGCTATCCTCAGCCTGTCTCGGAACTTCCGATCGTCCCGGGTGCTTTGCGAGTACTATAACCGGGTGTTTCAGGAGCTCCTGCCCTCTGAAACGGATAATCAGAGCAAGTTTGAGGAGATCCCGCTCCCCGATACGGACAATGAAGGCTTCGGCGGTGTCTATACCTATCGCGCATATGCGGGAAAAGCGTCAGAGGACAATCCTGACAAGACCGACCCTGTCAGGATTGCTGATATGATCGAATTGCTGGTTGGGCGTGAGGATTGCAAGATTATCGAGAAAGCAAGCGGAAAGGCAAGGCCGATAACCTATAACGATTTCATGGTCATTACATACGGCAAAAAGAACCTCTCTCCCATCATGGCTGAGTTGGATGTGCGTGGTATTCCCATGAAAGTGGAGGGTGATGTCCCATTTGAAGCGAATGAGGCTCTCTATGAGATCCATCGCATCTACGCCTGTGTGGCTGATGCGGGAGATAAGCTTGCCTTATACCGCGCGCTGACAGGTAAGCTCCTGGCGCATACTAAAGAGGACGTCATGTGCTATAAAGCAAATGGCGGCGAGCTAACTTTGTATGCAGATTTTGACGGCGACTCCTGTGGCGTAGAAGCTGCCAAGCAGGTGGCTAAGTCGCTTGAGAAGCTCAAAATGCTGGAAGCATCAGCGAGAAGATTGTCACCTGCAGCGCTGTTTTCAAAAATCATGGACGATTTCCGGATATATCAGATTGTAGAGCCGGAAAACTTGGAAGTGGTCTACTACTCGCTGGAACTTCTGAGGAGTGCAGAGAAAGCTGGCACTGTCGTTTCGGCGAAAGATGGAAGCCGGTACATTGCCGAGCTCATTTCCGGAACATCAGGAGAGGAGCGTTGCCTGAGCCTCAATGATCGGAAAGACTGTGTCCATATGGCTAATCTCCATAAGGTGAAGGGCTTGGAGGCGCCGATTGTGATTTTAGCTGCGTCTGCAAATATAACGATCTCCGCCACGACCCGAGTCATACATGGCGACGACGGCTCGGATGGGTATGTTTTCTCTGTGAACGGTGAGCGAGATGATAAGGGCAGGAGCAGGACATTTTTTGCAACAGCCGCCTATGCCGCTGAACAAGAAGAAGAGAATGAGGCACTAAAGGCTGAAGGAAATCGTCTGGTCTATGTAGCTGCAACTCGGGCTAAAAACGCGCTGATCCTTTGTGACCGGATGACAGTGAGACGTGGGAGTGAAGTACATGATTCAAAGTGGGCGCTGTTGCAGGAATCGGATACGCCCGACTTGTTCGAGGTGATCAAGGCGACGACAGAAAAACGTGAACAGGCCAGCTCATACGCTGAGGTAAGCGCACTATACGAGGCGGCTGCCAAGGACTGTGTTCTAAATGACCGATCTTCGGAAACAGCGTCTTTTGCCGTAGAAAATCCAAGCCATTATCATGCAACGTCGAAACTGGCCGATGCGCAAGCTGACCCGTTGATGGATGATGATGCTGCAAAGGAACTGGCAGCTGACACCGACGATGGCAGTGGCAAGCGTCGTGAAACGGCGGCAATACTGGGCACAATGGTCCATAAGCTCATGGAGATGATGGTGACAGCAAGGAATCGTCTTGATGTGGAGCCGGCTATACTTGAGATATTGCGTGAATACAGGACGCCGACGACAGCAATGTATGAAGATGAGATTACCGAGTCTCTGCGAAAGGTTGCCATCCGGATGCGATCTGGTGGTTACGAGCAAGCGAATGGCGTACCCAAAGACATCTTGACGACGCTTCTTACAGCGGATGAGGTGTTCTGTGAAGTGCCTTTCTGCTATAAAGATGAGGCGGACGGGCTTCCGACTATTTGGAACGGAGTTATGGATGTCGTTTATGTGGAAAATGGCATTTGGCACATCATTGATTACAAAACCAATGCGGACGGTACGGACTTGGATATGAAATACCAGTCACAGATGACGGCATATGAAAAGGCGCTCAAATCCATAACAGGGCATACAGCAAAGGCGCAGACATACCACATCGACATCTGATGTGGAGCAACTTTGGCGGAACAATACATATTTTCAAGGATATAAGGAGGCCGTCAATGATAAGGGTATTTTTAACGGCAGACAACCATGTTGGTATCAGGTATTCGTCGCATCCCCAGGCTCAGACGCTGTCTGAGCGCAGGACAGAAGCGTTTCGGCAAATGGTTCAGACAGCTGAGGAGGAGCGCTGCGATCTCTTTGTGATTGCCGGCGACATGTTTGACAATACATATCAGATCAGAAAGGCAGAAGTTGCGGCCGTCTTTAGGATACTCGCCGGCTTCTCCGGTGAGACCCTGCTCCTGCCCGGGAATCATGACTATCTCTCAGCATCCGAAAAGGCCGGGTCCGACCTCTGGAACTATATACGCACAGAAGCCGCAAATGTAAACAACATGACACTGCTGACAGAGGAACGCCCCTATAGCTTCGAAATCCGTGAGGAAACGGTAATTGCATATCCCGCTATATGCAGATCAAAGCACTCTGCTGAAGGTGAAAATGCACTTGCGTGGATCAAGGGCGAGACCATCGAAAAAACTTTGGGAACATATCATATCGGCATTGCGCACGGAGCAGTTGAAGGCGAGACCATTGACTCGGAAGGTAAATATTACCTGATGGGCAGACAGGAACTTCTGGATATACCGATGAATGTATGGCTTCTCGGACATACACATGTTCCCTTTCCAAAGCTGTCTTCGGATTTGACTGCCAGCAATGAGCGAATCTTCAATCCGGGCACACATGTTCAAACAGATGTTGCCTGCAATACGGAAGGCAATTGTTTTATCCTTGAACTGGACGGGGACACCGTACGCGCCAAGCGTGTAGAGACAGGAAACATTCGATTCTACCGCTTAAAGCTTGATGCATCAGCCGGTTTGGAAAAGACGCTTCGGGAAGCATTGCAGCCTTTGTCAAAAGAGTCCGTTGTCGATGTCATCCTTTTAGGAGCTGTGATCGGTGACGAGTATGATACAAGAGCCGACATCGTTTCGGATGCCTTTGCCGCTAAGGGCTTTATTGAGGCAAGCTATGACGATAGCTCACTGACAAGACGCGTGACACGCGAGACGGTCCTTGCAGAGTATTCTGAGACTTCGTTTTCGGGTAAGCTGCTTTTGGAGCTGATGGAAAATGAGAAAGCGGCACAAATGGCTTACGATATGCTGAAGGAAATCGCCGTCTATTGAGCTGGGAGGGGAAGAAATGGAAATAAAAAAGGTCAAAAGCGATCAATTTGCCGGCATACACAATGTAGATGTCGCATTCCAGCCCGGACTCAACATTGTCAGCGGTGCCAATGGCGTGGGGAAAAGCACGATCATCAACATACTGTCAAGTACGCTTTTTCAACCGTCTGATATCAAGTACAGCACAATCGAAGGTAAGGCATTCCGAAATCTCTATTTCCCGACCCAGAGGAAAGACGGCGCTGCAGGCGACTGCATTGATGGTACGGTCGTTTTCTCTACGGATTCGGGCGACTTTACGCTGCACAAGGAGTGGGGAGAAGACAGCGGCTGTAAGATGACACTGCCGAACGGAAGCGTTATCAAGAAGAGCGCGGAGATCAACCGGATCCTAGCGGATGAGTTTGTGTTCAACACGCCACTCTATAATCGTATCCTACTGCAGCCGCAGGCGTCCTTTGCCAACGTTCTGCGAGACCTGCTGGGTGAGACCAAGAACAATGAGGCCAAAAAGAGCCTTTCCGAAGCGGTTTCTCTCGCCTTCGCCGATTCTGACAGCGACGTTTCTGTTGATAGGATCGGTGAGAAAATTGCAGAGCATATCGATGCCCTTCTTGGCAAGAACTGGGACGAAATGCAGGCAAGACCCAGACGCAGAACTGATGGTGAACGCTGGTCAAAGATGAATGGGGCTATTCTTGATGCCTACTATGCAGCCGAAGACGCAGCTGAGACGATGCGCAGCATCAATGCCATGGAGGAAACCGCCGATGACTGTTCGAGGAAGCTGGATCAGGGCACAGCGGCGGCTGTAGCTGCATTACAGGAGAAAGAGCGGTTTGATAACGCATATAATGCGCTGCAGATTAAAGCACTTGCAAAAAAGAACGAAGAGGCAAAGGGCAAAGAACTCGATACACTTCGGCGAGTGGCTGAAGCGTGGCCAAAGGCAGAAGCAAAGTATCAAATTGCCTGTGCCTTGCGTGACGAGCTCAGAACACGGGAAGCGCTGGATCTTCGTGGAAAGGCCGATAAACTAAAGGGGGAGCAAGCTGTTCTCGCGCAGCAGATTGCTGGAATGGGCACAATAGAGGAGTCCGATGCAAAGCTCGCACGCAGTATCGAAAATCAACTGGAGTTGATTCG
>Ga0256407_10008058_pt1 | contig 15606 bp, 8 predicted proteins | sample RumenRJG_04DNA_FD_193489 | JGI IMG/M metagenome (GOLD analysis project Ga0256407, IMG submission 193489) | Bovine rumen microbial communities from Lethbridge, Alberta, Canada - RJG_04 | ecosystem: Host-associated > Mammals > Digestive system > Stomach > Rumen | place: Canada: Alberta | collected...
GAAGCTAAAATTTTATTAAAAAAAAAAGATAAAGAAGAAAAAAATAAAAAAAAAGATAAAGAAGATAAAAGTAAAAAAAATAAAGAAAAAAAAGAAAATAAAAAAAAGGAAAATAAAGAAAAAAAAGAAGGAAAAAAAAGTGATAAAAAAACAAAAGGTAAAAAATCAAAAAAAGAAGAAGAAACAACAGAAGAAATTTCAGAAGAAAAAGTAGAAAATTTACCAGAAAATTTAAATGAAGAAAATACTGAAAATTTACCAGAAGAAAATCCAGAAAATTTAAATGAAGAAAATACTGAAAATTTACCAGAAGAAAATCCAGAACAAGCAATTTCAGAAATAAATGAAATTGAAAATAATAAAGTTGAACTTCCTGAAAATGAAACTGATAATTTAAATGGTACTGTTTTAATTAAGAAACAAAATCAAAATAATAATTATGGAATAATTAATTATATTTTATGTTTCTGTTTTGTATTTTTATTCTTCTGTTTTATTATTATTTTTACTCAATTTGATAAAATTAAAACTTTTGATAATGAATTTCATACTAATTCTTTGACTAATTATCTTTTAATTGATCATCATAAAAAAAATGATGATGTTCCTTCTGTTACTCAGTTTTAAAAAATGAATTTTTATATTTGTTTTAATGGGAAAAATTTTTTTTTTAGTTTAGGTTTTAAATTTTATTAGTCAAATAAACTTTTTAATTTTAATTTTTTCTTTATTTTCAAAAAATTTATTTAATATCTAATATATTATTTATTAAAAATAAAAGTTTCTAAAAACAATTAATTATAACTTTTATTTTTATTTTTAATTTTCATGAATACTACTATTAGGAATGATAATAGTATAAATTTAAATTTGAGTCATAAATCAAATAAATTATTTAGAAAATCAAATGAAAAACAAGAAAATGAAAATAAAAATAAAATAATATATTCTAATACTGAATATAATAAAAACCAAAATAAGGAAATTCCAAATATTTATGGATTAGAAAAAAATTTAGCAAATAATCAAAATATATATTATAAAAAAAATGGTTTTTATTTACCTTTCCCATGGCAACAAATTTTAACATGGATAGTTTTTATTTTTAATATATCTTTTTTTCTTTTTTTTACAATTCCAGTTTATATAGAAAGAAAAAATAATGCTTTAAAAAATATGATTTTAATAATTTTTTTAGTATTGACTTTAATTGTTTTATTTTTAGGTTTTATATCAACTTTTATTGATACATCAGATAATTTATTTAGGAAAGAAATAGAAAAAAAAAAAGATTATTTAAAAAATAAGAAACATTATATTTTAGAAATTTCAAAAGAAAATCCTTTTTGTATTATATGTTGTAGTAATATTTTAGAAAATAGTAAACATTGTAAAAAATGCAATAAATGTATTGAAAATTTTGATCATCATTGTAATTGGTTAAATAATTGTATTGGAAAGTATAATTATTCATTTTTTTATTCTTTATTATTAATTTTAATTTTGAATTTTTTTTTCATATCAATTGTTGGTTTATATGCTTATATTGATAGTAAAAAAGAAAAAAGAAAAAAAATAAAATATATAATTACTTTATTTATATCAATTGTTGACTTTGGTCTTGGTATTAATTTATCTTATTTATTTATTTTACATTCTTTTTTTATTTGTAAAGGAATTTCTACTTATGAACATATTTTAACTAAATATAATAGTGATGAAATTAAAGAAAAAAATGGAAATGAAATTAATAATAATGAAAAAAGCGAACAACAAATTTTATGTAATAAAATAGATAAAAATAATTTATTCCAAAATAAAGATTGTAATCTTGAAAATAATGAAAATAGAAGTAAAAATAATGAAGATAAAACTAATTTCCATTCTGATATTATTAAAAATAATAATGGGAAAAATAAAAATAAAATGAATTCAAAAGAATTAATTGAAAGATTAGAAAAAATACAAAAAAAAATGAATCATAAAAATCAAAATTTAACTGATTATTCAAATACTTTTCAAACAAATAATATTTTTGAAATTAAGAATGAAAAGATTATAATTGATGATATTAATGCAAAAGTAAATATTTTTCAACCTATGGTAAATGAAATTTATAATCCAAATCAAATAAATGATAATGTATAATAGGATAAAACAATTAATATTGAAATATAGATTAGATATATTTAATTTTTCTATTAAATAAAAAATGTATAGATAAAAATAATTTGATAAATAATAATAATAATTTAATGTAAAAAAAGATAAATACAATTATTTTGTTATATTATTATTATTATTTTTTTAATTTATTAATTTATGTTATTTAAAATAGAATAATAATTTATTTACTTAAAAAAATTTTAATATATTTTAAATAAAATTATATAATCTATAATTCTAAAATATAAAATTTTATTCACAAAAAAAAAAACTCAAAAATTTAATAATCACCTTCATAACTTTTCCTAATAGAATTTTCTTTCGACTCAATTCTATGAATAGAACTAAAGGAAGTATGTTTTCTCTGACTAACAAACTTCCAACTTCCAAAAGAGGAAAAAGATGAATTTCTATTAAACCTTTTATTAATATCCTCAGCATCAAAAATAATTTTTTCCTTAATATCATCATTACTAAAGTTAATTCCTTTAAAAATAAATTTAAAATAAATTCCAAAATAAAAAATAAAAAGAACTAAATTTAAAAAACTAGTAAAAATACAACTATACTGAAAACCGAATTTATCACTAATAAAACCTCCAAAAATTGGTCCTCCAAAATCTCCAATATTTAAACCAAGATTATATAAAGCAGAAGCATAATCATTTGAAGTATAATCATCAATACTATTATCAATAATTTTAATAAAATCACTTAATAACATAAGAACAGGAACATTAATAGGAGCACCTGATGCTCCAATTAAGGAAAGTCCTAATATTATTAATATTAAAGTTTGTGGTAATATTTTAATAGGGTAAACTAATAATGAACCAAATACTATTATTATTAAACCTAATGATACTGTTGTTATCATTCCTAATTTTATTGTTATATAATCTAAAAATTGTAATGCTATGAAATATGTTAACATATTTATTACAAAAAATAATGATGAGATACTTACTGTTAAATTGTAATTTTTCATTAAGTGATTTGTTAATGAAGGAAAATAAAATGTATTTGCAATTTGATATGTAAATACTGTTAATAAATGAATAAAAATATCTTTTTTAAACATAAGTTGTATAAAAGAAAAATTATTTTCTTCATTATTATCTTCAATAGGTAAATTTAAATAATGTATTAAAAAAACACTAATAAAAAGTGATAAACCTAAAATAAAAAAAGGTAGAGAATATCCACCTAAATAATAAAAAAAACTTCCTAATAAAGGACCAGTAGCAACTCCAATTGACCAAGCAACTTCTAAATAACCTAAACTTAATTTTACTTCATCAGAATCACAAATTGAACTAGTTAATGAATAAATTAAAGTTCCAGTAATTCCACATCCAATTCCATGTAGAATTCTTAATATCAATGATAAAGTTATTAATAAATAATATGAATTAATTAATTTTAAAATTCCATAAAATATTGTACATGATGCTTCAGTTATTGTAGAAAAATAAAATATATTTTTTCTACCATATTTTAGACATAAATTTGGTGTAAAGGGTGTTGATATGGAATTTGATAATGCAAATATACTTATTATCCAACCTGTTAAAGTTTCACTTATATGATGTTCTGTACTTAGGGATGGATATAAGGGAGCTATTAAGGAGTAACCCATTGCACTGAAGAGGTTTATGAAGAAAAGAAGAAATACTTTATTATTCATTTTTTTTTTTTTTTTTAAGGTTTTTTAAGAAAAAATAAAATTTTTTTTAAATTTTTATATAAGTTTAATTAGTTTTATTATTTAATTTTTTTTTCTGGAATTATGATATTTAATATAATCAATTTCATTATAGGAGAATTGCATATGAATTTTAGATAAATAAATTTTAATAATTAATTTTAATTTATTTATATTAATATTTATTAAAGAATAGGAAAATGGTGTTTTTCCCTATTCCAAAAATTAAAAGATTGGTTAATTATTAAAATAAACAGGCAGACTCCGATCTTTATTGATTTGATTAAATAATTCAAATATATCAATTTTTTCAATTGAAGAACTTTTTGGAGATGAAATATTATTTATTCCTAAATTAATATGCCAATTATAATCATTTTTAAATTCTTTATTTCCTTTATTATTGTTAATTGAATTTATTTCATTATTATTTTTTATTTTTTCTATATTTTCTTCATTATTTTGACATTGAAATTTAGAATCTTCATTCATTCCATATATTAAATTATTATTATTAGAACCCATTAATCCTTCTTTTAGTTCTTGAAAAGTTTTTTTTTTCATCATTTTAGTAAATATTAGAGAATCATAATCGAAATAATTATCATTATATAATGTGTTTTCATTTGTTTGTAATAAATCTTTTTCAGTTTTATTTTCTTCATTTTCATTTATATTATTATTTATTAAAATCTTATTCTTTTCTTTGATAATTAATATTTTTTCTTCATTTTCATTTTTTCTTTTTTCTAAAAATATACATAATTTATTTCTATTTAATTTCCTAAATGGCTTTTCTTTATTTTCATTCAAATTTATATTATTTTCATTATTATTAATATTATTAAATCCTTTATCAATAACTAAACTATTATTAATTTTTTGATATTTTATTTTTTTATTTTTTTCTTTATTAATTGCAGTATCAATTTTACTAATATATACTTGATATTCTTTAACTAAATAAATACTATGAAAATTACAATAAAAAGGTATTAAATCATTTTTTCCAATTTTAAAAAAAAATTCTTGGAAAATTAAACTAAAAATTGCATTTCTCTCAATTGCACATTTAATATGATAAAAATTCTTACATTTTGTATTTTTACATTTAATAACTGGAATATTATCAATAACATTTTTACAAACTTTACATTTTGATTTAAATCTCCATTTTCTAAAAGCTTCAAATTTTTGTCCTTTTAATTCAAAAAAATATCTTAAACAATATAAATGAGTATAAATATTATTATCAATATTTTTCATTATTCCTTTATCATCTCCACATAAAATACAAATACTTGTTTCATCTTTTTTTTTACATTTATCACAAATGAAATTATTCTCATTTTTTATATTTGAATTTGGAAAATTATATAAATAACATTGTTTATGAAAATAATTATTACATTTTTTACATTTCATACATTTTTCTTTGGAATATTTTTCATATTCTAAACAAATTGTACATCTATTTCCAAATGTTGATGAATCTGATAAATAAATTGTTCTTTTTGTTTTATGATGTAAGATTAAATTTATTTTTGGACATAAATCTTTTTTTGGTGTATTTGATATTAATTCTAATAAATCTCCTATTTTGATATTTTTTTTTTTTTGCATTTTTTTATAAATACCACTCTCTTTAATTTAAATATAATTTAATATAAAAGACAATTTTTATTATTAAAATAAAAGGATATTTTTTTATTTAATGGAATATAAACTTTAAAATTTTAATATTAAAATAATGATTGAATTATATTTTTGTATAAAATAAAAAAATTAATATTAAAATTTAAGAAAGTTCTGAAAACAATTTTATATATCTAAAAATTCCAATAAAAAAATATTTATTTTTTTTATTTTTTATTTCCAAAAATCTTCAAAATATAAATAAACATATTAATCAAATCCAAATAAATATTAAGAGCAGCAATCATATAATCATCAATAGAATACTTATTTCCAAATTCTCCACTAATTAACTGTGTATCAAAAACTAAATAAGCAGAAAAAATAACCCCACCAATAATACAAGAAATTAAATTATCAGAATTAAATCCAAGAAAATAAGTAATAATTCCTCCAATTATAAACATAAATAAACTAGCAAATAAAAAACCACCACAAAAAGTAAAATCTCTTTTTGTAGTTAAAGCATAAATAGTTAATCCAATTGCACAAGCTGAAGTAATTCCCAAAGAAAGAATAATTGATATTAAATTATATTGAATTGTAATAAATGAAATACAAATTGATTCAAAAAATGTATAAGATATAAGAAGAATGTAATTAATTGGAAATTTTCTTGGGACATAACAAATTAAAATTATAAATGATATTAATGAAAGTAATGAACATATAATATAAATTGAATCCATTGAATTGTAATTTTGAGTATAAATTTTTAACATTTCATTTTTTATTGGTTTATATTGAGATAATATTACAAAAATTGTTGTTAATGATAATTGAAATGTTACTATTCCATATACTTTTTTCATGAAATTTTGTCTTGTAATCTTTTGAATCACCTTATTTTCTTCAATATCTTGGTCAAGTTCTTCATAATCTTTTTCAACTTGCATATTTTTGATATTTTAAATTAACTATATTTCTCAAAGGAATTATTTATATTATTTTGAAATATTATTTTTTTATAATGAAATATTAATTTTTTTATACATTACATTTTTTAAATTATTATTATTTTTTTAATTAAAATAATAAATTATTTTAATATTAAATTATTTATTTTTTTTTTTGATTTTTATTTTTTAATATTTTGTTCATCAATTACAAAATAAAAAGTATTTTTATATTTATTTAAAAAAGATTTAAATTCATTTCTTTGATTTAAATTATCATTTAAATTATTAATATTAAAATCGATACCTTTAAAAAAAGGATGATAAGGAATATTAATCCATTCCATTCTTTCCTCTTTTTCTTTCTTTAACAAATACATAATTAAATCTTTAATTTCATTTGACAAATTTTCTTTTTTTGAAAAATTAATATTACATTCAACAATATTATCAAAAATTTCTTTTTGATTACTTCCTCTAAAAGGTGGAAAACCATAAACAATTTCATAACAAAAAATACCAAAAGTCCAATAATCAAAATCAAAATTATATTTTTTTCCTAAAATAACTTCTGGAGGAATATATTGATTTGTCCCGCATAATTCACTTAATTCATCTTTTTCATTTATTTTTTTTGATAATCCAAAATCAATTAAAATACATCTTCCTTCATTTAAATCAATTACAATATTTTCTGGTTTTAAATCTCGATAAATTATTTTTTCTTTATGTAAATATGATATTGACATATATACATCATGTAATATTAATTTAATGAAATTTAATGGAATATTTTTATTTGTTTGTTTTATTAATGAGAATAAATCTAAATTATAATATGGATAAATTATAAATGGTCTTTTTATATTATTTTCTAATGTTATTTTGAAATTATCTTTTATTTCTATTATATATTTTGATTTTAATGATTTTAAAAGTTCTAATTCTTTTTCCATATGTTCTATTGATTTTTTTTCTTGGTTTGTTGTTAATATTTTTTTTGATATTGTTTTTAATGCATAAAATTCATTTGAATTATCATTTAATATATAACATTCATATACTTTTGTATAAAAACCCTTACCACAAATTCTTTTTATTTTATATTCAATATTTTTTTCTTCATTTTTGAAAATTTTTGTTTTTTTATTTTTATTTAAATTTTTATCTTCTTTTTTTTCTATGTTTGTTTGATTATTTAGATTATTCATAGTATCACCAAAAGAAAATTTTCTTTGATTTTCTTTTTTTTGACTATTATTCTTTTCTTTATTTTCTTTATATGAAACACAAAGTGTTCCCATAATCTCAATATTATTATTTCTCATTATATAAAATATAAAAATTGTTTAGTTTATTATAATTATAATACTATTTATCTTTTTATAAAATAACTTTGAAAAAAAATTTATTTTTCAAGTAATTATATTATTATAAATAAATAAGTTTATCAAATCCTTGAAGATTTAATTTACCTTCTTCATATGTAAGATTCCATAGAAAATATTTTTGAGTAAAAAGCATATTAAAAATATTTTCAAAACATTTTTTTTCTGAAATTTTCCCTAAAAGAATATTATAAATATATCTTTTCATTTTAAAAATATGTTTTTTTGTTAGAAAATAACAATAATACAATTTCCATTTAAAAAAATGAATATGTGTATTTAATTTCAAATTAATATTTTCATTACTATCATTCAAATTTGCATTTTCAATATCTACATAGTAACTATCATAATATTCAATAACAATTTTTCTTACTCTTTCTCTTGCTCCAAAAATAAAACTATCTTTAATTAAAGAACCAATTAAATCTTTTATTTTATTTGAAAATTTTTCCCCATCTTTTTTTGCATCTGAAGTTTCTTTTGTTGTATTTAAATAAAAAAATCTAATTATCATTACACTTTTATTATATTTACATTTATCTATTATATTTACTAATTTTTTAATCATATGTGATATATTCTCTTCATTTATTTTATTTATTAGTTTAATTATTATCATATTAACATTACTATTTTCTGATAATAATTCAAACATTTCAAATTCTCTTTCATATTTTAATATAAAATTATCTACTTCTGGAAATGAAATATCAAATTTAAAAATTGATTTAATAAAAGTAGGTTGAATAATATTACAAATAAAATAATTAATAAGAAAATTTCCTTCAATATTTTCTTTATTATAATTAACATTTAATAATTCCTTAAAATATAAAGAAGTAAAAATTGCATCGGTATAGGCATTAACATAAGAAATAGTATAATCACTTAACATATCTAAACTTTCATCAAATTGATTTGGTTGATTTACAATATACAAAACATAACTTTCATTTCTAATTAAAAAATCTAAATTAGGAAGAAGAAAATATAAAGAATCATACTTTCTATTATTTTTATATAAATAAATATTTTCATATAATTGTGAAAAAAAATCATTTATTGAATTTTGATTATGATTAGTCATTAAGAAAAACAAAATAGTTTTAATTTCCAAAGGTTCAAAAATTATAGTAAATAAAGATTCATATTCAATTTTAGTATATTGAACATTTGATTGATAATTTTGAGTATCCATAACAATATTTCCTTCATTATCAAGATAATATTGATAAGGATTTAAGGCAAGATCATTTAAACCAATTGATTCATCATCAAAATCAACTAACATCATAAAATTAGTTGTTAATTGAGTTAAATGATTTTTTACAAATTTTTCTACTATATTACTAAAATTATCATATAGAATATTTAATCTTTGTTGAAATATATAACTATTGAAATATATTAAGTAGTCAAAACTACTTCTTAAAAAATATTTTTCAGCATCGGCAACTCGGAGTTTTATTGTTAATACTTCTTTATAACTAAAATCTATTTCTGTGTTTTGATATGTGTCAAATAACATTATTTCTATTTTATCTGTTAAAGGTACTTTAGAGTTTTCTTTTGTTTTTTTATTTGAAAGTTTTTGTCCCATTTAAAATATAATTTTAATATTTTAAATTTAGATAAAATTTTTAAAGTTATTCTACTTATTTAATTTTTAAATTTTTTATTCAATAAATTTGGATTAATTAAGTTAAATTTCAATTCAATTACTAGATTAATTCTTTAAGTTATATTATTAATTCAGATTTCTTTCATTTAATTTTTTATTGTTAATAAATTAAATTATATTAAAAAAAAGTATTATTTTTGAATTATATTATAATAATTATTATTACATTATGTTTATACATTTTAATTTTGAATATATTTTCTAATAATTTATAATTTCAAAATAGATTTTTTTTAATAAAATAGTAAAAAAATATTAAAAAAATGGATAATTTTAACAAAAACAAAAAAAAAGAATTTGATCTTTCTCAATTTCTTTTATGTGAAATATGTTATTTAGAATATGATATAAATGAAAACAAACCATATCTCTTAAATTGTGGTCACACTCTTTGTAAATCTTGTTTATCAAGTATAATTAATACAAATTATTATTCAAAAAGAAAATGTCCATTTGACAAAAAAGAACTTTTCTCAAGTAATATTTCATCCTATAACATAAATTATGCAATTCTAGAATTAATAACAAAATATGAAGAATTAAAAAAAAATAAAAATGAAAATGAATCAAAAATTATAAAAAAAAATACAAAAATAGTAAATGGATTATTATTTACAGATGAAGGAAATTATAATGGATATTATAAAAAAATAAATTCAAAATTAATAAAAGAAGGATATGGAATAATGAATTATAATGATGGAAATATATACAAAGGTAATTTTAAAAATGATAAAAGAGAAGGAAAAGGTATTTTAACATATACAAATGGAGATATATATGATGGTAATTGGGAAAATGATCTTCAAAATGGAGAAGGAATTTATATTTTTAAATCAGGAGAAATTAAATCATATGAAGGAAATTGGAGTAATGGACATTATTTTGGATTTGGAAAAATAAAATTTATAAATGGAAATGAAATAGAATCAATTTTTTTAAATAATAGTCAAGGTATTGATATAATAAAAATAAAAAATAATGAAGGAAATATTTTCTTAGGTCATATTAATAATGAAAATAAATCATTAATAGGAAATGGATATCAAATATCAAAAAATGGAAATATTTCAATAGGTAATTTTATATATGATAAAAATAAATTAGAATATATTAGAAATGGAAATGATTTTACAATTTTATATAATAATGGAAATAAAGTTTTTATTCCAATTATGATGGATGTTGAAATTGGAAAAGGAAAAATTATTTATAAAAATGGAAATATTTATATTGGTGAAATTTTAGAAGGAAAAAAACAAGGTAATGGTATAATTAAATATAAAAATGGAGGTGAATTTAAAGGAGAATTTAAAAATGATAAAAAAAATGGAAAAGGTATTTATAATTTTGGGAATTATTCTTATGATGGTGATTGGGTTAATGATAAAAAAGAAGGAAGTGGTTTTGAAATTTATGAAAATGGAGAATCTTATTGTGGTAATTTTAAAAATGATAAAAAAGAAGGGAAAGGTGTCTATGTTTTTAAAAATAAAAGTACTTTTAAAGGTGAATGGAAAAATGATAAAATGAATGGAAAAGGTATTTTTATAAATGAGGATGGAATTGAAAGTGAAGGTTTATTTGAAAATGGGATTTTTATTGAAGAAACAAAAAATAATAGTTGTTTTATTTATTAAAATAGGTTTTTAATTTTTTTTTATTAATATTTAGATTTTTTTATTATAGAATAATAATTTTTTGAATAATATATATTCTTTCAATTATAAAAAACTTATATAAAAAAAAAAATATATAATATTATAAATAATAATAAATTAATCAATCTGATAAAAATTTATATATATAATTTAAAACCACTTATTTTATTATTTCCCAAAAAAAGATAAAAAAAACTATTGTAAAAGATGACTAATTTTCTTTCTATATTTCTTATAAATCTTCTTAGCTAACAATTCTGCAGTTTGTGGATTAGTAAAACCCCATTCAGCTTTAGCTTTTTGAATAGTTTCACTACATTCTTGTTCCAATCTCCTAATTTCCTCAGCGACTTTCTGAGGAAGAACTCTTCCTTTAACATTTTTAAACTTACTATTAAAAGTAAAAGTTGATTTAACAGATTTAGTCTCATCACTAATATTAGAAGTAGAAATATTAAAATTATTATTATTTATATTTGTATTAGCTTTTGAATCAGGTCTCTTAATTGGAGGTAAAAAATTCCTTTGTTGATAATTTCCTTTTGAAATTATTCCTGGAATAATTCCCATTTGATTATTTATATTTATATATTTTAAAGGAATATTATCTCCTTTATTATAATTACTTAAATTTGGATATCTTGTTTTTACCATTCCAAAATCATTTATTTGAGAAAATTGATTTTGTGGTGTGTTAATATTTGATAAAATATCTTTATTTGATATTGTTGAATTTATATTATTTGAATTATTATATGAAATATTTGATTTTGATATTAATTCTGATGTTGGTGTTGATTTTAAATATATTTTATGTGATTGAGGATTTGGAGTTATTTTCATTGGAGTTAATTTTTGATTTTTTGATGATGTGTTTAAATTTTTCATTAGTTTTAATATTTCTTCATTTGATTGATTATTTTTATATAATTCTCCTTTTTGACTTAAATCTATTGATATTTTTGTATTTAAATTTTCGTTTTCGTTGTCTTTTTCTTTTATTGTTTCTAAACCTTGTTTTGATAATTTATATACAATATTTTTTTTTTGTGTTAAATTTTGATTTTCTTTATTTTCTTTATTTTCTTTATTTAATTCTTTTTTTGGTTTGTTTATTTCTTGAGATGATCTTAATTTTATTTGATTTTCTATTTTTTCTATTTTTCCTTCTTCCCATTTAAAATCAAGATTTTCTTCTTCTTTTGGTTTAGAATTAAAAAAATCTAATAAATCATCAGCGTGATCATATTCATCATCAGGAATAACAATTGCAGCTAATTTTTTTCTTATTATTCTTAATTTATATAATTGTTGAATTTTTATTATTTTTATTTTTCTCAATGTTAAATTTTTACTAAATATTCCCATTGAGTTATAAATATATAACATTTTATATTTAAAATCATATAAATATGTTAAAAGGTTTATTTGAAGAGAAATATGTTTGTTAAATATACAAAAATTTCCATTGAAGAAATCATTTAATTTTTGTAAATGACTTTTTTTAAAATTAAAATAATTTGTGTTTATTAAATTTAATAAAGGAGAATTTTCTTCTGTTAAATTTGAATTAATGTTAATGTTAAATTGGTTTAAAATTTGATTTGTAAAGTATATTGAATTAAAGTATTTCATGAAAAAATTTTGTAATTGAATTATATAAAAATAACCTTCACAATTAAATAATTTTTTTATTTTTTTCTTTTGTGCTTTTTTCTTATAAATTGATTGAGTATAATCTTCATTATTAATTATTTTTAACTTTGGAAAAATTGTTAATAAAACTTTAATTAAAAATTTATCACATTGATGAACAAAAGGATTATTTCCAATATTTATAATTTCTAAATTTAAATTTTCACTTAATATACTTAAGAGATAAGATAAATTATATATTTTATTAAAACTCAAATCAATTTCTCTTAATTTTGGTAAAAAAGAAAAAATTGGTTTATTATTCCCTGATTCAATATTATTTCCTTTTAAAAGTAATTTTTCTAAACAAGGACAAAAATAGAAATTAGAAATATTTTTAATATTATTTTCATTTAAATCTAAAAATCTTAAATAAGGAAAAGAAAATTTTTCTGGAATTGATTGAATTTGATTTTCACATAATATTAATTCTTCAATATATAAAATTTGATTTTCAATTGAATCAATATTTCTAATTTTATTTTTTCCTAAAAATAAAAATCTTAATCTTTGATTATTTTCTAATCCTTCTATTTTTTCAATTAAATTATTATTCAAAGATAATTTTTCTAAAGAATTTAATTTTGAAATTCCTTCTATTTTTTTTATTAAATTTCTATTTAAATTAATAGAATATAAGTCAGGACAACATGATAAATCAGAAAATTTATCAATTTGATTTTCTTCTAAATTTAAAAATTTTAATTGGGATAATTTTTTTAATTCTTCTATTGGAAAAGATTTTAAATTTTGTTTTGATAAATTTAATTCTAATATATTATTTATTTTTTCTTTTGAATTTAAATTTTTCATATTAAAACAATCAAGAAAAACTTTATTATAATCATTTAATTTAAAAACTATTTCTTTTTCATTATTATTATTATCATTAGAATTATTTTTATTAATTTTTACCCAATTATCAATTTTATTACCAATATCAATATCATTATTCTCTTCATTTTCAAAATTAATTTCAATAGTTTTTTTAATAGTATTCTTAATTTCTAATTTTTCATTTTTAAATTTACTAAATAAATTACTTATTTCTTTAATTTTATTTTGATTAAAATTAGAATTTGAATATTCCATTAAATAACTATCATAATCCATTTCACTTTTTAAATCTTTAGAACTATATTCTAAATTATCAAAACAAGATTTTGGATAAGAAAATTCATATTTTTTATCACATTCCCCAAATTTAATAGGTTTTAATTTAATTATATTAGATGAAATAAAACAATTTCTCATCATTGATAAATTTACAAATAAATCACTTTTAAAAACATCACTTAATAAATAATTAGTATCATTATAATAAGGAAATAATTTTTCTCTTGTTTGAATTTGAAGTGTTTTTGAATTTTTATCTTCTTGAAGCATTAAATATAATTCATTCATTTGTTCAATATTATTTTTATCTTCATCTTCATGTCCTTCTAATTCTTCTAATTCTTTTGTTAAAATTTCTAAATTTTCTTTTATATTTTCTTCTTTATTTTCTTTTTCTATTTTTTCTAATATATTCATACTTTTTAATAAATCACCATAATTTTCTTCATCATCATTATCTATTAGTAAATCACTTATTGAATTGCTTTCACTTGAATTTGATAAGTTATTTTTTATTTCTGGTTTTTTTATTTCTATTTTTGATTTTTCTTTTTGTTCATTATTCTTTTCTTTTTGGATTTCTTTTTTGTTTTCATTTGATTTATTTACATCTTTTGTTTCTTCTTTTATTTTATCTTTATTTTCTTCTTTTTTTTCTTCTTTTTTTATTTCATTATTATTTTCTTTATTTTTTTCTGCATTATTATTTATATCTTTACTTTTATCTTCTTTTATTTCCTTATTTTCATTAATATTTATATCTTTATTTTCATCTTGTTTTATTTCCTTATTACCTTCATTCTTTCCATCTTTTTTATCAATTTTTTCTTCAACTTTTAAATTATCATCATCTTTTTTATCATTCATATAATTATTTTCTTTCATTATTTCTTCATTTTTATTTATATCATTAATTTTATTTTCATTTATTATATCTTCATTTTCTCCTAAATTTTTCTTCTCTTCTTTATCTTCATGTAAATCCGATATATCATCAGCTGGAATGATTTCTAAAGGTAAATCTTTTTCATCTTCTTCTTTTTCTTTAATATTTAAAAATTGTAATACTTCATCATATTTCCCTTGTTTAACTAAATTATTAATTATTTCTTGTTTTTCTTCATCACTTCTTCTCTTCTCTTCATTTATTCTTTCCATTTCATCAAAATCTGGTAAATTTTCAGGAAAATTTATAATTTCATTGTCGTCTATTTCTAAATTATTATTTAATTTTAATAAATCCTCATTTTCAAATAAAATATTTTTAGATTGAATTTTATCAGTATTAATTTCATTTAATTTATCTTCTTTATTTAAATCATTATCATCTTTTTCTTTTTTATCATCATTTTTTTTTAAATTTTCCTTATTTTTAAAATCTGTTTCATTATCCATTAATTATAATAATCAAATTTATATTTAATTTTAATTAAAAAAATTTAAAAAAAAATAAAAATATACCATAAAAAACAAAAAACAAACAAAAAAAAAAAAAAAAAAAAAATAAAAAAAAAAAAAAAAAAAAAAAAAAAAATAAAATAAAAAAAAACAAAAAAAAAAAAAATAATTTTTTCCTATATAAAAATTAAATAAAAACCTC
>Ga0256407_10008059_pt1 | contig 15606 bp, 12 predicted proteins | sample RumenRJG_04DNA_FD_193489 | JGI IMG/M metagenome (GOLD analysis project Ga0256407, IMG submission 193489) | Bovine rumen microbial communities from Lethbridge, Alberta, Canada - RJG_04 | ecosystem: Host-associated > Mammals > Digestive system > Stomach > Rumen | place: Canada: Alberta...
CATGTTCCTTTAGTAATCTCAACTTAAACTCTTTGCTGTACTTTTTGTTTGACATAAATATGCTCCTCATATGATGGATTTTGGATATTTCCAATGTCTACCATATGGGGAGCATATCAGATTCAGGGGTTTTTCTTTTCTTTTGCCTTCCATTTTCTGACTCGCTGGAACATAAATAAAAAGTAATACAACCTATTTGCCATCAGTTTTTCTTATGGCACCATCAGTAAGCTTGTCTTCCTTTTAACAATCTTTTTGTGTATGCTGAAATCGTAATAAAGAACTGACGGATTTAAAAGAGCCGCTTAAAGCCGCGGGGCGCCGCCCTTGCAGGGCGAGCAGAATGGAGAGTATATCATGAACGAGAGAATGATGGGTAAGATTGGTGTTGCTGTTGCTTCCGCACTTTGGGTATTTGACGCAATGAGCGCTGTAGCTCTTGGTTCCTTCGTATTCTAATCAGGAACGTAAGATAAGAGAAGATAAAGATAAGAGATAAAGAGGTCCCCTGCACCGATGGCGGTGCAGGTTTTTTTTTCGAAGGAGAAAGCACATGAAATACGAGGGGATCCGGAAAATCCATGAGGGCAGGTTTATCACCCGGTATGATGTAGATTATACGACCGCGGAGGGCAATGCCAAAACATATGAGATCATCAGCCGCAATAAAGACATTCAGACACTGGAGGAACTGCAGAACAGAAAGCCGGACTCTGTGATCCTGATACTTACGGATATTTCCGGAGAAAAGATCCTGGTGAACAGGGAATACCGGATGGCGATGGCACAGTGGATATATAATTTCCCGGCGGGCCTGATCGACCCTGGTGAAAGCGCGGAAGAAAGCGCAGCACGGGAGCTTCGGGAGGAGACCGGGCTGGAACTCATCCGGATTGATGATGTCCTGGACGGCAGCTATAATGCGGTGGGCTTTTCCAATGAGCGCAGCATCTGCATCTTCGGTGCGGCAGCAGGAGATTTCCATAAAAGTTCTTCCGACATGGAGGAGATTATCCCCGGCTGGTATACCCGGGAAGAGATACGGAAACTGCTGCGGACGGAGGCATTTGCCGCCAGGACACAGGCCTACTGCTACGCCTGGGCTGCCGGAGGGCGATAAGCATTTTGACGAATAATACGGTAATAATAAGAATCCGCCCTGACCAGAGATGGTTCAGGGGCCTTTTTTTTGCAATTGTATAATATATACTGAAAACAGGATATGAGCAGCAGAATTTCAGAGAACGGGGAAAGGGGAAAAGCAGTGGAATACTATCTTGAAAGTAAAGAAAAAGTACTGCAGGAGCTTGGAACCACAGAGCAGGGACTGACCTCGGAGGAGGCGGCCGTAAGGCTTAAGGAGCAGGGAAAAAACCTTCTGGCGGAGGAGGAAAAGAGATCCACCTTCCGGAAGTTTCTGGATTCCATCATGGATCCCATGATCCTGATGCTGCTTGGCGCGGCGCTGGTTCAGGTCATCGTGACGATCCTGGAAAGCCATGGTTCCTTTTCCCTCGGATCCTTTACGGATGTGTTCGTCATTCTGGCGGTCATCGTCATCAATGCGATTATGAGCCTTGTGCAGGAGAATAAGGCGGAGGCGGCGATGGCTGCGCTGATGCAGATGACGGCGGATACCTCCAAAGTCATGCGGGACGGCAAGATTATTGTCGTGAAAAGCGAAGATCTTGTGATCGGAGATGTCGTCAGCTTCGAGGCCGGTGACACCGTGCCGGCGGACTGCCGCATTCTGGAAGCCCACAGCCTGAAGGCGGAAGAGGCAGCTCTCACGGGCGAAGCTCTGGCGGCAGATAAGCTGGTGGACGTCCTGATGTGCGCGGAGGGAAAGAACTCTGTACCGCTGGGCGACCGCTCGAATATGCTTTACAGCGGTTCGACCGTGGTCTACGGCCGCGGAATGGGTGTTGTGACTGCCACGGGCATGAACACAGAGATGGGAAAAATTGCCGGTGCTCTGAGACTTGCTGAAAAAGAACAGACTCCGCTGCAGAAACGCATGGCAGAGCTCTCCGTATTCCTGACCAAGCTCGTCATCGGTATCTGCGTCGTTGTCTTTTTCGTCGGCTGCGTGCAGACTATGGTGCTGTCCGGCACACCGTTTTCCTGGGGTGCCTTGGGCACGAGCACTGTCAACAGTCTTGTTGCAGCCATTGCGCTGGCTGTGGCAGCCATACCGGAGGGTATGCCGGCTGTCGTGACCATAGTGCTGTCCATCGGCGTGACCGATATGGCCAGACATCAGGCCCTGATCCGCAAACTGACCGCGGTGGAGACCCTTGGCTGCACCCAGATTATCTGTTCGGATAAGACCGGAACCCTGACACAGAATAAGATGACCGTCGTTCAGGAATACACGGATGATTCTGTGCTCATGGCAACCGCAATGGCGCTCTGCTCTGACGCTGAGATAGAGCCCGGGGAGAGCTCATCCGTCGGTGAACCCACGGAGGCTGCCCTGGTGAACTATGCGATGAAGATCGGCCTTCCGAAATACGAGCTTGCAAGCGCCCAGCCGCGTGTCGCAGAAGCACCCTTCGATTCTGAGCGGAAAATGATGTCCACGGTTCATCAGAAGGAGAATGGCTTCATCCAGTATACAAAAGGCGCGTGTGATATGCTCTTTGAGCGCTGTACTGGATTTCTGAAGGACGGCAGCGTCGTTCCCATGACCGAGGATATTCGGGCTGAACTTGCCCGGGTCAATAAGTCTTACGCGGACCAGGCCATGCGTGTGCTGGCGGCGGCCTACCGGACGTATGACAGGCTGCCGGAAGATACGCGGCCGGAAAGCCTGGAGCAGTCCCTCGTCCTGATTGGTCTCTATGGCATGATCGACCCCTGCCGGCCGGAGGCCTATGATGCCATCAAAAAATGCCGTGCAGCCGGGATACGGCCTATCATGATCACGGGTGACCACAAGGATACCGCCGTGGCCATCGGCAAGGACCTGGGCATTATCCGGGATGAGAGAGAAGCGGCCCTTGGTTCGGAGCTCGATCAGTATACCGACGAGGAGCTCATCGAGGTCGTTGAACGGTTCTCCGTCTATGCGCGCGTACAGCCGGAGCACAAGACCCGCATCGTCCACGCATGGCAGGCCAGGAACAAGGTTACCGCCATGACAGGTGACGGCGTGAACGATGCGCCCTCCATCAAAGCAGCGGACATCGGCATCGGCATGGGCATCACAGGCACGCCGGTTACCAAGAGTGCCGCCGATATGGTGCTTGCCGATGACAATTTCGCGACCATCGTCCGCGCCATCGAAGCCGGCCGCAAAATCTATGACAATATATGCAAAGTGCTTCAGTTCCAGCTTTCCACGAACCTGGCGGAGGTGCTGATCATTTTCTTTGCTTCTATTCTGAACTTTACCATTCTGACCCCGGTACACCTGCTGTGGATCAACATGGTAACGGATACGCTGCCCGGACTGGCGCTGGGTATGGAGCACGCGGAGGGTGAGCTGATGAAGCGCAAGCCCCGCGCGAAGGAGGAGAGCATCTTCGCAAACGGGGCCGGCGCGAGCATGCTCTGGCAGGGCGTATACCTTGCAGCAATCGAGATTGCCGCTTATTACACAGGATACTATCTGGAAAATGGCTCCTTTAAGGGTATCGTGAATGGCAGCTGGTGTGAGAATGCCGTCGTTATGGTATTCCTCACGGTCAGCCTGGCGGAAATGATGTGCGCAGTGAATATGCGCTCCCGTACCGGCTCCATCTTCCGGCGGGAGATGCTTCAGAACATGAACTGGTATATGGTTGGCGCCCTGGTAATCACCGTCGGTCTGACCCTTGCGGCGGCATTTCTGCCGGGCTTCCGGACGCTGTTCGGAATTCATGGGACGCTCTCGGCAAAAGAACTGCTGATCGCGGTCGGCCTTGCGCTTTCCACAGTGCCTGTATTTGAAGCGGGCAAAGCTATCCACAGAGCAGCAGGCAAAAACAGCTGATGTTTATTCGGAGAAAGAACAGGAAAATCCCCCTGAACCAGCGACGGTTCAGGGGGATTTTTTTCGGGCATTGATTCCGGCTGCTTATTTCAGCAGTCCGTTCTGCTGCAGAATATCCCGCATGTGTGCGGTATAGGCCTGGAGTATCTCCTCCGCGGGGCCTTTCCGCTCTTTCTCTGCACTGAGGACACTGGCTGTCTGGGCTATCTTTGTCAGGGGGCCTCTTGAGGGGAAGTATTCTGCGATGGCTATCTTTGCCCCTTCGGGAGTATCCGCGGTGGACAGGATTACCTTGTTGTCCTTGTTGAAAAGACCGCCCTTTGCCCTCGGATAGACGATAATAAGAAACCGCGGGGTGGCGGGAAGAAGAATATACTCCTCGATGGAAGCCTTTGTCGGTCTGCCGATTATGAAATTGCCGTACTGTTCCTTATCCCAGTGTTCCTGCATGAACTGCTCCAGCTCCTGGAGCGTAAAAGCTCTGTTTGTAAGAATAACCTGTCTGCCAATCATGTTCTTCCCTCCTTTGCTCGATAGTACGAATATTTCAATGCTTTACAGTGATTATAACACAGGACAATATAAGCAGGCTTCCTTTTTCAGGTAAACTGGGATAAACTTAAGTCAGGCAGTGATCAGCGGCATATCGAAAGAATAAGAGCATAGAAGGAGGAGGACGTGTATGAAAAGAATCGGAAGAATGGTTCTTACAGGCGCTGTCGTTCTGATCGGCGGACTGCTTCTTAACGGGTGCATTCCCCGGCCCGGAGGGACAGAGAAACCGGATCCGTCTGTCAGCAGTCCGCAGGGCAATGCTTCGGCGGGGGAGAACTATGCCGTGCGGACCGTGCTCCGGGAACTGACCTCTGTGGTTCCGGAACAGGGAATCGGTGTCTATGGAAGATACACGGAGCTCACTGCGGATGGGGAGATTCCCGAAGTGCTTGCCGGGATTCTGGCCGAAGCGAATGCACGGGCAAAAGAAAACGTGGAATCCAGAGCAGAGCAGTTTCTTGCGGAGAATGCTGCCTTGCCCGCGGCAGCAGATTCCGGAGGGACGGACAGGTTCCGTTACCGGAATATTTCCTGCATCACGAATGTGACCCGGGCGGACGGTGTGCTTTACAGCATTCTGGAGACGGAGATGGAATCCGGACTCGGGAAGGAGGAAACCGTGCGCTTCCATGCATCGGTCTACGATGCGAAGGACGGCAGACTCCTTGCACTTTCGGATTTTCTGCAGGACCCCGAAAGGCTTCTGGAACTCCTGGAGGAGGCGCTGCGGAACAAATACGGCAAGGACGGGCTCTATGCAGGAGGAGAGGAGATGCCCGCCTGGACAGCAGATTATCTCGGACTGCATTTTTATATTGATAAGACAATGCATGTGTCCATTCCCTATACGGCACTGGATGGACCGGAGGCTCTCGCCGCGGCCGCGGCGCCGGAAAGCTTTATTGCCCGGATCGAAAAGAACACGGAGTATGCGCTGCCCCATGATAACAGGACCGTCCGGGTGGAAAAGGCTTCGGATTCCGGCGGGAATGATGCATATCGAATCGTTGTCCGGGATGGAAAGGACGAGAAGGCCTGGTGGCTGGAATATGCCGGTGACAGCTCTGAGTACTATGTATTCCGGGCCGGCGGGAAGTATTACTTCTACCGTCTGGAGGATGCGCAGGACGAGGCTTTTATCTATGATTTCGCAAGCCCCGACGGCGGGTTTGACCGCTTTGCGAATCAGAATGCCCAGTGTTTTGATTCTTTTCTGCGGGAGCTTTCTCTGGCCGTTCCCTGCAACCCGGACTGCGTCCATATGCGGGAACGGGCCAGAAAATACATGGATGGCGCGTACGGTCTGAACACTGTTTTTGTGCCGAACGGTCATTATGCCTTCCGCCCGGAGCAGGGACGCGGCCGCACCTGGCTGCATTTTGCCCTGATCGATGATAAGCTTGCCCTGGACACCGGGAATGTCGGCTGCAGGCTGCTTCAGGACATATCTGCGACAGCGCTGGATGAAGAGGGCAATGAGACCGGTGAGATTATAATCTCTGCAGGGGAAGTGATCCGCTTCCTGCGCCTTGACGGGGAGGGAGAGCGATATTACTATATGTCGCCCCAGTACAGTATGTACCAGTCCGGAGCCAGAGATTACCGTTATGACTGTGCGCTTTCCGACGAAAGTGAAGTGCGCCTGGTCACCCGCATGGAAAACGGCTTTTTTGTGGACGGAATGTATCTGGACCGGATAGGAGAACCGGTAACTCTGGGGGCCGCCCGGTATGAAACCGGGGCAGCGGGCCCTGCGGAGCATTCTGTGGAGATCGGCGGCAAAGAATATAAGCTTATCACTGACCTCTCTCTTGCGACGGAGGCCGGGGAAGAGATCGATTTCGACGGCGATATCTGGTGGATCGCAGAGCATTACGTCGGAACATTCTCCTCGGAAGAGGAAGAAGCACAGCTTGTCATCTCCGGGGATGGAGAAGCGCGCTTTACATATCAGGGTACGGTATATACAGGAAAGCTTCCGGAAAAACGGTACTACCGCAGAGATGTGGAGATCCCTATGGAGACAGAGTACGAGAAGCGTACCTTCACGATCCGTGTGGAAGACGAACTGCCGCCCCACGATCCGTCCTTCTCCGATATTCTGTTCTGGTCCGAGGGAGAACCGGCGACCAACGAGCCTTCCCGGGTACCACCGATTGAGGTGGAACTGGTCCGGGAAGAATAGTATACTAATCTACTGCAGCAGGAGGTTTCTTATGTTTCAGATGTACTGGCCGATTTTCGTGGCCGTTCTTTCCGATGTACTGTATCAGATTGCTTCCAAGTCAACCCCGGCCGATGTAAGTCCCTTTGCATCCCTGACAGTGACGTACCTGATAGGCGCAGGTCTCAGCGCGGTGCTGTTCTTTGTCACCGGGCAGGGAACTAATCTGCTTGCGGAATGCGGAAAAATCAACTGGACGGCCTTTGTCCTGGGTCTTGCCATCGTGGGACTTGAGGGAGGAAGCCTGTACATGTACAAGGCCGGATGGAATGTCAATACCGGCTATGTGGTAAAGGCGATTATCGTTGCCGTGGCCCTGGTATTCGTGGGATATCTTCTCTACCACGAGCAGATGACATGGACCAAAGCTTTGGGAATTCTTGCCTGTATGACGGGCATTGTTCTGATTAACCGGTAAGAATGCATCCAAAGTAGGATGTGCCGGCGGGTGCACAGGAGTACACTGACCTCAAAACTGTTGCTTTCAGCAGAAGAAGAGGGAGGATAGCCATGAAAAGACAGAAGCTGATGATGGCCGTACTGGCTGCGGCAGCACTGGGAATCACCGCCTGCGGCGGTTCTGCACCTAAGGAGACGGCGGCCCCGGAGACGACAGTACAGGAGAGTGCTGCCGGGACGGAGGCGGGAGCCGCGGAAGAAACGGAGGAAGAGACCGCAGAGGAAACCGAACCGGAAAGAGAATTCCTTTCCGTGCCCCTGACCGATGAGAGATGCAGCATAACCTATGAGATTTTCTATCCGGCAGAAGGGGTGGAATATGAAGAGGCTTCCGTGTTCGGAGATCCCGCCCACACCTTCAGCAGCGGGGATGAGGGCTGCTATATCACGGTGAACGCCGCCAGACTCTACACGTCTGACATCAATAGCAGACTGAGTTCCTATGATAGTGTGACTTACGGCCCCTATAACGGATGGACCAACTACACCAGCTATGCCGCGGAGGGCTATCTTATCACAGGAGAGAAGGATGATCTGACCGCTCTTCTGGGATTCAAGATCGGAAATCTCGAGAAAAAGCCGGCGGATCAGGAAGAACTGAAGGGATACCTGGAATCACAGCTGGTACAGGATATTCTGGGCAGTTTCACCACATTACAGGAGGCAGCACCGGAGACAGAGGCCCCGGCGGAGACGAAGGCTCCGGAAGTGATTGAAGGCGGTGTGGCACATCTCAAATATGCGGATGTGGTGATTCCGGAAGGCTGGTCTGTGGAGAGCGTTAAGGACTTCGAGCTTAAGCTCACGAGGGATGAAAAGGTTCCGGGGCGCGTCGAGGGCGATTTCCTGACTCCGAAGCTCACCATCAGCTCGACAAGTTCCACAAAGACCGCCCAGGAGTGGGCTGAAGCCAAGTTTAAGGACTTCGGCAGCAAGGGCGAGATTATGAACGGAACCTTCGGCGGCACTGACTGGGTTTACTTTACACCGGTGGAAGACCAGTTCTATATGTTTACGGATTCTTCCGCGGGAACCCATGTGGATGTGAGCGGTATGTTCTTTACACTGAATGAGGAGATCGAAGGAATCCTGGAGGGCATCACGATTAAGTAGAGCCTCCGGAAGAAGAGAAGAAAAACATCATAATGAAGAAACCAGCCGGCAGACGCGTGCTTTCAACATGCGTCTGCCGGCTTTCTTTTTTGTCCTGCCTGGGGTATACTTGATGCAGACAATCAATTTCACGTCACAAGGAGAAAAACATCATGAAAGGACATGTAAAGGCACTGCTGCAGAAGCTGGGATATGATGCCCGGCCTGTCGTCCTGGGACCTGTCAACCATGAGACAAAGTATGTTCTGGAGGCACATCCGAAGGAATAGGAGCGCCCGGAAAGGATGAACCATGGAAAAGTATACGGATTTGAATGAAGTACTTCGCGACCCGTCACTGGCCATAATCACCGACAGTATTGCGACCCAGAGTGAACTCAACAGAATTTACGTCAGATATAAAGTCCTTCCGAAACGACAGAGGAGAGTCTGCAATTATTACTCCAACAAGTTCTTCGGCCGCAGTGTGACGGAGATGTATTTTCTTCAGAAAAGCAGGCTGAGGGCGGAGAGCCAGGTCTTTGGAGACCTGCAGCAGTTAAATGAAAAATATGCGGTTTCGGAACCGGATCTCTATTATAAGGTCGACCGCTTCAATTCCGGCGACATCAATCTGTGCTTCATTCTCGGTCATTCCGGAAGCGGAAAATCCGTGATGGCAAGAACCCTGGAGGGAGATGATATCGATCATATCGAGCTGGATGACATGCTCCTCATAAAGGACCATTTCACGATGGAGGAGCTGAAGGGTTATTCCGATATGTTCTGGAGCTTCTTTACCGGGGAAGGAAAAAAGTATTATATCGGCGCGGAAGAGAGAAACACCATTCCGAAAGAAGAATATGAAGATAAGGTCTTTATCGACTTTGTTCATTTTGCGATGGACTACGCAGCGCAGCACAGGGAGAAGAAGTATCTCATCGACGGAATCTGGATCTATCTCTATTTCGATGATCCTTCTGTTTTTGCGGATTATACCGTACTCATCAAAGGAACGTCCTTCCTGAAGTCGAAGTCCCGTGCGATGAAGCGGGAGATGCACAGAGACAGAGAAGAGCTGCAGAACCGAAAGCAGATGTTCGGAAGAGAGGTCAGAAACTACCTTCTGGATGAGGATAAGATCGACGCCTTCCGGAAATACTATGCAGATAAGCCGGAAACCGAATTCCGGGCCGAGGAGGACGAAGCCGAAAAGGCGCGGGAAGAAGCGGTAAAGGAACTGAACGGCATCGACAGCTGCTTTGTGGATGGTGACGCAGAGGGAATCCGGGCGATCCTGAAGAAAGCCGAGGCGGATCCGAAACTAAGCACATGGAACCGGCTGCGGATTATCAATGAATGCAATTCCGCTCTTCTGGAGCTGCATCTGCAGTAAGAAGAATACGAAGGGTGGTTTCCATTTCGCGGGCTGTAAGTTATACTGTAGAGAGACCGTGCAGGAACCTTCAGCGGCACATTATGGAAATACAGTCTGTGTAAGGGAGGGAAAGAGGATGATGAAAATGAAAAGGGCAGCCTGTCTGATGCTCGGATGGATGATGGCCGTATCCATGGCCTTTACCGGTTATGCGGATACGGCAGAACAGAACAGGAAATATGAGGATGCGGAGCTGTCGGAGGCCTACTGGGATTATACCAGCGGAAAGATCTATGCGAAGTGGGACGGCGATTACCGCAGCAAAGCCACCTATGCCGTAGACATCTATCAGGACGGCATATTCGTGACAACAAAGACCGCAGCCGGCGGAACCTACATATCCTTTGCACCGGAAATTGCCGGAAGAAATCAGGTCGGAGATTATACCTTTACCGTCCGCGCACTGTGGCCGGGCAATTATACCTATGAGAAGACCTCCGACAGAATCTATATCGAAGACAGCAAGCTGGAGGAGATCAGCAAGCGGCTTACCCACAGCGCAGGAAGCGAGGAGCCGGGACATGAGAATGAAGGTCCCTCCCATGGTGCAGGTTCCTGGAAGAAGGTGGGCGGAGCCTGGAAGTATCTCACCAGAAGCGGTATCTTTGCCACAAACGGCTGGCAGCAGATTGATGGGAAATGGTACTACTTCGACGCCGACGGCACCATGGCCGCAGATCGCTGGATTATGAAGGAAGGCGACCCCCACGTGTGGTATTATGTGGGACCGGAAGGTGACATGCTGGTCAATCAGCAGGTCGGAGAGTGGTTTGTGAATGCGGCCGGCGAGTGCCGCGTGTAATAAAAAGATCCCCCTGAACCGGAGACGGTTCGGGGGGATTTGCAGTTTATGAGGTTTACGCAGGAAGATTACTTCCGGTACCGGTTGAGGGTACAGAAGATTTCCTGGGGCCGGACTTCGCAGAGACCGTTTGCCGCATAGCTCCCGTCAAAGAGGACCTCCAGGCCTTTCTCCGCCAGCAGCGCAGTCATCTCGGACACGGCCCGGGAGAGGGACTTTTTTCCGTCCAGGAGGTGAAGCTCCATATACCGGAGAATGGCGGCCAGCGTCTGAGTCTGCTCTCTGTCGGCGATCTGGGAAAGACCCCGGAGATTCACCTCATCGTGATCGATCAGGAACGAATCCACGGAGAGGGTTTTGATTTTCAGACGGTCTGTTTTCCGGAGCGCGCGGTTTATCCGGTACGGGCGGTCCGTATCCGGCAGAGCATAGTCTGCGGCCCGCAGAAGCACCTCCTCCGGCACCGATTCTCCGGCCAGAACGTCTTTTACCCGTTTCGTGATATCTTTTGGCACATACCGGTCCATCTGGAGAATGGTGTCGGCGGCGTAGAAGTAGGCGCCGGAGCTTCCGGCCACCAGGATGGTGGATATGCCGGACTTTTCATAGAGGTCCCGGATGCGGGAGAGGAAGGGGGTGATGGGCTCTTCCCCCGGAAGCACGATCCGGGCCATCAGCCGGTCGCGGACCATGAAATTCGTGGCGCTGGTATCCTCATCGATGAGGAGAAGAGAGGTTTTGGCCTCCATGGCTTCCGACACGGCGGCCGCCTGGGAGGTGGAGCCGCTGGCATCCTCCGTGGAGAAATGGGTGGTGTCTGCGCCGTTCGGAAGATTCCGGATGAAGAGGGAGATATCCTTGCTTTTTATGGCGCGGCCGTCCTCCGCCCGAATCTTCATGGCGTCCCGGGAGGTGATCACCAGCTCTCTGCCGTCTCCGGCAATATGGTTATATACGCCGCGCTCCAGCGCCTGCAGCAGGGTGGACTTGCCGTGATACCCGCCGCCCACAATGAGCGTCACTCCGATCCGGATTCCCAGACCGCGCACATGTCCCCGATGGGGCAGATGCAGGGTCACCGCGGATTCCGCAGGACTCCGGAAGGGGATGGCGCCCTTCATCGGGAGCTGAGAGACGCCGCTTTCCCGCGGAAGGACGGAGCCGTCGGCCACAAAGGCGCAGAGTCCCAGCTCCGGAAGCATGCTGCGGACAGCCTCCTGGTCATCTGCCAGGAAGATGGCTTCTTCGAGGCGTTTCCGGTCAATGTTTGCATAATACAGGGAGGATTCCACGGCCCGGGGGAGAACCTCAAAGAGAATGCGGATGAGCTCCTGGGCATTGATGGAACGCCCGAAGGCGGGAAATCCCACCTCAAAGCGGACGGTAAGCTCCCCGTCCTCCGGACGGATGTTAAGAGCCGTGCGGGAGAAAACCTCCTGTCCCGGACGGGAGGAAAAGACCTGTCCGCTTTTTCCGGAGCCGTTTCCGCCGCCCCGGGGCAGTGCCCGGGCAAAGAGCCGCAGCAGGTGGTCTTCCAGGGCCGTGCGGCGGCAGAGATTCTTTCGGTATTCCTCCGGAAATCCGGCCTGTTTTCCGCTGATCCGGATGCTCACATGGGAGGGAGAGGCAAAGGGATCCCCCTGGACGTGGTCGATGGACAGAAGACAGCGGGGAAACCGCCAGGTGCCGCGGGTTTCTTTATAAGCCGGGTAGCTCCGGCGGTCAATGGAGAGAAGCAGTTTTTTCAGGTCAGAGTCGGTTTTCACAGGTATATCCTCCAAGAGATTTTTTGTTCAGAAATCATCATAGCACGGATTGGGCGGCGCAACAAAAAGAATTGTTCCCGCAGGGTATTCGGGTTATACTTAATTAAAAGCCTTCGGTGGTACCGACCATCACGGCGGAACCGAAAAGAGAGGAAATTATGATTGTGAAAAAAGCCCTTGTACTCGGACTGATTTTTGCGGTGACATTTGCCGCCGCATGCAGCAAAAAGACAGGAGAAACAGGTAATTCCCAGACGGCAGCGGAGACAGCGGCCGCGTCGGAATCTGAAACGACGGCGGAAGTGCCCGAAACGCCGGAGGAAGCAGGAGAGAGCAGCTCTGATGGCGAAGGTATGGTTCTGGTTACGGTGAATACGGACGGACTGGGAGAGATCGCCCTGTCAGAGACCGGGGAAAAACCGGAATTTGACGAAGAGTTCCCCATGTCTTCGGCATTTACCCATGTTGCGAAGGGGAAAACCATAGCGCTGAGCGCCAGAGGACAGGAAGACTATCAGTTTGTAAAGTGGATGCAGGACGGGGCGTATTATTCCGCGGAGGCGGATATTACGCCTGCCGTGGAGGCGGATACGGAGTTTGTCGCCGTATTCCTGATGTCCACCGGGTATGAGGGCCCGGCTGCAGAGAATATGGCGGATGCAAAAACCATGGGGGATGTGCTGGCCCTGCCCCACTATGAGATTGTCACCGGAGAAAAGTACTTTGCCTATATCTTTGAGCATGACAATACCATGTACCGGGCGGTTTCTTTCATAACGCCGGAGATTTTCGACCAGCTTTTTGACCTGGATTTCGACGACCCGGAATACAATAAGAAATACAATGCCATCGCGGCCCCGCTGCCGATTGATCGGATGGATAACCTGACGGAGATGATCCCTGCCCAGGAGGAGCTGGACAAGTATGTCGGAAAGACCGCCGGAGACCTGATCGACGAGGGCTGGAGCTACTCCTCCTACAACCTGGAGGATATGGCCTTTGATATGTACCACGGCCTCTTTATGTATACCGTCGTCCTTGACGGGACAATCGAAAACAGTGAAGAGCTGGATGAGGCAGATATCCGGCCGCTGCCTGTTAAATCCATCACCTGGGCCGGTATCGGAAACGGCACATCGGACCTGGAGCAGGAATCGGCAGCAGAATAGGTAAACGTTCGCAGAACGGAGAGCTGGACGACGGTGTAGCGGCGGGCAGACTGGTGAAGAGGAGCATACCATGGCAGAAAAAACAGCAGGCGCGGTGCAGGAGAAAACCCGCACAAAGGTTGCGGAACCGAAACAGTACGTCGTGATCATGCATAACGATGATTTTACCTCCATGGAGTTTGTGGTTGAGATTCTGGTGGATATTTTCCGCAAGGATGAGGCGACGGCCCAGACCCTGATGATGCAGGTACATAAAAGCGGCAGCGCGGCGGTGGGGATTTACCCTTATGACATCGCAGCAACGAAGGTGAGACAGGCCCTGTCCCGGGCGAAAGAGGAGGGATTTCCCTTCCGGATGACAATTGAGGAGGCAAGATGAATCTTTCCAAGGATGTGAGAATCCTTCTGGAGCGTGCACTCCGGTTTGCACGTAAAAACCGGTATATTTATCTCACCCCGGAGATGCTTCTCCTGATTCTTCTGGAGGAGGAGAGTTTCCGGGAAGCCGTGGATCTGTGCGGCGGAGATATCGATGCGCTGATAAAGGACCTGAAAGGATATCTGGAAGAGTATGTAGACCGGGGAAACGGGGAGAATCCGGAGATTTCGGAGGCCCTCTCCGAGGCCCTCAATATGGCGGGACAGAGCGCCTACAGCAGCGGCAACCGGGAGATTATGACAAGGCATCTGATTCACGGACTGTTTGGCCTTAAGAACAGCTATGCCGTCTATTATCTTGAGAAGCAGGGCGTTGAGGAAACGGACCTTCTGCAGGAGTTTGCGGAGGAGGATGGCGGGACAGAGGCTGAAGAGGAGACCGAGAGCTCCTGGAAGCTCTTTGCCCCCTGCCTGAATGAAACCCTCCGGGACAGCAATCCCCTGATAGGAAGGGAAGAGGAGCTTGCCCGGACCATCCAGGTGCTCTGCCGGCTGGATAAGAATAACCCGCTTCACATCGGAGAGCCGGGGGTGGGCAAAACCGCCATCACCTATGGCCTGGTGGAGAAGCTCCGGGCGGGCGATGTGCCCGATGCCATAAAGGATGCGAAAATCTATGCCCTGGACCTGGGAGGAATGCTGGCGGGCACCAGATACCGGGGAGACTTTGAAAAGCGGTTCAAGAAGATTCTCACGGAGATCAGCAAAGAGAAGCAGCCGATCCTGTATATTGATGAGATTCACAACCTGGCCGGGGCCGGCGCCGTGGGAGAAGGATCCTTTGATGCCTCCAATCTCCTGAAGCCCTATCTCTCTGAGGGCCATATCCGCTGTATCGGGGCTACAACCTACGAGGAGTATAAGAAGTACTTTGAGAAGAACAAGAGCCTGATCCGCCGGTTCCAGAACATCGAGGTAAAGGAGCCGTCGGAGGAGGAGACGGTGCGCATTCTGGAAGGCCTTAAGCCCCGCTATGAGGCCTACCACGGGGTCCGCTATGCAGAGGGCGTGATGGAGCACGCGGTCCATATGAGCGCCAAGTACATCAATGAGCGGTATCTTCCGGACAAGGCCATCGACATCATTGACGAGGCCGGGGCCTATCGGAAGCTCCATCCCCTGAACCGTAAGGTTCAGACCGTGGACAGGGCGCTTGTTGATGAGATTATCACCGGCATCTGCCGGGTGCCGCTGGAGACGGTGAAGTCGGAGGATACGAAGGGTCTTGCAACCCTGGGAAAGCGTCTTTTGTCGAAGATCTTCGGGCAGGAGGAAGCCATCCTTCAGGTCACCAATGCGGTGAAGTTCTCAAAGGCGGGACTCTCGGAGGAGAATAAGCCTCTTGCAAGCCTTCTCTTTGTGGGCCCCACCGGCGTGGGAAAGACCGAGGTGGCGAGGACGCTGGCCGAAGAGCTGGGCGTGAAGCTCATCCGGTTTGATATGAGTGAATACGGGGAGAAGCACACTATCTCGAAGCTCATCGGTTCTCCGGCCGGATATGTGGGATACGACGAGGGAGGAATTCTTACGGAGGCGATCCGGAAGACGCCGTCCTGTGTGCTTCTTCTGGATGAGATAGAGAAAGCCCATCCGGATATATTCCATGTGCTGCTGCAGGTCATGGATTATGCCACCCTCACCGACAACCAGGGGAGAAAGGCAGACTTTAGGGATGTGATTCTGATCAT
>Ga0256407_10008064_pt1 | contig 15604 bp, 18 predicted proteins | sample RumenRJG_04DNA_FD_193489 | JGI IMG/M metagenome (GOLD analysis project Ga0256407, IMG submission 193489) | Bovine rumen microbial communities from Lethbridge, Alberta, Canada - RJG_04 | ecosystem: Host-associated > Mammals > Digestive system > Stomach > Rumen | place: Canada: Alberta...
GGTGTGCGACAAAGGACATCTGCACCCGGCAAAGACTGCCGTGCCTGATGGCTGCACCGCCGTGGGCATTCTGGGCAAGGTGACGGAGACGGGTTGCGGCCTGATACTCGCCCTGAAGGACGCAACGGCGCAGACATGGGACACCATCAACGGCTGGACTTCCACGATCGATTTCGCCGGCACCAAGCTGCAAGTGCTTCCCGACGATGCCGCACGCGGCGCTAACCTGACGAGCTACACCATGCTGGGCGCGACCGCCGTGTCCGACTGGGCCGTGGCGCAGATGAGCGACTACAAGGCAATATTCACCAACCTCGGCTCGACGCAGAGTGACAGTTTCGGCACGACTTACGACGGCAACGTGAATGCCTATATCACAACCGGTGTCGGCGGTGCGGCACTGGATGGCAGCTATTGGTCTGCTACGGGGGAAGATGGCGGCAACGTATGGGCCTTCAACCATATTTTTTGGGGCTCCAGCGTTAAGTCGGATAGCTATAGTGTCAGGCCGGTGCTCGGCTTTGGTGGAGAAGTCACTCCGCTCTCTGTCGCTACAACATCTGACGTCGGCAAGGTGGTGTGCGCCGCAGGCCATCTGCACCCGGCGAAGACCGCTGTGCCCAGCGGCTGCACCGCAGTGGGCATCCTCGGCAAGGTGACGGAGACCGGCCACGGCCTTATTCTCGCCCTGCAGAACGCTTCGTCGCAGCAGTGGACCACCATCAACGGCTGGACCTCCGTGACCACCTACGACAATACCAAGCTGAGGCTGCTGCCCGACGATACTGCCCGCGGCAGCCTAACGAGCTACACCACGCTGGGCACTACCGTCGTGTCGAACTGGTGCGTGGCGCAGAAGAGCGACTACGCGGCCATCTGCACGAACCTCGGCTCGACGACAGGTGATGGTGACGGCACGACCTACGACGACAATGTGAATGCCTATATCACTACAGGTGTCGGCGGTACGGCACTGGATTACGTCTATTGGTATTGGTCTGCTACGGAGTACAATGACGAAAGAGGTTGGGTCCTCAAAAGCAATTATTGGGACGACCGCCCTAAGGATAATTGGTTTAGAGTCAGGCCAGTCCTCGCTTTTTACCCATTTAACCATCTCCCAATTTATTATTAGCCGCATCAGCGGTGAACAGGGAAAAGGTAGACAAACGCAGGGAGGGCGGCCCAGCAAGGGCCGCTTTCTCTGTTTTAACACATCCTGCCATCCCATGGACAATGCATCTTCACGGGCACAATTGCTCGGGCACTTCCTCAGCTTCTTTCTGCCTGAGGGCATTTTGGACTATTTCGAGTTAGTGTGGGCGGAGAGCCAGTCCCTCGACAGCAGGGAAAGTAAGAAGGATATTATATGGCTGACACCAGAGGGGAAAAGCGTTGTCCTGAACATGTATCGCCTGAGTACTATCTTCGGATAACCGCCCACGGAAAATTGCAGGTGAGCCAGAAAATGCCTATATTCGAATCACTAATCGGTCAAATAATGGATACAAAAACAATGCATAAACTGGGATGGCTCTTTCCTGCACTGGTTGTTGCCATCAACGCCACTATGATTCTCCTTCTTTGGAGCTCCTTGCCGGAAAACCTTCCGGCGCATTTTGACTTGGAAGGGAGCGCCAGCGGTTCCATACCGCGCACGACGCTTCTTTTCTATCCTTTGATAGGTGCGGTTATCGGCCTGGTGGCCTATTGGATCAGATGCCGCGTGGATAAAAAGTATTTCAATGGAGGTCTGCTGATTCTTACCTCCGGAATAGAGCTGATTATTCTTTCGTCAACGCTGGTTACCCTCACGCAGGGCACGAAACCCTTCTTCATGCTCGCAGAACCTGTCATTCTGGTTATTGCGCTCGCGGCTTTTATTGTCGGACTTGTTAAATCCAGAAGACGTTGACTCCCAAACATGGAGGGAATGAGAGAACAAGGACTAAGCGGGAACGCGTTGAAGGTCATTGCCATCGTGGCCATGACCATTGACCACCTTGCCTGGATGGGCATAGAGACCTATGTACAGGCCGAGACGCCGCTCCAGATATTCCTGCACAGCATAGGACGTCTGACGGCGCCCATCATGTTCTTCTTCGTAGCCGAAGGCTATCACTATACTCACAATTACCGCCGGTATCTGGGAAGGCTTTTTATGCTGGCTGTAGTGAGCCACTTCGCTTTCTGCTATTTCAACATGTCCAGCTTTAATCCGCTGAACAACCTCCTGTTCAACGCAACCAGCATCGCCTGGCCGTTGATGTGGGGACTCATCCTGCTGAAGGTGTGGGATATGGAGAAACTGGCAACGTGGCAAAAGGTGGGGATTACACTGGTCGCTTGCGCTCTTACCTGCACTTCTGACTGGAGCTGTGCAGCTCCGTTGGCAATCCTTATGATAGGCCGCAACCGGGGTGATTTCCCCAGGCAGATGCTATGGATGATGCTCATCATTTCGCTCTATGCCATCGCCTTCGGAGTCTTTCATAGCCAAACCTATGGCCTGGTCCACATGGCATGTGCCCTTGCGATTCCGCTGCTCGCGATGTACAACGGACAGCGGGGCCGATGCCGCTGGATGGGCAAGTTCTTCTACTATTACTATCCCGTCCACATGGCCTTAATCGGCCTTTTGGCAAGAATGATATAATACTGAATACCCATGATAAAGATGTTCGTCATGCATACCTGCCCCGACTGCGAATACGTGGAAAAGCAGGTCGAAGGTAACCCCAATTTCGAGGTGATTGATATCGGGAAGCACGTTAGGAACTTGAAGAAATTCCTGGATTTGCGCGATTCTCATCCCGCTTTTGCCGAGGCAAAGGCCATTGGCGATGTGGGCATCCCGTGCTACGTCCTTGAAGACGGGACAGTGACGCTGTATTCGAAGGACGTCGGCCTGAAGCCCCGCCCGGAAAACTACGGTGGCGCCGCCTGCCGCATCGATGGAAAAGGTTGCTAAATCCCAATGTCGTATAAGCTTCATATCGGAATCCTTCTTTTACTGGCCGTAAACACTTTTGCCATGTCCCGTTACCCCGAATCCCAGAAAGTGAGAAAGCCCGCCGTCGCAGGCTCTTTCTATCCCGTCTCTTCCAAGGAAATCAAATCCATGCTTGGTCCTTGGATGCATCCATCCGGGAATGTAGCCCCACAGGCACTCATCGTGCCCCACGCAGGATATGTCTTCAGCGGGGAGGTGGCGGCATCGGCCTTCAACCAGATTCCTCGTGGACATCGCTATGAGCGCATCTTCCTCCTTGGACCGAGCCATCGGGTTGGATTCAACGCAGCCAGTGTGGATACCTTGTATTCCTTTGCCGAAACGCCGCTGGGGCAGGTTCCCATCGATATCGCCATCGGAAATGAGCTTATCAAGAGGGGAGAGGGCGCCTTCACTTTCCGCTCCGACGCCCACGACCGGGAACACTGCCTGGAGGTCCAGCTGCCACTGATGCAGATGGCCTTTGACGAGGTCCCGCCGATAGTGCCCATCGTCATCGGCTCGCAGCACCTGGATGTCCTTCAGCAGATAGCTGAGGTTCTGGAACCCTATTTCACGCCCGAGAACCTCTTTGTCATCAGCTCGGACTTCTCCCATTATCCCTCTTACGAGGACGCGAAGAAGTCAGATCTCTTCCTGGCCGAAACCATCACTTCGGGCGGCTTGGAGGACTTCCTGAAAGCGCTCACATCCATCGACAAGATGGACTTCCGAGGCGAGGACACCGCCGCCTGCGGGGCCTGCGCCATAGCGGTCCTTCTGGATATCATGGACGCCCAGGGCCGAGGCTACTTCGAGGCCGAACATGTCATGTACCGCAATTCCGGGGATTCTGTGTATGGCGATAAGGACAGGGTGGTAGGCTACAACTCGATAGTGTTCACTAGAAAGGAGAAGCCTGTCAAGGACACCTCAGACCATCTGTTTAACTTCTCGGACCAGGAGAAGAAAGCCATGATTGCCACTGCCCGGCAGGCCATCTATTCGGCCCTCCGGCTGAACTACGACGGTGATGCCCGGCCTGTGGGTATCCTCAAGGAGAAGGGCTACGGTGTCTTTGTTACGCTGCAGATGAACGGTCGCCTCCGCGGCTGCATCGGCCGATTCACCTCCGATGACACGCTCGCGGAAACCATCCGGGAGATGGCGCAGAGTGCCGCTTTCCACGACCCGCGATTCCCGTCGCTTTCCAGAAATGAAGCCCACCAGATAGACATCGAGGTCTCCGTCCTCTCGCCCCTCAAGAAGATAGACTCCATAGACGAGTTCAAGCTGGGCCGCGACGGCATCTATATCATCAAAGGCCGCCATCATGGAACCTTCCTCCCGCAAGTAGCCGAAGAGACCGGCTGGAACACGGAAGAGTTCCTGGGCCACTGTGCCCGCGACAAGGCAGGCATCGGCTGGGACGGCTGGAAGGACGCCGACCTCTATACCTATCAGACGGAAGTGGTGAACGAATCCGAACTGTAATGAAAGAAGCCCGCTTTTATACGGCTACCGAGGACGGAGTGCAGTGCCAACTCTGTCCGCATCACTGCCATATCAAGGAAGGCGGCAGGGGACTCTGCCGAAGCCGAGAGTGCTGGGACGGCAAGCTGTATGCGCTTTCTTATGGTCGACCATGTGCCCTTGCCATCGACCCCGTCGAGAAAAAGCCCCTGAATCATTTCATGCCAGGGACACACTGCCTCTCCCTCAGCTGCACGGGCTGCAATCTCTCCTGCCGATGGTGCCAGAACAGCGACATCTCTCAGGTAAATCCGGAAGCGGTAGATTCCGCCGAATGGTCTCCGGAAGAGATGGTCGATGCCGCCATTCGACGCGGCCTTCCATCCATCGCTTACACCTACACCGAGCCCCTTACCTGGTGGGAATACATGTATGACATCGCCGTTCTTGCGCACGAAAAGGGACTGAAGAACATCCTGGTATCGGCAGGCTACGTAGAGAAAGAACCCCTGCAGAAACTGCTGCCATATTTGGATGCGGCCAACATCGACATCAAAGCCATGGACGATGCCATCTACCGCAAATACTGCGGTGCAACCCTGGTCCCCGTGTTAGAAAACATCCTTACGATGCACTCCGCTGGCGTTCACGTGGAAATCACCAACCTGCTGGTTACCGGCCTGAACGACTCCGAAGAGCAGGTCTCGGCCCTCTGCCGCTGGATGGTGGACAACGGCCTCCAAGATGTCCCGCTCCACTTCAGCCGCTTCTTCCCCCGATACCGTTTTACCGACGTGGGCCCCACTCCTAAACCAACCCTTCTAAAGGCCCGCGACATCGCCCATTCCCTCGGCCTCAAAACCATCCACCTCGGCAACATCTAATCCGCTCCGACCAACTTCCGTCAGCACATCGGACTGGGCACTTCGCGCCCGCCCGCTGCACTGCCGTGAAGTCCGTCTCCGCTAGTCGGCGCTTGAGACATCTACGTCGGCAAGCCGCCGCAGAAGTCTCACGGCTCCACAGACTCTGTCACTTGTGCCGTCCGGACTTCGTCCGCCAGCCCAAGCGCCAGAGACTGTTCCACCGCCGCGCCTCACTCCGCCCGTCTGTCGGCAAAAGCCGCCAGACCGGCTATTCGTTCCCAAAATTCTCCTCCAGATCGTCCTCATCCAGTCCCACCACATCCGCCACTTCGGCCATATCCATGCCCCAAGAAATCAGTTTCTTGGCGATATCCATCAACACGCTTTTCGTGAATTCTCGGGATTACTCCTTTCCTTTGAATCCCTTGAGTGCCGTCCGGAACCTGGGGTACTTCGTCTCAATCAAGCAATCCAGGGCCTCCTCGAACAACTGCACGAGAGATACACCCTTTCGTCCCATGTTAGCCTCGAGCCAGACTGAAAGCAGTCGGCCCTTCCGAAGCACATCTTCCCGAAGACGGATACTGCTGTACCCCTGGCCCTTCATTTTCTTCTTCACCTTAACGGGTTCACTGACGGCAGGGGAGTCCGTCACAATCTCCTCGTCCGGCTTTTTCCTTAGCTGACGCCGAAACATCTCCAACTGATCCATACGCTACATTTCTTCAATTCTACTTTTCTACTTCTCCACATGACCATTTTACCACGTTACCATATTACCACATCTGGCAATATCGTCATGCAGTATTATCGCCAAATAGTCATTTCGCTAAATCGTTAAATGGTCAATTCGTCATATGGTAATATCGCCATATCGCATCATGGCAATGCAAACATAGCGACTCTTCCATAAATAGGCAAATTTTCTCTGACCAATTCCCAAAAGTTTGGACTTAATAAAAACAATACTTACATTTGTCCCAGGTCTTTGGGATAGGAGTACCGTTTTTGAGATAACTCAAAAAGCAAGATGTGTGTTCGTGTCACGAACACTCGCCCTGACGGGCGGTTTTACACCCCACTGGCCCTGTTGAACTGTAATTTGAGTTGGATTGTGAGAGAGATTAGAAAACATTACATCAACGTACGTTTTTCCGACGAAGAACTGGAGAAACTCTTGCTCCAGATGCGGCTTTCGGGATACAGAAACCGTTCAAAATACATCCGTGAAAGGGCCATTGCCGTACGCATTCAGCGCAGGTATTATGGCCGAAATGAGGCTACGCTGATTAAACAGATTGAGCTGCTCCGGGCAGAACTCAAGCACATTGGCGTTAACTATAATCAGAGGGTCAAAGCCCTGAATACCCTTGCCAAGCTCCGTGACAAAAGGGGACGTCCCATCATTAATGCCGCCGATATCGACCGCGACATGATGCAGATGAAGCACATGATGGATGGCATGGTGGAGAAGGTCAACGAAATCTATAACCAAGTAAATGAGTCTCCCGACAGCGGGGATTCCCATACCTAATACTCCTCCGTTTCGACGTGGCCGTAAACGATGGCCGTGACAAGGACGAAAAGCCCACCTATTACACTTGCCGCATGAAAAAGACAGGCGTGATAGACTACCTCAAAAAGGGCCGCTTCGTGACCGTCATGGGCTCGCTGAAGGTCAGCGTTGTCCCCAAAGATGACAAAACCTTCGTCAACCTGGATGTCTGGGTCCTGAACCTGGATCTGGCACCCATGGGCAAAGAAGGCTGAATCCTAAAGATGTACTCCATTGACCTGAGTAAACTCTGAGCACCATGGTAGTAAAGATTAACCCTCCTGCAACGCAGTGTGCAAGCGCCTTCCTCTATAACCAATTAAAGGTAGAAGGGGGAGTGGCCACCATCCTGTATGTAGCCAATGTAGATGATCCGGACAATCCCGTAGAAACGCTGGAACGCTACGAGCGTGGAAGCCTGCGCTGTGAGAAAACGTCTTTTCACATGTCCATCAACCCTTCTGACACGGACGGGATGAGCGAGGAGCAGGTCGTGGAATTTGCCAAGGAACTGATGGCAGGGCTGGGCTACGGGAACCAGCCCTACATCATTTACAAGCACATGGATACGGGTCGCGTGCATTATCACGTAGTGTCGGTCCGTGTGGACAAGGAAGGGAAGAAAATCAACGATTCCAATGAAAAACGGAGGTGCCAGGCGCTCATGAAGAAACTGGCAGCCAAGTACGGTTTCACTATCGGTAAGGGCGAGAAGAAGGAAGCCGATATAGACGGGAAGGCATTTACCTCCAAGGCGGCCGCCCATTTCCTGGACCCGGAACTCTTTGAGAAATGGCTGCAGGACAACCCGCCTCCGGAAGGAATCCCGGAAGATGCGGTCATCACGGAACGCGTCCGCTACAAGAAGTTTGACCCCAAGAAAGGGGACTATGCTCATCAGATTGAGGAGATTATGGAGCAGGCTATGAAGTATGACTTCAGGGACATCAAGCAGTTCAAAGACATGATGCGAAGCTTCCGCATTGAGGTTGAATTCCAGCGCAAGGGGCTGAGCCTTTACGTCACTTTCGCCGGACTGGACCCCAAGACCGGCAAGCGCTGTACGGAGAAAATGCATTCCACCAAACTCAACGTGCCCAATCCGGAGGCAATTTCCCTGCACATGGAGCATTGCCAGGAAAAGCCGCATGCCGAAGATAAAACCCGCGTCTGCAATGCCCTCCGCATCGCGCTGAACCACGGCACTTCGGAAAAGGACTGCCGGAAGATTCTGGCAAAGATGAACATCTCGGTGGTGCTGAACAAAGCCAAGGGGGGAAGGATAGAAGACGTCACCCTCGTCGACCATCAGACAAGGTGCGTATTTCGGAGCAATGAGCTTAAAGGAATGGGCCTTGGGGCAGCGGAGTTCGAGAAGGCAAGGGTGGAGCGCTGGGGCGAGCCTCCTGCAAAGGATGAAGAAGAAAAGAAGAACTCCCAGTTCCTGGATGACCTGGAGGATATACTGGAGATCTTCTCCCATGGAAGGAACCGTCGGCACGACGACGATGTCTATAAGCGAAGCTACAGAAAAACCGGGCCACGCAGGAAATACTAGCTATGGAAGTACAGACCAAACCCATATTTTCCATGTTTCTCCTCTTTGCAGGGGTGATCCTGGCGTTTATCCTTTATTATTATGCGTATCCGATGTGGGTGGCGCTGGGGGTGAGATGCGCCCTTACGGATTCGCTCATCAAGGGATTCTACCAATCCGGCGCCTTCCGCTCGCAATGGTCAGTCAGGGGAGTCTGCCTCTTTTTCTGCACCCTCTCGGTCATCGTGCGCAGCGGCAGCGGCCAGAAGACCGGCTGGATGCAAATAGTATTGCCGATGGCCATTGGCCTGGCGCTCTTCTTCACCGCTCCGCTGATGGGCGTCGGCGTCGTCTTTGTTCTCTTTACGCTGGCAGGGTTCATCCTCTATCTGATCGGCGCCATCGCGCTGGGACGCCTGTACCACAGCTTCGACGGAAATCTCCCTGACTATTTCGACACCTTCCCGCAATGCGAGGAACTCATCGAGAACGAAGACAGCGTCAACATCCCCATGACCTATCAATATAAAGGCAAACGCCACAGGGGCTACATCAATGTAGTTTCCCCGCAGCGCGGCTGTATGATTCTGGGAACGCCTGGCTCCGGAAAATCCTACAGCATCTACGGTCCGTTCATCCGAGGAATGATCCAGAAAAGCTATTCGCTCTGCGTCTACGACTACAAGGCGCCGGACCTGACCCACCGCGTCCTGAACGAGCTCATGGACAACTATGACAGCTATAAAGGGCCGAAGCCGCATATGTATGTAGTCAACTTCGACAATCCGCCTTATTCCCACCGCTTTAACCCCATCCACCCACGCTACCTGAAGGATCCGGTGGATTCCACGGAAATCGCCGAGCTTATCCTCAAAAACGCCAACCGGGGCTCCGAGAAAGGGGAGGACTTCTTCTCCATGAGTGCCCGCTGCTACGTAGACCTGCTCATCTGGTTCCTGAAAATCTATCAGGGAGGCCGATACTGCACCTTCCCGCACCTCATCGAGCTCATGGGCCAGGACTACCGCAACGTCTTTGACGTGCTGGAGAAGTTCCCGGAGCTGGAAGTCAAGCGCAACACCTTTGCCGATGCAATGAAGGACAAAGCCTTCGAGCAGCTCCAGGGACAGATTGCCTCGGCCCGCGTCCCCCTGAACCGATTCGCCTCCAAAACCCTCTACTGGGTGCTTTCAGGGGACGATTTCTCACTGGATATCAATAACCCAGACGAGCCCAAAATCATCTGCATCGCCAACAATCCGCGCCGCCAGAGCGTCTATGGGACCACCCTCGCGCTCATGATGTCCCAGCTCTTCAAAGAAGTCAATGTTCCGGGCAAGAACCACTGCGGCATCCTCATCGACGAGCTCCCTACCATCTATCTGAAGGGGCTGGACAACCTTATCGATACGGCCCGCAGCAACAAAGTCGCCGTCGTCATTGGCGCCCAGGACAAGTCCCAGCTGGTCCGTGACTACGACACAAAAGAGTCCGATGTCATTTTCAACACCGTCGGCAACGTCTTCGCAGGTTCTGTGAAAGGGGACACGGCCGAGGATTTGAGCCGATCCTTTGGCAAGGTGGACCATCCCACCTATTCGCTCATGCAGAGCGACACCAACGACCAGCTGACGTTGGACTTCGAATTGAGGGACCTCCTGCCGCCAGACAAGATAGAAGCCCTTTCGCAAGGCAGCTTCTGCGGCTACGTGGCCGATACCTATAAGCAAAAGATACATCCAAAGATCTTCTGCGGGGAAGTAGACGCCGGTGCGCCGCCCAAAAACCAGGAGTGCGTTCCCCGCCTGACCGACCTCACAGACGAACAAATGAACACGCTGGTGGAGCGCAATTACCAAAAAATCCGCCAGGACGTGGCGGATTTCTTGCAGTTTGAACTTAATAATCCTGATGTCTAAGCTTCAGTCTCTTCCTCTTTGGGTTCCAGATACCAGACGAACTTGTAGCCGAGGGCATCAGCCATCTCCTCCATATCCGAGCAGCGGCAGTCATCCACGGCAAAGCGGGTACTCATGCTCTGCTTGGCCATTCCGCAGCGGCGGGCAAGTTCGGCGATGGACATGTTGTTGTCCACCAAAATGTCGAAGAACGGGCGCAGACGCATACCCTTCTTTTTGCCCGGGAGTACACGGCGAACATTGCGTAAAATCGGCTTCTCAGAAGCCTCTTGGGCCTTTTTTGCGCCCTTTTGATCTTCGTTAGTTTTCATGATTCGTTGTCTCAAAATTTGTTTTTTTGGAAAGACAGTCTTTTCTTTGCCTTTGACAAACAATTTCGTCTCTCGACAAATTTGTTATAGTTGTATTAAGAATATTTCTGTCTTAGTCCAAAATTCTTGGACAAAGGTAAAGAGAAAAAAACGAAGAAACAAGAAAAAAGACAAAAATTTTTTGACGATGTTTGACAAACAGCTTTGTAACTACCCGCTGGAGAAGGTCCTTGAGGCGTTGGGCGCTAAGCGGGGGACCGTGAAGGACATGTGGTATTCGCCCTTCCGGAACGAAGATGACGCCTCGCTACACGTAGACCGGCAGAAAAATGTCTGGTACGACCACGGTGCAGGCGTCGGCGGCACCAATGTCAAACTGGTCATGCTCACCCTGCGTTGCAACAAGTTCGAGGCCGAGAAGTTCATTGCATCCCTCTCGCCAGCCTTGCAACCGACTGAACAGCCGAAACCGGAACGCCCTAAAAGGAGCATCAACTACGTCAAGCCCCTCCGGAGCAACTACCTGGCCCGCTATCTGGAAATCCGCAAGATCCCCCTCAATCTGGCCATCATTTACTGCAAGGAAGCCCAGATCCACAACGCTGAAAACGGCAGGAACTACCTCACCGTAGCCTTCCCCAACAACTCCGGCGGTTATGCCCTGAGCAACCCTCTCGGCCTCAAATCCTCCTTCGTGGCCGGCATCACCACCCTCAATACCGAAGCAAAGATGACCACCCAGCCATCCTCCAAGAAGGTCGCCGTCTTCGAAGGCTTCTGGGACTTCCTGTCCTGGCAAGTTATGCAGGGGGCCGAAAAACCCAACTGCGACGTCGTCGTGCTCAACTCCGTCAACAACCTCGCCAGAGCAGTCGAATACATCCGCGCCCACGACAGCGCCTACTGTTTCTTGGACAACGATGCAGCTGGGAAGCGATGCCTCCAGGCCATCACGGACCTCATGAAAGACAAAGAAGTCGTCGACATGTCTAACCTCTACAGCCAACACAAGGATCTGAACGACATGCTCAAAGCCTCCCGAGGCTATTCCTCCAACATGCGATTAACCCCTTAAAGTGAGAGAGATATGGAAAGCGTAAGAGACATCATGCAGGAGCTGGAATCCTGCTCCAATCTTATCGCGGAAGCGATTATCCGAAAGACAAACCCGTACTCTGACGACATCAGCGAGAACCAGGCCCGCAAGGCGTACGGGATCAAATGGCTCAGAAAGATGAAGGCCGAAGGACTGGCAAAGTATGCCAGAGTAGGGGGGCGCGTACTATACAGCCGCCATCAATTGGACTGCCTACGCGCTGCAGAAAGGGAGCAGGCCAAACTGATATTCAGGAAACTGGGAAAGGACAAATAAAAAGGTCCCGATTGCTCGGAACCGTAAACACACATTGTTTCAAGCTGTCGTGAGATACTTTGGAACGGTTCAAGGGAGGGCGAGATGCTTAGAGGCGCCCTCCCTTTTTCATGCCGCCCACTTGAACAGATCCAGAACCTTCTTGTTTGCATCCCACAGGATGGCCCAATTCTTCTTTACATAGATGTCTGTCACTTTCATGTCACGGTCAACATGGCACAGGCAGTCGTTGATCACGCCTTTTGTCACACCATTAGCATACGCAATGGTAGCCCAGGAATGGCGTGCCCAGTACAAAGTAACCTTGGGGGCATTGATCCGTTCACAGAATTTATCAAGCCCGGCATTCACATTTTCTCCAAAAATCTGATAAGACGTATACATAGAGGAAAACTTGAACGCCATGTCCTTGTCGTCGGAGAGATACTCGCCGATGATTTCCTTGATGGCAGGCTCAATCCGCACGAACATCTCGGCCCCGTCATCCCGCCGCCCCCGCGTCTTTGTACGGAAGTAGTGCAGGACATCATCTTTGTCCAGCTTGCAGGAATAAAGGTCCGGGCAGTTCATGCCCATCAAGGCGAAACTGATCAGGAACACATCCACACCCAGTTTCTCCCGGCCCTTGAGCTGCGACCGTATCGCAATCATTTTCTGCACGAATTCTGCTTCGACAGCGCGGTGCTTTGAGGCCTTCTGGCGCGGTGGTTTATAGAATTGGAAAGGATTCCGGATGCGGATATTGCCCAGCTCCTCATCATTGTACTTGAGCCTGGCCTGCCCGTGAATAAAGGCGATGCAGTTCGTATACGCGCTTACCGCACGAGCCCCGTCTCCATACTTACTCCTGAGCCAGCGCTCCCAATCCCGCATTAAAGAAGAGGTAAGGCGGGATATATCAAAGGTATCCTCGTTGATATATGCCTTGAAGGAATTCAGGGCCGACTGATACGTCTTCTGGGACTGACCGCTCTTCTGGGCAATAACCTCATCGGCAAAGGTGTAGAAGTCTAATTTGAACTCATCTTCCTTACCATAGGTGGCTAGATAGCGCTCAACATCGTCCAGCGTCATTCCGGCCAACGTATCGGATTTAAGCTCTGTAAGCCTTTTCTCCGTCTCCAGAACAAGCTCGTCCAGCGTGGTCTTCAGGGGCTTATAAGTGATTTTGCCACCTTTGTAGTGCTCTTTGTGAACTACAATACTGGTTTTGATTAACTTCGTAGAACCCTTAAGCCCAAGACGGAGACGGACATAATTGGTCCCATTCTTCTTCCAAGTCGAGTCCAGAACTACCGGAGTGACTGATACTGTGTAAGTTACGGTCTTCATTTTCTTCAAGCATTTTTCAAATAATGGTTAAACATATAGGTTCTGGTCCCATAATTTGAAGGATGCTTTACGCCAAAACTGGGGTAGCAAAACGGGGTAACATGGCATTTGACTGCACAAATACTGGCCGTTTTTTCATCCCGGGATAGCTGTTGCAAGTTTTTGAAGCAGTTGAAAGCCAAAAACGATGGCAATACTGATAATCAAATACTTACGCCTCCCATTTTCTTCAAGCATTCTTCAAACTTTTCGAGAAAAAGGTTCGAAAAAAGCTCGAACTTTACCGTAAACACACTAAAAAAGGCTCTAAGTTTCAACGCTTAGAGCCTTTCTAACTGATTGATTTTCAATCATTTAAGGAGTGGAGCATAGGACTCCATTTTCAAGAACAATAATATTCAAAAATAGTTTTATAAGTATTTGATTATAGCTACTTTAGCGAAAGAATAGTAAATCGAAGTATATTTGGATTTTCAAAATTTTATGCGTAACTTTATGCGTAGATTCTAAACTTAGACTGATTATGCCAGTTACAGTATACCTCGAAAATCGCGAAAGTAAGCGTACCAAGGAGAAGGCAATCCGCGTCCAGTTGTCGGTGAAGGGTGTTACCCTTCAGTCCACGATTGGCCACTCCATCAATCCTGATAACTGGGATGGAAACAAGGTGAAGCCGAAGAGCTATAAGAATGCCAAGGAAGTCCCCGCCGAGAGGATCAATGCCGACCTGCAGAAGATTAAGTCCCATTTCACGGAGTGGGAGATGGACCTGAAGGAGAAGCCCACAAAAGAAGACATCAAGAAGCACCTGAAGCAGGCGCTGGAGATGAAGACGGAGGAGAATCCGATACCGGTGAAGGTGAAGCGTGTCGGCTTCTTCACGCGCCTGGACGAATTCACCAAGGAAGAGGGGGCGGCCAACGGCTGGGCGTATGCCACGCACCAGTGTTGGAAAACTTTCAAGAATCACGTTGAGAAGTTCAATCCCAAAGTGACCTTCGAATTCTTCAACGAATCCGGCATCAATAAATTTGTCATCTATCTCCGCAACCTGGGCCTGGAGGAGAAGAGCGTTACCAAGCAGTTCAATAATCTGCGCTGGTTCATGTATTGGGCGCTCCGGAAGAATTACACCAAAGAAGACACAATCAAGCGCTACCGGCCCAAGTTCAAGGTGCTGGAGAAGCCGGTCATCTTCCTGACCAAGGAGCAGCTGCTACACCTTTATAATTTCGAAATCCCCAAGAACGGAACCAAGGTGGCGCTGACGGACATGAACGGCAACGAATACGAAAAGGTGGTAGAAGACGCCGGCGGACTTGCCAAGACCAGGGACTGTTTCTGCTTCTGCGCTTTCACCAGCCTCCGTTATTCTGACATGGCCAACCTCAAACGGACCGACATTAAGGACGGTGTGATGTATATCACCACGATGAAGACCTACGACCGCTTGCCCATCGAGTTGAACAGTTTCGCCAAGCAGATCCTGAAGAAATATGAGAAGCAGACCTTCCCGGACAACCTGGCGTTGCCGGTCTTGCCCAACCAGCTGATGAACCGCTACCTGAAGCACCTCTGCGAACTGGCTGGGTTCAATGAGCCCGTCACCCGTACCTGCTACCGTGGCGGGGAACGTGTAGAGGAGACCTTCCCGAAGTATGAGATGATAGGCACCCACGCCGGCCGTCGCACCTTCATCTGCTTCGCCCTCTCCAGCGGTATTCCGCCGCAGGTCGTGATGAAATGGACCGGCCACTCCGACTACCAGTCCATGAAACCCTATATTGCCATCGCCGAGAAGACCAAGGCCGATGCCATGAAACTCTTTGATACGGAAATGAAGAAATAAGCGCCCTATGACCCAGAACGAAAGCAATATATTCAGCCTCCAGGTGGATGCAAAGAAAGCGGCCGAAGTGGCCGCCATGCTCCTCAGTAAGGACCTGAAGACAATGGACGTGAAACAATTCCTGGCGTTCACGGTGCCGAAGATAGAGAACTGGTCGAAGCAGCTGGAGCGCCTGAAGGAATACTCCCAGAAGAGGGATTTCTGCAATGCGTCGGAATTCTCCGCATATATGGGCGTTAGCCGGACTACGACAAACACATGGAAGAACCTTGGCTACATCACCTACCAAGGGAATAAGATTGATGTCCAGGGCACCATCCGGCTCTGGGAAAATCTGCACTGGCTTTTCTGATTATCCGGAAAAATCCGCAGCGGTGGTTTACCGTGCGGAGATTAAG
>Ga0256407_10008066_pt1 | contig 15600 bp, 11 predicted proteins | sample RumenRJG_04DNA_FD_193489 | JGI IMG/M metagenome (GOLD analysis project Ga0256407, IMG submission 193489) | Bovine rumen microbial communities from Lethbridge, Alberta, Canada - RJG_04 | ecosystem: Host-associated > Mammals > Digestive system > Stomach > Rumen | place: Canada: Alberta...
GCTGCTGGCGGTATGCTTTTCCCGGCGCTGATTTACTTGGCTCTTTGCCCTCCGGGTACGTCACATGGCTGGGGAATCCCGACGGCGACGGATATCGCGTTTGTGGTGGGCTGCATGGCGATTTTGGGCAAGAAGGTTCCGCATGCGCTCCGCGTGATGATTTTGACCCTTGCTATTGCGGACGATATCGGCGCGATTCTCGTGATTGCGATTGGCTACCCGAGCGGCGACGGCATCAACTTTAGCGCTCTTGGAATGGCTTTTGTGCTCTTGCCTTGTTCAACGTGTTCTTCCGCATTGGCGTGCGCAACATGCTGCTGCTCCATTTCACGGGTATTGCCGTGTGGGCGTTCTTTGTCAAGTCCGGTGTGCACCCGACGATTGCGGGCGTGCTCCTTGGCCTCTCCGTGCCTGCTAAGGCCGTGGTGGCGAAAGGCGTGGTGGCCCAGTTTGCAAATGGCGTGGGCAATGTGCTTTCGGGCGAGACGAAGGACCGCAATGAACAGTACGAAGTGTTTACGATGCTCAAGCGCGGGGCAAGCGAAAGTGTTTCGTTGCAGGAACGCTTGTACAAGATGCTTGTGCCCTGGGTAAACTTTGCTATCATGCCGATTTTTGCGCTTGCGAATGCCGGTGTCGAAATCAAACTCGGTGGTCTGGATGTTCCTGTGCTTGGCGCCGTGGCGCTCGCCCTCATTTTCGGTAAGCCGATTGGCATTTTCCTCTTCAGCCTTCTCTCTGTGAAGATTGGCGTTTCCAAGAAGCCAAGCTACTCCTGGAAGGTTTTGTGGGGCGGCGGCATGCTTGCCGGTATCGGATTTACGATGGCTCTGTTTGTCGCTGGTCTTGCGTTTGAAGACGGTGCAAACAAGGATTCTGCAAAGCTTGGCATCCTCCTCGGAAGCTTTAGCGCTGCTATCCTTGGAACCATCTACATGAGCATTGTGTCTAAGAAAGAATAGTTGGTGGAGTTTAGAACTTAGGAATGTCATGCCGGCCTCCGAGCCGGCATCTCCATATACGGTAATGACCAAAGCGCACTTCGTCTACATGCTCCGTTGCAAGGGTGACCGCATTTACACGGGCTATGCCGTGGATGTCGATGCCCGCTATGAAGAGCATTGCAGTGGGCGTGGCGCGAGATTTACCAAAGCGTTCCCGCCGGAATGTATTTTACACATATTTGAACTCGAAACTCGCGAAGAAGCGCTCCGCCTAGAGGCTCGCATTAAAAAGCTCAAGCGCCCGCAAAAGGAACTCCTTGCTGCGGGTGATTCTGCATTAGAAGGTGAACTGCGCGCAGGTCTTGGCGAACGCCTTAAGCCGAAAAAGAAACGCCGGAAAAAGCGCGTATAGTCGTTTCTTGGGGTATTGCCTATTGCTTTCAAAATAGTGTATTTTATTAAATACAATGATATCCATCGAAGACGCCAAAAATCAGGAAGACCTCTTCCAAATCAAGTCCGCCATCATGAGCAAGAAGCTCGAAGATATTGGCGGCCGAAAAGGCGTGATGGAAATTTTGAGTTTGTCCCTAGATGCGTACAAGAATAAGGATTACGAAAAGTCTCTCAAAATTCTTGAACCGCTGATGCAGGTACTTAAGGAACATCCTTTTGTGACTAGCGATGATGTCCGCTATGTCGCCATCTCGGATGAAATGGAATGGGTGCTTTATCAGCATTTTTGCCAGAATCCGTCGCAACAGGTAAAGAACGTCAGCGTCGTCTGCCCGATGGACTGGATTTACCGCCAATATGCGCTTGCTGCATTGGATTTGGGCGACTACTCTACGGCGTTGAAAGGCGTGACCGAAGCAGTCCAGTGGAACCCGACCTCTGCAAAATGCAGAATCTTGTATGCGATGCTCTGCAGTGCTGAAGGTCATTGGGAGAACTTGCTCAAAGAAATTGTTTCTGCCATGAAGTACACGTATCGTTCTAGCGATATGATCCATTGCTTCCGCTTTTTGAAGGATTATTTTATTTATAAAAAGATGTATGATGTGGCTGTATATTGCAGCTTTTTACGCTCTCGCTTTTCGTCTTCTGAAAATGTAATGCTTGAAATCGTGGGCGATATGGTCATGCTCCTTAAACGCACGAATTTTGACTACAGCAGTATAAACGATGACGATATGATTGCTGCTTGTAAAAAGTATGGGTTTATGCCCAACTTTAATCCAGAAGTAATTGCAGTAGCTCAAGACAGTTACGAAGACGCCTTCCTTGCAAAAGATACAGGGCGCGCCGCTTATTTCGCACAAATCATGGAAGACCTCAAAACGGAACAAGAAAAAAGAGATGCCGTCAATCTACGGCAACTCTTCGAAAGTCATAGAAATCCGGTAAGCTAGGCTTATTTCATCACTAGGTCAACAACAAGCGCGATTGCCATGCCGATGCTGCAAATGCTGATGAATCGCTGGATGAACTTGTTGCCTTTTTTGCGCTGCGTGAAGCTGCCGAGGTAGCCACCGAGCCATGCGCCTGCGGCCATGATAATCGCTATTGGCCAATCAATTTTCCCTGCGATGCCGAGTGCCACTGTGCTTACAATCAGGAACACGTTCGTAAGTGCATTCTTGATGGCATTCACGTGAATCGGGTCAAGCCCGGTGTAACGCGTGAGGCTGAAAATCTGTACAAAGCCGACGCCTACCTGCACAATGCATCCGTAAACGGCAATTAAGAAAAATCCAATGGCGCCTTTGACGGTGAGTTTTTCGGGCGGGTTCTCGGGAGGCTTTCCGAGAATGTCCTTGCGCAAGTTGCTCATGATGACCACAAGGCAAATCACGACGGCGAGAATTGCCTGGAAGAGCTTGTCTCCAATGCGGACCAGGAAGCATGCGCCAAGCAGTGCACCGAAGAATGTCGGCAACAGTAGCTGCAAGAAAATTTTCTTGTTCAGGTAGCCGTGACGTGCTAGGTTGTAGGCACTGCTGAAATTCCCGATGATGAGCCCGATGCGGTTTGTACCGTTGGCGACGGTCGCGGGGAGCCCGAGGAAAATCATGATGGGGAGGCTAAGCGTAGATCCACCGCCTGCGATGCTGTTGATAAGGCTTACGACTGCACCCAAAATAAAGAACGCCGGGTACTGGGCGTAATTCCACCAGTCTGTCACTTGGCGAGTTCCTTTTCAATAAACTTTCTGTTGCTTTCGACTTTTTCGCGCTGCGTTGTTTCCGGGAATTCCGCAAGGCACTTGTCGAGTGGAGCGATGGCGTCGTTCAGCAATTTCTTTTTCTTTTCTTCGTCCGTTTGCTTCAAGGACTTGGCAAAAATCTGCGATGTTGTTTTGCGCTGTTTGTTGCAGTAGGCATCGGCAAGAGCGATGTACTTTTCGTTTGCTTCTTTGCGGAGCTTGCTCGTCTTGAGCTTGTTGAGCAAATCTTTTGCCTTATCGAACTTTTCGTTTGCGATGAGCGTGTCGGCCTGGGCGAGCGCCTTTTCAGGGTCCTGCTTTTCCCACATTTTGGCGGTCTCGGAATCGGTTGCCTTTTCGAGCTCGTCAACGTGATTCAAGAAAGCTTGCACATGGAGTGTGTCTTCGAAATCGCGGTAGCGGATGCGGAATGTTTCGGTCTGCTTGCGGGCTTCGGCGAATTGAGCCTTTTCGTCGGCGAGAACCTTGATTTCGTCAAATTCTTTCGATGCTTTCTTGAGTGTGTTCGTATAAGCGATTTTCTTTTGGTCTTTAGCCCAGTTTGCAAGTGAGTCTCCCGGAGCGAGCTGTGCAATCAAGCTGTCGGCCGTTTCGGCGACCATGCTGTACGAGGCCTGTACGCGGTTCATGTTCTGAATCTGGAGTGCCATTGACTCAAATTCTTTTGCCTTTTCTTCGCGGCGCTTGCCGAAAGCTTCGCGGAGCGTGTCCGAATGCGCTTGCCATTTTTCCCACATCGGAGCCATAGTCGAGAAGCTGTTCAAGATGACGGAGGCGGAGTCCGTTTGGCCTGCGCGGCTGAGAGTGTCGGCGTAGCTAAAGACGTAATTGGCGAGTGCCGGGAAAGCCTTGTACGGGTCCATCGTCGTTTCGAGTGTGCAATGCGAAAAATGCGTCTTGTCGCATGGCGGCAACATCATTAAGACCGTATCGACTCGAGTCTGTACGAGAATGGTCGGCGTCTGTTCCGGAGTCAAAATCTGGTCGGGCGTTGAGAGCTTGAATTGGTCGAGGATCTGCGAAGCGCTATCACCGGTGACGACCTGCATCTCGGAATACTTGCCGGTCTGCGTTTCTGCAGACTGGACTGTATCTTGCCCGATGATTTTCGTGAACGGAGTTTCAGTAGGCTTTACGTCTGGAGATGGGCATTGACTTGTCCCGATGCATGCGGTGAGCGAGAACGCTGCGGCGAATGTGGCTGCCTGAACGAAAACCGTTGATTTAGACATGAAACACTCCGAAAAAGTTCAATATTCCTGCGTTATCAAAGATAATAATTAGAATGTGTAAAACCTAGTGCAGTCAATAGTCATTGGTCATTAGTTGTTAGAAGCCGTGATGGCTTTAGCTGCTTAAGCTATTGACTAATGACCAACAGCTGATAACTAATTGTTACTCAGCATCGGCTTCGATGGGCACGAATGCATTTTTGCTGCTGAAGTTTTCGGGCAAATCCCAGTCGTCATCCTTTGGCATGGCGGCCTGCGGTTTCGGCGGTTGAATAGGCGTGAACGTCTGCTGCGGATCAAGTGGAATTTGCTTTGCGGCTTCCGTTGCCTTCTTGATGGAATCTGCCTTCATGACTTCCGAAACTGGTCTTGCATCAGCAGGGATGACTTGCTGCGGCTTCGGCGCACTTGTGCTTGGCGCAGTCTCGGCTTGCGCAGTAGCGGGCTGTGCGACACTGGGTGCAACTTCTTGTGCTTTAACCGTCGCGGAATCTGTTGCGTTTCCGGTTTGCGGAGGCGTGTTTGTCTGCGGCATCGGCAAGCTCACGACAATTCCAGATTTTGCAATTGTTTCGGCGGCTATCTTCTGCACTTGCGGCGGTGTGAATCCTGGCACATCGAGCCACGGGAGCGGGCGGCCTTTTTCGCCGTTCACCAAAGCTTCACCGGTCATCGGGTCTACCGTGAGTTCTCCACGTTCGTTTGTCAGCATCAACGGCACTTCGCCCGTGGCGATCATCGAAATGTCGAGGAAGTCAATCTTGTTCGGGATGCCGAGAATGTCTATTTCTTCCTTCGCAAAAGAAGCCCACTGCGGCAAACCACCCGAGGCGCCTGCAATACGCGTGCGTCCTGATTTCAAAGGCTTGTTGTCGTCAAAACCCACGTAGCTACCAATGGCAATCACGGAATCCAGTGCGATGCCGTTCTTTTCCTTGACATACGTCGGGAGCGCTCCCAAGAATGCCACGTTGCGGTAATCGTTTGTCGTACCTGTCTTGCCCATCACCGGGTAACGGAGCTTTGAGACCCCTTCTGGATTCTTGACGCTAAGCGCGGTGAGCTGGCTGTGTGCCGTACCGTTCGTGAATACGGAGCGCAACATCACGCCCATCTGCGTTGTCACGGTATCGTCGAGCACCGTCATTGATTCCATCTTGTTCCTGAAAATCGTACGGCCATCGCGGTTCTTGATTTCCTTGATAAAGCAGGCTTCGGTCCAGTTGGCATCCTTGCACTTGAAAATCTTGCCTGTGAGGAGCGTCTGGTAGGCGGTCGTGATTTCGGCAAGCGTAATGTCGTTCACGCCGAGCGGCATACTGAACACTTTCTGCAATTTCTGGTGGATGCCGATTTCGTTTGCGAAGCGGGCATAGTCGGCCATCGCAAGCGCACGGCGGTAATCCGGCCAGTAACGCAAATGAGCCATGTCAAAGTAGTCTGCGTCGCCATCGACCGGTTCAATCATGGCGTTCAAGCGCTTAAAGTCAGCGAGCGTGAAGTTTTCAATCAGCTGTACGGAATCAAGCGGCAACAGCTTTGTCGATTCATCTGGGTCGAGTTCCTGGATTTCGCGGGCACGCCAGATTTCAGAGTAACGCTTGAAGTTGTGGTTCACGTACTTTGTGATTTTCGGGTCGCGCTTCGCTTGTTTCAAACCGATGTCCGTAAATGTGCCGTAGCGCAAGTTCTGCACGGCGCGGGCCTGCAATACCTTGCCGTCGTTCATATAACGTTCCACGAGCGCATCGCGTGCCTTTGTGAATTCGATTTCGCGCTTGACGTCTTCCTTCATCATGAGGCCGAACTTGTCGCGCAAACGTTCCACGAACTTGATGCGTTCTTCGTCCGGATTGCGGGCAAAGCCGTTTTCGCGGGCAACGTCTTCGAATTCCTTGTCCGAGAGCTTGTCCAGAAGGTGTTCCAAAAGCCAAATACTAGCGATGTTTTCGGAACGCGTAGCTGCCCATGCAATGCTGACAACGTCACCCTTATTCTTGTGATCCGGGCGCGGGAAGTAGAACTGGTTCCCGTACTGGAAAGCATTGAATTCGTTTTCAAGATTGTCGAGGTAGTTCCAGTGGTACTTGAGGGCGAGAGCGTAAAGAATCGGCTTCCAGCTAGAACCGAGTTGGCGGAGTGCCTTGAAACTACGGTCAAATCCAGTGTTGTGGAAACCGCCTTGGCTCGCGAGTACCTTGCCGTTCTGGATGGCGACGAGTGCGCCTTGCAACACCGGTTCCGTCTCAATTTTGCACTGTGCATAACCGTCAATCGGGGTTTCGTCAATAATGCTCACGAGGAGGATGGCTCCCGGCTTGAGTTGGGTCGCGAGAATCTTGTTCACATCGCCACCGGCGAGCTTGGCAAAGTCATTCACGGATTGCTCCGTGACAATGCCCTTGAGCTGTCCGAAGTTCAACTTGAGTGATTGCAGTCTGCCGGTTGTATCGTAGAAAACGCTATCCACGGCGCCGTAGAGGTAATCGCCCTTGCGAGCGTTGCGGGCGCGGTTTGCAAATTGAGCCTTCGGGAGTACAAAACCGCCGAGCTGTAATTGCAAGTTACTGATGTTTGTCTGCAATGCACGTTTGGCAGCATCCTGCGATTTGGCGTTCAAAGTCGTTGTGATTTCGAGTTGAGCCTTGCGCCAGTCTTCGATGCCTTCCTTTTGGAAAAGTTCGTGGAAAAAATCGCTGTCGAGGCGTTCTTCCAAGCGTTCAAGTGTCGTGCTCATCGTGAAACGGAAGTTGCCATGGTTGAATTCCAAAGGCTTTGCGGTGGCTGCATCCATGTCGGCCTGCTCGATGTAGCCTTCTTCGACCATGCGTCCGAGTACGTAGCGGAGTCGCGTCTCGCCGCGTTCGATTGCCTTTTGCCTGCGTTCTTCGGTGCGCTGGATGAACGGGTCGTAGTTGAATGGTCCCTTCACCGAGCCTGCGATGAATGCGCATTCGGCAAGCGTCAAGTCCTTGAGTTCCTTGTTAAAGAAGTACTGGGCTGCGATTGCCACACCCTTACCCGTACCTGAAACGTGGAACTGGTTCAGGTAAAATTCCAGGATGTCTTCCTTGGTAAAGTGCTTCTCCATGCGGAGCGCGTTCAAAAATTCCTTGAGCTTTTCCTTGACGCTACGTTCTTCACGACCAAAAATGTTCTTGACAGCCTGCTGCGTGAGCGAGGAACCGCCCTGGCTGACACGCCCTGATTTGATGTTATTGACCATGGCTCGCATGAACCCCTTGAGGTCGTAACCGTTGTGGGTCCAGTAACGGGAGTCTTCGGCGGCGATAAGGGCGTTGATCAGGTTGACCGGAATATCGCCGTAGGGTACGTACACGCGGTGGTTCGCGTCAAAGAATGCGCCGAGCAGGTTTTCGCCGTCTTCGTAGAAGACGCGGGTCTCGCCGGAGAGCACCTGTAGGATATTGGTGCGGTTGAATTGGTTATCCGGGTCGCGTTCGGGGAGGATCTTGAACACGACAATGTAAAAGGGGATGTAGCAAATCAAGGCTACGAGGAAAATAGCGACGATGATTTTGACAAACTTATTCATGTTACCGTAAATTATTGACTATTAACGAGTTACAAGATATAAAAGTTTTGAAGGGGTGACTTGCCCGGAGACCTGTAATATGTAAAAAATACGCCCTTTTTTGAGGAAAATCAATGAATTTGGCTGTTACCCCTTGAATTTTCGTTAGAATTTTGTTAAAATTTGGGTCCCCAAGATGGGAAGATGGCCGAGTTGGCCGAAGGCGCGTCCCTGCTAAGGACGTATAGGACTAAATCCTATCGCGAGTTCGAATCTCGCTCTTCCCGCTGAAAAGCCCCGAGTCGAAAGACCCGGGGTTTTTTGTGTCTTCTCCCCGCGGAGGCGGAGAGTTCCCTGCACAAAACTTACCTCCACTAACCAATAACCATTGACTAATGACCAATGACTATTGACTAGCTCTTAAACTTCCCTTTATCTATATACATGAACGTATCTGCGCGCTTGAGCACGTCTTTTACGCTTTCGTCGATCTGTGCGCTATATTCGGCCATCCCCGCAGCGAATGAGATGCGTTCCCTCGGAGACCGTTTGAGGCTGATGGAAGATTTGAGCTTTTCAAAAAGTTCTGCGCGTTTTTCGTACTGTTCGCCGAAAAGGATGATGACAAATTCATCACCGCCGATGCGGAAAACCGGGCTGTGGTTGAAAACATTGCAGAAAACCTTGCTGCAGTTCTTGAGATATTCATCGCCCATGTCGTGCCCGAACGTATCGTTGATAACCTTCAGGTCGTTGACGTCGCATTCTACAAGCGCGAATTTTATTTTGTCTTTGGCGTTGATTTCGTTGTCAATCAGTTCGCATTTTGCCTTGAACGCGGCGGCGCTCCCGACACCTGTCAGCGGATCCTTATTCGCAATCAGCTTTGTATGCTGGAGGTCCTTTCTTAACCGTTCTGCCGTTTCTTCGAGACGGTGCTCTTCTTCGACATTGATGATGCCCACGATGAACGCCTGCGCATTGCTCTTGTCGCTTGCGATTTTCAGACGGTAATGCTCCGTATGCCCGTCGATGCTGGCGAGGAACGGGATGGTGTAGTAGGGGGCCGTCTGCAAAATGTCGATGCACTTTTCAATGGTTGATTTCTCGATAAATGCGCTAAACTCATTGGGAACGAAAATTCGCCGCATGAAGTCGTCGAAACTCTTGGGGTCCGATGAATTGCGGCCTTCCCAGAGGAGCGGTACGAACTTTTCGCTGACCTGGTAGTATTTGGTCTGATTTTTGGTAATGTCCATGTACAGGACAAGGTCGTAGTCTGAAGAAAGCCCCGCGATGATGACTGCCTTTTGGGTGAGGTCCCTGTTCCTGCTGATTTTCGAGATGAAAAATGCGTAAATCGTGCAGCATCCGAGCATGAATCCGATGGAATCGCAGGGGGCAAACGGGTATACCTTTTGGAGCAGCCCGCAAAGAAGCGGCGCAAGAATGAACAGGAAGCTTGCTGCGTAATGGCGCCGCGTGTTTACGTTTTTCGCGCTTGCGATTCTGTATGCGGTGAATAGCCCAATGACGAAGAATGTAAAGTACTGGCTGTAGTAAAGGAGGTTTCGACCTGACCGTGCGATGTATGTCCCGTCGTCCGAAATGTCAAAAATGAATTTTGATTTGTAATTTAAGGCGAGCAGAGCGAACTGGAATAACACGAGCGCAAAAGAAAGCATTTTGGTGGGGACAGCTTTGTCGCGTTCGATCCTGATGAAGTTCAGGATGTAGCTCAGCCAGATGTAGGCAGAAAGAGCTGCTGTAGCGTGAAAGACTGTCGATGACGTGAAAAATAGGGAGTTGTTATGGACAATCCCGCTCCCGAAGATGCCCCAAACGCCGTCCTGGATGCAGAAAAATATCACCCAGATGGAAAGGTGCAGGAAATCCTTGTCCGTTTTTTCGCTTTTGTCCAATACAATTTTAAACTGATTCATGAAAATCAGCAGAACAAGGGCGCAGGTAAAAGATAGAACTGAATAGAGTGGATTTGCCATAACACCTTGAAGTATTTTAAACTAATATAAGTTTTTTGTACCTTTTTTGCAAGTTTTCGGGAAAAGCGTGCTTTTTATCACGAAATGTGCCACACGTTCTCGTCATCCTGAAACCCGTAAGGGTTGAATGATCCCGTTATTTCACGTAAAAACGGCATTTTTCTAAAAATATATTGACTTTTACGATCTTAGAATGGATATTATTAGGTGGATTTAATCATAAGGAGTTTGATCATGAAGACGAATAGCTTTTTGGTCGGCGCCATTCTCGGTGCCGCAGCGACTGTTGCCATTACAAAGAAGTTTTTTAAATGCTGTTCTTGCAACGAAAACGAAGCCTGTGATAATCCGGTTATCAAGGATGCCGACGACGCCGTCGAAAAGCTCCGCAATTCCGTGGACAGCCTCCGCAAGGAGCTGAACAGCCGCATCGAATCCGAGCAGACCTACGCCGCCAAGTGCGAAGACCTCAAGGATCAGGTGGCCAAGCAGAACGCAGAAATCAACAACCTCAAGAACATCTGCGAAATGCAGGACAGCCGCAACAAGAAACTCGAAGACGAACTCGCTAGCAAGAAGTAGTTAGCGAACGTCCCTGCTAACGTCATTGCGAGGAGCAAAGCGACGAAGCAATCGTTATGTCATTCCGGCCCCCGAGCCGGAATCTCCATACTTGTCATCCTGAAACCCGTAAGGGTTGAAGGATCCAGTCACATTGTTTAACGCACAAGTCGGCCTTCGCCGACTTTTTTGCATCTTGTCATGCAACACACTTTCTCATTGTCACCCCGCACTTTGTTGCGGAGTCACCATCTTGTAAAACGAAAAAAATACAATTTTATTTTACATACTAATTCATTTAGAACGTCACATCTCTTGAGTTTGATTTTGTAGGTTGCTTTTATAAAATCAATTTGGGTGGTGTTTATATGAATATCTTGAAAACTGTAGTGTTGTCTTTATATGCTTTTTTCTGCGTTGCATGCTCGGATAAAAATTCTAGTGAAAAAGTTTTGCTGACAGAATCCGTTCCCGTGACATTCTCTGGTATTGTGTATGGTGAACTTCGTGAAAATGGATCTGTTAAACCCATGTATCCTAAAATACCATTGATGGATTCTATTCCCTCTGCTACGGAAAGATCAACGCTTATAAATAGACGTTTGTCGAGAGTCATCAAGGCCTATGTGATTAAAAGTTCCATGACTGAGTATGACTCATTGAAAATTCGCTTGTCCATGCGAAAAGAAGACAAGACTCCATACGACTTTAAACCGGTGAATCTTGTACTTTATAGAAACGGCGAAGAAGATGGTTTTTATGTATTCCAGACGATGACAAATTCAAAGGGCAAGCCATTGCTGTTTTCGAAAAATGAAAATGATATCGGAAATTTCGATGATGCCGTTGTCTTGTGCATTAAAAAGTCTACGGATAGATTTTACTATGATTTGCTCGAATAGTTGAAGGTTTGACATTGATGAATATCTTGAAAATAAAAATATCGATTTTATGTATTTTCCTTTGCATTGCTTGCTCATTGTTTTGTACAGAATGTTCAGATAAGGTGAAGTATATTTCTTTAAATCGCAACTCATTAAAATCAGAAACATGGCTCGAGGTCGAAAAGAACGATTCCCTCAACATTTGCATCGATTCAAAAGTCCGCACGTGGGAAACATCGTTGGATTCCGAAGTTCTCAATGATTCGTGCTTAAAAATTCAAGTACCGATGCTTATCGGCGTCTATCCAATTAATGTGAAGTTTCCAGATTCAGACAGTGCCTATAAAATCAATCTTGCTGTCGGGATGAAGTATTTGAATTTCAAGGATGAAGAAACTCTATATGGCAATGACCTTCGTCAAATGCGACCTCATGAAAAGAAGATTGTGTCCGTTACGGGTACTTATCTAGTAGATGAATACCCGGTTACCAATTGCGAAATCACTCAATTAATGTGGGATGAAATTCCCTTAAATCCAAAGGATCATCAGATTGAAAAAGAATGGTCAGAAAGAAAAAAGTCCAGCATGCGTAACGAAAAATGCGATGCCCATGATTCTGCGGCAAATATGATTTCTTTGTATATGGCCATGAAGTACGCCAATGCCCGCAGTATTCGCGAAGGTTTAAAACCATATTATACGTTTTCTGCGACTAAATACAGAAATATAAAAATGATTACACCTGAATCAGGTGAATATGACGATACAACAATCAATCCGCGATATCAATATGTCGCAATTCACTATTTTCACTACACTAAACAACGCAAAGGACCGATGCATCAATATGTCATTATGTCTTATGATTTTTCCAATCATGACAAAAAAACAATTCTTGTTTCTGTAGATTCTACTTCTGATGGTTATCGGCTACCATATTATGACGAATGGATGATGCTTGCTCGCGGTGGAGAAAAAAAGGCCATGACGCCTTGGTGCAATAATTCCACTAAAATTAAAGACGTTACAAAATATGCAAGATTTGCCAAATATAAGGAACATGTAAAAACAGAACCAGTAGGTCAATTACTCCCTAATGGTTATGGTCTATATGATGTTTTGGGCTTGGTGGAAGAACACGTTCTTTTAGAAGATCACAATTGGTTAAGACCTAATTCCTATATAATGATTAATCCAGGTGGACCTGAGAGAGCGGAAATATGCCGTCCAGGAGATTGTCCATATTGTTTAAAAGAAGGCGAAAATTGTCCGTCTTGTTTGAAGGGTGGAGGCCTTTTTCACGATTGGAAAAGGATAAACTATAGTTATCGTTCTGAGGATCGATATACAGGTTATTCCGGCGGTTTCCGCCTAATCCGCAACATCGGCAATAACGCCAAATGGACCGAAGTCAAGGCCGACAAGGAATAACTTTTACTACCTTCTGCTCTGAAAACGAAAAAGTCGGCTTCCGCCGACTTTTTTGCATCTTGTCATGCAGTATTTTTACATTGTCATGCCCTGCTCCGACAGGGCATCTCCTTCTCGTATTGCTAATTACGCTTTCCTCAAATCCTTCGCGAATTCTACGGCGAGTTCTTCGAGCTTTGCGGCGGAAGTCTCGTCGAGTGCGGACTTGAGCGTGACCGTTGTTTCGCAGAATGTCACGTTCTTGAGCGTGTCGAGAATCTCGTGCATTTTCTTGGCGGCCATCGGTGCCCATGTACCGTTTTCGACAATGCCCACTTTGCGGTTGCTGTAGTTTTTCGCCTTGATGTGCGTGAGGAACTTTTCGGCAGCGGGGAAGAGCCCGGCGTCAAGCGTTGTCGCGCATACGGCGAGATGGCTATAGCGGAAAGCCTGTGCGACCGTCTCCGAAGAATACGTGCGAGCCAAATCCATGATTGTTACATCAACGCCTTTTTCGCGGAGTGATTCAGCGAGCTTTTTCGCGGCTTCTGCTGTGTGGCCGTAAACGCCAGCGTAGGCGACAAACACGCCCTGCGTTTCGGGAGCGTAGCTGCTCCAGGTGTTGTACTTTTCAATGTAGAAACCCAAATTGTCTGTAAGAACCGGGCCGTGCAACGGGCAAATCGTTTTGACTTCAATGCCGGCGAGCTTCTTCAAAACGCTCTGTACCTGCATACCGTATTTCCCGACGATGTTGATGTAGTAGCGTCTTGCTTCGTTCACCCAGTCTTCGCCGAGTTTGCCAGAAAGTCCGAATGTGCCGAATGCGTCTGCCGAGAACAGAATCTTTTCGGATTCGTCGTAGCTGAGCAAGACTTCGGGCCAGTGGACCATCGGGGCGGCGATAAACTTTAGCGTGTGCTTGCCGAGCGAAAGCGTGTCGCCATCCTTGAGCGTGAACGTCTTTGTGCCTTCCGGGAGCTTGACGAACTGCGGAATGAACGCAAGCGCCTTTGCGGATGCGGCAATGGTTGCGTCCGGGTATTTTTTGATGAATTCGAGAAAGCCACCGGCGTGGTCGGGTTCCAAATGATGGACAATCAGGTAGTCGGGCTTTTTGCCCTGCAATGCATTTTCAACATTTGTCAACCATTCACTTACTTTGTGTGCGTCTACGGAATCCGTGACGGCGATCTTCTCATCGAAAATCACATAGGAATTGTACGAAACTCCGTCAGGAACCTTGTACTGCCCCTCAAATAAATCAATCTCGCGGTCATCCACCCCAACGAACTTAATGCTTTCGCTAAAATCTGAAACAATCATTTTTCTACCTCTTATTTTTAATTTCACTCATCGCGTCATTCTGAACGGAGTGAAGAATAGAGTGCGAGGCACACAAAGCAGGGCTGCTTGCAGACCTATTTTTGTGCCGAAGCCTCGGACGGCGTAGCCGTCAATCCAGTAAAGTCTTGTAATCGCTAACGAGAAATAACTGGATGGGGCTAAGCCCCTACTCTTTGGCTCGGTTATAAAAATGAGTTCACTCATTTTTGCAACGCTCGCCTTCTGAGTAGTCTTCGCTTTGCTCAGGATGACATCAATTGTTGTTAAGCAAATTGAATCATTTAATATATAACAAAAAATTACTTCTTGTTTTCGCGTTTCTTGAAGTCCGTGCCAAGGATGCGCAAAATAGTTTTTTTCTATATTGCAGTTCGTTTAAAAAAACGATTAAAACAAAAAAGGAATATCATGCCAGCTTTTGATCCAAATGCGAAAAAGATGCTGATTTCGGGCAACGAAGCCATTTCCCTTTCCATGCGTCATTGCAATGTGCAGCTTGCCGCAGGCTATCCGGGAACGCCTTCTACCGAAATCTTGGAAGATTACTCTGAACTGGGCGGCTATGCCCAGTGGGCTCCGAACGAAAAGGTCGCTGCCGAAGTCGCTCTCGGTGCCGCTTTTGGGCATGCCCGCAGTGTTGTCACCATGAAGATGGTTGGTTTGAATGTGGCAAGTGATGTTCTCTATACCGCAACTTACACGGGTGTCGATGGCGGCATGGTTTGGATTGTTGCCGATGATCCGGGCCAGGGCAGCTCCCAGAACGAACAGGATACGCGTAACCACGCTAAGGCATCTGTTTGCCCGATGTTCGAACCGTCCAACTCTCAGGAAGCCTACGATTTCTTCCGCATCGCCATGCAGACGAGCGAAAAATTCAAGATTCCTGTCATCCTCCGCATGACCACCCGCGTGGACCATTCCAAGTCTATCGTCGTGCCGAAGGAAGAACTCCCGGCAATGGTGCCGAACTTTGAACGCAACATCGCCCAGCACGTGATGGTGCCTGGCTTCTCGAAGCCGGCTGGCCGTCGCCTCCGCGCCAAGATGGACGAAATGGAAGCCTGGAACGTTGCCGAAGGCCCGAACAAGGTCGAAATGCGCAGCGCTGATTTCGGTATCATCGTGAGCGGCATCAGCTACCACCACGTTCGTGAAGCTGCTCCGGAAGCAAGCATCCTCAAGCTCGGTATGACATACCCGCTGCCGATGCAGCTCATCAAGGATTTCGCGAAGAAGTTCGAAGGCAAGCGCCTCATGGTCATCGAAGAAAACGACCCGTGGCTTGCCGAAAACATCAAGGCCGCTGGCATCCAGTGCGAAAGCAAGTTTGACCCGATTTTCCGCTTCGGTGAACTCGACGTGAACCGTGTGCGCCGCATTATCGCTGGCGACAAGAATCCGGACCCAGTTCCGGTCAAGGGTAAGCCGCCTATGCTCTGCCCGGGCTGCCCG
>Ga0256407_10008067_pt1 | contig 15600 bp, 16 predicted proteins | sample RumenRJG_04DNA_FD_193489 | JGI IMG/M metagenome (GOLD analysis project Ga0256407, IMG submission 193489) | Bovine rumen microbial communities from Lethbridge, Alberta, Canada - RJG_04 | ecosystem: Host-associated > Mammals > Digestive system > Stomach > Rumen | place: Canada: Alberta...
TTTCGATATAATGTGTAGATACACGCTATATGTTAAAAATGTGTTAACAAAAACACGGCATGTGTTTTATTAACTAGGAGGATCGTTGGCATACACAACTAACAACAACAATAAGGGAATGCGTATCAATGAAATGATTCGTGTTCGGGAAGTTCGTCTTATAGATGATGAGGGTAATCAGCTCGGAATCGTTCCGACAAATCAGGCCCTTAATATGGCTAAGGACAAAGACCTTGACCTTGTTGAAGTTTCACCTAATGCTAACCCACCGGTTTGTAAAATACTTGATTATGGCAAATACCGATTCGAACAGGAAAAAAAGCTCCGTGACGCCAAGAAGAATCAGAAGGTATTAAAGTTAAAAGAAATCCGTATGCAGCCAAAAATTGGTTCTGGAGATCTTGATACAAAAGCCAAACATATACAGGAATTTCTTGATGAAGGCGATAAGGTAAAAGTTACAATCCGTTTCCGCGGACGAGAGCTTGCTCATACCGACCTTGGTTTTGAAGTTCTGAATGAGGTGCTAAAGCGACTTACCTCGGCGTACAACATTGACAAGCCTGCCGCAATGGACGGAAGAAATATGTCAATGACAATTTCAGCAAAAGCCGCAAAATAAGGGGTTAGAAAATGCCTAAAATGAAGACAAAGAAGTCAGCATCAAAGAGATACTCTCTTACAGGTACTGGCAAAGTTAAGCACAAGAAGCAGAACCTTCGTCATATTTTGACAAAACGTTCTCCAAAAAGAAAGAGAAACTTGCGTGCAGCAGGTTATGTAGATGAAGCAGACGCAAAGAAAATCAGAAAGCAGATGCTTCCTTACGGTTAATAGGAGATAAACGATGTCAAGAGCAATAGACGGAACAAAAAGAAAGAACCGCCGTATTAAAATTTTGAAACTTGCAAAAGGTTTCCGCGGCGACAGAAAATCAAACTATAAACCAGCAAAAGATGCTGTAACAAAGGCACTTGGTCACGCATATGTTGACCGCCGTGACAAGAAGCATGAATTCCGCACTCTCTGGATTGCACGTATTAACGCTGCTGTTCGTGATGAAGGAATTACATACTCTCAGTTCATCAATGGAGTTACAAAAGCAGGTATTAAATTGAACCGCAAGGCTCTTTCTAATATGGCTATTGAAGATCCAGCAGCATTCAAAGCAGTTGTAGAAGCTGCTAAAAAAGCTCTTAAATAGGGTTTGCCATGATTTCACTTGAACAGGTTATTCTGCTTGAACAAAAGATAGAAAGTGCTGTTGCAAAGATTCAACAGCTGCAAGCCGAAAACGATGCTCTGCGCAGTAAATGTACTGAGCTCACAAATGCGTTATCGGTTAAGTCGGAGCAACTTACTTCTTTTGAGTCAGATCAGAATCAGATTGAAAGTGGAATCAAAAAAGCACTTGACCGGCTTTCTTCCATTGAAAATTCAGTGTTAAAAGTTGCCGGTCAGGATGCTTTTAAGCAGGCCTCTGCACCAGCCTTCCAGGCAATGGAAGACGTACCAGCGGTTGAAAAGGCTCCTGAAACAACACAGCCAGAAAATCAACCGGTTTCAGAAACAGAAATCACATCAAGTATTCCAGATACAGAAGAACCATCATTTTCAACTGTAACAGATTCCATTCAGTCTGAACAATCATTTTCTGCAGAAGAAAAAACACCTGAAATAAGTTTTTCCAATAATGCATTTACACAAAAATCTTATGCACAGGCATCTGATTTTTCAGTTAATGAACAGACACAAACAGAATCAGAAGATGATTCTCCAGTTGAGTACGACGATTCTCAGCAAGATGGATTAGGATTCGATATATTCTAATGGGAAAACTAAGAATAAATATGCTTGGAGCAGATTTTACAATCCAGGCAACAGAAGAACCCGAATATCTTGAAAAACTTCTCGGATACTACAAGCGTATAACTGATGATGTAAAAAACATTCCTTCAATAAAAACTCCGCTTCAAGTTGCAATTCTTTCTGGTATAATGATTGTAGATGAACTCTACAAAGAAAAAGAAGAAAAAATCAAAATGGAAAACGGCACTTATGTTCCGGCTCCACGACAGGAATCAGCCGACAGTGAAGAAGTAGAACGCCGCACTCTTAATATGATTGAAAAAATCAGCAAGGTATTGTAATTGATTTGGATAGACGCCGACTCCTGCCCTCTTTTAGTCAGAAATCATGTTGTAAAAACAGGTGCAAAAAACAACATTCAGGTAACGCTTGTTGCAAATAAAAAAATCAACTGCACGGTTCCATTTTCATATAATATGGTCGTTTGTCCCCAGAAAAAAGATGCCGCAGATGATTATATTTTCCAAAACTGCAAAAAAGGCGACCTTGTAATTACAAAAGACATTGTCTTTGCAGATAGAATTCTTTCAAAAGAAGTTCTTTGCATAAACGACCGAGGTAAAGAATTTACAAAAGAAAATATTAAAGAATTACTTGAAGACAGACAATTTGATATTCAAATAGAAATGAGCGGCGCTGCAAAGCATTTTAACGAAGGTTATGACCAAAAGAAATTTGATGCATTCTTAAAATGCTTTGGTAAAATTTTTACACTTCTTCAGAATCAGGAATAGCAAGCTGAATAGAACAGATTCGATCCTTAATCTGCATAAATGCATATACAATTTCAGGATCAAACTGACTTCCAGAGTTTTCCTGAATTTCGGTAAATGCATCATCAATTGACCACGCTTCCTTATAGCAGCGCTTATGACTAAGAGCATCAAAAACATCAGCAACAGCAACTATTCGTGCAGAAAGAGGAATTTCTGTACCACTTAAAGGTTCTGTATTTGGCACAACTCCATCCCGGATAGAAAACTGACTCAATGAAATCTTTCCAGGATAGCCGGCTTTTCCACCGTCCCAGCGATCATGGTGATGCAAAGCAATTTCCTGAGCCATAACATCAAGATCATTTTCCGGAGGATCAAAAAGCTGAGCACCAATACATGTATGACCTTTCATAATATTACGTTCTTCCTCTGTAAAACGAGGAAAAGCTTTCTTTAAGATTACGTCAGAAATACCAACTTTTCCTACATCATGGAATTTTGCCGCAATTTTTAATGTATCTCGATATTTATAAAATTCTTCGCGAGGAATATTATGATTAAATGCCCAGCGGTCATAAATCTCAATTGCATAAGAAGAAACTCGTTCAACATGCAGATATGTTTCTTTTGGATCTCTGAATTCTGCCATCTTAAGCATGCGCTTTACCATATTTGAAGTAAGATAAGCATGCTGCAATGCCTGAACTGCAGCAGAAGCAAAGTGTGTTATAAAAAGTTCTGCCTCTTCATCAAAAGAAATAACCTGACCATCAGCAGCTTTTCTGTTAATAACCTGAAGAACACCAAGAAGTTTGCCACTTGCCATTTTAAGCGGCAAAGTATACATAGACTTTGTTCTGTAGTTGGTTGTAACATCAGTATTCTTATTAAACTTATACGGTTTGTCTGCAGGAATTTTATAAACATCTTCTATATTAAGAGGACGCGAAGTATGAGCAACATAACCGGCAATAGATTTTTCATTAATAGGAAAAGAAAAACAGGTATAAGGAAGTTTTTCACCAGGAGCCAGCTCGTTAAGAAGGCTGTCATTCTGGCCATACTTAATCTTAAGCTTTGAATCTTCTGCAACATAAATAGAACCAGCATCGGCATTAACAATACTGCGGGTTTCTGTAAGAATCCGTTCAAGAAGAACGTCAACATCCTGTATCTGTCCAAGAATTTTTTCTATTTCAATAATATGCTGTAATTTATCTTCTGATTTTTCAATTGATGCCATAAGTTTATACCACTATTTTAATTACCAATTATCCAATAAGAACTTAAAAAAATCAATACTATATTCAAAACTTTTTAATTACAGAAAAATAAATTGGACCTGCTCCATCTGCTTTATCCGGCAAAATCTGCTGCCCGAATTTTGTTTTTTCCATAAAGGGAATACTAAAATTTACAAAAGGAGAAACTTCTTCCAGATAAAGTTCAGGTTTAAGAATTTCAAACGCAGGTTCTGTTTTATTGAATTTTTTCCATAATTTTTCAATCATTAAGTCATTTTCTTCCTGATTCATTGCACAGGTTGAATAAACAAGGATTCCCCCCGGGGAAAGAAGCCTGAAAGCACATGATAAAAGTGCCCATTGAGCCATAGAAACAGTTTTTATTCTTGAGACAGACCACACATCAAGATATTTTGAATCAAGATAAACGTGACGTTCAGAAGAACACGGTGCATCAAGCAGAATACGGTCAAAGCATTCACTCTGACGCCGGCACCAGGTTGCTCCATCAGAACAGGAAACGGTTATTCGTTTAGAAATAGATTCAGTAAGACATTCGGAAACCACAGTTGCAAGCCTGTGCTTTCTTTCAGGAGAGCGTTCGTTGGAAAATAATTCTGCAGCTTTTGGCATACGGGATGCAAGAACTAAAGTTTTTCCACCGGGAGCGGCGCATAAATCAAGAATTTTTTCTGCACCATCGAGCGGAAGCGCAAGTGCAGCCACAATAGACGCACTGTCAAGAAAATACGATTTTTGTGCACCGGGTATTTTATATTCTACACTCTTATTTTCACCGGCAAAACTTTCCTTAAGACTTTCCCAGCGTTCTCCAAAAATCTGAGAATAATAAGACTCAAAACCATCTTTTCCGCAGAGTTTTTTTACTTCACCTTGATTTTTCTTTGACAATTTTCTACCTGCCGTATACTTCAAGACAATGATCAACTAAATTCTCTGTAATTAAACCGCACTTAAGTTTATACAATAAAACACGTTTTGCCGCTTCATTAATTTTTTCTTCAAACTCAGAATCACTAAGAGCCTTTTTATATAAAACCGCCGCCGTTTTTCCAAAACGCTTTTCGCTAAGCATTATACAGTCAACTCCTGCTTCTATTGCCATAATACAAGCTGTTTCCGGAGGATATCCGTTTTCTGCAAGAGCTGCCATAAAAATATCATCAGAAAAAATAATACCATTGTAGCCATATTCTCTGCGAAGTATTTTTGTAACCCAAAAATAAGAAAGACATGCAGGAATTCCACTGTCCTGAGGTTCGCTAAGAACTCGTGCATGGCTCATAATAATTCCAGCCGGCTCATGGAAAGTTACATATTTAAAAGGTTCTAAAAGTGCATAAAATTCATCTTTATTAAGGGAAATTTCCGGTAACCCGGTATGGGGATCCGTATTTGTATTTCCGGGGAAATGCTTTATAACCGCACCAATTCCGTTATTTTCATAAGCATTTACGCAGGCAAGCCCGTATGATTTTACCTTTTCAATATCTCCAAAACTTCTTCCATTCAAAAAATCCTGATTATCAGTTGTGCAAACTTCAATAACGGGAGCAAGATTCATATCAAAACCAATTTCACGCATTTTTACAGCCTGATCTGCATAAAGTTCATAAGCCTCAGAAACTGAAAGTGTTTCTGAAACCATCTGCTGAGCAGGAAGTCCGCCAGTAAGTTTTTTAAGACGATTTACATATCCTCCTTCCTGATCAATAGCAAGAAGCGGCTGAAGTCCGTTACACTTAAAAGAAAGCCATCTCAATGTTGAAATATAAAACTTTGTTTCTTCCAGGGAATCTGCAAGGTTATAAGAAAAAAACAGATATCCGCCGGCAAGCAACGGCTCATTTTCATCTTCTTTATTTCCGGTCATTACTGAATAATTTTCATAAGTTCTAAAAGTTTGATTTCCTTCAAGGTTTTCCATAAAAAGCTGCGAAATTTTCCATTTTAGAGGCAAAATCTTTACAAACCTGTCAAAACGCTCTTCTTTCTGATTTTTTACGTTTTGGGCATAAGAATGAATTTCCAAAGCTGATTTTCGCATTAAACGTTCTTTTTTATTCTGATTTTTTTCCGCTTTTGAAGTACAGGAACAGAATAAAGAAACGCAAATCAAAATCAAAAACTTATAAATAAACTTTTTTGAAATCATATCCGGCATTATAACACAACTGACGCTTGCCATACAAACACATTATGCATTTTATAAAAGTAAACAAAATTGTTTGCAATATGACAATTCTAACTTATAATATAAGTGGGGTTATTTTGAATGTTTCTAAAAATCAGGGAATTTTTTGTTGAAAGAAAAAATTCAATCATCACTCTTGCGCTTGCCATATCACACATATTCTTTATTTTTTATTTTATTTTCTTTCTTAAAAACACCTGTATGATTTTTTACAACATTCTTTCAACATCGACCTATATTCTTCTTTACAAATTTACAAGAAAACATACAGAAAGTTCAAACGAATTTATCGTTCTTACAGTTCTTACAATAGAAATTTCTGTTTTCGCAATATTAATTCACCTTATGCTTTCTGCGGCAAGTGGTTCAGGATATTACCTTTTAGGAATGTCTGCGGCAATCTTTTTATATTCAACAAATATAGAAAACAGTTTTAAGCGCTATCTGTTTCTCTCTTTACTTCCAATTACGGCGCTGCTTGTAATGAATCTGCTGCCACAAACAACAAGATACGTAGATTCAAATCCGATTTATATAAAAATAATGCGTCTTATTGCTATTCCGTACACAATAGGAGCTTTGATTCTTCTTTCCGTTACAATCCGCGACCGGCTTATAAGAACCAGCAACGATAATAAAAAATATATTGATGAATTAAAATTCTTCTCTAATTACGATCCTCTTACCAAAATTCTGAACAGACGTTCCATGCAAAAACTCCTTAAAGAAATGCCGCTGTACACGCTTGTAATGTTTGATATTGATGATTTTAAGAAACTAAACGATAACTATGGTCACGAATTTGGAGACTTTGTACTTACAGAACTTACAAAGCGTATTTCTGCGTCTTTAACTGATGACACAGCATTTTCGCAATGGGGCGGCGAAGAATTCCTTATAGTTTATCCTTATCATTCAGAAGCAACAATTCTTTCGATTACGGAATTAAACTCAATAGTAAGTAAAGATTTGTATAAATTAAACGACACGGAAGTAAAAGTAACAATTACAGGAGGAGTTTCTTTTTCTAAACCTGGGGTTGAATTTGACAAGGTGCTTTCAGACGCCGATGAACTTCTTTATATTGGTAAAAGTAAGGGTAAAAATCAAATTGTATTCCCGAAAACTTATTAAATTGATATAATCAAGCTGATGAAAAAGGTTGCCGTTGTAACCGGTGCCAGCGCCGGCATGGGTAAAGAATTCACATTACAAATTTCCCAAAAATATGATTTTGATGAAATATGGATTATTGCCCGCCGTAAAGAACTTCTTGAAGAAATTGCAGAAAACAATTCCTCAATAAAACCCGTTCAAATTGATTTAACTGGTGAAAATGGCGTAAAGGACTTTGAAGCATTTCTAAAAACTCAGCGCGATTTTACAATTTCACTTTTTGTAAATAATGCAGGCTTTGGAACTTATGGACCATTTGAACAGACTCCGCTGGAACGCGAAACAAAAATGGTTGAATTAAACTGCACTGCCCTTACAGGCCTTTGTTCGCTGGTAATCCCTTACATGGAAAAAGGTTCTGTAATTATAAACACATCAAGCATGGCTGCTTTTATGCCGCTTGGAAATTTTGCAGTTTACGCGGCAACAAAATCCTATGTATTAAGCTTTTCTATTGCACTTGCGGCCGAACTTAAAGATAAAGGAATTAAAGTATGCGCTTTATGCCCGGGCTCTGTGAGTACGGAATTTGCAAATGTTGCATCCAACGGAGCAAGAAAAGTTGTAAAAGGCGGAATTGAAAGTTCAAAAGTTGTTTCGCATTGCTTAAAAAGAGCATTCAAAGGAAAGAAAACTGCCATATATAAATTACAATGGAAATTTACAGCATTTTTCAGTCGTTTTTTCGGCCGATATGTTGTTGCAAGATATACCTATAAATATTGTAAACGGCCTTACCAAAATTAGGCAAAAAAGAGGTTAAAATGATAACAAGCGCACTTTTTACGGATTTTTATGAACTTACAATGGCACAGGGCTATTGGAAAGGCAACATGAATCAGGAAGTTGTTTTTGATATGTTCTTCAGAAAACATCCGTTCAATGGAGGTTTTTCTGTACTGGCAGGAAATGAAACTCTTATGGATATTCTTTCTTCGTTCAGATTCAGTGATGACGATATTAAATATCTTGCAGAGCAGAAAATCTTTGAACCGGGGTTTCTTGATTATCTTAAGGATTTTCATTTTTCCGGTGATCTTTACACAATTGACGAAGGTTCTGTTATTTTCCCTCAGGAACCGCTTGTACGCATTCATGCAAATTTAATTGAAGCACAGATTCTTGAAGGTCTTGTACTTAATCATGTAAACTTTCAGAGTTTAATTGCAACAAAAACAGCACGCATCTGGCTTGCATCAAAAAAAGCTCCAATCATGGAATTTGGTTTGCGCCGAGCTCAGGGACCAGACGGAGCAATGAGTGCAACAAGAGCATCTTACATTGGCGGTGCGGCAGGAACCTCTAACACACTGGCTGGAAAAGACTTTGGAATTCCTGTAATGGGAACAATGGCTCACTCATGGATAATGAGCCACGCTTCAGAACTTGAAGCATTCCGCGAATATGCAAAAATTTACCCTGAAAATTCTGTATTTTTGATTGATACATACGATACATTAAAATCTGGTATAAAAAACGCAATTATTGCAGGCGGCGAACTGGTAGAAAAAGGTTACAATTTTGGCGTACGTCTTGATTCTGGCGACATCGATTACCTTACACGCGAAGTCCGAAAGGAACTTGACCGCGCAGGTTTCCCACAGGCAAAAATCAGCGTATCAAACGAACTTACAGAAGAAATTATTTCTACACTTGTAGCACGAGAAGCACCAATAAACAGCTGGGGCGTTGGCACACACATGGTAACAGGCGGAAATGAATCTTCTTTTACAGGTGTTTACAAACTTGCAGCCCGTCATGATTCAAAAACAAACGAAATGATTCCTGCAATGAAATTTTCTGACAATCCGGCAAAAACTACAAATCCGGGAATTAAAAACGTTTACCGGCTTTACGACGAAAACGGAATGGCATGCGCCGATATTCTTGCCCTTTCAGATGAAAAACTCGAAGCAAAAAAAGAAACAACATTCTATCACCCGATGGTAGACTACAGACAGTTCTCTTTTACTCCGGCAAAAATTGAACCGTTGTTAAAACTTCGTATGAAAGGTGGAAAACGCACAGAACCTCGTCTGGAAGATGCAAAACAGCTTAGATTAAGCCGCGAAACAATGCAGCGCCAGCTTGAATCTTTGGACGAATCTTACAAACGCATTTTAAATCCACATATTTATAAGGTTTCTCTTTCAGAAAATCTTATGAAACTTAAAAAGGATTTTATTGAAAAGAACATTCGCCAGCATTAATTTTATGCAGAAATAAGCAATAAAAATTGATGCAGGTAAAATGCACCACTGAAGCCGGTTGTAAAGCCAGATTTCAGTAGGTGCATTTTTTTTATGGTAGATATTCCAACTGAACATTTTTTAACGCATTAAACATCCGCTGCTTTATTTTTTCATCGCCGCTGGTCAGAAATTCAAGTTTTTCTCGGGCACTTTTTCGGGTAGAATTATCCTGAAAATTGCAGGTGCAGGTAAATCCGTAATAGCCACATTTTTTTGCATGCTCAACCAGCCGGCTTTCGCTTATATAGCACAGAGGTCTTATTATTTCTACAGGCCATTTATTGTACTTCATTTTTGGAACCATTGTAGAAATGTTTCCTTTTTCAGTCATATTCATTAAAAAGGTTTCAAGAATATCATCAAGATGATGTCCAAGCGCAATTTTATTAAAGCCGTTTGCAAGTGCATAATTTAAGAGTTCCGTACGTCTTTGTGTAGAACACCACCAGCAGCTCATTTTTTGATTTTCCTTTACACGTTTTAGAACATCAACATTGATACTTTCAAAAAGAACGCCGGAATTTTCTATATATTTTCTAATTTCAGCAGGGAAAGGCGGAGCAAAATCACTTTGAATATTTAATGCCTTAACCTTAAAACCGCAGTCAGGACGCTTAAGGCGCATTCCAAAATATTCAATCAAAGCAGTAGAATCTTTTCCGCCGCTTGCACCAATAAGAATTTTGTCTCCATTTTTAATCAGCTCATAATCAAAAACAGCCTTATCTATAAGCGAAGAAATTTTAGGCATATTTTTCATTTTGAAATAAGCTCCAGAAATTTTTGAGCCGGAACAGGTTTTGAAAAATAATAGCCCTGTAAATATGTGCACCCCATAGCTTCAAGGGCATCTGCCATTTCTTTTGTCTCTACACCTTCTGCAGTAACAGTAAGCCCGCGTTCCGTAAAAAGAGTTATTGCACTTTGAAGAAAAGTGTCCGGCGATTTAAAATGTTCCCAGACAATCTGCATATCAATTTTAATATTATTGAAAGGAAGGTGTTTTACCCTCATTATATTCGAAAAACCGCTTCCATAATCATCAAGAGAAAAATCATACCCATGAGAAATTAAAAGCTGCATCTGACGGTTCAATACATTTGTGTCAATCATAGACTCTTCTGTAATTTCAAGGTGAACACTTTGAGCGGGCACAGAAAAACGCGATGCAATTTCTGAGATCTTAGACGGAAGCTCAAAATTCTGGCATTGGACCGGAGAAAGGTTTACATTAATCCATTTTATGCCATACTTTCCTATTTCATTTTTTTTAATAAAATCAAATGTTTTTGCAAGCATCTGTTCACCAAGATCTTCTATTACGCCAGTTTTTTCTGCAATGTTTATAAATTCGGCAGGATAAATAAGCCCAAGTTCATCATCTTCAAGGCGCGCAAGTGCTTCGGCAGAAACTATTCTTCGTGATTTTGCATCAATAATCGGCTGAAGATAAAGCTGAATTCCGTCGGACTTTAATGCCGCATTCAGATGTTTTGTAACTTTTCCACGGCGTTCCAGAACTTCAAAATTTTTGCGGTCAATTGTAAGCAATGAACCTTCTGTGCAAAGCTCGGCATCTTCAAAAGCAAGTTTAATGCAGGAAATAACGCTTTCTGCAGATTTTATATACGGAGCAGATGTTAAACCTATAAAAGCTATATCAAAATATGCATTTGCAGAATCTGTAATCCAGGGAAATTTAAAACGGCTTTCGATTATATTTTTTAGTTCGCCAAGAATTTCCTTTTTTCTGGAAACAATAAGAAAATGTCCGTTTCTTGAATAAAAACACTTAAAAGAAGGCAGCTCAATAGAAAGAAATTTTCCTATTTCAGAAAGCGTAGAATCAACCTGATTACCGCCAAAAATGCTGCGTTTTTCAGAATAATTTTTAATTACAAAGCCTAAAATCTGAAAATCAGATTTTTTATTAATAATTTCGGTTATGTATTTTACAAAAGAAACACGGTTAAAAAGTTTTGTTCTTGCATCAATATGAAAATCAGGATTTTCAAAAGCAAGAAGCAGAATGATTATTGAAATAATGAAAATGAAATTCATATACTGAAAATTCTTAATCATAAAGGTGTATGCCATTCCAAATAGAACTATAAAAACCGGAACATAGGCACTTAAAAGTTCATAATTAGTAAATTTCTTTCTATAACTTGCTATGTAACAGAAGCAGATTATAAGCAAAGATTCCGAAGTAATAAAAATTATGTTGTATAAATCGCCATGTACAATATGACCGTCTGGAGCAACATAAAAAATCAGGCGGGTAAATGCCGTTGTAAGAATCAGAAATTCCGTAACAACAAACAAAATCATTCCAATTGTAAGCAGTTTATGCCAGCTTGAAAAAGACATTTCAAAAAGTACGGAATAAAAATAAAGAAGCGCAAATGTCCTTAATATAAAAAACGCATAATAAAGAATATTGTAATTGCAGATAACAGCCGGAGAATAATAACTGCAATATTTGTTAACATAAGCAGAAGCAAGACCAACAAGAATACTAAGAAATTCAGTTACAAACAATAGAATAAAAGCCTTGTTTACTTTTAGATACAACTTTGGACGAAGCGAATAAAAACAAGTAAGCACAAAAAGAACAATAAGAGAAGAAATTGCATAATTTAGTGTTGCTGTCATTTTACTCCCTGCACTTTATAATATTCTAAAATTATACATCATAATCTGCATAAAAACTAATTATTTTTTTTACTTTTTTTTGTATTTTTCAGAATCTATGATATAATTATAGTAGAAGCATTTTATTTTTTATGGAGACAGAAGATGAGCAGAAAAGAACCAAAAGAAAAGAAAATAAAAGTTAAAAAGGAAAAAAGAAAACACAATGAAACGCTTCTTTCAAAATACGGAATCATAGCGTTTCTTGAAATTATAGTGCTTATCGGTATTTATCTGATTATAACCACTTCCCTTACAAGAAAACCTGTAGAAAAAATTTACGATGATGCCATAGAGGCAATTCTTGAACAGTCAACAGACAATGTTCAGGTGTGGTTTGAAAATCAGGTTGAAGTTCTTAACGTATTTCAGAGAACTGTCGTAAATGCATCGGACAGTCGTGAAAACATAAAGAAAATGATAAAATCAAAAACAAAGCCGAATGGTTTTGAATATGTTATGGTTTTCTGGGACGATGCAACAGGCGCAAAGGACGGCGGTCCTGAAACCTACAACACAAAAGGCGGAGTTTCAACAGGAGGAATTCTTACTAAGGAATACTTTATTCAGCATAAGAATTCAGATGCTGCAGTATGGCTTGAATCTCCTAGAAAAACAAACACAGGCATTTACTCTATGCCTCTTTTTGTACGTTCAAACTTTATTGACGACAAAACAGGAAATCTTGTGAAAGGTGGAATGGTTGGCTTTCTTGAACTAAACCCTATTAATGATTTAGGAAAAAGCTTCTACAACACGGGAAATATTTCGGTTTATGATGATACAGGAGACCTTAGAGCGGGAGAAGACATTCTTAATGCAGAAAACACAGACGAGCTTTTAATAATTAAAAAAGAATGTAAACTTGCAAACAAAACATGGACTATAGTTGCTTCCGTTACAAAGGATGAAGTAGGACATATCACTGATAATTTAAGAAAAAATTCTATTATTGGAGGTCTTATTGTAGCATTCATTCTTGTAATATGTATTCTTATCATCATCAAAATAATGATTGGAAAATTTGATGATATTAAAAAGAACATTGATAACCTTAACACAGGAGATAAAGATCTTACCAAACGTCTTAAAATAAATCATAACAATGAAATTTCGCATGTAAAATCTTCTGTAAACCTTTTTGTAAACACCGTTCATGAAACAGTAAAGGATATTGGAACTGCAAACTTAAATCTTCGCAACACTTTTGAAAAAGTAAAATCAGAACTTGACAGCACAAAAGAGCAGATTTCTAACATTGCAGGCGAAATTGAAGAAGCAACACAGACTCTTTTGAACGAGGACACCTGCGTAAATAATACAAGTAATTCTGTTACTGAAATTTCTGAAAGCATTAAAAATCTTAACGCTATGATTGAATCGCAGGCCGCTTCCATTACGCAAGCAAGTGCATCTATTGAAGAAATGATTGGAAACATAAAGTCCGTTTCAAACTCTGTAGAAAAAATGTCGGTTGAATTCTCTGTATTAAATGAAGCAACATTGGATGGTATTAAAAAGAATCAGATAGTAAATGAACTTCTTGAAGCTGTACTTTCACAGAGTAAATCTTTGCAGGATACAAACAAAATTATTTCTGACATTTCTGAACAGACTAACCTGCTTTCTATGAACGCTATGATTGAATCTGCACACGCAGGAGAAGCTGGAAAAGGCTTTGCCGTTGTTGCGGAAGAAATCAGAAAACTTGCAGATACAAGTGCCACACAGTCAAAGAGTATTGGCGAAAACCTTCAGACAATTGCAGACAACATTACAAAGGTCGTAGAAAGCGCAAATGCAAGTAAACTTTCCTTTGAAAAAGTTTCTGAAAAAACAAAAAATACTTCAGAACTTGTAGAAAATATTAAGGTTGCAATGGAAGAACAAACTGAAGGTTCAAAGCAGATTCTTGAAGCGCTCTCGGCAATGAACTCAACCTCTTCTAATGTTCAAGCTTCAAGCCGCGAAATTGAAAATGGTACACAGGAAATCTTAAGCGCAATTTCAAGTCTGAAAGAATCTTCTTCAAATATGTCAACAAACTTTAATATGATTGTATCTACAACAGAAACAACTCAGAAAACGACAGAAAATCTGAACAATCTGGCAGTTGAAATGACAAACGCGGTTAATGACATTTCACAGAAAATTGATGAGTTTAAAGTTTAGAAACCTAAAATCGTAGTACAATTATAAAACGACCCATTGAGGGTCGTTTTTTTTATTTAGATTTATCTCTACTCCCAGTAAAAATCGCCTGTGCGAACAGTTTTTGTTTTTGTATTAAATTCGTAAAAACGAGCAGGCTCATAATCCGGCTGGTAATCTGAATCTAAAGAACCAAAGCCCTGAACATTTTCACGTTTTCCGCCGTGTGCTATATCAATAAAAAGATTGCAGTCATCATTGCACAGGAAAAAATGAATATAAGAATTTTCATCCGTAAAATAAAATACTGCCTTTACAGAATGACCAAACGCACCTTTAAAAGCACCGCCATCTGAATGTCTAAGCGCAAGCCTGACCTCACCGTCTTCAAACTCAACGTAATGTTCTCTTGGTGAATCAATCTGCTTTTTGTTTTTGTATAGACTCAGAATTTTTGCAACAGCATCAGAAAGTTTTTCTCTGTCTTGTTCGTCCGAAATTAGATTTTTAGCGTTCTCAAAATAGTTTTCCAATGTGTTGAATGCTTCTTCACTCAGTTTTTCTTCAGATAACTTAAAAAAATTATTTTGAGCTAACACCGTAAAAACCGCAAGCAACAACGCAAATATCAAAAAAATCTTTTTCATTTGTTCACCTTAAAAATTCAAAAACAGCAATTTTTTTTTAATAATACCTCATTTTATGGCAAAAAAAAAGACATCCCCAAAAGGAGATATCTTTTCATAAGGTGGTTTCGACAAGCTCAACCACCGTGGAGTTCCTAGAAACTACCTGCAACAGCAACGGCGCATGCCTACAATCGAAGAACCGTTAAAAAAAATTGTGCGACAGCGCAATTTTTTAGGTTCATCGAAAGAACGGCTCGTCGCGAGACTAGCGAGCGGCAGCTACGGCTTGCTGTTGCTTGTGCAAACAAAAAAAGACACCTCAAAACAGAGGTGTCTTCTTTCAAGTTATAAGAACTCTTAGAATGAACCAGCTACAGCAACGGCACAGGCAACGGTACAACCTACCATAGGGTTGTTACCCATTCCCATGAATCCCATCATTTCAACGTGAGCTGGAACTGATGAAGATCCTGCGAACTGAGCGTCTGAGTGCATACGACCAAGAGTATCTGTAAAGCCGTAAGAAGCTGGACCTGCAGCCATGTTATCCGGGTGAAGTGTACGACCTGTACCACCACCAGAAGCTACAGAGAAGTATTTCTTACCAGCGAGCAAGCGCTCTTTCTTGTAAGTACCAGCAACTGGGTGCTGGAA
>Ga0256407_10008069_pt1 | contig 15596 bp, 13 predicted proteins | sample RumenRJG_04DNA_FD_193489 | JGI IMG/M metagenome (GOLD analysis project Ga0256407, IMG submission 193489) | Bovine rumen microbial communities from Lethbridge, Alberta, Canada - RJG_04 | ecosystem: Host-associated > Mammals > Digestive system > Stomach > Rumen | place: Canada: Alberta...
CACTTCCGAGTATCCCAGTCCGGTGTAGAAGGTGTTTGTCCGGGTATTCCAGACGGGAGTGTCAAGCGTAAAAGCCTTTACATCCGGGAACATAGCCTCGATTTCCCGCATCATCAGGATGCCGTACCCCTTCCGAAAGTGCTGCGGATCGATGAACACTCTCCCGATATTCAGAGTGTCTCCCTTCCGGAAAAGGATTGCACCGCCCATGATCAGGCCATTCTCCGTCAGTTTGAACAAATAGCCCGATCTTGCCATTTTCATATGGTATTTCAGCGACATATACCCGGGTGGACCGCCCGCGGAAGGAGCTCCAACCTGCACGTCGCTGTCAAAAGCACGCTTTGATATGGCATTGAGGACCAAAGCGTCAGCAGTACCGGCTTTCATGAACTGTAAGCTCATCGTTTTATCTTTTTTCCGGCTTTCCATCACTTGCAGGCCATATAGATATCCATGCTTTCTCCATCCGTTTCAAAGCATGGAATCACTTCATTTTCCACAAAGGCCAGCCCGTTCGTCCGCATATAATCCCCCAGGGTGTGATAGGCTCCGGAAATTGTGGAAAATGGATTGTCGAAGGGCCGGTCAATATGGATCGCGGCATATTTATGCGCAGCCTGTTCTTTGATTTCATACCCTTCAGGCGTAACACCCTCCGGCAGGATCAGCGCCGCTGTATATCCGTGCATATTGAACACATTCACCTGTTCCTGTGACACCTTCGGGAAATCCCATCCGATCACCTTCGGATTCGCAATTCCGTTTTCTTCCGCGCATTTGCACATCCTGCCGATGGCGTCCGCTTCCGGCTCCCGGCTGATCACTGTGTACTCCACATAACGGAACCCTTTGACTTCCTCCGTACGGAGATCTGAATAGGCGTCACTGCGCTTATCTATTTCTTCCCTGAAAAGATTATCCAGGGTGCAGTTAAAGATTTTGCAGATTGCAAGCGCTTTATCCATTTCCGGATTCGCTGCGTCCATTTCCCACTTTGAGATGGTCTGGCGGCTTACATTCAGCTTCTCCGCCAGCGTTTCCTGTGTCATATACGCGCTCAGCTGCCTTAAATACTGAAGATTTTTGCCAAAGCTCATGTTTCTTCTCCATTTAATCTGTATTTGGTTCCAGTGACAGTTCTTTTGCTCCGCGTCGCAAGGATAGATTAACATAGAGCAGGCAGCTTTCCCACCAACTCACAGGCGCTGTTTCAGAAAATTGCGCAACTTCAGGTTGCGCCATTCCGGCCGGTCACGCCTCAGAGTCGGACGTCTTCTTCCGTAAACGGTTTAATCTCTCCCTTTTCGACCTTGTGAATAATCCCGATGATATCAGCTTTGCCGTTTTTGATAAAGATGGCGCTCTCATCCTCCATGGCGCAGACAGGCCGTTCCATGGAAACTGCCTTCATGAGGCGCAGCCGTTCCGTGTCCTCATAGCTGAAATGGCCGATCATCGTAATATCGGCAAACCCAAGTCCTTCATACGGAACGAGGGATTCCCAGATATCCACCGTCGTTCTTCCCATGTTCATGGACCCGGCGCTGACCCCCAGGACCATTTCCGGACCGTCCCGGACAATATCACAGATGCCTTTGTCGAGCATCAGCTGCATCTGCTCAGCGCAGCTTCCGCCGCCCATCAGGAAGAAGCAGTCGGCTTCCCGGGCCCGCTTCTGCGCGTCGGCAGGTTCCATTCTGGCGTCGACTACGCAGAACCGGTCAAAGCCGATGCCGTATTCAACGAACATTCCATGCATCCCGGCGGAGTCCTCATCATTCTGCTGATAATCCGCCGGACAGGCGGTAATGAACACGATGCTTTTCCGTACGGTCAGTTCCTTCTTCAGCCGCATGGCAATCTCTTTTGTAAACCGGCGATCCGGGAATCCGCTGAAAAATGCGATTGCTTTATGATTGTTCATCATTGTTTCCCCCATTCAGTTTTGTCTGTAATGTATCTGTTTCCGTCTGGTCCAGTTCCCTGTAAACCGGCTTCCGCAGCCGGGTAAAACTGATCAGCATCCCGGCAATCCCGATGACAAAGAACATCAGCCCGATGCCGGCTCCTTTTCCTGTCCCAAAGAGTCCGGACAACGCCTGCTGTGCCGGGGAATCAGTCATCATAAACGGTTCAAATACCTTATCCGCCAGCAAGCCGCCCAGCAGGAGCGCAGGCGGAATCGTAAAATTCTGCAGGGTGCTCTTTGCGGAGAACACCCGTCCCTGCATCTCCATGGGGACCTTTTCCCGCATCAGGATATCCATGTTTACGTTCATTACGGCCGCCATCAGATAGCTTCCGAACGCCGCGGCGCACCACAGCCACGGGCGGAATGTCAGGCCCTGGATAATGTTTCCGGAAAAAACCAGGCCTGTGGCAATAAAGATTAACCGGGTCCGTTTTTTCGCCGGCTTCATCAGGGTTGCCAGCAGGCTTCCGGCCAGCACGCCCAGCGCCGTAAAGCTTTCCACCATGCCCAGCACAGACTGGTTATTACCCGTCCTGCCCAGGATAAAGGGAGAAAGCATTCCGTCATTGCCCAGTTTGGCCAGGAAATTGATCACCGCCAGAAACAGGGTGATCCGCAGGATGGCCGTATGCTCCTTCAGATAGCGGATCCCTGCCAGACAGGTTTTTGAGAAAGGTTCCTCTTCCGTTTCCTGCCGTTCCCTTTCCGGAATCCGGATCAGGAACAACAGCACCAGGAAAGCGACAGCAAAAGTCGACAGGTCAACAATCAGCACCAGGTCCAGTCCGCCGGAAGCCAGCAGCAGTGCGCCCAGCGCCGGAGCCAGTATGGATACGGCAGATCCGCTGAACCCCTGCAGGCCGCCGGCCCGGGCATAGTGTTCCTTCGGAACCAGCATACTGACAGCGACAAAGGAGGCCGGTTCCTGGAAGGCGTTCATGAGGCTGAGCAGGAAGTTGATCACATACAGGTGCCAGATCTGCAGCACGTCAGCGGAATGCAGTACAAACACAGCCAGCGTTCCGCAGGCTGCCAGCAGATCCGCGATCAGCATGATGCGCTTTTTTTTCTGCCGGTCCACCACGCTTCCGGCCAGGAAGCGGAAGAAGATGGTTGGCAGAAAAGTGCATACTGTCAGCAGGGTCACGCTGGATGCGGTTCCTCTCTGGCTGTATACCCAGATAATCACCGCATAATCCGTCATGGCCGTCCCAAGCTGGGATACGGTCTGCGATCCCCATAGCAACAGAAAACTGTGAAGTTGTTTATAAGAGTGTTTATTCATGGCTTTGCTCCTTACATGTTGATATTTTCATGCGGCGCAAAGCCTGACCGGACGAAAAGGTTCCGATCGCTCCGTGCAGGTTTCGTCCTTTATCAGACCTTGCGCGGAGCAGAAACATCTGCGGCTAACGATATCCCCCATCTGGTATGTTTCACTGTGTTTTCCTCCTTCAGCCGATTCCGGAGAACCTGTCAGATCGTTTGTGCTGAACAGTGCAGCTGTCCCAGTCAGGACCGCACTTTTTTCAATTTCATTATAACAAAAAAGGAGGCTTATGTCGACGATCGGATGATGCCATGGTTCTTTCTTCCTGCCAAAGGTATCCCGACATACCGGAAGTGCCGGAATCAACCTGCATCACCTGAATGCAAACACGATATCATCGGAAGCGGCATTACATATCCCTCCTGCTTTCTCATAGCACCTGCAGGCAGAAGCATTGTGTTTATAAGTAAGCAGAAACATTTTGCGGCAGCCCAGGGTTTTCGAATGTTCGTGAACAAACCGGACAAGTTCCGTTCCGTAACCTTGATTTTGCCATCCTTCCATAACGTCAATTGCGTGAAGATAGTATACTTTTTGCCCGTTTGGCTCATTCAGAACATAGCCGTAAGCAAATCCGATTGCTTTTCCGTTTTCTGCAACAATATATCCGTATGCGTTCTTTTCATTCAAAAACGCCTTCAGCACGGCTTCATCGTATTTTGTATTCTCATCATCAACAAAGTCAAGCATCATCGAAAGATTTTGCTCTGCTAACCGTTCACACTTCATATGCTTGCCCCCAACAGCCTCAGTATTCCATCACATCAATCTTTTTCTGTAGTACAGCCGCATAATCATGCCCGGTTTTCATCACATGTTCCGGATTCATCTGGTAATGAATGTTATAAAGAAGGCCCTCTTCGCCAGTCCTGTCTTCCAGATGATCCTCATCGATATGCACAACCAGCACTTCCAGGCAGATCATCACATGATCGTCTCCCGGTACGACCTCTTTTTCCCATACATACCGGCATTCCAGGTTCATAAAGCATTCTTTGACCATCGGGGCGTTTACCCGGCTCGCTTTTTCCACTGTCAGCCCGGAAGCTGTAATCTCGTCTGCCTCAAATGCATTGTTCCGGATGGTTGCCATGCAGGCGGCATGGTAATCTGCCGACATGAAATTGATTACAGCTTCCTGCTGTTCCTTTATGGTCTGATAAAAGTGTCCGCTTTTATTCACGCTGGCCAGGATTGCATAGAAACCCTTTCCGTGGTCAGCACTGGTGAAAGCAGCCCAGGATTGCATACAGGCGTTGGGCAGGCCGTTTGATTTATAAGTGGTTACCAGAAACAGCGGCGACGGCACCGTCACCACGAACTCCCTCCATGAGAAGCCAAAGTTCCTGGAATAATCAGCATAGGTTCCCTTCAGGCTTTCCGGCATTTCAGAATAGATGTGTTTCATCCGTCTGCTCCTTTCTTCTCCCGGTCTTTCAGATCCGCCTGTACTGAACAGCGCAGCTGTTCCTGTCCAGACTGCACTTTTTGTAATCAGCATTGATTCATTCTCTGTCAAAGAATAGCATTTCGCATATGCTTCAGCAAGTAAATCCGAAACATCAGCTGATGGCCATATCTCTTAAGGACGGATACTGATCCGTTTCCGTCTGACAAGATGATAGCCTCCTGCTTCACTATACCCCACTGTTATATGAATGCTTTACTGATCAGTTCATATCCCCATACCGTTGGTTTCTCTGTGCCTTCCGGCATCAGATTGTGCGTATAGCTCTGCTCCTCGTGCCTGCGGACAAATGTATTGGGACCGATGCAGTACAGCTCAATATGAATGTTCTGGTTGACGCGCACCAGATACAGTTTCCCGTTCTTCACTTCAATATGAATTTTGCCGGGAAGATATGTGCCCGTGAACTTCCGGAGCTCCTCTTCCATAACAGGTACCGCATCCGGTCTGACTGCATGCTGCGGCTCTTTCCCGTACAGGATGTCAGCGATGCCTTCCCCCAGCCGGTACTGATTCAGCGATTCATTATTGGAAAGAATGAGAATGCAGATATCATCCTCAAAGAAGTACTGCGTATACGCGGCAATCCCGTTGGCGTCTCCGCCGTGGGCATACATCGTTATGCCGTTCAGGTCGTGCCGTTCCAGTCCATAGCAGTAATGATTCATGTTTTCAGCGAAGAACCTCTTATACGCCTTTGCGGACAGCAGTTTCCTTTGCTTCAGGCATTCATACCACTTCTGCAGATCATCACAGTTCGAGACCAATGCCCCGGCTCCCGTCAGGAACAGGTTGTTGACATACGGTACACGAACAATCTGTCCGTAATCATGCATATAATTGTTCGCTTTGTTTTCGTGAACCGACAGGCCGTCGTCAAACACAGTATTGGTCATCCCCAGCGGAAGGAATATGTTTTCATGCAGGAATTCCGCATAGGACTGTTTTGATACATATTCAATGATCCAGGCCAGCAGATTGTAATTTGAATTGTTGTAATTGAACGATTCTCCCGGGGCGTTCATCGGCTGCTTCAGGATCCATTTGCTGAGGAATGCTTTTCGGTCATAAGGCAGTCTGTCCTCCCCGATATAGAAGTCATCCTCGAAGTTGTAGAAGTTATACAGTCCGGAGGTATGGGCAAGAAGATCATGAACAGTAATTCCGGCGGAGATCCGCATATCTTCCGGAAGATACAGATTCGCATCCGTGTTCAGGGATAAAAGGCCCCTGTCATACAGAAGCATTACTGCAAAAGCAGTAAACTGCTTTGTGACCGACGCAATGGTGAACCGGGTGGACATGGTATTCCTCACACCAAACTCTGCACCGGCATAACCACGGCTGGTCTCCCAAAGAATGTTTCCGCCTTTTACAATGCGAATGCTGCCCCAGAAATCCCAGTATTCTGTCTCCCTGCTGATGAATTCAGCCAGGCGCTGCTGAATATTTTGTTCTTCCGTCATCGTTTTCTCCATCGTAAGTATTGTTCATAGTTATATTACCAAACCCGCCGGTCTGTGTCCATCCGACATAATTTTGCCACCAACCGGGCGTTCGTGATACACAGTGGGGCCTTATGGCTCTCTCTCCACGAAAAACCCGGTTCAACGGAAAACTGTGATAAATAATTTTTTCTGCCGGCGCGGCCATTTTTGCCGCTTTAGTTTAAACCGGCAAAATCAAGGCCCGGAAAAAACCGGTCATTTCCGGAAATTTACGGAAAAGGCATTTTCGAATCTGCACGAGAGTGCCTCACCATCCCGCTGCAACCCGGCAGGTTGCAAACCGGAAAAAAACGGCAAATCCGCCAAAACAGAAAACCCGGAAGCGTAGGAAAATCAACGCTTCCGGGAGTCGAAGTAGCGGGATTCGATACCGTTCGCTCAATGGTCGCCCGAAACCCTTGGAGCGGGTTTCGTTCTCCCTTTCGCGCTAACAAACTCGGGGCGTTTCCGGCTTCGCCGGACAGCCCACCGGGCTGGCACTTCCCTCGTTTGCCGCGGCCGCCGCGGGTTCTTTCCCCATCATTCCGGATAGCAATAACCCGGGATACCCACAAGGGGCATCCCGGGTTATTGTGTCGAAGTGGCGGGATTCGAAACGCAATCTCAATCTTCGCACTGCTCCCTTGGAGCGGTCGCATTGCTCGTTTCAATTGATTCGTTCGCCTCTCTTCCGCCTGCGGCGGACAGCACACTGTGCTGACGTTCGGCTCGCTCACCCACGGCCTTTGCAAGGCCTTCGGGTTTCGAACTCCCGACACGAGGACACGAAAACAGGGCACCCATGAAGGGTACCCTGTTTTCGTGGTCGAAGTGGCGGGATTCGAACCCGCGGCCTTTTGGTCCCGAACCAAACGCGCTACCAAACTGCGCTACACCTCGTCACTGGAGCCGATGAGGGGACTCGAACCCCTGACCTGCTGATTACGAATCGGCTGCTCTACCAACTGAGCCACATCGGCACAACCAGCGACGGATATTATATCAAAGCGACTCTGGTTTGTCCAGCCTTATTTTCTGACATAATTCAGAACGTAAAATCAGCTTGTTTCCGGTCAGTTTCCCCGCCCGAGATCCAGGTATTTCATCATGATATAGCCGTTCTGTCCGTTAACGTCCACATATGCCCAGGACTCGTACCGGCTGTTCACAACTTCCTTGAGGATGAAGACGGTCGTCCCTTGCTTCAGCTCCCGGATTCGGCGGCTGTCGACATCCGGCTGTGCACGCAGCCGGACTTTTTCTTCATTTGTTGTGGCATATTGTTCGATCGTTTTCCCGTAAGTCCTGTCCAGCTGGGCCCTGAGCGATTCGTTCTCTGCTTCCAGCCGCTCTGTTTCAGCGGTCAGCCGGGCGATCTCCTGGTCCTTTTCCGCCGCCAGCGTCCGGGCATCCGCCAGCTCACTTCCGGCGTTCACCGCCGCGGACTCCATCGCCCTCAGCTGTTCATCCATGTTTTTGACTTCCGCTGTCAGCGTCTCGATCTCCGCCTTGCGGGCTTCCGTTTCCTTATTCAGTTTGTCCAGTTCCGCTTCCTTTTCGGTCAGGGTTCCCCGCTGCTCTGTCCCCTCCGCTTTCAGCGCTTTGATCTCCGCCTTCAGGCTTTCCGCTTCTTCCGTCAGTTTTTTGACTTCTTCTTCCTTTGCAGTCAGCGCCGCCTGCTTTTGGTCCGCTTCCGCCGTCAGCGTTTCGATCTCGGTCTTGCGGGCCTCCGCTTCCGCTGTCAGGGTTTCCAGCTCTGCCCGGCGCGTTTCCGCTTCGCTGTTCAGCTTTTCGACTTCCGCCTCTTTGGCCGTCAGCGCTTTCTGCTGTTTCTCTGTCTCCGCCGTCAGCGTTTCGATCCCTGTCCGGAGCGTTTCGGCTTCTCCGGTCAGCTTTTCAACTTCCGCCTCTTTGGCTGTCAGCGCTTCCTGCTGTTTCTCCGTCTCCGCCGTCAGCGTTTCGATCTCTGTCCGGAGCTTTTCCGCTTCCCCGGTCAGCTTTTCAACTTCCGCCTCTTTGGCTGTCAGCGCTTCCTGCTGTTTCTCCGTTTCCGCCGTCAGCGTTTCGATCCCTGCCCGGAGTGCGTCCGCTTCCCCGGTCAGCTTTTCAACTTCCGCCTCTTTGGCTGTCAGCGCTTCCTGCTGCTTTGCCGTTTCTTCCGTCAGCGTTCCGTTCTTCCTGCGGAGGGCGTCGGCTTCTCCGGTCAGCTTTTCGATTTCCGCCTCCCTGGCAGCCAGTTCTTCCTGCTGTTTTTCCGTTTCCGCTGTCAGCGTTCCGATCTCCGTCCGGAGTGCGTCCGCTTCCCCGGTCAGCTTTTCAACTTCTGCTTCCCTGGCGGCCAGCGCTTCCTGCTGCTTCTCCGTTTCCGCCGTCAGGGCCGCAATCTCCGCCTTGCGGTCGTTCGCTTCCTGATCGAGCTGTGCAATCTGTGCCTTCTTGGACGCGAGTTCCCGCTTCTGGGCTTCGTTGGCCAGCGTAAGCATCGCCATTTCGCCATCGTCCGCCTGGGCTTCGTTCTGCAATTCACGGATCGACCGTTCCCGGTCGGAAAGCTCTTCCTGCTGGGCGGCAGACGCCTCCGTCAGGGATTCAATCTCGGAATCCTTTTCCGTCAGCGCCGTCTGCAGTTCCGTAATCTGTTCCGTTTTTTCGTTTTTCTCCGCTGTCAGGGTCTCGAGCTCCTTCGTCCGTTCGCCGGCTTCTGCCTGCAGCGTCTTCACTTCCTCCGCGGCGGTCTCCGCCCTGAGGCTGTACGCGTCCTTTTCTTCCGTCAGCGCGGCGATCTCTTCCTGCTGCGACGCCGCCTGCCCGGTGAGCTTTTCCAGCTCGTTCTCCTGTTTTTCCACCATCGCGTTCTTTTCCGCGATCTCCCGGTTCAGCTCTTCGATTTTCGCCGCATTCCCTTCGGCTTCTGCGGAAAGGTCGCCGATCCGGGTGTCCTTCTCGGCGTTATCGGCGTCCAGTTCCATGATCCGGGCTGCCTGGTCCAGCGTACTGCCTTTCAGGGATTCGATCTCCGCGTCCTTCCGGATCATGCCGGAGATATAGAGAACACAGAACACGGCTGCAACGATCCCTGCCACTGCGATCCACAATACCGCCGTACTCTTTTTCATCCGCCGTTCCTCCCATCATCCGAAAGGCTTCCCTTTGGCCGAACTCAGTTCTTCAGCTTTTCTCTCGCCGAATCGATCGCCTGCTGCACTCTTGCCGGCGCGGGCGCGCCGGGGATGTCGCGTTTCTCCACGCATGAGATCATGCTCAGGTCTTCAAACACATCTTCACCGAATGCCGGATGGAACTTCTGCAGTTCCTCCAGGCTCAGGTCCAGCAGCGCCTTCTTTTCGTTCAGGCAGTAGGCTACCAGCTCCCCGACCACCCGGTGGGCATCCCGGAAGGGCAGGCCCTTTTTCACCAGGTAATCCGCGCAGTCCGTGGCGTTGGTGAACCCGCCGGAAGCTCCGCGTTCCATTTCGTCTTTCCGGAAGGTGACGGTCTTCAGCATGGCGGTGAAAACCGTCAGGCCCTTCACCAGGGTATCCCGGGCGTCAAAGAAGGCTTCCTTGTCCTCCTGCATATCCTTGTTGTAAGCCAGCGGAAGGCCCTTCATCACGGTCAGCAGGCCCATCAGATGTCCGTAGACCCGGCCTGTCTTGCCGCGGATCAGTTCTGCCACGTCCGGGTTCTTTTTCTGCGGCATGATGCTGGACCCGGTTGAGAACCCGTCGTCCATCTCAACAAACCGGAACTCGTTCGTGTTCCAGAGGATCAGTTCTTCGCAGAAGCGGGACAGGTGCATCATGCAGATAGACGCGGCCGCGAGGTAATCCAGCATGTAATCCCGGTCCGATACGCCGTCCAGGCTGTTTTCCGATACGGCGCTGAATTCCAGCAGCTCGGCCACCCGTTCCCGGTTCAGGGGATAGGTGGTGCCTGCCAGGGCGCCGGATCCCAGTACCATGACGTCCGCGGCCTCATACGCCTGGCGGAAGCGTTTCCGGTCCCGCAGGAACATCTGTACATAGGCCATCATATGATGGGCCAGCGTGATCGGCTGCGCCTTCTGCATATGGGTATACCCGGGCATAATCGTATGCAGGTTCTCCTGGGCAATATCCAGCAGTGCCTCCAGCAGGTCCTCCAGCATGGCTTCCGTTTCCCGGCATGCGGCCTTCGCGTACATCCGGGTATCCAGCGCCACCTGGTCATTCCGGCTGCGGCCGGTATGCAGGCGTTTCCCCGCGTCCCCGATCCGTTCCGTCAGCAGCGTCTCAACGTTCATATGGATATCTTCCGCGTCCGTCCGCCAGGTGATCTTCCCCGCCCGGGCGTCCTCCAGGATACCCTTCAGTCCGGCGACGATCTTTTCCGCGTCCTCCGCGGGAATGATCCCCTGCTCGCCCAGCATGGTCGCGTGCGCGATGGATCCGGTAATATCCTGTTCAAACAGGCGCTGGTCAAAAGAGATGCTGGAATGGAAATCGTCCACCAGCCCGTCGGTCGCTTTGCCGAACCGTCCGCCCCAAAGTTTCATCTGTCATCACACCTTCTGTAGGGATATTCCTGCGTTTCCCGGAACCGGCTCTCTCCTGTGCCGGTCCGGCCCGTGCCGTTCTCCTCCGGCTGCCGTTTCCGGGGTCCCGCAGTCCGATATTTCCTTAATTATACATTGTACACGAAACCCCTGTTTTCGCAAGGGGAAACAGGACCTTCCGGACCGGCGGATCCTGCTTTTTTTCAGCTTTTTGTTCGCCTTGACATTCCCGGGCCAAACATTTACCATTACTTTAATCGGAAGCGGAAAAGAGGCGGTTTTTTGATCGTTCTGGGGATTGACCCGGGCTACGCCCTGATGGGATGGGGCGTGGTGGAGTCGGAGGGCAGCCGCATGCGCCTGGTCGGCTACGGCTGTATCGAAACCAAGGCCGGTGTTCCCATGCAGGACCGCCTGCGCACGCTGCAGCTCGGGATCCGTGACCTGCTTTCGATCTACAAGCCGGACGATGTGGCTTTTGAAGAGCTTTTTTTCGCCCGGAATGTGACGACCGCCCTCATGGTCGGGGCTGCCCGCGGCGCGGCCATCATCGCCGCCGCGGAATATACCGCAAACCTCTATGAGTATACCCCCATGCAGATCAAGCAGGCTGTCACGGGGTACGGCAAAGCCGATAAAAAACAGGTTCAGCAAATGGTCAGACTCCTGCTGAAACTGGACGAGATTCCCCGCCCGGACGATGCGGCGGACGCCATTGCCTGCGCCATCACCCACTGCCAGGCCGGCATAGCGAAGAAACAGTTCATGATGAAGTAATACTTGGGTTGGAGGGTTCCGCATGTACGCGTTCATTGAAGGCGAGGTCTGTGAAAAAGTGAACGGTTCGCTGACGCTGCTGGCCGGCGGTGTCGGGTATCTGCTGAACTGTTCCAACAACACCCTGCAGGCCGCCCCCGCCCTGGGGGAAAAAATGCGCTGCTATACTTTTCTCTCCGTCCGTGAGGACGCGATGGAGCTCTTCGGCTTCGCCACCCGGGAAGAAAAAGAGCTGTTCACGCAGCTGACCTCGGTCAGCGGCATCGGGCCGAAGACCGCCCTCGGGCTGCTGGGGTCCATGCCCCTGCGGGACCTGAACCTTGCGATCCTCCTGGGGGATGTGAACGCCCTGTCCCGGGCTCCGGGAATCGGGAAGAAGACGGCCCAGCGCATCGCCCTGGAGCTGAAGGACAAGATCTCCCAGGCGGATATTTCCGCCCACGCGGACGAGGGAGCCTCCTCCGCGGCGTCCGCCGTTTTCACCAATGCCGATTCCGCCTCCGAGGCGGTCGAGGCGCTCATCGCGCTCGGATATTCCTCTACGGAAGCCCGCAACGCCGTCAGCCAGGTCCGCGACAAGGCGGACACGCCGGAGGAACTGATCCGCCTCGCCCTGCGCGCGATGGCAGGCATGTAAAGAGGGAGGTGCACCATGGACGACAGACTGATGAACAGTACCTTCCTGGCGGAGGACAGCTCCGTGGAGCAGACGCTCCGCCCCCGCAGCCTGCGGGACTATGTCGGCCAGAAAGCCGTCAAGGACAGCCTCGGTATCTATATCGAAGCCGCCCTTTCCCGCCATGACGCCCTGGACCATATGCTGCTCTACGGTCCTCCCGGCCTGGGGAAAACCACCCTGGCCTGTATCGTTGCCGCCGAGATGGGGCAGAACATCCGCGTCACCAGCGGCCCGGCCATCGAACGGCCCGGCGACCTGGCCTCGATCCTGAGCAACCTGAACGCGGGGGACGTCCTGTTTATCGATGAAATCCACCGCCTCTCCCGCCAGGTGGAAGAGGTGCTTTATCCCGCCATGGAGGACTTTGCCATCGACATCATGATCGGCAAGGGCCCCACCGCGCGCAGCATCCGTGTTGACCTGCCGAAGTTCACGCTGGTCGGCGCCACCACCCGTGCCGGCCAGCTGTCCGCCCCCCTGCGGGACCGGTTCGGCATGCTGTTCCGCCTGGAAATCTACACCCCCGAGGAACTGGCGCAGATCGTAAAACGCAGCGCCGGAATCCTGGGTGTGGATGCCGATGAGGACGGCCTGCTCGAGATCGCACGCCGCAGCCGCGGAACGCCCCGCATCGCGAACCGCATGCTCAAGCGCGTACGGGACTTTGCGGAAGTCCGCGCCGGCGGACACATCAGCCGGGATGTCGCCCGCGAAGCCCTGAGCATGCTGGATGTGGACGAACTGGGTCTGGACAAGGTGGACCGGAACGTGCTGGGCTGCATGATGGACAAATTCAGCGGCGGCCCGGTCGGTCTGGATACCCTCGCCGCCACTACCGGCGAGGATGCCGTCACCATCGAAGACGTTTACGAGCCTTATTTAATGCAGCTCGGATTTATCATGCGGACCCCCCGCGGCCGCATCTGTACGCCTGCCGCCTGGGCCCACATGAAGAAAAACATGCCCGCCGCGGCGGAAGCGCAAATCAGGATGGAGATCTGACAAAGCATGAAAACCTCCGATTTCGATTATGAACTTCCGGAAGAGCTGATCGCCCAGACCCCCGTGGAACCGCGGGATCAGAGCCGCCTGCTGGTTTACCGCCGGAAGGATCGCTCCATAGAACACAGGCATTTCTTTGACATTATCGATTACCTGAATCCGGGAGACGCGCTGGTCATTAATGAGACCCGCGTGATTCCCGCGCGCCTGCTCGGCGTCAAGGAGGATACCGGCGTCCCGGTGGAAGTCCTGCTCCTCCGGCGCCTCAGCACCGCCGAGTGGGAAGCCCTGGTCCGCCCCGGCCGCCGGCTGAAGCCCGGAACCCGCTGCGTTTTCGGGGACGGGCTCCTGGCCTGCGAGATCCTCGGCAATGTGGAGGAAATCGGCGGACGCACCGTCCGCTTTATCTACGACGGCGTCTTTGAGGAGATCCTCGACCGTCTTGGCGAGATGCCCCTTCCGCCGTATATCCATGAAAAGCTGAAAGACCGCGACCGGTACCAGACCGTCTATGCGAAACAGGACGGCTCCGCCGCCGCGCCGACCGCCGGTCTCCACTTCACGCCGGAGCTGCTGGACCGTATCCGGCAGAAGGGGATCACCGTGGTGCCGGTCCTCCTGCACGTCGGTCTGGGCACCTTCCGCCCCGTCAAGGTGGAGGATGCCGAGAAGCACGTCATGCACAGCGAGTTCTGCCGCGTCACACAGGAGGCAGCGGATATCCTGAACCGGATCCGCGCCGCCGGCGGACGGATTGTCTGTGTCGGCACCACCTCCGTCCGGACCCTCGAAACCTTCTCCCGGGAGGATGGCACCATCGTTCCGGGAGCCGGGGATACGGCCATCTTCATCTACCCCGGCGTGAAGCTGAAGGCGGTGGACGCTCTGATCACCAATTTCCACCTGCCCCAGAGCACGCTGCTCATGCTGGTCAGCGCGCTGATGGGCCGGGAGGAAGCGCTTCGTGTTTACCGCACCGCCGTGGAGGAGCGTTACCGCTTCTTCTCTTTCGGAGACGCCATGTTTATTGAATAGATAACCGGAGGTTTCCAGATGGATAATACTGCGCTGATGCAGGAAGCTTCTCCCTTCTCCTCCTTTGAATGCCATAAAAACACGACGGAGCGGCCCGGTTTTCCCGCGCTTCCCCACTGGCATTATTTTGCTGAGATCCTCCGGGTCTGTACCGGCTCCCTGAAGGTGAACCGCGGCGGCAAAACCTATTTGCTCTCCGCCGGGGACGCGATCTTCATCAATCCGCTGTCACCCCATTCGTTCGATTACGGAGAACCTGGCGTTCCCGCCACATACATGGTCATCCGGTATGATCCGGAGCTGCTCTCCGTTTCTTCGTCCTACACGCCGGACCTGCGGGCCATGATGCTGGGAGCGGAGCGGCACGGCCTTTCCATGATCCTTACCTCCGACGAGCTGACGGAGCGCAGCCTTGGGGCGATGATGGACGCCTGTCTCTGGGAATACACCAGTCATGAATTCGGTTATGACCTGCGGATCCGTTCCCTCCTCTTTCTGATCTGTACGGACGCTGCCCGGCGCTGGGTCAGCGCAGGCTTTGTGCCGCAGGATTTTGCTTCCGCCATCGATCCGATCTTCACCCTTTCATCCTATATAGCCCGGCATATCGAAGAACCGCTGAAAGTCGAAAAGCTGGCCGAATACTGCGGCCTGAGCTATCCCTGGTTTGCCCGCAAGTTCCACCGGATCTACGGCACCAGCTGCAAGGACTATATCGGGCGAATCCGCATTCGCCGCGTGGAGCATTATCTGCAGTATACGGACTGCGACCTTAATTATATTTCGCGCCATACCGGGTATGCCGACTGCAGCCATCTGGTCCGGGATTTCCGGAAGTTCCGGAACGTCACCCCGGGACAGTTCCGGACCCTTTCCCGCAAAAAGCTTTCAGGTGCCTCCCAGTTTCCCAAAACTATTGACATGCAAGAGAAAAACGGATAAAATACACTTTGTTCGCGAGTCTTCAAGGCTTGATGCGGAACATGCAGGTGTAGCTCAATGGCAGAGCTCCAGCTTCCCAAGCTGGTCACGTGGGTTCGATTCCCATCACCTGCTCCAAACCGCATCAATGACTCGGAAGCAAATATTACACATTCGCTTTTGAGCGAGGATAAACAAGAGGAGGAACCCCCAATGGCAAAAGGACATTACGAGCGGACTAAGCCCCATGTAAACATCGGCACCATCGGCCACGTTGACCATGGCAAGACCACCCTGACCGCGGCCATCACCATGACCCTGGCCCTGAAGGGCGAAGCGCAGGCCATGCGTTACGACGAAATCGACAAGGCTCCCGAAGAGAAAGCCC
>Ga0256407_10008070_pt1 | contig 15595 bp, 8 predicted proteins | sample RumenRJG_04DNA_FD_193489 | JGI IMG/M metagenome (GOLD analysis project Ga0256407, IMG submission 193489) | Bovine rumen microbial communities from Lethbridge, Alberta, Canada - RJG_04 | ecosystem: Host-associated > Mammals > Digestive system > Stomach > Rumen | place: Canada: Alberta | collected...
TTTGCCTCTTCCCGCTAGATTATTTTATAAGGATACTTTTATGAAAAAAAGCGTCGTAAAATTTTCAGCCCTTGTATTGGCCGCGCTTGCAGCGTTGTCATTCCTTTCCTCTTGCTCAAAAAAGGACGACAGGACCTTGTACCTTTACAACTGGACCTACTACACTCCAGACGAAGTTTTGAGAGACTTTGAAAAAGAGTTCAACTGCGTTGTCAAAGTCGACTCTTACGCATCAAACGAAGAGATGTATTCAAAGCTCAAGGCAGGAGCCAAAGGCTACGACATCGTAGTTCCTTCACAGGACTACGTTTCGATCATGATCAACCAGGGAATGTTGCGCCCCTTGGACCAGTCAAAGTTGACTAACAAGAACAACATCAACCCGCTTGCCTTGGAAAAGGCGACATACGACCCGACAATGAAATACGCCGTTCCCTACTACTTTGGAGCGGCCGGCATTTCTGTTAACAAGACAAAGGTTCCCTCCGGCTACGCCCGCGATTGGAGCGTATTCGCCGACAAGCGCTTTGCCGGACACGCCACGATGATGGACGACATGCGCGAAGTTATGGGCGACGCCTTGGTTCACCTTGGAAAAAGCGTAAACACCCTCGACGACGCCGAGCTTGACGCCGCCGAAAGATTGATCGAAAAAGACTGGAAACCCAACCTTGTAAAGTTTGACGCCGAAAGTTTCGGCAAGTCATTCGCCAGCGGAGACTTCTGGCTTTGCCACGGCTACGCCGAGGTAATCTACGGAGAAGTTCCCGAAGAAAAGTGGGACGAGACCATCGACTTCTTCATTCCGGAAGAAGGCGGAGCCGCCTACCTTGACAGCATGTGCATCCTTAAGGACGCGAAACACGTGGACTTGGCCAACGAGTTCATCAACTACATACACAGGCCGGAAGTTTACGCCAAGTTCTTGGACGCCTTCAGCTTCCCCTGCTTTGTGAACTTAAAGGCCGCCCAGTTCATGACAAGAAAGCCGATGTACGAAGCCAGCCAAATGAACAACTGCGAGCTTAAGATTGACTTGGGCGAAGGCTTGGACAAGTACAACGAGCGCTGGCAGCGCATCCGCTTTACGGACTAGACCGCTCGCGCGAACGTTTAGCGCATTAATAAAAGATTCTGTCGCGGCCCGTTTTGGGCCGCCAAAATATAATTGAGGTTAGATAATTTTAAGGAGATTCGCCATGAAAAAAGCGTCTGTATTGTTGTTTGCGGCCCTTGCCGCGCTTTCGCTCGCGTCTTGCGCAAAGAAGGACGTAGAGACCCTTTACCTTTACAACTGGACATACTACACGCCGGAAAAAGTCGTTGAGAAATTTGAAGAGCAGTTCAATTGCAAAGTCAAGCTTGACAGCTATTCAACTTGCGAAGAGATGTATTCAAAACTTCGCGCCGGAGCCAAAGGCTACGACGTAGTCATTCCGTCAAACGACTTTGTGTCAATCATGATCAAGCAGGGAATGCTTCAAAAGATTGACCGCTCAAAGCTTAAGAACGCCGACAAAATCAATCCCGGCGTGTTAAAGATGCTTGAATTTGACAACCGCATGGAATGGTGCGTTCCCTACGCCCTTAGCGCCACGGGAATCATGGTGAACAAGACAAAAGTTCCGGCCGGCTACGCCCGCGACTACAGCGTGTTGGCTGACAAGCGCTTTGCCGGACACGCGACGATGATGGACGACGCCCGCGAAGTTTTCGGCTCGGCCTTGCTTAGCCTTGGCTACGACATGAACAGCCTTGACGACAACGAGCTTAAAGAGGCCTTTGATTTGGTTCACGGAAAATGGAAGCCCAACTTGGCCAAGTTTGACGCGGAGGCTTTTGGAAAGTCGTTCGCCAGCGGAGACTTGTGGCTTTGCCAGGGCTACCCCGAAATCGTTTACGGCGAAGTTGACGAAAGCCGCTGGGACGAAATCATCGACTTCTTCATTCCCGAAGTCGGCGGCCCCGCCACATTGGACTGCATGGTAATCCTTAAGGACGCTCCGCACGCGGAATTGGCCAACAACTTCATCAACTTTATCCACGAGCCGGAAAACTACGCGCTCTTCATCGACGAATTCCGCTATCCTTGCGTAGTCAACCCCACAGCCCTCCAGTACGTCACCACAAAGCCGATGTACGATCCCGACCAGGCCCTCAACTGCACCCTCAAGGCCGACTTGGGCGAAGGCTTGGACAAGTACCACGAATTGTGGCAGCAGATTCGTTTTAATTAAAATGCGGACTTAGCAGGCGGGTCCCAGCGACGGCAAAAAAGATTTGGCGCCACCCGCCCCTCGCTCCCGGCTTGACGCCTTCGGCCAAGCCGTTCGCTGGCGGGTCCCTCCAAACTTTTTTGCCTGCGTCCCGCCTTTTTTGTCCGCATTTCAATTAATCCTATATTCGACGAAGCGGACAAGTCCGCTTTCAACGCAAGCCTTTATTTCGCGCTCGCGTTTGGAAAGGGAGGCTTCGCCGCTTTTTACTTCTATCAACAAAACTTCTTTTATTTCATCTCCGTCGGCCGCCCCCGGAAAGGCAACAAAGTCGACGGGCTTTCCGACAAAGCGCGCGTCGGCTGGATTGCAGGGAAAGCCCGGCATAAAGGGAGCCACTTGCTCGCCGGCCAAGCCGCCCAAAATGGCGCGGGATTTTTTTACCGCGTCAGCGCGTTCGGCTGCGATTTTTTTTGAAAGTCTTGCGGCAAAAACGACGCGCGCGAATAAAGTTCCCAAAACAAAGAAAAGCGCGCAGCAAAGGGCCAAAACAAAAAGCCCCGCGCCTCCCCGCGCGAACAAGTCTGTCAATTGACTAAAGAAAGTTTTAAGCATAAAATCATTCTATCATAAAAACAAAAAAATAGAAACACTGACTAAAAAGGCGGGGCCCCATGTTGGACACACAATCATACTACAAACACTGCGCGCAGTGCCCGCGCTCTTGCGGCGTTGACAGGACTGCGGGCCAAAAGGGCTTTTGCGGCGAGGATAACCGCTTGCGGGCGGCCGTGGCTTGCTTGCACTTTGGGGAGGAGCCTTTTGTCACCGTCTTTGGCGGAAGCGGAACGATCTTCATCACAGGTTGCACGCTGGCCTGCGCCTTTTGCCAAAACTACCAGATAAGCCAAAAAGGCTACGGAAAAGAAATAAGCGCGGAAGAATTCGCGCGTATTTGCATCGACTTGCAAAAGGCGGGAGCGGAAAACATAAACATTGTCACGGGAAGCCACCAAATACCCGCGCTGGCGCAAGGCCTAAAGGCCGCCCGCAGTCTTGGGCTTGCGATTCCTATATGCTGGAACTCAAGCGGCTACGAAAGCGTCGAGACTTTGGAACTCTTGCGCGGCTTGGTTGACATTTGGCTTCCTGACATAAAGACCTTGAACGCGGCCCTTTCCAAAAAACTTTTCAACGCCCCAGACTATCCCGAGACAGCGAAAGCCGCCCTTTTGTGGATGACGGAAACCTCTCCGCTAAAAATCGTCGAAGTTAAAAAAAACGGCGAAACTCGCGAAAAAATAATGAGCGGAGTAATCGCGCGCCACCTATTTTTGCCGGGCCGCTTTGAGGAAAGCGCCGACGTTCTTGACTGGCTAAAGAAAAACCTTGACGGCCGCGCGGTAATTTCGCTAATGTCGCAGTACACTCCCGTTCCGTTTAAAGAGGACGCGGAAGCCTTGCAAAAAAGACTTGGCTCCTTGGACGCGATCCAAAACCGCCTTGTGTCGCGCCAAGAGGACGCGGACCTGCGCGACTTAATCGAAGCCTACGACTTTGAAACGCTTTTTTACCAAGAGCTGAGCGACGACACAAGCTGGCTCCCCGACTTTACAAAGCCCCAGCCTTTTGGCAACAAACTTGCGCGGGTGCTGTGGCATTGTTAAGAAAAACAAAATGGATCTGAAAGGCGGGTCCCAGCGACGGCAAAAAAGATTTGGCGCCTCCCGCCATTCGCTCCCGGCTTGATGCCTGCGGCCAAGCCGTCCGCTGGCGGGCCCCTCCAAACTTTTCTTGCCTGCGTCCCGCCCTTTCATGTCCATTTTAATCGTTCGACATTCCCAACCATACTTTCCTCACAAAACTTGTGAAAATTATACTACCCTTTTTCAAAAAGTGTGTTACAATAGAGGGCATGAACGAATCGCTTTTGAAAAAAATGACTGGCGTGGCCGTACCGCTTGGCGCGCTTTACACAAAAGAGTCTCCGGCAATCGGAGAGTTTCCGTCGCTAAAAAAGTTCGCTGCCTTTTGCAAGAGCGCGGGACTAAAAATAATCCAGCTGCTTCCCGTCAACGACACGGGAACGCAGTCCTCGCCCTACTCGGGACTATCCGCCTTTGCGCTGCATCCGATTTACATTTGCGTGAAGGACTTGCCCGAATTTGCCGCGCTCTACAAATCCGACAAAAATTTCAAGACCGAATATGACTTGCTCTTGCAGTTCCACCCCTACAAAAGCCGCTACGACTATCAAGGGATTCTTGACAAAAAAATCGCGCTCCTAATGCGCCTCTACCAAACGACGGACACCGCCGCGACAGGAAAACCCGACGCGGCCTTGGCCTCTTGGATAAAAAAGAACGACTGGATAAAGGCCTACGCTGTCTACAAAAACCTAAAGTGGAAGTACATGCAGGCCACTTGGAAGGCTTGGAAAAAAGAGGACCAAGTTCCCGGCATGGAAGAAATCGAGCGGCGCTGGAACGATAAGGCGCTCAAAAAAGACCAGCTCTTTTACGCTTGGCTTCAAATGCGCGCGTCGGAGCAGTTTGCCGAAGCCGCGGCCGCCGTCAAAAAAGCCGGAATCATTCTTAAGGGCGACATGCCGATTATGATGAACGAAGACTCCGCCGACGCTTGGGCGCATCCGGAATTCTTTGAGCACAGCTTGCGAGCGGGCTCTCCCGCCGACGGCCCAAATCCGTGCGGCCAAAACTGGGGCTTTCCCACCTACAATTGGAAAAACCTCAAGGCCGCCGGCTACTCTTGGTGGATCGACCGCCTGCAAAGCGCGGAACAGTATTACCAGGCATACAGGCTTGACCACATCTTGGGCTTTTTTAGAATATGGGCGATACCCGAGCGCGAGACTACCGCACTTCTTGGACGCAGCGAGCCTGGCCAAACGATAAGCCGCGACGAATTGATCGAAGCCGGCTTTAACGAAGGCCGCATTCATTGGCTGGCCGAGCCTCACGTTCCGACAGCGGACATAGACTACTTTACCTGGAACCACGACGCCTCCACAAAACTTTTGGAAAAGATCGCGGTAAAGCTTCCAGGCGAGGAGCTTTGGAATTTTAAAAGCTCGATCAAAGGCGACAAGGACATTTACGAAGCGGACTTTAAAGGCCTTTGCCAAGACGAAGCGGCGCAAAAGATTAAGGAAGCTCTCGCTAAAAAATGGCGCGACAGAACTTTGCGCGAAATTAAAAAAGACAAGTTCATCGCGCTGTGGACTTACCAAAACAGCTACCCTTGGACAACGTTGAACGACGAAGAAAAGAAAAAGCTGCAAGCGCTTGTCGACCAAAAACGCGACAAGGAAGAAGGCCTTTGGAAAAAGCAGGCGCAAGAAATTTTGGGCGAGCTTGCAAAGAGCGTGGACATGGTTCCTTGCGGAGAGGACTTGGGCGTCGGCCTTGCGGCAGTCCCGGAAGTCATGGGAAAGAACAAAATCTTGCGCCTAAACGTCGTACGCTGGAGCCGCGATTGGGCGACGGAAGGCTCGCCCTACGTTCAGTTTGAAAAATACCCGGCGCTTAGCGTGACGACTACAAGCGTTCACGACTCTTCGACAATCCGCCAATGGTGGAGCGAAGAAAAAGAAAGCGCGGCGGCCTTCTTTAAAGCCAACGGAAAATTTTTCGCCGACAACGGAATCTACGAAAACAACTATGCCGACTTTACCGAAAAAACGGCGCGCTCGATTTTGGAAGCCGCCGCTTCAAGCGCAAGCCTTTGGGCGATTCATCCCTTGCAAGACTTTTTGTACTTGCAAAAAAAATATTGGCTTGCCGACGCGAAGGACGAGCGCGTGAACATCCCCGGCGAGGTGACTGACTTTAACTGGACCTACAGAATGCCAGCAAGCGTCGAAGATTTGTCCGCGGATAAATCTTTGATAGATGAGATAAATTTTCTTGCAAAAAAAAGAAAGTAGGTTTATAATGTAAGTAATAATATGAAAATTTCTTACAACGAGTTTCACGTCTCAAAAGACATTCGCGACAAATGCAACTTTGACTCATCGCTTTATTCTTCAAGCGGAAACGTCATCATCACTGATTTAAAGAAAGTAAGAATTTTCGCCGAAAAGCTAAACCAATACTACGACAAGATTGGCCTTAGCGAAAAACGAATCAGCGCCGGCCAACTCAACGCGATGGGCTTGATTGACGAAATCTTGCACTACGTTTCGATGCTTTACCGCCGCGACGTTCTAAAGGCTTCTTTTGAGGGAGCGCTCGCCGACTTGGACAAGAAATTCGGAAAAGAAAAGATTGACCAAATCCTTTTGGAATTTACAAACGAGTATCCGCCGACAGCGGTTTACCGCGGAGAAATTTCGGCCCAAGATTACTTAAAGCAAAGCGCCGTCGACGCGGGAACAAAGCTTGAGCGAACCAACCGCGAGTCCACGTTCGAAGAAATGATGATGCTTCACTTGGCCAACGAAAATCCCGCCTTTGCCAAGTTCTCAGTCCTTTTTAGCGAAACAAAGCTTAGAAAAAATCCCGTCTACGCCCAAGCCTGGGATGAGACGCAAAAATACTTTAAGAGCCAGCCCAAATTCGGCCCCTTTAACAACGATTTTGTCACTTTCTTGCGCGAGCCGGTGGCCTTTAGCCCAAAAAGCCTGCGCGGCCAATTGCAGTACATCCTAAAGCATTGGATGTACCTTATCGGCGAATGGCTCAAAAAGCGCCTTTTGGCAAGCCTAGACACCCTCAGCGAGGAAGAAAAGGCCGCTTGGCGCGGAATCAAGGGCGGCGAAGTCGAAATGTCGCCCTACAGCTACGACAATTTGATGAACGAATACGAGCGCTACTCGCCCGACCGCGACTGGATGCCAAAAGTAGTCTTGATGGCAAAGACCATTCTTGTTTGGCTTTACCAGCTGACAAAAAAGTACGGCCGCCCGATCGAGCGCTTGGACCAGATTCCCGACGAAGAATTGGACACCCTGCGCGACCAAGGCTTCACTGGTCTTTGGCTTATAGGCTTGTGGGAGCGTTCCAACGCCTCAAAGCGAATCAAGCAAATATGCGGAAACCCCGAGGCGGCTTCTTCCGCCTACTCCCTTATGGACTACACAATCGCCGGAAACCTTGGCGGCTGGGACGCGCTTGACAACTTACGCCGCCGCTTGTGGCAGCGCGGAATCAGGCTTGCAAGCGACATGGTTCCAAACCACACGGCGATGGACAGCCGCTGGGTAGTCGAGCGGCCCGACCTTTTCATGCAAAGGCGCGACTGCCCCTTCCCGCAATACACTTTTAACGGCGAAAACCTAAGCCACGACGGCCGCGTCGGCGTTTACTTGGAAGACCATTACTATTCAAAGAGCGACTGCGCCGTGGTATTCAAGCGCGTTGACAACCAAACAGGCGACGTCCGCTACATTTACCACGGAAACGACGGCACCGGAATGCCGTGGAACGACACCGCCCAAATCGACTTTTTGAACCCAGCCGCGCGCGAGGCCGTAATACAAGACATTTTGCACGTTGCAAGGAACTTTCCGATAATCCGCTTTGACGCGGCGATGGTTCTTGCCAAAAAGCACATTCGCCGCCTATGGTACCCCGAGCCGGGCCATGGAGGAGACATCGCCACCCGCAGCGAATACGCCATCTCAAGCCAAGCCTTTGAGGACGCGATTCCCAACGAGTTCTGGCGCGAGGTCGTTGACCGCGTGGCCAAGGAAGTGCCCGACACGCTTCTTTTGGCCGAGGCCTTTTGGATGTTGGAAGGCTACTTTGTCCGAACGCTCGGAATGCACCGCGTCTACAATTCCGCCTTTATGAACATGCTCAAAAAGGAAGAGAACCAAAAGTACCGCGACACAGTAAAGAACACGATAAAATTCGACCCGCAAATCCTCAAGCGCTACGTGAACTTCATGAACAACCCCGACGAGGAAACCGCCGTGGCGCAATTCGGAAAGGGCGACAAATACTTTGGCGTTTGCACCTTGATGGTAACAATGCCCGGCCTTCCGATGTTCGGCCACGGCCAAATCGAAGGCTTTGAAGAAAAGTACGGAATGGAATACACTCGCGCCTACCGCGACGAAAAGCCCGACGAAGGCTTGGTCAACGGCCATTGGCAGCTGATATTCCCGCTTATGAAAAAGCGCTGGCTCTTTGCCCAGGTTGAAGACTTCCTTTTCTACGACGTTTGGGACAACGGCCATGTGAACGAAAACGTATTCGCCTACTCCAACCGCGTCGGAAACGAAGCCGCCGTGGTTTTCTACAACAACAAATACGACAGCGCGTCGGGCTGGATAAAGCAATCCTGCGAATACGCGGTAAAGACCGGCCACGGCGACGACAAGGTTATGACAAGCCGCTCGATCAGCGAAGGCCTTGGCCTTACCGCCGAGGACGACAAGTACTTGATTTTCCGCGAAAGCCGCTCTAACCTTTGGTATGTTCGCAAAAGCTCCGACATTTGCCGCGACGGAATGTTCATAAACCTCAGAGGCTTTGAATGCCAAGTCATGCTTGACGTTCACCAAGTGAGCGACACGCTTGACAAAAAGTGGAGCACGCTGAACAGCGTCTTGGCCGGAAAAGGCTGCGCCAACCTTGAAGTTGAATGGGAAGAAATCCGCTACAAGGAATTGTACGCCGCGTTGTCAGCCTTTGCCGGAGCGGACTTTTACAAAAAAGGCCTCGCAACCCTTAAAAAGCCGGCCGCCCCTCAAATCAAAAAATTCTTGGACGGCGCAAAAAAAGCCGCGCTTGCCTTCTACCAAAAAGCGGACGAGTTCCGCGCGATTGACCATAAAATTTTCGGAGAACCCTACAAGGCTCCGACAGCCGCGGCCGCCAAAAAATCCGCCGAGGCTCAATACAAAGCCTTTGAAAAATCCTTCAAGGCAGTTTGCAAAATTCTTTCAAGCAAAAAGGCGGCCAAAGATTTGGCCAAAGCCAAGAGCGCCGCGGAATTCATCCTTTACGGCTTGCCGCTCAATTGGAGCAATCCGGAAATATTGCTTTCAGAATGCGTCGCTCTAAGCCTTGCCGAGCGCGGCTTTGCCACAAGATGGTCGCTTGACAGAAAGCTTTGCGAAGCGATGCAGGCGGCCGGCGTTGAATGGAAAGGCCAGCGCGACGTTTTGTACCGCGCCTTTGTCCTTGCAAAAATCTCCGGCACTGGCTTGGCCGCAAGCAAAGCCAAGAAGGCGGCCTTGGTCCTAGCCTCTTTGTGCTGCGAAAGCGCGGACGCGATCGCATTGAGCCGCGCCAACAATTTTGACAACGTCGTTTGGTTCAACAAGGAAGAGTTGGACAGAAGCCTTTTCTTGGCGATGCAAAACGAATTTATTTTGGGCGCCAATTCCGACAAAGACATACTTGCCTTTTACAAGCTTATGGCCAGCGCGCAAGAAAAGGCGGAGTACAAGTGCCGCGCCCTTGTGGAACAGTTTGAGCCGCCCAAGCCAAAAGCCAAGGCAAAGAAGGCGGCCGCAAAAGCAAGCGCCAAAAAGCCCGCTTCTAGCGCTAAGAAGAAGCCTGCGTCAAGCGCTAAAAAAAATGCGGCGCCTGCCGCTCCCAAGAAAACAAAAACTGTAAAGGCAAAAAAGAAAAATGCCGAAAATATATTAACAAAGAAAGTTGCGAAAGCCGCCGGCAAAAAAGCGGCCGCAACTGTAAAACAGTCCAAGGCAAAGTCTGGCGCGAAAGCGACAGGAACTTTGGAAAAAAATAAAAAGGCTTTGAAAAAAGCCGGGGGAAGGAATATGGCAGAAACAACAGCCAAGAAAGCGCCCGCTAAGAAAGCGGCCGCCAAAAAACCCGCCGCTAAAAAGCCGGCCGCCAAAAAGGCGCCCGCTAAAAAGACAGCGGCTAAGAAACCTGTAGCCAAAAAGGCCACAGCCAAGAAAGCGCCCGCCAAAAAGACAGCGGCTAAAAAGCCCGCCGCCAAGAAGGCGCCCGCCAAGAAGACAGCGGCTAAAAAGCCCGCCGCCAAGAAACCGGCCGCCAAAAAGCCTGCTGCAAAGAAGGCTCCGGCCAAGAAATAAGTGTTTTAGCGCTTTTTTTAGCGCTAAAAACTTGTTCTTAAAAAGTCCGCTTCGTTGGAAGCGGCTTTTTTTTGTCTTTTTCCTATTTTTTTTCCTTTTTTACTAATTTTTCACTTTACAAAAGCCGCTATTAGTAGTATCATATACCTATGCTAAACGCTAGATATAGTGTTTTTGCAATAAAAAAGGGAGGAATCGGCAAAAAAGCGCGAAAAACCGCGCCATTTGTTAAAAAGTTCAAATGAAAATTATAAAAAGAAACGGCGAAGAAGTACAATTTGACGTGCAAAAGATCGAAAACGCTATCCGCAAGGCCAACGAGACCGTTCCGGTCGCCGAGCGCTTAAGCGAAGACACGATTCACAAAATCGGAGCCGAAATCACAAAGAGCTTTGAAGAGCGCGGACACGAGCCCAACGTTGAGGAAATCCAGGACTTGGTTGAAACCAAGATTATGGAAAACTCGGCCTACTCCATCGCCAAAAAATACATCACATACCGCTACCAGCATGCCCTTAACCGCAAGGAAAATTCAACCGACCAGCAAATTCTTTCATTGCTTGAATGCAACAACGAGGACGTAAAGCAGGAAAACTCGAACAAAAATTCAACGGTCGTTTCGGTGCAGCGCGACTACATGGCCGGCGAAGTAAGCAAGGACATCACAAAGCGCTTTTTGCTTGACGAAGACTTGACCAAGGCCCACGAAGAAGGCTTGATCCACTTTCACGACGCGGACTACTTTGCCCAGCACATGCACAACTGCGACCTTGTAAACTTGGAAGACATGCTTCAAAACGGAACGGTAATCAGCGGAACAAAAATCGACCGCCCCCACTCCTTCTCAACCGCTTGCAACATCGCGACGCAAATCATCGCGCAAGTCGCTTCATGCCAGTACGGCGGACAGAGCATTTCGCTTACCCACTTGGCTCCCTTTGTTGACGTAAGCCGCAAAAAGATTTCGGCCGAAGTCCGCGACATCGAGCAAAAGACCGGAATAAAATTTTCTCCCCAGCAGTTTGACTACATCGTTCAAAAGCGCCTTAGCGACGAAATCACCCGCGGCGTTCAGACAATCCAGTACCAGGTCGTAACCTTGATGACCACAAACGGCCAGTCTCCCTTTGTAACCGTTTTCATGTACCTCAACGAGGCGGAGTCTGAGCAAGAAAAGGCCGACTTGGCTTTGATCATCGAAGAAGTTTTGCGCCAGCGCTACAAGGGCGTAAAAAACGAAAGCGGCTATTGGGTGACTCCCGCCTTCCCAAAGCTTATTTATGTTTTGGAAGAGGACAACATCGAGCCGGACTCAAAGTATTACTATTTGACGGAATTGGCCGCCAAGTGCACCGCGCGCAGAATGGTTCCAGACTATATCTCAGAAAAGAAAATGCTTGAGCTCAAAATCGACGGCTCGGGCCGCGGAAACTGCTATCCCTGCATGGGCTGCCGCTCCTTCCTTACGCCGGACTCAAGCGCCAACGGCTACGACAACGTGGCGGGCGCGCAAAACTGGGTGGCCGGAAAGTCAAAGTATTACGGCCGCTTTAACCAAGGCGTCGTAACGATCAACTTGGTTGACGTGGCTTGCTCTTCAAACCGCGACCTCAACGCATTTTGGAAAATCTTTGACGAGCGCCTTGACTTGTGCTACCGCGCCTTGATGATTCGCCACAACCGCCTTATGGGAACAAAGAGCGACGTCGCGCCGATCCTTTGGCAAAACGGAGCCTTGGCGCGCTTGGCCAAAGGCGAGACAATCGACAAGCTTTTGATGAACGGCTACTCCACAATCTCATTGGGATACGCCGGCCTTTGCGAATGCGTCCGCTACATGACAGGAAAGCCCCACACAGACCCTGAAGCGACGCCATTCGCGCTTGAGGTAATGAAGCACATGAACGCCGCTTGCAAGGCTTGGAAAGAAAAAGAGCATATCGACTTTTCTTTGTACGGAACTCCGCTTGAGTCAACGACATACAAATTCGCAAAGTGCCTCAAAAAGCGCTTTGGCGAAATCAAAGGCGTGACCGACAAAAACTACATCACAAACTCTTACCACGTTCACGTCACCGAGCAAATGGACGCCTTTACAAAGCTTACCTTTGAGTCTCAGTTCCAGGTTCTTTCGCCCGGCGGAGCGGTAAGCTACGTAGAAGTTCCCAATATGGAAAACAACATTCCGGCCGTGATGGCGCTCTTAAAGCACATCTACGAGAACATCATGTACGCCGAGCTTAACACAAAAAGCGACTGCTGCCAAAAGTGCGGCTACACAGGCCAAATCCAAGTCGTCGCAGACCAAGACGGAAAGCTTGTTTGGGAATGCCCCAACTGCCAAAACCGCGACCAGTCGACGATGAACGTTGCCCGACGCACATGCGGCTACATCGGAACGCAGTATTGGAACCAGGGCCGAACGCAGGAAATCAAAGAGCGCGTATTGCACTTGTAGTCTATGTTCTATGGCCAAATAAAAAAGTTTGACATCGCAGACGGCGAAGGCGTTCGCGTGAGCGTCTTCGTTTCCGGCTGTAAAAACGCCTGCAAGGGCTGCTTTCAGCCGCAAACTTGGGATTTTGCCTACGGAAAAGAATTTGGCCTTGACGCCCTAAACGAAGTTTTTGAAGCCTTGGACAAACCATTTATCCAAGGCCTTTCAATACTTGGCGGCGAACCTTTTGAAACAGAAAACCAAGCGGACGTTTTGGAATTGATAAAAGCCGTCCGCCAAAAGTTTCCGCAAAAAGACATTTGGTGCTGGACAGGCTACGTCCTTGAGTCCGACCTCCTCCCCGACTACGGCCGCCGCCACACGGAACATACCGACCAGATTTTGCGCTCGATCGACGTTTTGGTTGACGGCCCTTTTATCGAAGAAAAGAAAGACTTGCAGCTGGCCTTTAGAGGCTCCTCCAATCAGCGCATAATCCGCATGAAAGAATTTTGGGCGGAACGTGACAACGTCTAGAAAACGAAATCCACTTTCTTTACATTCGATCCGTAAATCGTCTTAAAGTCGTCGCGCATGGAGATGACGACGTAGCCGGATTCCTTCCACTTTTCGCCAAGCTTTAGGGCCTTGTCGCGGTTGGCGTGGTCGTCTTGGTCGTCGTCGGCGATCAGCATAAAGGCGCGCGACTTGTATTTTTGGTTGGACAAGCAGTAATTGTGCATCGCGCAGTCGCCGTCGCTGTTGCCGAACGAAAGGACGGGGACTTTTCCGATTTCTTGCGAGATTTGCTTTACCTTGTTTGTCTTAAGGTTTTTGATAAGAAGCTGGTCGGTTCTAAGAACTTTTTCGCCAACCGCGCAAGTGTAATCCACGCCGTCCGCGTCACCTTGTCCGCTCGTCTTTAAAAGAACGTCCATTCCGATGACAAATTGCGGATCAACATTGACGCGCGCCACCAAAGCGCGCGCGATAAAGCGGTCGGAGCCGGAAATTACATAAAACGTAAAGCCCTTGCTTTTTAAGTAGTCAAAGACTTCCAACATCGGCTTGTAAAAAGACTGGGCGTATGTCATGCCTGTAAAGCCGTTGGGGCAATTTTGCGCGTAGTTCTTTACGTAAGCGTCAAACTCTTCGACAGACATTCCCGAATAGGCTTTTGCGGCCGCGTTCGCGTGAACCAAGGCAAAATTGGGCGGAAGCTTTTTTCCGTCCCTTACAAAATCGCGGATCGCGTTGGCCGCTTCACGCTCGCTTTCCGAAGCCTTGTCTTTGTAGGAAGGATCGTCAAGGACGCGGTATTCAAGGATATTGTATTCAAAGTACGTGGGATATAGCTCGCCCAAAATCGTTCCGTCCATGTCAAAAGTGGCGATTCTATCTTCTTTGGGAATGAAGTTCGGCGACTTTTTATCGGTAACGTCCTCAACATATTCAACCAACGCATTAAGGGAATCGCAATCGTTCCAATAAGTAAAAGAAGCGCGCGCGTTTTTCTTGCAGCCGACAAAACAAAGCGCAAACGTTACACACAGCGCGGCAATCACTAATCTTTGATTTTTCATAATAAACCTCTCTAAAAAAATGGCCGCCCATCATAATTCAGGGCGGCCGTCGTTTTGGTCAACCAACGCGCTTATTTTGTCGCGCCGGGAATCTCTTTGTCAAACTCAGGATTTCCGTGGTGGTATGTCGGAAGAATCTTGGGAGAGACCGCGTTGCCCTTGATTTTGGCTGTTGCTCTGGCCTTCTCAAAGTTCTTTACGTGCTGGAGTGAGAGAGTCTTGCTCAACTTGATTTTCTTGAACATCTTTCCGGCTTCGATTCCGGCTTCGCGTCCAAAGACCACAACGTCAAGCAAGCTGTTTCCCATCAAGCGGTTTGTTCCGTGAACGCCGCCGCTCGCCTCGCCGGCAACCAAGAGGTTGGCGACGTTTGTGTGGCAAGTCTTGTCAATCTCAACGCCGCCGTTCTGGTAGTGGAGCGTCGGGTAAACCAAGATCGGCTCCTTGCGGATGTCGATTCCGTACTTGATGAACATCTTGTACATGGCAGGAATTGACTTAAGGATCGTTCCCTCGCCGTGAATCATTTCGATCATCGGAGTGTCAAGCCAAACCGCGTCCTGAACGTCGTTCTTTACGCCGCGGCCTTCGCGAACTTCGCGGATAATGCCCGAAGCGTTTACGTCGCGAGTCTCAAGCGGGTGAATGTAAACTTCGCCGTCCTTGTTGATGAGCTTGGCTCCAAGCGAGCGGACTTTTTCGGTGACGAGCTTTCCAAGAATCTGTGTCGGATAAGCGGCTCCTGTCGGGTGGTACTGCAAGCTGTCCTGATAGAGCAACTTGGCTCCGGCGCGGTAAGCGATTACAAGGCCGTCGGCTGTGGCTCCGTAGTGGTTTGAAGTCGGGAATCCCTGGTAGTGCATGCGTCCGGCGCCGCCAGTGGCGATGATTACGACTTTGGCCTTGGCGATGCGGATTTCGCCAGTTTCGATGTTCATCAAAACGGCTCCGGCGGCTTCGCCCTTTTCGTTCTTGATGATTTCGATGGCGGCCGTAAAGTCAACGACTGTGATTTTGTCGGCGCGGTTGAAGGTTTCGTCGCGGAGAGTGCGCATGATTTCGGCGCCTGAATAGTCTTTGCAGGCGTGCATTCTTTTGCGGCTTGTTCCGCCGCCGTGAGTTGTCACCATCGTTCCGTCGGCCTCTTTGTCAAATTCAACGCCAAGGTCGTTGAGCCATTTGATTACTGACGGAGCCTTGTTTACCAATGTGTAAACCAATTCGGGCTTTCCGTCAAAGTGGCCGCCGCCAAAAGCGTCAAGGTAGTGCTGGGCCGGAGAGTCGTTGGGCTTGTCGGCAGCCTGGATTCCGCCTTCGGCCA
>Ga0256407_10008072_pt1 | contig 15594 bp, 12 predicted proteins | sample RumenRJG_04DNA_FD_193489 | JGI IMG/M metagenome (GOLD analysis project Ga0256407, IMG submission 193489) | Bovine rumen microbial communities from Lethbridge, Alberta, Canada - RJG_04 | ecosystem: Host-associated > Mammals > Digestive system > Stomach > Rumen | place: Canada: Alberta...
ATCCGGTAGAACGTATCGTAGGTTGTATAATTAGCGAGCACATCCAGAATAAAGCCTTCTTCAATTGCCTGCTTCATAGAGTAGATATGAAAGGCCTCGCGCTGTCCCTTTGTATTAACACGTCCGAAGAGCTGAAGTGTAGTCGGTTTCGGCGTAGCGGTAAAGGCGAACATAGACACGTTTGCCTGTTTGCCATTCTTCGCAATTTCGCGTGAGATCTGATCCTCCGCATCCTCGGAGATGTCCTCGGAAATGCTGTAGTCAGATCCGAGCGATTTTGTGACAGCTGCCATGTCCTTGCCTGCTGTAGAGGAATGAGCCTCATCAATGATGACGGCAAAATGCTTCTTGTTGAGCTCCTTGACCGTATCAACAATGTACGGAAACTTTTGAATTGTTGTTGCAATGATCTTTGTATTGCCGGTCAGAGCCTTTGCCAGATCCTGTGAATTGCACTTATCGTCCATCACACGAATGAGTCCCGCCTTATGCTCAAGTCCCATAACCGCCTGCTGTAACTGACGATCGACTACGACACGATCTGTCACGATCACAATATTGTCAAAGATAATCCTATTCTCATCATCGTGAAGTGATGTAAGCCTATGAGCAAGCCATGCGATGGAATTCGTCTTACCCGAACCCGCTGAATGCTGAATCAGATAGTTCTGCGATGACTTGTTTACCTTCACATCCGCCAGGACTTTCCGAATAGCATCAAGCTGATGATAGCGTGGGAAAATCAGATTTTCACTGTGCTTTGTCTTACCGGTCAGCTCGTCGGTCTTTTCCTTCACTTCAAGGAACATAAACTTACCGATGAGGTCAAGCACCGTATCCTTTGTGAGAATATCTTCCCACATATAGTAGACGCTGTATTTATCCGGGAACACCGGATTGCCCTTGCCCGCGTTTACGCCGGTTCCGTTACCCATGTTGAATGGAAGAAAGAAGGTATCGCTCCCCGTCAGCTTGGTTGTCATATAGACTTCGTTTAAGTCCATGGCAAAATTTACGAGTACACCTGCCTTGAACAGGAAGAGTCTCGTCTTTGGATCACGCTCAGTCCGATACTGATAAATAGCATCCTCTACAGACTGACCAGCGGCATTGCATTTGAGCTCAAACGACATGATGGCGAGACCATTCAGGAAGATAACCAGGTCGATCCTCTCCTTATCGCTAGCCCAGACTTCCTCCATCACAGAGAAAATATTCTGCTGATATTTCTCCGTCAGCTCGCGGTTAAAATTCGTCGCAGGCTTTGTGTACATAAACTGCAAGGTTTCGCCGGAGATCTCAATTCCATGCTTTAAGACATTCAGGAGACAGCCACGGCTCTTCGTCACCTCAGTATTAATAAGCCCGATGATCGTCTCATCAAGATCGCCTTTATAGATGCGACTGAGGCGCTCCATAGCATCCAGTTGTGTATCGTTTAAGAACTGAAACAGCAGCTCCCGGTCAATTGCATGCAATCTGTCATATTTTTTCGCGTCACGGATGAGGTAGCCGTTGTGCTCCTTCAGATAACGCATAATGAAGCGCTGGTATTCCTTCTCTGAAAGAACGGAGGCCTTACCAGCAAGTCTGTCGGAGTAGGCCTTCACACGCTCCGCCTGTTCTTTTGATTTATCGCTCATACGGCAGGCACCTCCTTCTTTCCGGTGACGTATTCGTAGATTATGGATTTCTTGTAGGCATAAAGGGTGGAGAGTTGATCGTTTTTTATTGCAATGGTTCCTTCAATCTCAGCACACATATCATCCAAGTAATCGCATATTTCTTTTTGTTCCGATTTTGATTTAGGGATCGCAATCCAAATATCACGAACTTTATCCCAGCTTCTAAAGTCGCTTGTGTTTCCTCTAACACCATTTGAAATCAGTTTATATACACCCTGAAATGCCAAATACTGTAAGTAATAAACAATAAAGCGTTTGTCCTCCGTACTGTCACATACATGAACAACTCTTGTTATTTTTCCATCGTAATCTGATAATGCTATAGCCCCGTGCCATGTATCCATACCATGTATTGCAATATCACCTTTGTGAATACCCTGCATAGCATTGTCTTCACTGACCATGATTCCAGAGGCATCCTCCGGCCGAATCAACACTTTTCCTTTGTTGGAGCAAATTAAAGCAGTATCCTCTGGTTCAAATGAACGAGCAAGTTTAGAACAAATATATCCAATCTTTGTCAAATACCAATTCTCATTCATGGGAGCCATATAGAACACGCCACTATCCTTAACATGTGCCTGCTTATCCAGTCCTTTTGTTACCGCCTCGGTGATGACAGAGCGCTTGTACTGCTCAAGCGTGTCGATCTGTGACTGGATGTCGGCGGTCAGGGCATTGATTTCGGAGCATTTGGCGTCGAGGTAGGCGGCAATCCTTTTTTGTTCGTCTATAGGTGGAACTGGTACAGGCATATCATGTAAGATTGCCTTTGTTAAGTTCACAATAATAGATCCGCGGCAAGAAAGCTCAATATATGTTTCAAAGAAAGAGCTCTGTCCAAATAGCCTCATAAAATAAGGGTAGGTTATCTTGTCAGATGATAGATGAAATTTAGCAAGCCGTTGATTAATAATTCCTTCTGGCATATTTTTTTTAATAAGCATCGCACGTCCCAAGGAACCAACAATAGGAAATATAATATCGCCCGGCTCGACAAAGAATTGCTCCATTTCTTGTCGTCTGCTATCTGGTAAATACTTATTCGTTGAAAGATCCGTATCCCTTGTAGCTATTGTTTCAGGTGTATATACCAGTATTTCTCCTTCATCATCGAGTTTATCCATTATCAGCGCGCTCCCAAATGGACCCGCTTTATAGCCATCAATGAGATAGCATAAACGTATAATTTCCCACTCTTTTGGAATTTCCCCAATCCACTCAATCCCACTGTCCTTCATTTCTCTCATAACCGTCACCTCACCCAAACAGCTTTTGAATCCGCTCGTTGACGGATTTCTCAAGGTCCATAAACTGCTGCGCCAGCTTCTCGCTTGGCTCCGGCTGCTGGTACTTGTAGAAATAGCGCGTGAACGGAATCTCCGCACCGGTCTTGATGATTGGCTTTTTCTTGCTCAGATCCTCGTCAAAGAAGGCCTTCGCGTCAGGCACATGCGGCAGAACTTCCCGCGCCATGTAGTCGTCGATTTTATCATCCCACTTGACGATTTCAGTATCCTTGGTCTCCTTGTCGTAGAGGATATTGCCTTTCTTGTCTCGCTGAATCTCAGCGTTCTTGTCCATTACGGACAGCCCGTCAGCGATCTTGTCGAGCAGCTTTTTATCTGTGGTCACGCCGGAAAGAGCCTTCTTCAATACGGACATGAACTTCTCCGGGGAAGTATAGACCGTATCTTTCGCTGCGGCTCTCAAGGTTTCCACGATCTGTTCATAAATCGGCTGATTCTTCTTGTAATTCTCGAGCTTCTTTTCGTCCTTGCCGGTCAGCTCTTCAGAGTTCTCTAGTTCGTTTACCTTTGCTTCATCATAAAGAGAAGACAATGCTCCCTTTGTGAGCATGGCGTCGATGCGTTTCTCTGTGATTGCATAGCTTCTCTGAAGCGGCTGCATGACGGTGTACTCACGATAGATAAACTCTGTGTTCTTGAATATCTTGACGTTCTCGCCCGGGCGGAAATCCGAATACAGTTTGGTAATGGTCGAGCGGTCTTCAGGACTGATCTCATTACGCTTGTTACCGAGAGCCTTGCGCAGCTTATGGCAGATATTCGATGCATCGATCAACTGCACCTTGCCCTTTCTCTTTTCGCTCTTATTCTTTGAAAGAATCCAGATATAAGTTGCAATGCCTGTGTTGTAGAAAAGATCTGTAGGCAAAGCAATGATTGCTTCAATCAGATCATTTTCCAGAAGCCAGCGGCGAATCTGGCTCTCACCGGAAGCCGTGCCGCCGGTGAAGAGAGGCGAACCATTCTCGATGATCGCACAGCGTCCGAAATTGTCGTCCATTTTATCGACAGCAGACTGTAGGAATAACATCTGCATATCCCCAGACCCGGGAAGTCCAGCACCCCAGCGACCATCAAAGCCCTTCGCATACTCATCCAGAACAGCTTTTTCTACACCTTCGGCTGCATCCTTGCCTCCCCAGGCTTGGCCAAAAGGTGGATTCTCCAGCACAAACCGCATCTTTATATCAGGAAAACGGTCTGCCTTCATCGTATCCTGATAGACAATGTTCTCCTCGTTCTGGCCTTTGATCAGCATCTCTGCGAGGCACATCGCGTAGGACTCCGGATTGATCTCCTGACCGAAGAGACGCACATCGGCAGTTGGGTTGTAACGCTTGATGAAGTTGTATCCCGTGGAAAGCATGCCGCCCGTGCCACAGGCCTGATCCAAAATGGTGATGACCTTGCCATCATCGAAAATATCATCACAGCCTTCTGCAAGCAGGATATTAACCATGAGTTTGATAATGTCTCTGCCCGTGTAGTGATCGCCCGCCTCGGCATTTTCAGAAAAGCGGCGGATCAGATCTTCAAAGATGTATCCCATCTTTACGTTGTCGATCGTTCTTGGATTCAGATCAAGTTCAGAGAAAGCCTTTACAACAGCAAGCAGGCGGTTATTCTTGTCCATCTTTGTAATCTGCTTCTTAAAATCCAATCCTTTCGCCTCAGAAAGCAGAATCTCCTGCACATTTGACGAAAAGCCCTGTATGTATGAGACAAAGTTATCTGCCAGATGATCCGGATCGTTGCACAGCTCCGCGAGCGTGAAGCGGCTCGTGTTGTAAAACTGGAACCCGGAGATGCGGTACATTGCCTTTGCCGGATAATTCGGATTCTTCTCATACTGCTCGACGACCTTTTCCTTCGTCGGTTCAAGGGCGCACTCGAAACGCCGGATAATCGTCATCGGAATGATGACGTCCTTATACTTATCGCTCTGATACGGTCCGCGCAGCTTGTTTGCGATAGACCAGATCATGCTGGTTTCTTCTGACACATCCACAGGGGAGTCATCCCACATAGCATCAATCATTTGACGTTCTGACATTTTATTCTTCTCCATTCAAGGCAGCAGTTCATCATGCTAACTGTATTTTATACTTTCAGATGTACGATAAAACGGATATCAGTCCATTTCCATCATCATTTTATAATGCTCGCCCTGTTCCATTGCTTCGAAAATAAGCTTGAACACATCGATATATGGCTGCGCGTCGGCGTAATATATTACTTCTCCTTTGCAGCATCGGTGTCCATAAATCTGCGGATTTCATTTTCTAACTGGTCTTTGTCAGGAAGATAGAGCTGATAGCGGCTGACAAAAAGCTGATTAGAAATATTCTGTGTGGCATATTTCACCATCAGTTTATCCTCATAGGCACCCATAACAATACCAATTGGTTCTGTATCCCCGGGCGTATTCATTTCTTCTCTATAATAATTGAGATATAAATTCATTTGCCCGATGTCTTCATGCTGTACTTCTCCACGTTTCAGATCAATCAGAACAAAGCATTTTAGAATACGGTGATAAAACACAAGATCAATTTTAAAAATTCTACCGCCGATATTTATGCGCTGTTGTCTGCCGACATACGTAAAACCTTTGCCAAGTTCAAGAAGGAACTGACTCAGGTTGTTTATCAGAGCTGTCTCCAGATCGCCTTCCTTATAGACAGGTAATTCCGGAAGCCCAACAAATTCAAATACATACGGATCCTTCACAACATCTTCCGGCTTTTCAAAAATCTGCCCTTTTTCTGCAAGCATCATAACTTCATCTTTATTTTTGCTGAGAGCCAGACGCTGATAGAGCATACTGCTCATCTGCCGTTTCAACTCTCTCACACCCCAGTTTTCCTGCTCACACTCTTGCAGATAAAATGATCTTTCCTGTGGATCATCAATTTTGAGTAGCTCCACGTAATGGCTCCAGCTTAATTTTGCAGACAGTGTCTGCAAAATTGGAAATGTAAGATAGAGCTTGCGCATCTTATTCACATTGCTCATGCCAAAGCCTCTTCCATATCTTTCGCTCAGATCATGAGACAGTCGCTTTAAGGTTTCTGAACCATATTCTGCCTTCTCATGTCCTGCCTGCTCATACAAAACGATATATCTGCCGATATTCCAGTTTGTTTCGACAATGGCCTGGTTGACCTGATTAACCGCTTTCTGTCTGCCCTTATTTAACGCTGTCCCGATGTTCTGCAGTAAATCCTGATATTCTGCATTATCTGATACAGGCTGACTGATGTTTTTACCCGCCATACTCAGTTCTCCTTCAGTTTTTAAAGACAACAGAATTATCCCTTCTCCATTTGTATAATTCGCACACCTACGATTTCGTCCCCGCCATTTTTCCATGTATTTGCAAACTGCCTTGCAGCTTCTCGCTGTTCTGAATTTGTCATTCATTGTCCTCGTTTCTTTCAGAATACAGCTCTATTATATCGGATTTCATCAAGCCGGTACACTGCTTTTTACATCTTTTCCCGCTGCAAGCCAAATCAGTTCTATCGTCGCTCCTGTACGCTTCAATTATAAAATCACAATCCTCCAACAGGTTATACCTCTCGAAGAGTTTCTACATAAGCTATATCTTTCTTTATCTCGGCAAAATCCACTGATACTTCTCCATCTGAAATCCACACTGGAACCTTTTCATCAAAAGTATAGATAGAAATAATGTCATCAGCAGCAAATACTGTCACATATATGAGCATTCTGTCCGGATCGACCATCCAGTATTCCCTGACTCCTGCCTGTGCGTATTCACCGTACTTAATCTCTATATCCTTTTTTCTCGTAGATGGAGACAGGACCTCAATGACCAGATCCGGAGCACCAATAACTCTCTTTTTTGATAGTCTGTCTTTGTGACATACTACAAAAACATCCGGTTGTACTATAGTCCTGTCATCTGCATTCAGCTGCACATCATATGGCGGTGTATATACTCTGCATTCCGTATGCTTCTTGGATGCCTCTTTTAATGCAACTGCAATATCGAGCTGTATATCCTGGTGAACTGCAGACGAAGATGCCATGTCATAGATCACGCCTTCTATCAGTTCAGCTCTCTGACCATCTGGCAATGCTAAGTAATCTGCCAATGTGTAGCTCCCCTGTTTCGGATACTTCTGATTCTTAGCCCATTCCGGAACAATGTGAAATCGAGGTGTCGGCTCCATATACATATCAGCATCGTACTGTAATGCCTCATCCCGGAGGCTGGTTACGTTCTTCTGAAGAGGTGTGTATCTGACTTCCGATATTTCTCCGCGTTCATGCGAATCTAAAACATTTTCTAAGGCTTTCATAGTATTGGTTCTCGGATTCTTCGTAAACCCTCCCAACACTTTCTGCACTGTAGTCTTTGGCACACCACTGAGTAAAGCTATCTGCTGATACGTGTAACCTAATCTTTTCTTTTTCTCTTGCATCTGCTCTAATGTCATACAGCTCACCATCCCTTGTCGTATACGTTCATTTGTTCGATATCTATATTATAACAGGTCTAGAACAATATATCAAGCAAAATATGGATATTTCATCCATTAATGATTTTTTTACGAGGCTGATTCACAAGAAACACTAAAAATTGAATATTGAAAATATCACAATCTTATGATTAAGTCGCCAAAAGTACCTTCAAGAGGTCATGAACATGTCATTTGTTTTTAACGATTCACAGCAGTTATCTCTCTTTGATAAGTTAGCTTTTCTTTCACCACATTCAGTCCAGTCCTCATAAATAGTCAAGTATAAAAAAACGGCTGTGGAGACGCATTCCACAGCCGTTTTTTTTGCATCAATTTTCTATTACGCAGTCTTCTCTTCTGCTGCCTTCCGAAGTACTGTAATGACCTTCTTCGGGCACTTAGCGGCGCAGGCGCCGCAGCCGACACATTTGTCCTGATCGATGTAGGCGATGTTGTCGACTACATGGACGGCATCGTACTGACAGGTCTTCTCACAAAGATGGCAGGCGATGCAGCCGGTCTTGCAGACTGACATGACATCTTTGCCTTTGTCTTTGTTGCGGCAGTCGACTACTTCCGAAGCCTCATAAGGGATCAGCTCTATGATGCTTCTCGGGCAGGCTTCTACGCACTTGCCACAGGCTTTGCAGGCTTCCTTGTCTACTAAGGCGATGCCGTTTACGATGTGGATGGCATCGAACTGGCAGGACTCTACGCAGTCGCCGAATCCCATGCAGCCGTACTTACAGTCTTTAGGGCCGCCGCCTGGTACGAAGGCCATGGCCTGGCAGCTCTTTACACCGCTGTAGTTGTACTTCGTCGAAGCCTGATCACAGTCTCCGATACATCTGACATGAGCTACCATACGGACCTGCTCTCCTGCATCTACGCCCATGATGGCGCCGACTTTTGCGGCTACCGGAGCTCCTCCGACAGGGCACTGGTTTACAGGAGCTTCTCCTGTGACGATGGCATGAGCGCATCCCGGGCATCCGGGATAACCGCAGCCGCCGCAGTTATTTCCAGGAAGTACTCCAAGCACTTCCTCTTCTCTGGGATCCACTTCTACTTTGAACTTCTCAGAAGCCAGACAGAGAAGGAATCCGATCAGACAGCCGGTCGCACCGACTATCACTGTTGCGATAATTACTCCACTTAACATACGAATACCCTCCTTAGATCATTCCTGAGAATCCGAAGAATGCTATGGACATAAGGCCTGCTGTGATAAGAGTCGTGGCAGTTCCCTTGAAGTACTTCGGGTAATCATTGTACTTGTACTTCTCACGGATGCCGGCGAGGATCACGATGGACAGGAAATATCCAAGGCCTGTGCCGAGTCCATAGACAACACCCTCGAGAATGCTGTAGTTATTTGTTACGTTCTTAAGTGCAACACCAAGAACAGCGCAGTTCGTAGTGATCAGCGGAAGGTAAACACCTAAGGCCTGGTACAGTGACGGGACATTTTTCTTAAGGAACATCTCAACGACCTGAACCAGTGCGGCGATGACCAGGATGAATACGATCGTATCGAGGTATTCAAAGCCTGTCGGCACCAGGATATACTTGTACAGAACACCTGCAACTACCGAAGCGATAGTTATGACGAAGGTAACTGCACCGCCCATTCCTACTGCTGTAGAAGTCTTTTTTGAAACTCCGAGGAATGAACAAAGACCTAAGAACTGACTTAAGAGTACGTTGTTTACGATGAACGCACCGATAAAAATAAGTGCCAGATTTGTCATTTACCACTCGCCTCCTTCTGCTTTGCCTTGAGGTTAGAAACGGCTTCCTTTACGTTCGGGTTATCAGAATCCATAGCTGCTTCGAGGCTGTCCTCATCGTTACACAGACACGAATTCTGAATAGGTGCTAAAGGCTTACCTTTCTGTGCCTGCTTCTCTCTCACGATATTCATGATGACTACCAGGAGAGCCAGGATGAAGAAAGCTCCAGGTGCAAGTACGAAGATAGAGATCGGAGTGTATCCTGCTTTTCCGGCAGCCTTATCTGCTAACGGAAGGATCTGTGCTCCGAAGATACTACCTGATCCTAAAAGCTCTCTGACTGCTCCGATAAAGATTAGTGAGCAGGTAAATCCGAGTCCCATTCCGAGTCCATCGAATAGTGACGGGATGACCGGATTCTTAGATGCGTAACTCTCAGCACGTCCGAGGATGATACAGTTTACTACGATCAGAGGGATGTAGATACCTAGCGAATCATAGAGGCTCGGCAGATAGCCCTGTATCAAAAACTGCACTATCGTAACGAATGAAGCTACGACTACGATGAAAGCCGGCATACGTACACGGTCCGGGATCATTTTTCTTAGAGCTGAAATAAGCGCATTAGAAAGCGCCAGTACGACTGTAGTGGAAAGTCCCATTCCAAGTCCGTTCATAGCTGATGTCGTGACTGCAAGAGTCGGGCAGATACCAAGTACGAGGACAAATATAGGATTTTCCTTTACAATACCATTATAAAGTCTTTCCTTTGGGCTATCCATCAATCCTCACCTCCTGCTATACTCTTGTAATACTCAAAGCCGGCATCGACACCATTTGTGATGGCGCGTGATGTGATCGTAGCACCGCTGATAGCCTGGATCTCGTTATCCTTAGGCGTGCTCTTTGTCACAGTGTATTTGCCGACTGCAATGCCTTTGAACTGGTTCATGAACGCAGGCTCTGTGGACTTCATTCCAAGTCCCGGAGTATCTGAGATATCTGTTATCTTATAGCCGTTCATTTTGCCATCGTTTGTGACACCCATTGAAAAAGTAGCGTTTCCGCCGTAGCTCTTCGTCACGACTGTGATGACATAGCCAAGTGACTGTCCACTCTTGTCATCGGCTTCGACGCAGGCTGTGATCGAGATATTATCATAGCCGGCCTTTTTTACTAAGGCTGTGGCCTTATCGGAGTCGAAGTCCTTGTAAGGTGTGAATGAATCAGCCTTCTCAAAAACTGCCTTGTAAGCGTCATTTGTAGCCTTGGCTGCTGCTGCTTCTCTAGGGTTTAAAGTGATCTGGTAGATCAGACCTAAAAGGAGACCTGAGACTAACGTAATGACCGTAAGCCTCATAGCGTCTCTGACGATCGATTTCTTATCACTCATGCTTTAGCCTCCTTTTCTTTCTTTGCCTTCTTTATGCCGAAAGCTCTAGGTATAGTAGCTTTCTCGATAAGAGGTACGAAGAGGTTTGAGAAGATGATAGCGTATGAAACTCCCTCAGCCGATGAGCCGAAGAATCTGAAGATCCCGGTCATGACTCCTAAGAGGATTCCATATATGATCTGTCCTGTCGGAGTGATCGGGCTGGTGACATAATCGGTAGCCATGAAAAATGCTCCGAGCATAAGTCCGCCGCCTGCTAACTCACCTACGAGGAAATTCATATCGAAACCGTGTCCACCAAAGATGATAGTAAAAATGGCGAAAGTCAGGATATAGGTTCCCGGGATCCTTAAAGTAATGACTCCCATAAGGATCAGGAAGATAGCTCCGATGACTATGGCTATCATAGAAGTCTCACCGATGGTTCCAGGGATATTTCCAAGGATCATGCGCATCGTATCGACTGTCTTTCCGGCCTTTAATGAAGCGAGCGGTGTAGCTCCTCCAAAGGTATCTGTAAATCCCGGATAGTCAGAGAAGTCTGTCATGAGTCCAGCAAATGATATAAGCAGGAAGCATCTGGCTCCGAGTGCCGGGTTCATGAAGTTCTGCCCCAAGCCTCCGAACAGCTCTTTTACGATGATGATGGCAAAAGCACCGCCGAGGATCCCGAGCCAGATAGGTGCTGAGCTCGGAAGGTTTAAAGCTAAAAGAAGTCCGGTAACTACTGCTGAGAGATCACGAGTAGTATTTTTCCTGTGGACTATACGGCAGTAGATATACTCTGATAATACACTAGCTGCTACCGTGGTCACGATGATAAGCAGTGCCTTTGTGCCGAAGTTAAATACTCCGAAAATGGTAGCTGGCATCAGCGCTATGATCACATATGCCATGATACGCTGCGTATCATCTTTTGCCCTCACATGAGGTGAGGAAGTTACATTAAGCATTTTATTTTCTTCCAATTTACTCACCTCACTTCTTATCCTTTGCTGCCGCAGCAGCTTTCTTCTTATCTGCTAAGACCTGTTTCTTCATGGTCTTTATGTACTGGGCTAACGGACGTCTGGCAGGGCAGCCGTAACTGCAGCTTCCACACTCGACGCACTCAAGTCCGTACCAATTCTCGAATAGCTCCTTCTCACCGTGCTTTGAGTAATCGGCCAGTCTCGATGGAACAAGTCCTTCAGGGCAGGCCTCTACACAGCGTCCACAGTTGATACATGCAGTTTCTTCGTATTCACTGGCAGCATCTTCTGTAAGACATAGAAGAGCCGAGGTCGTCTTCGTAGTAGGAACGTCGAGACCGTACATGGCAAATCCCATCATAGGTCCGCCGCTTATCATCTTCTTCGCGTCGTGGATAAGTCCGCCGGCTGCGTCCAGAAGCTCCTGATAGCTCGTTCCTATACAGATGCGGAAATTCCTCGGTTCACAGACTGCGTCGCCTGTGACTGTAAATACCCTGTTCATGACTGGGATACCGAGCTTTACAGCATCGTAGATGGCCATCAGCGTAGCGACATTATCTACTATGCAGCCTGCGTCTGCAGGGAGCATTTTGGAATTGATGTCTCTGCCCGTGACTGCGTGGATAAGCTGACGCTCACCGCCCTGCGGGTACTTCGTAAGAAGCGGCTGTACCGAGAGCTTATCGTCGTCTTTTATCAGCTCGCCGATTTTTTCAATGCAGTCTGGCTTGTTATTCTCGATGGCGAAGACACCCTTGGCGTTCGGGAACAACTGTAAGACGATCTTCATGCCGCCTATCAGCTTCTCCGGCTCTTCTACCATCTCACGATAGTCGCTTGTCAGATAAGGCTCACACTCAGCGCAGTTTGCGATGATGTAGTCTATCTGATCCGGGTTCTTCGGAGAGAGCTTTACGTGTGTCGGGAATCCGGCACCGCCCATTCCGACTACTCCAGCATCCTGGATTTTCTTGATGATCTCATCTTTGGATAGCTTTGTGACATCCTTCGTTTCCTCGAAACCGGCTTCCATGAAATTCCCGTCGCTTTCTACTACGATGGAATCCACCATGTCACCGGTAGCAGTGCGCCTCTTCTCTATGGCTTTGACTGTTCCGGAAACTGAAGAATAGATTGGTGATGATACGAAGCCACCCGCTTCAGCGATCTTCTGACCGCGAAGAACCGTGTCACCCTTCGCTACCAGTGGTTTTGCAGGAGCTCCGATATGCTGTGATACCGGGAATACCAGCTCGCCCTGGGGAAGGAGTTCTTTGATCGGTTTTGACTTTGAAAGCTCTTTGCCTTCAAAGGGATGGACTCCGCCTTTAAATGTTCTAAGGCTCATTCAGTTACCCCACTTTCTTCTTTATTCTGGTCTGATTTTCATAAAGAAAACCTTTCATACAAAAGTATTATATCACTTTTGCACATAAAAAAAGCACTTCAATCTGATTGTTTTGTACATTTTTTCGTACTAGCACAATAAAGTACGATGATCTTTGATGTGACGCCCGGTCTCATATGAAGCCGGGATTTGTTGTTTAACTTCTGTGACCTTTAAAAAGTGTGCCTACCTTTCGGCCGTCGACTACCGAGTAGAGGGCATCCGGGTGAGCGCCATTTGTGACGATGGTGCTGATTCCCTGAGCCGTGGCGAGACGGGCTGCTTCTAGCTTCGTGCGCATGCCGCCGGTTCCACGCCTGCTGCCTGCTCCACCTGCGAGTTCGAAAGTCTCATCCGTGATCTCGTCTATCCTGTCTATCAGCTTCGCGTCAGAGTAGAGTCTCGGATCCTTATCGAAGAATCCGTCTATATCTGAAAAGATCACGAGCTTTCCGGCATTGCAGAGAATGGCGACTATGGCTGACAGCTTGTCGTTATCACTGAACAGATGCTCCTCGGAATCAATCTCTGTATAGCTTACCGAGTCATTCTCATTTACGATAGGGATGATCCCCATTTCAAGAAGAGTGTTTATCGTATTTGAAAGGTTTTCCTTTTTCTCTTCGTTCTCTAAGTCATCCGCGTTGAAAAGTATCTGAGCCACCTGTTGGTCGTATTCCCCGAAGAACTTATCATAGAGGAACATATTCGAGCACTGTCCGACTGCGGCGCACGCCTGCTTGTATCTTAGCTCTGTCGGCTTTTCCTTCAGGTGAAGAGCAGATGCTCCTACCGCTATGGCTCCTGAAGATACCAGGACTATGTCAAAGCCCATATTGTGCACGTCGCTTAGTACGAGGGCAAGTCTGTCGAATTCCTTCAGGTTCGGGTTTCCTATCTCATTCGTAAGTGTAGATGTGCCTACTTTTACTACGATTCTCTTTTTATTTACCATTATGAGTTTGATGCCTCCATCAGCTTCTGTTTCAGCTGTCCTTCGAGCTCTGAGAGCTCCTTCTCCGCCTCATGTCTCCTCTCGGTACCGTTCTTCTGGATACTCAGGACTTCATCTATCGTAGAGATAAGCGACTCATTCGTGTGCTTAAGAGTCTCTATATCTACTATTCCGCGCTCCGACTCCTTAGCCGATTCTGTGACAGCCACCTTCAGCTTGTCGGCATTTTTCTTAAGTAGCTCGTTTGTCATGTCATTTACTTCACGCTCTGCCTTTGCAGCCTGTGTAGAATGCTCGACTCCCAAGGCAATGACCATCTGATTTTTCCAGAGAGGAATGGTATTTACTATAGTCGACTGGATCTTCTCAGCCATTTCAGTATCGGCTGACTGCACGAGCCTTATCTGCGGCCCGGTCTGAAGAGCTATCGTGCGGCTTAACTCTAAGTCGTAGATCTTCTTATCGAAACGGTTGCATTTATCGGCTAAATCCTTCGCCCTCTGCGCGTCTTCCGGGAGTCCCGAGGCAGCAGCCTTATCCTGCAAGTTCTTAAGGTCAGTATTTCTTACGATCTCTAGCTTTTTCTTTCCAGCAAGGATGTACATGGAAAGCTCTTTGAAGTAGCTCAGATTCAGATCGTACATTTTGTCAAGCACATCAATATCTTTTAAAAGTGTGACCTGGTGCTTCTCGAGTTCTCTTGTGACCGCAGTCACGTTCGTCTCGATAGATGAATACTTTGCCTTCAGGGCATTCACCTTGTTAGCGCTCTTTTTAAAAAGTGCTTTAAGCCCCTTCTCGTTCTCATCGACATCGAAATTCTTAAGCTCTGTGACCAGACCTGTTAGCATCTCACCGACATCGCCCATATCAGAAGTCCTTACATTATCTATAGTCTTCTGTGAAAAATCGGCGAGCTTCTTCTGCGTAGCCACTCCATAGTTCATGACTGCTGCAGAGTTCGTGATGTCGATTTTTTCTACAAAAGCGTCTACCTGCGCCTGTTCTTCAGGCGTCAGCTTTGCTGCTTCCTCTACATCTGCTTCAAGCTGCTTTTCGTCTTCTACTGCCGGAGCCTTTGGCGCCTCCGGTGCCGGCGCTGCGTCAAACTCTAAAGTGATCCCTGTGTCTGTCTTCGTTTCTGCCATTTTGTTTACCCTTTCATATCATCTACAAGTCCGTCCTGTTCCATCATGCGCTTCATGACATTTATATCTGAGGAGATGTCCCAGGCATCATCTGTAAACATCTCATCGAATATCTTCTCACAGGCTGCATTTATCATATCAAGAGAATCTTCTATCTCTTTTTTGATCTGACTTATATTCTCAGTGTCCGGCTGGTTCTCAGCATCGGCGTAAGCCTGCACCAGCTTCTTTGTCGTAGGCAGATAATAGTCCAGAAGTCTCCGCAGGCCTGCTGCCTTTTCAGGCTTTCTCCTGACCTCTGAAAAAATCCGACGTATCAGGCTCTCGAGCTTATCGAGCTTCTCCGACATGACTTCGTCTGGTATGACGTCATTTAAGTGGTGAAACTCTGCTATGTACTCTTTACCCTGCTCTATGATCTCACGGGCCTCTGGCGGAAGAGACGCATCGGATTCTTTTTCAGCCTGCTTTGCGGCTTTCTCGGCTGAATGCTTTTTCTCGTAGTCCACGTAGTACCGA
>Ga0256407_10008073_pt1 | contig 15593 bp, 8 predicted proteins | sample RumenRJG_04DNA_FD_193489 | JGI IMG/M metagenome (GOLD analysis project Ga0256407, IMG submission 193489) | Bovine rumen microbial communities from Lethbridge, Alberta, Canada - RJG_04 | ecosystem: Host-associated > Mammals > Digestive system > Stomach > Rumen | place: Canada: Alberta | collected...
TACTTAAAATCAAAAGAAAGGAAACCCAATTATCATTTAAAATAAAATTAACATTTTTTTTTATTCTCTTATCAAAATCATCTTTTTTTTTCTTCATAGAATAAAAATAATAAAATAAAAAAAAAAAATCATACAATAAGAATAAATTAGATTAAAATTAACACCTTTACAACAACCAAAATAAAATAAATTAACAAAATTTTCATAACTTATTCATCAATTTCAGTAAGAAATAATTTAGAATTAACATTTTTTTTTCTAACATTAATTTAAATATCTTTTTCCCTATGATTAACAGTTGAAAATTAAAATGAAGATTGAAATCATTAAATAGATAATTATTTAAAACATTTTTATTCATACTTTTATTAAATATTTTTTTACTCTAAACTTTTATAATATAAATTCAGATTTGAATTAAAATAATATTGGTATTAAATAGTATAATGATTAATTTATTATTTGTAATCTTTGATAAATAATTTATTATCTCTTCCTTAGAATTAAATATATATTTAATTGATTTTTGAAAAAAAAATAACATTTTCTTTTTTATTATTTTCATTTTTTGAAAAGTTAAATTTATTATTAAAGGAATATATCATCATCATACTTTTAAAAAATAAAAAACTGTATTTTAAAAAAAAAAAAATATTAATATAAATTATTTTTTATTATAAAAAATGAATGATTTAAAAAAATTAAGTTTATACTTCCCAAGAATTGATTTTACAAATGATGATTATGTTTATTCTTTATTTGAAGGTTTAACAAATTATTTTTATACTTCTCAACAAAGAATGTTAATAATAGAATATATCTCAAATAATATTGAATTTTTTTCAACTTTATTTGAATACAAATTATTAAAAAAAGATAATAAAGGACCAATTGAAATTTTGATTGATTATTATATTAATGATATCAATTCTAGAAATATAATTATGAAAATTTTTAATTATTTATCTGAAAATATTATGATTGAACAATCAACTTTTAATTATATATATTTTCTTATTGGCAAAGAATTTAGAGAAAATTCAAATTTTACTCAAAAAACATTAACAATATATTTAGAATTATTATATTATTTAATTAAAAATATTGGGAAAAAATATATAAAATTTGTTGATTTTTTCCATTTTTATTCTTTAAATTCTATTAATTTAATAAAAGTTTATCCGATTGATAATTCATTTTATAATTTAATTGATGAAGGTTTTGGAATACAAGTTTTATTTTATCTTAATAAAAATTTAATTAATGATGGTTCAAAAATACTATTATTTGAAAATAAATTAAATTTCAAATTTGAAGTATTATTAAATAATAAAATAAATATTGACATTTTAATTAATAATAAATCTGAATTAAAAAATCCATTTATAATAAAAGAAAATTGTTGGATTACTTTAAAAATATTATTTAAAAAATTTCCTTCAAATCTCAAATTAATTACTTTAATTAGTTGTAATGATAATTCATCAAAAATAAAAAGTATTAACATTCCTTTTTTTAATTTTGAAATATCAAATTATATTTTCTTTGAAAGATTTAAAGGAAAAGTTGGACCAATTATTTTTTTTAATCCTAATTACAATTTTGATAATATATGTTTTAATAATAAATCTCAAGATTATACATCAATTGATTCAATAAATTATGATAATATATTTTCTATATTATCTCCAAAAAATTTTAATAATAAAACATTTGAAATAAATGATATTTGTAATAAATTAAAAGGAGAATTACCTTCATTTTCTGGGAAAGAAAGTTTATTCAAACATGCTTATACAAAATATAAAACTAATGATAATATTTATTCAATTGGAGGTATTTTTAATATTTTACCTATATTTGAAATCTTAATTAATAATCCTTTTAATTTTAATCTTAATGAAGAAATATTAACTTATAAACAAATAATGGCAATTTTAAAAATAATAATAAACTTTAAAGATAATTTATATTTATGTGAAAAAAGTGATTTTTGGAAATTCTTCTCTATTATACTTGAAAGATTAAAAAATCATTTTTTTGAAAATAATAATAATAATATATTATATGATATTCTAATTCAAATTATAGATAATATTAATGATTTAAATGATAATTTTCCTGATTTTTTTAATCATATGATTTTTAATGTAAAAATATCAAATAAATTAAATGGAAGTCAAATAAATAATTTAATTAATAAAATTGAATCTTTGTCAGGAAATTTTAATCAAAATCTTTTTCTTTCTTATCTAAATTTTATTATTAGTTTAAATAATCAAGAAATAATAGAAAATATTTTATTAAAAATTTTTAAAAATGAAAAAATTAATTCAAAAAATAAATTTTTATTATTTATAATTTTAGTAGAAAATAAAGATCCTAATATTGTTGAATTTTCATTAAATTCAATAAATAATTTTTTTTTAGATATTAAAAGTGATTATAATTTAAAAAGGAATATTTTAAGTACTTTTATTGAAAATAATTTTTTAGATTTTCTAATTACTTTATTAGAGATTTATCCTTCACAAAGTTTAAAACTATTTAATTTTATTTTAAATATAAATTTTTCATGTCCTGATGTATTACTTATTAATAGTGATTTTATTAAAAGTAAAATTCATTTAATGATTACAACAAGATATTTTTTCTATAACTATTTGTTTGAAATTGAAGAAAGTAATAATAATGATAATGATTTTGATAAAAATGAAAAATTAAATATTTTAATTCAAATTATAAATAATTTTGTACGTGTTATTTATAATGAATCTATCAAAAATATATATATTGTTAAAAAAAGATTAACAAAACAAATTATAAAAGAAGAAAATTTAATGAAATTTTTCGAATTTATTGATAAATGTTTAAATGAACAAAAATTTGATAGAAAAAAAAAAAATTTAATAATAATTAATAAATTTATAAGACCATTAACTGAAATAGCAATGCAATGTTTTTATCTATATAAAAATGAAAATAATGAAAAATTAAAAGAATATTTTTTAAGAATTTATAATATAATTCTAATTAAATTATCTGAAATTTTTGATATTATTGATAATAAATGTTGTTTAAATTATGTTTTTAGGAACAATAATGATGATAAATTAAATATTTTTAATTTATTAACATGTAAATATTTTTTATTTGCAGAAGGAAAATTAAGATTTCTAAATGATTATATGACTCCATTTTCTAATGAAAATATTGATGATAATAATTCATTTGTTAATTTTGAAATTTTAAATAATTTATTTGAAAATATTGTAATAAATCTTGAGGATAAATATTCTTTAGAAAATATATTTTCAATGTCATCATTTATTAAATCATTAAATAATAGAATAATAAAAGAAAAAAAAAATCAAAAATTTATTTTTGAATTTCAACAATATATAATTAATATAATTCCATTAATTAACTTTTTTTTAAGTGAAATGAATAATTTAGATGAATTTAATTTTTTAAAAATAATTATTTTAATTATTTATTCTGGATTTGACAATCAAGAAAATTTAACAGAAAATAATTTTAAAAAATTAAAACAAAATTCATTATTTATTATAGATTATTTTTTCAAAAGAATTTTTTTAGGATTTTATTTGAATTATTATTCACAAAATGTAATTTTATTTATATTTAATTTGATTCATGAAATACTTTTATTTTCTAATTATATAGATATAATTAAACTTTCACCTATTTATATTATGTTAATTAAATATGATTTTATATCTGATAATGCATCAAAAAATTTAATATTTGATAAAAATTTTTTTTATAATGAAGATATAATACATAATCCAAATCTAATTTTTAATATTTTAGGAAAAAAGAAAAATGAAATTATCTTTCGTTGTTTATCTTCAATTTATAATGAAAAAGAAGAATTAAAATTTATGAATGATGATAATTTACTTATTGAAAAACAGGGATTTTTAACAAAAATATTTGAACAAATTGCTGAAACTTTATATTTAGAATATAATATTAATGAAAATAAAAATAATTTAATTAAAAAATATAGAAAACTTAAAAAAAAAAGTTTCCAATGGAATAATTCATATAGTGATTTAAATGTTTTTTATTCATTAGAAGGTAGAAAAAAACTAAAATTTAAAAATTATTATCATTTAACAAAAGATTTAATAAATCCTTTAATTGTACCAATAATTGATATTGAATCATATATTCATAAATTTAATACAATTCCTTCCAATCAAATTTTTCAAGATGATATTAATAATTTATATAAAATTAATTTAAAAAATAATAATTTATTTTATGAAACATTAAAACAAAAGCATAGTAAAGCTTTTGATTGTTTTGAAATAAAAATTTTAAGTCAAATAAAAGGAACAATGTTTATTTTAAATCAATATATTGAATTTATTCAAAAGAAGAGAAAAGAAAATGAGCAAATATCAAAAAAAAAAAATTGTTATATTCAATTTTTATTTGGTTCAAATGAAGAATCAAATGATTATTATTTAAAAATATATTTAAATGAAATTATATTTATATTAACAAGAAAATATTATGATTGTTTAGATTCAATTGAAATTTTTACAAAAAATAATAAATCATATTTCTTTAGATTTATAAATGAAAAAAGCCTTTCAAATTTTCTGAATTTTATATCAAATAATACTAAAATGAAGGAAAAAGTATATAATACAGAAAGAATAATATATTTAGAAAAATATGAATATTTATTCTATGAAAATAAATTGTATCAAGCTTGGAAAGAAAGAAAAATAACTACTTTAAATTATATAATAATATTAAATATACTTTCACAAAGATCATTTAGAGATTTAACTCAATATCCATTTTTTCCTTGGTTAGAATTTAATAAAATTTTTATTCAAAACTCTTTTAAAACTAATATTATAGATGAAAATATTTCAAAATTTATATTAACAGCAAATGAAAATTTATCTAAATTAAAAAATCTTTTTAAAAGAAGTGAATCAGTAGTAATAGATATCAAAAATGTAAATTTAAATAAAAGCTACAACTTTTCATTAAAACCTCCAAATGAATTTTATAATTTTAAAATGAAATATTATAGTAATTTATATTCAGTTTCATATTATTTAACAAGAACAATTCCTTTAAGTTTTTCAACAATGAGTTTAATATCCAAAAAGTTTACTTTATATCAACAATTATTTATTAATAATGAAGAATCTTTTATTATAAATCCAAATTTAAATAAAGAATTTAGAGAAATTGTTCCTGAATATTATTTTTTCCCTGAATTATTTTTAAATTTAAATGAAATTAATTTATTTCAATTTTGTAAATGTAATCCAAATATTTTACAAAAAGCAGAATTGCCAAATTGGTGTAATAAAAATTCATTTATTTTTTCAATGGTTATGAGAGAGTTTTTAGAAAATAGTAATTTATCTATTAATCATTGGATTAATGCCTTTTTTGGTAAAAAACAAGTTTCAAATGAATTTTTGAAATTAAGTTATCATTCTGATATTGATAATATGGTACAATTTAACGAACAAGTTTTAGAAAAATGTGTTAAGGATTTTGAATTAGGTGATAATGTAAATCAAGCAATTGATTTTATTTGTGAAAATATTGAATTCAATGAAAATATTTTAAATGATTTAAGAAATATTGAATTTAAATTATTTAATAGTATCATTTATCATAATTCTATTAATTCTGTTAATTATTGTTTTTTTAATGATGATAACTTTATATTTATTAATAATAATTATGAAATAATTACTTTTAAAACTCAAAATAATAATATTGAAAGTAAAAAAAATGATAATATTAATATAAATTTAGATGGAAATTTATATGAAATTTCTAATATTTTTAAAAATAATGAAAGGAAGAATTATCACAATAAAATAATATTGAAATTTTTTAATAAAAGAAATTATTTAATTTCTTCAGGTTTTTATAATGGAGAAATATATTTATATGATATTAATAATAAAAATAATACATTAATAAATAATCCAATAAAAGATTTTGATAATATTATAACTTTTATAGAAATTGATTCTGGTGATGAATATGTTATTTTTGGAACTTTATTAGGAACAATAATTTTATATGAAATTGATACTAATTATGAAAATGTTTTAACGTTTAAAAATTTTGTTAAACATCATGAAAAAAAAATAATTTATATTAATTGCAGTTATAATTTAAATTTAATTATTGATTCTTCAGAAGATTTTTATATTAATATTTATACAATACCAGATTTAAATTTAGTTAATTCTATTAAAGATTATGAAACTTTTGATTATGTTTTTCTTTCTTCTTCTCCATTACCTTCATTTGTAATTTATTCTTCACAAAAATCTTTATTTAAATGTTATAATATTAATTCTTTTCCTTTAGGAATTGAACAAGAAAATTTATTTAAAAGAAATAATGAACTACTTTTCCCATTAATTTATACTGATTTTAATAATATTGATTATTTAATTTATATTCAAGATCAAAAGATTTTTATTAGAAAATTCCCTTTTATGAATTTATTTAATGAAATTGATATACCGAAATTTGTATTAACTTTAGATAATTTATTTTTTTATCAATACAATAGAAAAATATTTATTGGAGGAACAGAAAAAAATGAAGAAATTAAAATATATCAAATCATAAATAAGATTATTTAAAATTTTAAACCAAAACAACACTAAATAAATTCATAATATAACCTTTTATTTAATAAAAATATTAATTCCATAAAAAATATTTAATAATTTATTAGTTGACGTCAATAATTAAAAAATTATATAAATTAAATTTCTGAAATATATAATTTATTAAAAAAAACAATACTAAAAATGGGAAATAAAGTATATAATGAAAAAAATCCTTGGAAATATAATGAATTCATAAATGAAGAAGCAAAAGAAGGAGAAACAAAAATTTTAAGAAGACCAGACTTAATAAATAAAGAATTACCAAAAACAACAGAATTAGGTATTAGTACAATAATTGATGCATTTAAAAATAATTTAAAAAAATTTCCAGAAAAAAGGTTTTTAGGTACTCGTGAACATATTGAAGGAGAAAAATTTGGTGATCATTATAATTGGAAAAATTATAAAGAAATAAATGAAATAATAACACAATTTATTTATGGTATTGAAACTTTAAATTTATGTCCTGAAATTATTTATAAAGATGAAAAATTTAAATTTTTAGGAATTTATAGTAAAAATAGAGAAGAATGGATAACATCTTATTTAGGATGTCAATTAAATTCTATTATTGTTGTTACTTTATATGATACTTTAGGTTTAAATGCTATTGAATTTATTTTAAATCAAACTGAACTAATTTCAATTGTTATTGAAAGTTCAGTATTAATAAAAATTATAAAATTAAAAGAAGAGAATAAAGTAGGTAAATTAAAAAATTTAATTGTTGCTATTTGTCCTGAAGAAGATATAAATATTATAGATTCAAATATTGAAAAATTAAAAAATTTAGGTTTTAATGTTTATAAATATGAAGAATTATTAAATATAGGAAAAAATAATTTAGATAAAAAATATACATTAATTCAATCAACACCAGATACATATACAACATTTTGTTATACAAGTGGAACAACTGGAAATCCAAAAGGAGCAATGATAAAAAATAAAAATTTAATGGGTGGAATACATGCAATGGATACAATAGGAAGAAGATTAAAAGAAAGTGATATATATTTATCATTTCTCCCATTAGCACATATAATGGAACAATTAATAGTATGTGTAAATATATATTATGCAACATCATATGCTTTTTATAGTGGTAGTCCAAAAAGAATAAATGAAGATTGTCAAATATTAAAACCAACATATTTATGTTCAGTACCTCGAATATTAGAAAAAATATATGATGAAATAAACAATAAAATAAACAAAATGTCATACATAGAAAAAAACATAGCAAAAAAAGCTATAAAAACTAAAATAAAAAACTATAAAGAATATGGTATCTTAACTCATGCATTATATGATAAAATAGTATTTTCAAAAATCCAAAAAATCCTAGGTGGGAAGCTTGAATGGATTCTAGTAGGTTCTGCACCAATATCATCTGAAATAATAACATTCCTAAGAATATGTTTCTCAATACCAATAACAGAAGGTTATGGTCAAACAGAAGATTGTGCAGGAGTACTCTTAGCAAATATAAATGATACAACTTCAGGTCATTTAGGAGGAGTAGATGCTCCAATAGAATTGAAATTAATTGATGTTCCTGAATTAGATTATTCAAGTAAGGATATTAATAAAGATACAAATTTAATTGAACCAAGAGGTGAAATTTGTATAAGAGGAGTTTTAGTTTTTAATGGTTATTATAAAGATGAAGAAAAAACTAAAGAATGCTTAGATGAAAATGGATGGTTACATTCAGGTGATATTGGTGTTATTTTAACTGGTTTAGGTAATGCTGTTAAAATTATTGATAGGAGGAAAAATATTTTTAAATTAAGTCAAGGGGAATATATTGCTCCTGAAAAAATTCATAGTATTTTATCAAAAAGTAAATTTGTTAATCAAATTTATATTCATGGGGAAAGTTTATATTATTTTCTTGTTGGGATTATTTATCCTGAAAAAAGTGAATGTGTTAAATTTTTATGTGATAAAGGATTTAATGTTAATGAAGAGAATGTTGAGGATTATTATAAGGAAAAAATACTAATTGATGCTATTTTAAAGGATTTGGAAATTATTGGGAAAAAAGGAGATTTGAAAGGATTTGAATTGGTTAAAAAAATCTTTTTGTGTAAGGAAGGTTTTACTATTGAAAATAATTTATTAACACCTACTTTGAAAATTAAAAGTTATGAAATTAAGAAAAGGTTTAAAAAAGAAATTGATGATATGTATAATAGTTAGATTTTATAAAAATAGAATTTGATTGTTTTTTATTTTTTTGATTTGATTATTTTTTAATATTGTGTTTTTGTATCAGTATATAAGATTTATTTTATTTAAAATGATATAAAATTAAATTCTTTTTTTTTTAATTTTTTTGTTTTGATTATGAAAAAAAATATTTGTATTTTAAAAAAATATTATAATATAATATTATATAATAATTATTTTTTACAAAATGTCAATTAAATTAATAATTATTCTTATTTGTTTAAATATTACAATTTCCCAATCAGATGATTTAATATTAAATGAATTTTCACAAAATTATATTGACATTAATAGAATTAATAAATCTAATATAGATTGTTATTTTGAAGATAATTTATCAAAAAAAGAATTTTCATATCAAATATATCTTGTTAGTTATGAAGAAGATGAAAGTGGATTAACAATTCAAGTAACTGATAATGAAGAATATGTTTATGTAACTTCATCAGTTAAATTAAAGAAAATGACTCATAAAACTTTAACAAATAAAAAACTATCAATTACTATAAAATATGGATATTCTGCAAAAATTTCAATTATGATTGAATCAACTGAAAGGAATTATGAAATAATTTTACCTGGAATAATTGGTGTTACAAAAAAAAATTATAGTTGTTTTAATATACCTGATAATAAAAAAAATTATGTAATTCAATTTGTTCATAATAATAAAGATGAAGAAATTTTTTATGAAAATAATTATTATAATATACCTTTTTTCATTTTTCCTAATAATAAAACTGTTATTCCAGGTAATGAAGATTTAATTTTTAATATTGCACCTTTTGTTATAAAAGATTATTTTGGTTATTATTATATAATTTCTTCTAATAGTGGAATTACTTATCATTTTAATTCCATTTTTGAAAATAATGATTTAAAAGAAAAAAAAGAGTTTGTTTTACAAAATGGAATTAATAAAATTAAACTACCAAATAATAATTATCATAAAAATATTGTTTTAAAATTTTTTACACAAATTAAAGATAATGATAATTTATATATTACATTATTAATTGATAATAAAAGAGTTTTAAATGAAACAAAAACATGTAATAAAAAAGAAAAATGTTTTATGAATATTGGTTTTTCATATCCTGGAAATAATAATTATATAGAAATTGAAAATCATAATAATATTACATTTAAATATGAATTTACTAATAATACTGATCCAAAATATTATCCAACTGATTTGAGTTCATTTCAAATTTTTTTAATAGTATTATTAATTTTAATTATAATAGCAGCAATAGGTGGTGGAGTATATTGGTTTATTAATGATAAAATGAAAAATCCAACATTTGAAACATTTAATTTTAAAGATAAAGAAGTAAAAGAAATGCAACAAGGATTAACAAAAGTATAATATAATAAAAAAATAATATAATATTATTAAATAATATAAAAAACCATTATAACAAATAGAATATTTAATTCATAAAAAAAATAAATTTTAAATTTAATTTCTTTTTATTTAAATTATTAATAAAAAAAAACACAAAATAAAAAATAAATTAATAAATAAAAAATATCCATTTTATAATAACTCAATAAAAATTATTGAAAAAAAAATGAGATATGGAAAATCTTATCTTCAAAAGCAAATAAAAGCCTGGGAAGAATTTTATTTCAACTATTCTCTAATGGATTCCTTACTAGATCCTTTAAAACATGAATATCACGCTTTAAAAAGAACAATGTATAAAAATAAAAAAAATGAAGGAAGTAGAAGTCCTTTATTAGGTGATTTTAAAGCATTAATTGATTCTTTTAATCCAAAGCAATTAGTAGAATTAATATTTAAACAATTTGATTTAGAAATTAAAAAAGTAGATTTTTTTTACACTTCTTCAATCACATCAAGAATTATTCCAAGATATAAAGAAATAAAAAATCAAGTTTTACATGCTAAAAGTACAAAAGAATTTAATATGAATCATGATTCTTTTGAATTAGCTATTGAAGAATTATATAAAGAATTAACTTTATTAGAAGAATTTGTTCATCAAAATGATAATGCAATACAACATTATTTTAAAAAATATAAAAAATATATTACTTCATTTCCTCAAAATTTCAATGATGATGATTATAAAAATTTAATTTCAATGTTTAATCAAAGTGCAATAAATCAATCAAAGAACTTAATAGATGACAATAAAAATGATATAGAAGAATTATTTAATACATACTTTAGTGACTTTTTAGATAAAAAACCTGCAGCAGTTTTAAAAAATTATGTAAATATATTTAAACATTCAGCATATCAATATTTATATTTAGGAATATTTATAGGATTATTGATATTCCAATTATTAATAATTTTCACTTTAGGTTTCCATTTTAATTTAGATATGGATAATGATCCTGAATTTAATAGTGTTTTCCCTATGTTTAAAGGTTTTTGGAGTTTCTGTATGTATATGTGGATGTTTGCAGTTGATGTTTATGTATGGGAAAAATTTTATATTAGTTATAAAGTTATTTTTGCTTATGATAATCATTATTCAGAAGTAATTGAACATTTCAAAGTTGCAGCAGGATTTACTTTCATTTTATTATTTTGTATGATGTTATATATGATTAAAAGAAGTGGTATAATATTATTTGGTGATATATTATCAAAAGTACCTACAAATAGTTTACCTTTAATATGTTGGGGTTGCCTTATTATTTATTATGTATGTCCATTTAAAATTTTCAACTATCAAGGAAGATCTTTTTTAATTAATTTCTTTATGGAAAGTATAACTTCTCCTTTAGGTTTACCTGAATTTAGACATAGTTGGTTTATGGCACAAATGGCTTCAATGGTTGCTCCTTTAAGAGATGTTGAATATACTTTATGCTATTTTGCTTATTATGATGCACCTTTAAATATTAAAAAACAATATTGTTCTAATAATAGGGGTATTTATTTATTTATTGCTTATTTTCCTAATGTCATTTCTATTTGCATTTGTCTTAAACAAATTTATCATACTGGTAAAAGATCACCTACACAATATAATGTGGGTAAATTTAGTTTAAGTATTGTTACAGCAACTTTTTCATTTTTTTCTAAAACTTTCCCTATTTTATGGTATTTTTGGTTTCCTGTTGCTTTCATTTCATCAACTTATGCTTATGTATGGGAAATATTAAAAGATTTTGGTTTATTTCAAAAAGGGAAAAATTATCCTTTAAGAGATATATTAATATATCAAAGGAAATGGTATTATTATTTTGTAGGAGTATCTAATTTTTTCTTAAAATTCCTTTGGTTAATAACAATATCACCAGAAATGTTACAAACTTTTATAAGACCTCAAACTTTAGGAGTAATTTTGAATACTTTAGAAATTATAAGAAGAGGAATGTATAATACACTTAAAGTTGAAAATAAACATATTGATATGTTAAATGAATTTAGAGTCATTGCTGATGTTGAATTACCTTATATTAAAAAAAATGGTAAATATCAACATAATGAAACTAATTTAATGAATATTATTAAAATGGATAGAGATGAAAAAATTCAATATGAAATTAGTAATATGTTTAAAGGTGATACTAGGAAGATTAATTATGAAAATAATTTCATTCATGAAATTGAAGTTAATAGGAGAAGTAAAGCTAATAAGGAATTGCAAGATTTCTTAGTTAAATATCATGAAGATTCAAATAAAAATATTTTGGAAGCTGAAGAAATGAGGAATAAAATTCATTTTACTACTCTTTCTAATCGTGATTAAGAAGAATAAGTAAAGGAAAAAAAAAAATTAAATTTTTTTATTTTATTTTTTTTGATTAACAAAAAGATTTAATGGTAATTTAGATTTAGAATTTTAGAAAAAGTTTTCTTTTTTTAAACATAAAAACATTTTTAAAATTAAATTAAAATTATTTATAAAATATATATATAATAAAGAATTAAGCAAAAAGAAATATATTAAATTATTAGATATGAAATACCTTATGATCAATTAATATAAATATTGAAAAAATATTTAATATCAATCATTTTTCAATATTTTAGTTAATAAATGGAATAAAATCTAATAATCTGATTATGATATTAAAAGATTATAGTATTTGATTGATAATTAACTAATGTAAAATAATTAAAATTTGAATAAAATATAAATAAATTAAAAATATTAAATTTTATAAAAGAATTTAAACAAAAGAATATATTTTTAAATAAAAAAAAAATTGTTAATAATAAAAAAATATCTATATTAAAAATAACACAAAAAATTTTTTAAATATAAAAAATAAACCTTAAAAAAATAAAAAAAAAAATAAAATGTCTCTTTCTGAATCTCTAATAGATTCATCAACCCAAAATCTAGTAAAAAATCCATCATCAGAAACAACAATATCAAAAAAGGATTTTTCCTTACTTGAAGAAATGGGTTTTAATATAACATACATAAAAAAAGTATATTCATTCCTAAAGCCAAATTCATTAAACGAAGCAATAACATTAATGACAGAAAAAGATGGAATATATCAACATAATTTCATGAGAAATCCAAAAAAACAAAGTCATCAATGTTATTTATGTGGAAATCCATCAACAGCTCATATTAATTATAATGAAATAAAAGATGAAGAAATTGAAAATTCAAATTATGATGATGATGATTCAGAAGAAGAAGAAGAAGGAGAAGAAAATTGTATTATTTGTGATAATTATTATAAAAAAGAAAATATGCTTCAAATGAAAAAATGTAAACATACTTATTGTAGAAATTGCTGGTTAAGTTATATTAAAACTAAAATTGAAAATTTAGATATTAAACAATTAAAATGTATTAATTATGATTGTAAAGAAATTTTACCTGAGGAATTTATTGATAATATCATATCTAATGATTTACAATTAATACAAAAATATGAAAAATTCAAAAATAAATTAAAAATATTAAATGACCCAACAAAATTATTTTGTCCAATTCCAAATTGTGAAGGTTATGCAACAAAAGATCCAAATAATAAATATATACAATGTACAAATGGTCATAAATTTTGTTCAATTTGTATGAAAAAAGAACATGGAAATGAAAAATGTGATAATATTCTAGAAAAAGAATTTAATATATGGAAAAAAGGTAAAAAAATAAAACAATGTCCAAAATGTAAAATCTGGACTGAAAAAAACGAAGGATGTAATCACATGACATGTGCAGAATGTAAGCATGAATGGTGTTGGTTATGTAATGGAGATTATACAGTAGATCATTATTACACTGGAAAATGTAATGGATTACAATTTTACAATTCAAAAAGTGATGAAGACATAAATAAAATAAATCAAAATGAAAATAATAATAATAATGTAAATATAAATCAATATATTGATAGATTAGACTATTATGATGATTACTATGATAGAAGATGGGAAAATCAAAGAGATAATAATTGGAGACCTGCTTTAGGAGAAGTACCTTTCTCTTATTGGGATCCTGATGGTTTTGTTGATCCTTATCATCCTTTAGATAATTTTGAAGATCCAATGCCTATTAAATGCTTAATTGCTTATATTATTTTGTATTTTTTTGGAAATCCTGTTCTTTATTCTTGTAGATTTTTCCTTGATGCTTGGTTTGGTATGGATGATAATGGAGTTGAAAGAAATGTTTTAACTTTTTATTATTGTACTGAATTAATACTTTTTATTATTGTTAGTTTACTTTATATGTTTTTTAATTTAGGAATTATGATTATTATTAGTTTACCTTGCTTGTTTTATTGGCCTCTTATTAGGAAGTATAAAATTGTTTGGTATTGCTGCTTTTTTGTAAGGGTTATGTTTAGGAATTTGTCAGATTCGATTTTTTTGTTTTGAAATGTTATTTTATTTTTTTTTTTAAGGTTATTATGTTTATCCTTTTATAAGATATTTTCTATGGAGATTTTAATAAAGTTTTTTTTTTATTTTTTATTTTAGGATTTTTTTTATTTATAATAAAAGTAAAATTCCTAATACTGTTTATTAATATAATATTTTTTATTTATATCAGAATAAAAAAAATAAATAATTAATTCTTCATATATAAATAATTTCCAAAATTAATTTATTTAAAAAAAATTACTGCAATGCCAAAAAGAATGAGTAGTTTCTCAAAATTTTCAATGAATGATTCATCCCCATCGTCAAATAAAGCATCATCAGTTAAAAATTTACCAATTACACCTTTAAACAAAATAATTTTAGAATCAACAAATCATATTAAAAAAGATATTATAAAAGATATTTCAAAAGATAATACAAAAGATTCAATTATTGAAGAAATAAAAGAAGTAAATGATACTGATATTGATGATGAAGCAAGAGTTAAAACTATTATTTATGATCCTGTTGATAAAGGAATTGGAGAAAATATTTCGGAATTATTAGATGATAACAGTGGTTTTATGAATTGGTTTTGTTGTAATAAAAAACAAAATGACCATTTATTAGATGTTGAAAGAGAAAAAAGTAAAAATTCTTTTTATTGTTCTATATTTTAAAAATGTTATTTTCTTAAATATTATTGTGATTTATTATTATTTTTAATTAAGGATATTTTATCATCAATTTAGATATTTATATTTAGTTAAATATAAGTAATTTCTAATTGATTATTTTTTTTTATTGTATTTTATTATGGTGTTTTGTTTAATTTT
>Ga0256407_10008074_pt1 | contig 15592 bp, 13 predicted proteins | sample RumenRJG_04DNA_FD_193489 | JGI IMG/M metagenome (GOLD analysis project Ga0256407, IMG submission 193489) | Bovine rumen microbial communities from Lethbridge, Alberta, Canada - RJG_04 | ecosystem: Host-associated > Mammals > Digestive system > Stomach > Rumen | place: Canada: Alberta...
AATGTGCACATATCGGTAAAGTTTACAGTGTCGTCCTCGAAGATCAGGTCGTCGACAATCATACGGGAAAAGTCCGAATAAGCAGCAGCGATTGTTCTCATAAGCGTTCGTTTTTGTGTCGCAAACATAACACGAGTGTACATTACGGGCAACAAGACCGTAGGTAAAAACTGTAGGTAAAAACTGAAATTCAAGTTTCAGGGGGTATTTTGTATATCATTGGTATACATTTTACTACAGGAAGTGAACCAAAACACCCGGCACTGCTCAATATTTTTGCAATATGGACAGTTTCTTCAAGAAGATCAGGCAGGAAATGCACTGCACACAAGTCGAGATGGCCGAGAAAATGAACATTTCCCGAGGAGCATACATAAAACTGGAAAACGGACAGACACAGGTCGTGACGGAGAGCGTCCTCGCCTTCAGCGACGCTACGGGTATTCCCTTGCCGGAGATTGTTGCAGGATGCTATCCCGAACGGAGCGGAAGTCTGCTCAAGGAAAATCTGAATCACAAGGAGCAGCTGCGCCAGGTCGTGGACGAGTATGAAGAACGTCTCAGCCGCAAAAACGAGGAAATCGGCAACCGGGACCGCCTGATAGAGTCTTACCGGCAGACCATCCGCGTGCAGGAGCAGATGCTCAACATGCTTCAGCGCCAATCCGCCAAAAAAGATTAACTTTGTGGCTGATGCCACACACTCCACATCTTCTTCCATACCTGCAGGCGGGACGCCTGGAGGCGGGCTGCGACGAAGCAGGCCGCGGGCCTTTAGCCGGTCCCGTGTATGCCGCCGCGGTAATCCTCCCGGAAGACTTTCACCACCCGCTGCTCAACGACTCCAAACAGATGAGCGAGAAGGCCCGCAATGAGCTTCGCGAAGTAATTGAACACGAGGCTGTTGCGTGGAAAGTCGAAACCGTGCAGGCGGAAGAGATCGACCGTCTCAACATCCTCTGGGCATCGGTCACCGGCATGCAGCGGGCGGTACTCGGACTAAGCGTCAAGCCCGAATTCCTGCTGATAGACGGCAACCGTTTCCGGCCTTTCGCTGGCTACGGCGGCAAAGACTATCTCACCGTCGTGCACGGAGACGCCACCTATGCATCCATCGCAGCCGCATCCGTACTCGCAAAAACCTACAGGGACGAACGCATGCGGGCACTGGCGCAGGAATATCCCGGTTATGGCTGGGAACGCAACATGGGCTATCCCACGCCAGAACATATAGAGGCCATCCGCCGCCTGGGCTACACCCCCGAACACCGGAAGTCCTTCCATCCCGCCGCTCTCGAACCATCCCTGTTTTAGCCCGCAGGCGCCGGGTGCAACTATTGAGAATTGTTTGCTATATTTGTGTCTTAAAATCAATCGAATGAAAAGAATATTTGTTGCAGTATTCTGCTTTATCATGACCCTGGCGGCCAGGGCCGACGAAGGCATGTGGCTGCTGCCCATGCTCCAGAAGTTCAACGAAGAGGCCATGCGAAACATCGGTTGCCGCCTCACTGCCGAAGACATCTACAACATCAACCACGCTTCGCTGAAGGACGCCATCGTGCAGTTCGGCGGAGGATGCACCGGCGAGGTGATTTCGCAGCAGGGCCTGCTCTCCACCAACCACCACTGCGGATACGGCAGCATCCAGCGCCTTTCCACGCCGGAAAAGAACTATCTGGAAGACGGTTTCTTTGCAAAGAGCCTCGACGAGGAAATCCCCGTTCCGGGCCTTACCGTGAAGTTCATGAAGAGCATGGAAGACGTGACCGACCGGCTCGCAGAACTTGAGGGCGACGCTTTCCAGGCGAAGAGCGCCGAACTCGAAAAGGCCGCTACGGAAGCCAACCCCCACTGCACCGCGAGAGTGGTGTCGTTCTACAACAACAATGTCTGGTATCTTATTGTGTACCAGACCTTCAAGGATATCCGTTTCGTGGGTGCCCCGCCCGTGTCGATGGGCAAGTTCGGGGGTGAGACCGACAACTGGATGTGGCCCCGCCACACCTGCGACTTCTCGCTCTTCCGCATCTATGCTGACGCCGACAACAATCCCGCCGACTATTCCAAGGACAACAAGCCCTATACCCCGGTCAAGTCGCTGAAGATCTCGCTCAAGGGAGTGCAGGAGGGCGACTTTACTTTCATCATGGGATATCCGGGACGCACCCAGCGCTTCCAGACCGCCACCCAGCTGGAGGACATGGTGGAGGCCAACAATCTCCGCGTTGAGGCCCGCACGGTGCGCCAGAAGGTCATGTGGGACGAGATGATGGCGGATCCGGTAGTGCGTCTGCAGTACGCCAACAAGTACGCAGGCAGCGCCAACGGATGGAAGAAGTGGCAGGGCGAAGACCTGGCTTTCAAGAAACTCAACATCATCGGACGCGAGAAGCATAAGGAGGCCGAGCTCGGCAAGTGGATAGACAGGAAGAAGTCCCGCCGCGAGGCCTGGGGCGACGCCATCGGCAACATCGACAACTACATCCGTACACGCAAGGAGGGATACCAGAACGCTCTCCTGCTGATGGAAACCTTCGGCAACATCGAGATACTGCAGAAGCTGCTCGGCTCCAGGGGCTTCCGCGAGCAGGACTACAACAAGGAGGTTGACCGCAAGATTTCCAAGGCCCTGGTGGCGTTCTACCTCGACAAGGTCAAGCCGGAGAACAAAATCCAGATTGAGGGCTGGGACCTCAGCAAGGAGAACGGCGACGCATTTGTAGACTGGCTCTTCGAAGGCGAGAATGTCGAAGGGGCCAAGGCTGTCCAGGAAGCGCTCGCGAACAACCTCGATGCTACCATGAAAGAAGAAGGCGGCGAGGCTTACCGCAAGGCTACCAAGGACTTCGCAGCGGCGCTGCTCGCATGGAACAAGGGCAAGCCCAGCTATCCGGACGCAAATTTCACCATGCGCCTGACCTACGGCAGCGTAAAGCCCTATTCACCGAAAGACGGCGTCAGCTACTGGTACTGGTGCACCGCCAACGGCATACTCGAGAAAGAGAATCCGGACGACTATGAGTTCCGCGTTCCTGAAAAGGTGCACGAGCTCATCGTGAACAAGGACTTCGGCCGCTGGGCCGACAAGGACGGGCAGTTGCACACCTGCTTCCTCTCCAACAACGACATCACCGGGGGCAACTCCGGCAGCCCCGTGCTCGATGCCGACGGCAACCTCATAGGCCTGGCCTTCGACGGCAACTGGGAGAGCATGTCGAGCGACGTCATGTTCGAACCGGACCTCCAGCGCTGCATCAACGTGGACATACGCTATGTACTCTGGATGGTGGAGAAGTGGGGAGAAGCCCACAATATCATCAAAGAACTTGAATTTGCGAAATGAGTGTAGAAGAGATCAGAGAGTTCCTGCGCGAAGTGCACCACCCCGCCAGGGAAGACCGGGACATAGTTGAGCTCGGGATGGTGCAGGACATTGAAACAAGCGACGGCTGCGTCACCGTCACCCTGGGTTTCCCCAAGCAGCGCGACCCGCTCAAAAAGTATATAATCGGCGCAACCCGCGCCACCCTGATCAGGCATCTGGGGCAGGGGGTGAAGTCGGAGGTGAAGGAGATCGAGATCGATGCTCCGGCCCAGAAGAAGGGCACGGAGTTCACCAAGGAAACCCTGCTGAGCGTCAAGCACATAATAGGCATAGCCTCCGGGAAGGGAGGCGTGGGCAAGTCCACCGTAGCGGTCAATCTGGCGGTGGCCCTGGCGCGGCTGGGGTACAAGGTCGGGCTTGCCGACGCCGACGTCTACGGACCGTCCGTGCCGGTAATGACCGGGACTGAAGGGTACCGTCCCGTTGCGGAGGAAATAAACGGGAAAGACTACATCGTCCCCCTCGAGAAATACGGGGTAAAATGGATGTCGATAGGTTACTTCGCCGAGAAGGGGCAGGCCCTCGTATGGCGCGGCCCGATGGCATCCAACGCCCTCAAGCAGCTGATCCTGCAGGTCAACTGGGGCCCGCTGGACTTCCTCCTCGTCGACATGCCTCCGGGAACCGGCGACATCCACATCTCCCTCACCCAGGAAATAGGGATAGAGGGTGCGGTGATAGTCACCACTCCCCAGACCGTGGCGCTAGCAGACGTGGAAAAGGGCGCGAACATGTTCCGCAACGAGAACATCGCGAAGCCTATCTATGGTCTCGTGGAGAACATGGCATGGTTCACTCCCGAAGAGCATCCCGACGAGAAATACTACATCTTCGGCCGCGACGGCGGTGCGCAGATGGCATCCGAACTGGGCATCCCCCTGCTCGGCCGCATCCCCCTCGTGCAGAGCATACGCGAGAACGGCGACGACGGCACCCCCGCCGCCCTTTCATCCCGCCCGGACGGCATCGCCTTCGTGGAACTTGCCGGCGCTCTGGCAGAGGCTGTTAAATAAGTAATTATGTTTCAAAGGCTTATCTGCATGCTGGCGATTGCCGCCCTGCTTCTTCCGGTGGCGGCGCAGGCGCAGAACCTGCAACTTCATACGACCGTGTTCCAGGGCGAAGAGCGGCCTTACTGGCTTTATCTTCCGCAGGATGCAGGGCAGGAAACGCCCCTGGTGATCCTGCTGCACGGACACGGTGCAAAGGCGGAAGGATACCGTCCGGAAATGGTGGAACTCGCTTCGAAGGAAGGTTTCGCCCTTTGCATCCCGCAAGGGCTCAAGGACTCCAAAGTCGACAAGTCCGGATGGAACGTGGGTTATCCGGTTCAGGAAGGGCTGACCAGAGACGACGTTTCCTTTGTCTGCTGGATGCGGCAGCACCTCGCTCGTGAATTCGGAATTGCGGAGAAGAACGCCTTCCTCTGCGGCATGTCGAACGGCGGAGAAATGTGCTACATAATGGCTTACAGGCATCCGGAAGTGTTCAATGCCATCGCCTCAGTGGCCGGGCTCACCATGCAGTGGCTCTACAAGGATTTCCGTCCCTCCGCCCCCGTGGCCTTCATGGAGATCCACGGCACCGCCGACAAAACTTCGATGTGGGAAGGAGACCCTTTCAATACCGGAGGTTGGGGCGAGTACATTGCCGTGCCTCTTGCGGTGGGCACGATAGCAAGCGCATCGCGCTGCACCTACGAAACGGTGGAAACTCTCCCGAAGCTCGGGGACAATACGAATCAGGTGATTCTCCACCGCTATCTGGGCTGCGATCCGGTGCGCGACGGAGGGCCGGCGGCGGAAGTGCGTCTCTACGAAGTGCAGGGCGGAAAACACTCCTGGGCGCTCAAAGACATGGACAGCTGCGCCCGGATCTGGGACTTCTTCCGCGCATACCTGAGGTAGGTCTGTTGAATCTCTTGAATGAAATTGCTATATTTGTAGGTTAATAGAAAATTAACGCATACAAAATATAGCAATGTACAGAACGAATACCTGCGGAGAACTCCGCATTAGTGATGTAGGAAAGGCTGTGACCCTTGCCGGGTGGGTGCAGCGCTCCCGTAAACTCGGCGGCATGACATTCATAGACCTGCGCGACCGCTACGGCATCACCCAGCTGGTTGTGGAAGCGGACGCTCCCGCCGAACTTGTGGAAACCGCGACCTCCCTCGGGCGCGAATTCGTGATCCAGGTGCAGGGCGAAGTTGTCGAGCGCAGCAGCAAGAACGCCAAGATGCCTACCGGCGACATCGAAATCCGCGTAGCCGGCATCAACATCCTCAACAAGAGCCTCACCCCTCCCTTCACGATCGAAGACCAGAGCGACGGCGGCGAGGACCTGCGCGCAAAATACCGTTATCTCGACCTCAGGCGCAATCCTTTGAAGAAGGCTCTGGAGCTTAGGCACAGGATCGCGCACGAGGTTCGCAACTATCTGGATTCCAAAGGATTCCTCGAGATCGAAACACCTTATCTCATCAAATCCACTCCCGAAGGCGCCCGCGACTTCGTGGTGCCTTCCCGCATGAATCCCGGGCAGTTCTACGCCCTTCCGCAGAGCCCCCAGACCTTCAAGCAGCTGCTGATGGTGGCAGGTTACGACCGCTACTTCCAGATCGTGCGCTGCTTCCGCGATGAGGACCTCCGCGCCGACCGCCAGCCCGAATTCACGCAGATCGACTGCGAGATGAGCTTCGTGGAGCAGGAAGACGTGCTGAACATGTTCGAAGGCATGATGCGCACCCTCTTCAAGAACGTACTGGACGTCGACATCCCCAACCCCATGCCCCGAATGCGCTGGTACGACGCCATGGACAAATACGGCTCCGACAAGCCGGACGTGCGCTTCGGCATGACCATCCACGAAATCACTTCCGATGTGCAGGGTCACGGATTCGGAGTGTTCGACAGCGTGCCCTATGTGGGAGCTATCGCAGTCCCCGGTGCAGCCTCATATACCCGCAAGCAGACCGACGAGCTCACCGAGTGGGTAAAGCGCCCGCAGGTAGGCGCCAAAGGCTTGGTTTACATCAAGTTGAACGAAGATGGAACCATCAAGAGTTCGGTCGACAAATTCTATTCCGAGGAAGATCTGCGCAAGGTGGCAGCGTCCGTCGAGGCAAGCACCGGCGACCTGATCCTCGTCCTCTGCGGCGAAAAGCGCAAGACACAGACCCAGCTCGGCGTCCTGCGTGTGGAGATGGGTAACCGCCTGGGGCTTCGCGACCCTCACGTGTTCGCACCCCTGTGGATCGTGGACTTCCCTCTGCTCGAATGGAGCGAGGAGGACGGCCGCTTCTATGCGATGCACCATCCCTTCACCGCCCCCAAGCCCGAACATCTCGACTGGTTCTACTCCGACAAGAAGGAGGACCTCGAGCGCGTCTGCGCAAACGCCTACGACTTCGTGCTTAACGGCACCGAGCTCGGCGGCGGATCCATCCGTATCCACGAGGCATCCGTGCAGGAGCGCATGTTCCAGGTGCTGGGCATAGGCAAGGAAGAAGCCGAGTACAAGTTCGGATTCATCATCAACGCCTTCAAGTTCGGAGCTCCCCCTCACGGAGGTCTCGCCTTCGGTTTCGACCGCACCTGCGCCCTCTTCGGCGGGCAGGAGACCATCCGCGACTACATCGCATTCCCGAAGAACAATCAGGGCCGCGACGTGATGATCGACGCTCCTTCGCAGATCGACGCCGTGCAGATGGACGAACTCTGCCTGGCCTCAACCGTGAAAGAAGATGCTTAAGGTTCCCTTCGGCAGCATGAGCGAGCCGCAGCGGCTGGACTGCCTCAACTGGCCCGCGGAATGGCCCTACAAGCCCACCGTCGAGTTCAGTATCGGCTACGACGATTCCGGCATCCGTCTGGACTACAGCGTCGACGAGCAGACCATACGCGCCCTGCAGGGCACTCCCGGAGGGGAGGTCTACGAAGATTCCTGCGTGGAGTTCTTCTTCCAGCCCCTGACGGACGATCCCCACTACTACAACTTCGAGTGGAATGCCATCGGCAATCTCTGCCTGAGTTGGAGAACCGGGCGCTTCGATCCGGAACCCGCCCCCGCGGAGGTGATCAGCTCGGTGCAGGCCCTTTCATCCTGCGGCAGCGAGCCATTCGCCGAAAAGACCGCCGAAGGCCCCTGGTCGCTTCGCATTTTCATTCCGCTGGAGGCACTCTGGAAGAGCGCTCTGCCTGTCCGGGACGGCAAGCCCTCCCTGCGCGGCCTTTGCGCCAGGGCGAACTTCTACAAGTGCGGCGACGGCCTCACCGTTCCGCATTTCGTGACCTGGGCTCCGATATCCACGGAGAAGCCGGATTACCACCGGCCGGAGTTCTTTGCGGATTTGCAGTTTGTTCCCGAAAATGACTGATTTTCGGAACAAATGCCTGAAAAATTGAACTTTGTTCCGAAAAACAAGGAAAAACGGGAACAAATATGAAGAGGATAGAAAACTACGACCTGTCGAACCACAACACCTTCGGAATGAAGGTGAAGTGTGCCCTGTACATCGAGTATGAGTCGGTGAGCGAACTTATGTCGCTGGACCTCAAGGACCTGCCCCAGCCGGTTTTCCATATCGGCGCAGGCAGCAACCTGCTGTTCAAAGGGGACTTCCCCGGCACCGTGCTGCATTCCGGCATCAAGTTCATCAAGTATGTGGACATGGGCCTCGACGAAGTGCTGCTGACAGTCGGCTCGGGCGTGGTTTTCGACGATTTCATCGCGAATGTGGCGGGGAACGGCCTCTGGGGGCCGGAGAATCTATCCCTGATCCCGGGAGAGGTGGGAGCAGCCGCAGTGCAGAACATAGGCGCGTACGGGGTGGAGGCCAAGGATATCATATCCGGAGTCGTCTGCCTCGACACCAGCGACTGGAGCAAGACCGTTTTCAAGGTAGGCGAATGCGGCTACGGCTATCGCGATTCGCGTTTCAAGCACGAGCGCGGGCGCTACATCATCACCAGCGTTCTGTTCAAGGTTACACGCAAGTACAGTCCGAAGCTGGATTACGGCGGAGTGCGGACGGCGCTGGAAGGCAAAGATCTCCAGGCGCTTACGCCGATGGACGTGCGAAACGCCATCATCGGCATCCGCAACGCAAAACTCCCCGATCCCGCCGTGCTCGGAAGTGCGGGTTCCTTTTTCAAGAATCCTGTCATCTCGCGGGAGCACTTCGAGCGGATTCTCAATGCGGAATGTCCTCCATCCGCGCCGGACAAAGGGCCGGTTCCGTGCCCCGAAAAAGGTGGCCCGAATACCGGCATTGCCCATCCGCAGAACGCCCACGCAGACATTCCGCACTACGACCTGCCGGACGGAACCGTCAAGGTGCCGGCGGCGTGGCTGATCGACCGCTGCGGGTTCCGGGGCAAGACTCTCGGAGGCGCGCAGGTGTATGAAAAGCAGCCCCTGGTGATAGTGAACGCCAGCGGCAGCGCCTCCCCGGAAGACGTCCTGGCACTTGAAAATCAAATAATTGCAAAAGTCAAAGAAAAATACGATATTGTCCTCCATCCGGAAGTAGACCACATATAACATGGGAACATTCATAATAGAAGGCGGGCATCGCCTCAGCGGAGCAATCACTCCCCAAGGTGCCAAGAACGAAGCTTTGCAGATACTCAGCGCCGTGCTGCTCACCGACGGCCCGATGCGCATTAGCAACGTACCCGAAATCCTCGACATCAAGAACCTCATCGAACTTCTTCGCGAGATGGGGGTCAAGGTAACCCGCCACGAGAAAGGCGAGTACACCTTCCAGGCCGACGCCATCGAACGCTCCTACGTGGAGAGCGCCGAGTTCGTGAAGAAATGCGCATCGCTGCGCGGATCGGTGATGATCTCCGGCCCCATGCTCAGCCGTTTCGGCGAAACCTACTTCCCCAAACCGGGCGGCGACAAGATCGGCCGCAGGCGCGTGGACACCCATATCGAAGGCTTCGTGAAACTGGGCGCATCCTACGAATACGACAAGGACCGCCGCGCTTATCATCTCACCGCTACCAAAGGTCTCAAAGGCACCTATATGCTGCTGGATGAGGCTTCCGTCACCGGCACCGCCAACATCGTGATGGCCGCTTCGCTCGCGGACGGGGACACCACCATCTACAACGCCGCCTGCGAGCCATATCTGCAGCAACTCTGCAAGATGCTGAACGCCATGGGCGCCAACATCGAAGGTATAGGCAGCAACCTCCTTACCATCCACGGAGTCAAGAAACTGCACGGAGCGAACCACCGCATACTTCCGGACATGATCGAGGTGGGATCCTTCATCGGCCTCGCCGCCATCACCCAGAGCGAACTCACCATCAAGAACGTGTCCTACCCCGACCTGGGCATCATCCCCGAGGCCTTCCGCCGCATCGGAGTCAAGCTGGAGCAGAAGGGCGACGACATCTACGTTCCCGCACAGGAGAGCTATGAGATCGAGTCCTTCATCGACGGCTCCATCATGACAATCGCGGACGCCCCCTGGCCGGGTCTCACCCCGGACCTGCTGAGCGTGCTGCTGGTGGTGGCCACCCAGTGCAAGGGTAGCGTGCTCATCCACCAGAAGATGTTCGAGAGCCGTCTGTTCTTCACCGACAAACTGATCGACATGGGCGCGCAGATCATCCTCTGCGACCCTCACCGCGCCGTGGTGATCGGGCACGACCATAAGTTCCAGCTCCGCGCCAACCGCATGACCTCTCCGGACATCCGTGCCGGCATCGCCATGCTGCTGGCCGCAATGAGCGCAAAGGGCATCTCGGAAATCGACAATATCGAGCAGATAGACCGCGGATACGAGGATATCGACGTCCGCCTGAACGCCCTCGGAGCGAAGATAACCCGCAAGTAGTTTATGGACTACAGCCGTTTCTTTTCCGACGACGTGCCGTCGTTCCTGCGTTCGCCCGTGCGGGAGATATTCCGCAAGGTGGATCTGGCGTCGATTTATTCGTTCGCCGGGGGATATCCGGATGCCTCTACTTTTCCGCTTGCGGAGATGGAGGGGCTAACGCGGCAGGTTGTAGAGAAGTATGGAGCGCGTGCGCTGCAATATGGTGGCACACAGGGGGTTACGGAGTTGCGGGAGATTATTTCGCAGCGCTATGATGTGCCGCTGGAGCGTGTGCAGATAACCACTTCCAGCCAGCAGGGTATCGATGTCTGCGCCCGGGTGTTCCTGAATCCCGGAGACGTGGTTCTCACCACAAATCCCGCCTATCTCGGCGCGCTCCAGTCGTTCAAGGCGTATCGTGCGGCGGTACACAGACTGCCGCTGGAGGACCTGTCCACCCCCGGAGAGAGCACCCCAAAAAGCCGAAGCTTTTCGGGGGCCCCGCTTTTCGGGCAGGGGGAGGGGCCCATCGCAGATGGGAGGGGCCGGAGCGAGCGAAGCGAGCGGAGTTCCGACAGCGGCAGTACTGTGTACCGCCGGGCAAAACTGATCTACATCGTACCTGATTTCTGCAATCCGTCGGGAATTACCATGACCCTGGAGGAGAGGCAGGCGCTGGTGGAATTCGCCCGCCGCGAAGACCTGCTCATCGTCGAAGACAGCCCCTACCGCGAACTCCGCTACAGCGGCTCAGACATCCCCACGATATACTCCCTGGCGCCCAAACGTACCCTGCACCTCGGCAGTTTCTCCAAGATATTCGCGCCCGGATTCCGTCTCGGATGGATCATAGCCGAACCTGAACTGCTGGAGCAGATTTTCGTCTGCAAGCAGGCTCTGGACCTCTGCCCGCCCGTCTTCGACCAATATCTGGCCGCAGAATTTATGGGCAGCGGAGCCCTGGACCGCAACCTGGAGCGGAGCATATCGCTTTATCGCGACAAGCGCGACTATATGCTCTCGCTGCTGGAGAAGTATATGCCCGCAGGAGTTACCTGGACGCATCCCGACGGCGGCCTGTTCCTGTGGGTGACTCTCCCCGAAGGCATCGACACTGTCGCCATGTACGATTCGGCCCTTGCAGCCGGCGTTGCCTACGTCGCCGGCTCCTTTTTCTATCTGGACGGCAGCCACCGCAACACCATGCGCCTCAACTTCTCTTATCTGGCGAAGGAGCGGATGGAGGCCGGGGTTCGACTGCTGGCTTCCGAAATCCGGAAAGCCGCATCGGGCAGTCAAATTATTGACACACAGCCAGTTGCTGGAAACAAATCGGCGAAAAACAGCGATTTGTTTTCAGGAAGTCATTGATATACAATTAGATAAATGCCCGACGTGAAAATACATAAAATGTCCGGTGCGGGGAATGATTTCGTCGTGATGGACGGCCGCGGGAAGGAGATGGACGAATTCCGCGAGGCGGAGCGCATCCGGGAGTTGTGCAGGGAGTTCCGGACGGATGGGCTGATGATTCTTTTGGAAGGGATGAGCCCTTCAGACCATACGGATTTCCAAATGGAGTTCTACAATCCGGACGGAAGCGGCGGGATGATGTGCGGAAACGGCGGGCGCTGCATTGTCGCTTTCGCCGACTGGCTCGGCATAACTCCTTCGGAGCCCGGCCATTACCGCTTCCAGGCGCCCGACGGTCTGCATACTGCGGAAATCCTGTCTCGCCCGGATAGCGGTTGTGGTACAACCGATACAGGCAAGCAATGGACTGTAAGACTGGGGATGATTGATGTAGATGGTATCCGGGAGGTGCTGGGCGGATATTTCCTGAATACTGGCACGCGGCATTTCGTGAAGTTCGTGGAGGATGTGGACGCGATAGATATGGCTACGGAGGGAAAGGCGCTGCGGTGGAACGAAGCTTTTGCGCCGGAAGGGGCCAATGTGAATTTCGTGCAGCGGATGCCGGACGGCACCCTGAAGATTCGCACTTTTGAGAAGGGTGTGGAGGGCGAGACGCTGGCCTGCGGTACGGGTATCACTGCCGCCGCATTGGCAGCATGGTTTGCGGGGATATTGCCAGGGGATACGGATGCCGGGCATTCGGACGGGCAATGCCGGGACCGTCGGCCCCTTGTGGGTCACGGCACGGCCCTTTGCCCGTCGCGGTTGGCCCCTGCGGGCATCCGCCTCCAGGCAAGGCGCGGGGATATTCTCAGCGTCGACTTCATCCCCGACGGCCCCGCATCTTTCAGGAGCATCCACCTCACCGGACCAGCAGAACTACTTTAACCCTTTCAACGCCTTGATGCGGTCTTGAATTTTTTTCGCCTCTGCGCGGATCGAATCCTGCCTGTGGCGATAAATCGCTTCGGCTTCCGGCGTCAGATACCAGGATAAATCTTCATACTGTAGGGTAGGATCGTAATGAATGACCTTAGCCAGCATTTTTTCGTATCGTGGAAGATGCGCGTCGGCACGCTCGGTCATCATTGCAAGTACGCTGTAGGTGATATGCCCTTCTTTTATGAAGAAATAACGCCTGAGTACCGGGAATCTTTCCTGATGCATGGATTCAAGACGGGACTTCGGCATTTTCATACCAATGTGTGCCGTATCACCGGGGAACATGTAACAGAAAGCCGAACGGCCTTCAGGCACTTTATAGGTGTAGACAGTATCCGCACCGAACATGGAGGCAGGGAGTTCCGAAAGGTATTCTTTATAACGGAAGTCTGCCGGGAAATCCTTTTCGCTGCGCGTATTCCATTTTTTTATACCTCGGAAAACCCACAGAATCTCACGGCGCATCCCGAATTTATTCCCTGTTTTTCGTTCGATTGCTATTCTACGGGGATTGTAGAAATAGGTATGGTCAAAAAGGAATATGCACTCCTCGTTGCGGCTTGCGATGGCAATCTCTGCCCAAAAACAGGAACTCCAGCTACCACCCATCGATTCATTTGGCATCCAGAAACCGCCCCCATCGATATACTCGGCCTTGCACCCGCGCGGGACAGTCACTTTCATACCATAACGGCAGCGGATTGAATCCAGGGTCACTGCGACTTTCTCTTCTCCCGACATCAGATACCTGGGTTTTACAGAGGTACTGTCGGAATGAACCGGTTTATCCCCCTTTGAACCGGGGCCTCCTCCGATTAATACTTCACTGCCTTCTCTTTCCGGCTCCGGGTACAGTTCGAATATGGAAGGCGGAGTGGAAAAAGTGAACAGGAGCACCAGTGCCAGCACCGGGAAAGCGAAGGCAAGGGCCCTGCCTGTTCGACGTCTGCGCACGGAGCGCTTAATTTCGGAAACAAGCGTTTTCATTTCAAGCTCGCTGATTTTTGTTGTATATTGTCTGTGGGCGTCTGCGAGACACTCCATCCAATCTTTATTCATAATTCGTCCTCCTTAAATACTCGGTTATCTTTCTGGCCAGCAGCAATTTGGCATGATGATACTGCGATGCCGAAGTGCCTTCGTCTATCCCAAGCAACTTGCCGATTTCCTTATGGGTTTTATTTTCAAAGGCGTGCAGGTTCAATACCGTACGACAACCATCTGGAAGGCTCTGTATCATGTTGTACAGCTCTTCGGGCGGCACTCTCATATAATCCGGGGCCGATTCTTCGCTCGAAGAGGGTTCGTCCGCACAGTCCAGATTGGACAAACGGCCCTTTTTTCGCAGGATACGCACCGACACCGTCATGGCTATCTTTGCGAGCCAGGCCCGGAAAGACCCTTCGCCGCGGTGACGGAAACGGCCGAAGGATGTCGCCGCCTGTACGAAAGTGTCCTGCACCGCGTCTGCTACATCGTCGTTATTATCCAGATAACGCCGGCAGATAGTGGTTACGAATGCAATATGTGGTTCAAAGTCCATTCTAATTGATAATAGCGCAAGACAGGGAATCTTTGTATGTAAAGATATCGATTTCTTTGTTAAATTTGTGGAATATGAAAAAGAAACTGATAATCTACATAGGGATAATCATTGGTTTTCTGGTGCTGGCGTACGGTTTCGTGCCGCAGGTGCTGGGGGGCAAAATCATCAACCAGTCGGACATCTCGGGTTACCGTGGCATGGCGGAGGAGATGACCCGGTGGAACAAGGAGCATCCCGACGACAAAACCGCATGGACTGAGTCGATGTTCGGGGGCATGCCCACCACAACCATAGAAGCTTCCACCGAGGGAGACTGGACCTGGCCTCTCTACAAGGGCCTGATGACGGGCAAACGCCCTGCGAACTGGCTGTTCGTGTCGATGCTGGGAGGCTTCCTGCTGCTGCTTGCGTTCGGGGTGAATCCCCTGATCGCCGCGGGAGGTGCGGTGGCCATCACCTTCTGCTCGTTCAATTTCCAGATAATCCAGGTAGGCCACAATACCAAGATGCAGGCCATCGCGCTGATGCCCTGGGTGCTGGCGGCGCTGGTGTTCGCCTATAAATCCGCAATAGCGAAAAAACTGCCGCAGGCCCTGCTGGGGGCCGCATTGTTCGGGCTTGCCGTCAGTTTTCAGGTCAAGGCCAACCATCCGCAGATATCCTACTATCTCGCGCTAATCATCGCTTTCTATGTGATTACCGTGTTCGTCTGGCTGCTAGCCGACGGGGAACGCCGCGCGGCGGTAGGGAGATTCTTCGCGATTTCCGCGCTTCTTCTGGTGCTGGGTCTGGCGGGGATAGGGACGAACGCGTCCAAGCTGCTCCCTACCTTCGAATACACTCCCTACTCCATGCGCGGAGGGTCTACCTCGGGAGAAACCAAGGGCCTGGACCTCGACTACGCCACGGCCTGGAGCTACGGTTGGGAGGAACTTCCCAACCTGATGATACCCAACTTCAACGGAGGGTCGTCGGCAGGCGCGCTTGGTCCAGAAAGCGAGACCTATAAACTGCTGAAGCGCGCCGGGCAGCCCGGTCTCAAGCAGATCAGCAAGCAACTTCCGCTCTACTGGGGTCCCCAGCCCTTCACCGCAGGCCCCATGTTCATTGGCGGCATCTCCATCTTCCTCTTCCTTCTCGGACTCTTCTGCCTGAAAGGCAAGGAGCGCTGGTGGCTGCTCGCGGCTTCGCTGTTCGCGGTCTTCCTCGCGCTCGGGCATCATTTCATGTGGTTTACCAAGCTGTGCTACAACTACCTGCCCCTCTACAACAAATTCCGGACGGTGTCCATGGCCCTGTGCGTGCTGCAGGTGACCGTGCCGCTGCTGGGCTTCATCTTCCTCGACAGGCTCGTGCGCGGTGAAATTCCCGCCGAAGAAGTGCGGAAGAAAGGCCTGCTCGCCTTCGCTCTTACCGGCGGAGTCTGCCTGCTGTTCTGGCTCTTCCCCGGGCTTGCGGGCAGCTT
>Ga0256407_10008075_pt1 | contig 15591 bp, 11 predicted proteins | sample RumenRJG_04DNA_FD_193489 | JGI IMG/M metagenome (GOLD analysis project Ga0256407, IMG submission 193489) | Bovine rumen microbial communities from Lethbridge, Alberta, Canada - RJG_04 | ecosystem: Host-associated > Mammals > Digestive system > Stomach > Rumen | place: Canada: Alberta...
ATTAGGAATACTTGAAAGGATTGATGAATTTAGAAATGAACTTTTTACTACTTTGAGAGAAACTTAGGCTTCAGCAAGCCACTTTTCATGGCTTGCGTATCTACGTAAAATTTGAAGGTTCTGTGTTTTAAAGATGTTGATGGTAGCGAAGTATTATACTTACAACACCTTAACAAGTATGAAGTCTTCAATCTAGATAAAGCTAAAGTAAGAGTCCTCCTTACTCTTCATTTAAGATTGTGTCAGCTCTTATGGGATTGAAATACGGCGCACTTGTTGATAGTACTACTAAGATGCACTATAGCGGATACCAATACTCAATTAAGGTTTGGAATAATGACTTAACTATTGCAGAGGCTATGCAATTTTTATTAGGTGTTTCGGTAAAGAAAAGGCACTATCAATTGACAGTGCCTTATGCTCTTAGGATTTAAAATTATTTAGCAGCTGCAATAGCATCACGTGCCTTTTGCGCACCTTCGTGCATGGCTTCACGAGCATCTTTTGCACCAGTTACAGCTTCACCTACAGCTGTATTCATTGGCTCCCAAATCTGTGCCATTTCTGGAATTGAAGGGGTAGGCTCAGCGTGTAGTGCTTGTAGACCAATAGATGTAGCAAAGTCATCATTGATGATCTCAGGACTGTTAATCAAGCTCTTAATAGGAGGTAGCTCATGGATAGTGTTGTAGCGCTCTAGAGCATACTTATCTTGATTGATATAGCGTAAGAACTTCTCTGCTAGCTTTTGATCTTGAGCGTACTTAGTTACTGCATATCCTCTAAAGCCTAAAAATGGTGTTGCAAAGTTACCATTAGGAAGTTTTGGAAGTGGTGCTACACCATAGTTAATGCCAGCTTTAGCATAAGCATCAAGTGCCCATGGACCTGTAATTACACAAGCAACTTTACCTGAGGTAAACAAGTTATCAATGTATGGATAGCCTTGATCTCCTAAGATACCTTTTGGTGCTAGGCGCATAAATTTTTGTAAGTACTCTACGCCTTTAACAGCGCCATCATTATCAAGACCAATATCATTTGGATTTAATTCCGTTTCATTCTTTTGACCAAATACATAGCCACCAAAACCTTTGATAAAGGCATATGAGTAGTAAATGGTATCCCACTTAGATACGATGCCATATAAGCCTTTGTCAGCCATCTTTTGAGCAAATTCATAGTAATCTTCCATATACTCAAAAGGATATTTCATCAGATCTTGATTGTAATAAACAATCATGGTTTCAACTGAACGTGGGCAACCATAGATCTCGCCTTTATAGGTAAAGGCAGTTAAAGAGTTACGAAGGTAATTGTCTTGATCTTCATTGATGAAGTTAAGTGGTTTTAAAAGCTTGTTTTTAGCAGCATCTCCTAGACGGTCAGCAGGTAGCATTACTATATCAGGTAGAGCTCCGCCATTTGTCTCTCTATCTTGCATCATCGCAAGATGTCCTACATAAGGTGAGTTTTCAACACTTACTTGGCAGTCAAATTCTTTTTCAAAATCAGCAACAGCTTTTTCAATACCTTGAGCTTTGTCGATATCTTCCCAAACACGGAGTTTGCACTGAGCATTAGCACTTGTTGATAGTGCTAGTGAAATAGCTACGGCAAGTGCTCCTTTAATTAAAGTTTGATTGTTCATGTGATTTTTCCTAGTTTATTTAATAAAAAAAGAATACGGTCTTTTAAGGTAAGTTTTTAAACTTATAATTTTCCCCAAAATACCGTATTCAAGGTCAGCAATGGAATTTATAGTTATAGTATCGCTTTCTTTGTCTTTAATACGTTAAAGATCTTTTTTTAGTACATATGAAGCATATGGCTCTAAATGTAGCTGTGATGATACATTACCGCCATTTAATAAGTCCTCGTAAGTCTCTTTTAGCATTACATCAACAGCAGTGTCTGAGTAATTGCCTACAAATAAGAATTCAGACTTATCGTTATAGCGAGTGTGGCATGATACAGCTAAAGGTAGATTATCAATAGGACCTTTAATGCCTTTCTCATCTAAGATAGATGCTACAAGCTTCTCAATGAAATTATCATCCATGCGAGATGCTACATAGTAAGCTTTACCTTTACCGTAATTATTTACAGTTGTAGCAGCCATGCCCTTAAAGAAGTCTGAATCATACTTAGCAAGTACTTGTGCCTCTTTAGCATGAATTAGCGCACATAAGTGGCTGCCTTCAAAGCACGAGTTAAAGCCTAAAGCATCACATAGTGACTGAACTTTAACAGTTTCATCTTCTTCTAGGCACTCAATTTCCTCATCCCAAATACCAAGTACATTAGATAGTGGGCCTGGGAATCCACCTAAGAAGCAAAGATCAGTTTCGTTAACGATGCCTGACCAGAAGCTTGATACATAGGTACCGCCATTTTTTACAAACTCTTCAACGCGCTTAGCATAATCACCACGGATCATGTAAGTCATAGGAGCGATGACCACGTCATACTTTGATAAGTCACAAGTCTCATCAATTGCATCAACGTTAACACCTTTCTTCCATAAAGCTTTGTAGTAGTCTTGGCAAACTTCTAAGTACTTCATGCCATTGTTGCAAGGACCTTGAGCATCATCAATTGCCCAGCGGTTTTCTTGATCAAAGACGATTGCAACTTTAGCATTTACTAAAGATCCTGCAACTTCACCAAGCTTTGATAGTTTATTGCCAAGTTCGATTTCCTCACGACCTGCACGAGTGTCTAAATGACCTACGTGATCAACAAAAGCACCATGGAATTTTTCAGATGAGCCACGGCTCTTGCGCCACTGGAAGTACTGAACATTATCAGCACCATGAGCTACAGCTTGAAGTGCACCTAAGGTATTCATCTGAGGCTTTTTAAGCTTTGAAGTGCCACGCCAGTTAGTGCAAGTTGGAGTTGACTCCATTAAAACCCATGGCTTGCCATGCTTGTAATTACGCATTAAGTCATGATTCATAGCAGTGTAAATTGGTGTTCTTTCTTGATCTTTATACACGTGCCACTCTGGGTAGCTATCCCATGAAACAAAATCAATGATCTTAGCGTAATTAAAGTAATCATAGTCATTGAAGTATTCCATGAAGTTAGCAGTGCATGGAAGATTTGGATTTACAGCTTTAACTGTATCAATCTCATGCTTGCAGAAATCCATTGAAAGCTCGGTGTTAAATCTCTTCCAATCAAGATTTAAAGCATGAACTCCCATCTCACCCATAGTAGCAGGAGGATCAATTTCTTCCCAAGAGGTGTAAGTATGGCTCCAGAAAGTTGACCAATAAGCCTTATTTAGGTTCTCTAAAGTTTGATACTTCTTTTGCATCCACTTTCTAAAGTTAGCCTTGCATAATGGGCAGTGGCATGAGCCTTGTAACTCATTTGAAATATGCCAACCAATTACTGCAGGGTGATTTGAGTAGCGCTTAGCTAGTTCTGTATCAATCTTACGAGTAAACTCTCTGTAGATTGGGGAAGAGTTACAGTGATTGTGACGACCACCGTGCATTGCACGCATTTGATTATCCCAAACGCGTAATACTTCTGGGTACTTATGTGACATCCAAGTAGGACGTGCACCTGATGGAGTTGCTAAGAATACCTTAACTCCAGCTTCATTTAATCTATCTAGTACTTTATCTAGCCAAGAGAAGTCATAAACACCTTCTTGAGGCTCTAACTTTGACCAAGAGAAGATGCCTACAGACATGATGTTGCAGTGAGCTTTCTTCATAAGCTCGATATCCTTTTCTAAGATCTCTGGATAATCAAGCCACTGCTCTGGATTGTAGTCGGCTCCGTAGAAGATTTTATTTTCTCCAAATAGAGGTTCGAAAGCCATTTTGTTACACCTTTGATACGCTATGTAGTTTAAATTTTTTAGTTATTGAAAACTTTAATTGATGGAAGGACTTTGCCTTCTTTATCAAATAAAGCATGGTTCTCACGTGAATTGCCTGGAGGGCAGCTAGTGCCACATTTATCTTTGATGTAGTCAATACCTGCTTGGGTTGCCCAGGTAATACCAGGACCTGCTTTCCAAGTAGTACCCCAATAGAAGATACCGTAAGCACCTGCTTGCTCTGTCTTCTCCATGGTGTCCTTTAAGAATGAGTACTGACCTTCAACTGTTGGGTTATAACCACCAATTAAAGCCTCAGCCTCTGATGGAGAGTTAGGTACTCTGTCATCATTTTCTGTGGTATAAGGCCATGAAGCCTCAGCAATAATCACATCTTTACCGTATGTTTGTTTAACAAATTTGATGTTCTCAATGCAGTTATCGATAGGACCATCCCAGAATGGATATAAAGACATACCGATCACGTCAAATGGAACGTTACGCTTGGTGATCTCATCAAACCACCATTTGTATTGATCTTTTTTAGTACCTTTATCTAGGTGAAGCATTACCTTAACTTCACTATCACCTTTGGCCTCATCTAAGCCTTTGATAGCAGACTTAAGTAAGGTTGATAAACGGTCAAACTCTTGCTGAGGAGTATCAATACCCCAGCTCTTGCCTGTAGGCCATAAGAAACCACCTGTAATTTCGTTACCAACTTGAACCATATCAGGCATGCATCCTGCTGCCTTTAATGACTTGATAACATCACGGGTGTAGTCATGAATTGCTACTTGCAACTCTTCATAACTTAAGTTTTCCCATGCCTTTGGTTTGAACTGTTTACCAGGATCTGTCCAGAAATCTGAATAGTGGAAGTCTAGTAAGAATTTCATACCTAAATCTTTAGCACGCTTAGCAAGCTTAGTTACAGTTGCTAAATCATCATTACCAGCACCATATTCTTTGCCATTAGCATCCTTTGGATCATTCCAAAGACGAATACGCACGTAGTTAACACCATTGTCCTTTAAGATCTTTAAAGCATCGGTTGCAACGCCATTTTGATCTTTGTACACAATGCCTTTTTGCTCCATCTCAAGTAGCTCAGAGATATCAGCACCTTTAATGTAGTTAGAAGCTACATTTGCTTTAGTAAAACTTACTTGGGTGTTGTTAGCAGAAGGTTGTGTTGTAACGTTACTGCAAGAGCAGAGGGTCGCAGCTAAAACTGCTCCTGCAAGTACTGATAATGCTTTTTTCATAAGATTTTTTCCTAGTTTATTTGTTAAACAGTTTTTATATTTTTTTAATTTTTTTAATTAGCCCTTAGAGCCACCAGCTGTTAGGCCTGATACAAAGAACTTCTGTAACCATAAGAATAGTAGGGCTACAGGTACTGAAATTAGTACAGCGCCTGCTGCATAGGTGGTATAGCTTGCACCCATCTTCATAGATACTAAGTTGTATAGACCAATAGGTAGAGTGAACTGGTCAGGGGTTCTTAAAATAGTGGTTGATAGAATGAAATCGCCTAAAGGACCTGTGAATGAGAACAGGGCAATAACCGCAATAATTGGTTTTGATAAAGGCATAATGATTTCTAAGAAAATTCTAAAGTGACCTGCACCATCCATACGTGCTGATTCATCTAAATCACGAGGAATAGCATCGATATAGCCCTTCATTAAGTAAGTGTTCATTGGGATCATGCCACCTACATAAATTAGGATCAGTGCAAAGTGAGAATTTACTAAACCTAACATCTGAGATAATACGAAGATCGCAATCAGTGCAGAGAACTGTGGGATCATCTGTAATAGTAAGAACAACACTAGACCATTCTTACGACCTACGAAACGGAAGCGTGAGAATGAGTAAGCAGTGAAACTTACGAAGATTAAGGTTAAAACCATGGTAAAGAAACTAATCTTCATTGAGTTAATGTACCAGGTTACGTAGTCTACTTGACCGTTGAATAAGGCAGCATAGTGCTCAAAAGAGATCTTCTTTGGAATAATTGAAGAGCTCATTAAGCTGCTACCTGGGTTTAGTGATGCACCAACAGTCCAAACTAGAGGGTAGATGATTAGTAAGCTTACAAATGCTACTACTAACCAGGTAAGGCCTAGACGGATTTGGGTTTGGCGCTTAATACTACTTTTCTTAGCCATTTTTAATCTATCTCCTATGCCATCTCATCATTCTTGAATGCGCTTGAGCGCTTGAACTGCCATAGAGCTACACCTACAACGAAGATTGATAGTAGGATGGTAATAGCAGCAGCTACAGAGTACTGAGATGAGCTCATGGTTAACTTATAAATCCATGACACTAGAATATCGGTACCACCAGCATTTGAACCAGGAACAGCAGGACCACCATTGTTGAATAGGTAAATGATGTTGAAGTTGTTGAAGTTAAATGTGTACTGAGTGATGATAATTGGAGCAATTGAGTACAATACTAAAGGTAGAGTGATTGTACGTAGCTTGGTGTATGAGCTAGCACCATCCATGGTAGCTGCCTCATATAAGTCTTCAGGAATTGCCTGAAGCACACCAGTTGTCATTGCAAACACGAATGGAAAACCTAACCAAGTCTGCATCATAATTAAAGCAGTCTTAGTCCAGAAAGGATCAGTCATCCATGCCTTTGGCTCAATACCTAACATAGGTAGGATGGTGTTGTTGATTACACCAAAAGAGTCATTGAACATACCAGCGAAAACTAAGATGGTAACGAAGCCTGGTACTGCCCAAGGTAGAATGAAGATAGTTCTAATAATACCGCGGAATTTTAAATCTTTTTGGTTTACTAAAATTGCGAGTAACACACCTACAGAGCATTGTAGAGTACTTGCAAGTACGGTCCAAACTACAGTCCACTGTAATACATCAAAGAAGGTGTTACGCCATAGGTTTAATGAGAAGATGTTCTCAAATACCTTAAAGCCAACCCAGTGTACTAATTTTGCAGGAGGTGCATTGTATAGGTTGTAGTTAGTAAAAGCGATAGCAAAACCGAAGATAATAGGGAAGATCACCACGAATACTAGAATGATAAAGCCTGGGGCAATCATTAAGTAAGGGAAACCATTATCTAAGAGGTTCTTGTACTGACGTCTTACTGAGTAAAGCTCTTTGCCTTCGTCACGGCGCTTACCACATACATAACCATCATGAAGAGCAATGCCCCATAAGGTAAGTACTAAAACGCACATCAAAACGGTGATAATACCTTCTGCTAATAAGAAGATAGAGTTATCACGAGGAAGCTTTTCACCTAAGGTTACTAAGCCCCAAAGACCATGAGATACAAGATCTTTTGCGCAGCTAAAGAAGCTTACTAAAAATACGAAGAAGATTAGACCTTTTACGATCTGTTTGTTGTAGAACTGACCACCACCAGGAATAATACCTAGTAGAAGTGCTGTAAGAGCATGATGAGTGCCCTTAGTTTCTACATTATTGCTATTTACCATTTCCATGCGACCACCATTTGTTTTAATAATAGGAGGGCAAGATGCCCTCCTTAAAGGTTCTTTTAATTACATGCCAGAACGGAATGCCTCGATCTGGTTGTGGATGTGCTCAGTAGCGCCAGTTAAAGCTGCCTTAACATCCTGCTTGCCAGTAACTGATAGCTGAAGAGCTGCATCGATTGGGCCCCAAACCTCTGACATCTCTGGAATTGATGGCATTGGAGTAGCACGGCTTGCCTGAGTAGCAATAGCTTCTGCAACTGGATTGTCTTTAATGATTGAATCAGCCATTACTTCTTTTACAGGAGGAATTTCCATAGTCTCTTTGAAGCGGATAGCTGCATATTTTGGCTGATTGATGAAGTTTAAGAATTTCTCTGCTAGCTCATGGTTTTTAGCCCAGTTAGAGATAACGTAGCCTTTAACACCCATAAATGAGCTCATGTCTTTACCGTTAGGTAATTTTGGAAGAGGTGCAACACCAAAGTTTACGCCAGCTTTTTGGTATGGTTCAACTGCCCATGGGCCGTTGATAACAGCAGCTGCTTTGCCTTCTGTAAATAGTGAATCAATTGCGTTGATACCATTGTCACCAACAATACCGGTTGGGAATAAGCCATCTGCGTAGAACTTCTTTAAGTACTCAACACCCTTTACAGCGCCTTCGTTAGCTAGACCTACATCAGTTGCATCAAAGTTACCATCAGCATCGCGCTTGAATACATAAGCACCCATAGGTGATAGTGCACCATATGCGTAGTAGATTGAGTCAAACTTAGCAAGTAATCCAAAGTTACCATCTTTAGTCTCTTTTTTAGAGTACTCGTAGTAGTCTTCTAAGCTCTCAAATGGCTTTGCGATCTTATCTTTGTTGTAGAACATAACGATAGTCTCTACAACCTTAGGTACACCGTAAATTTTGCCTTGAGCGGTGAATGCTGAAATTGCTGAATCGATGTACTTGTCTGCGTTTTGATCCATTGACTCAATAGGGGTAATTAAGTTTTGTACAACCGCTGCACCTAATTGATCATGAGGAATAACTAGTACATCAGGACCAATGCCAGCAGGACCATCTAAACGGATCTTCTCAATTTGCTGAGTAAAAGGCATCTCTTGAATGTTTACCTTAACATCAAACTGCTTTTCAAAGTCAGCTACAGCCTGAGTGATACCCTTAGACTTTTGGATATCTTCCCAAACGTTAAGCTCGGTTTGAGCTGCTGCTAATGTAGATACAAGGCCTAGGCTTACTGCAAATGCTAGCTTAGTTAGTTTTATCATTTGTTTGTTACTCCTATGTGAGCGTATAACAATTTGTAATGTGAGAAAAGAATGAATTTGTTACTAAGAGTTGAAATGCCTTAAATATGCACTTCGTTTCTGTGTTTTAAGAATAGTCAGAATTTTATTGAAAATATACATTTCAATGTAATTTACGTGATCTATATCTCATAAATGTTACAAAATTATCATGATTTTGGAAAATGAATGTATATTTGTAAACAAGACGAGGTGCAACGATGTAAAAAATTATACATCGAATGTACAAGTAAAGAGATTTAACCTCTTCTCTTATATAGGTGTTACCTCATTAAGGATTTTTTACATTAAGTTCATCGGAGAGTTAGATGGCTAGCATTGAATTAAAGAACGTAACTAAAGCATATGGCAAAGTAGTTACCTTAAAGAACATCAATTTACGTATTGAAGATGGCGAGTTAGCTGTTTTCGTTGGTCCTTCAGGCTGCGGTAAGTCAACCATGCTTCGTATGATTGCAGGTCTTGAGGAGATCACCGAAGGTGAACTTTTAATTGATAATGAAGTTGTTAATGATGTAACCCCAGCTGATCGTGGTGTTGCAATGGTTTTCCAGTCATACGCTTTGTATCCACATATGACTGTAGAAGAGAACATGGCTTACTCTCTTAAGATCCACAAGGTTCCAAAAGATGAAATCTCACGTGAAGTTCACGAAGTAGCTAAAGCTCTTCAAATTGAACACCTATTAGATAGAAAGCCAAAGCAGTTATCAGGTGGTCAGCGTCAGCGTGTTGCAATCGGTCGTGCGATTGTTCGTAAGCCTAAGGTATTTACCTTCGATGAGCCTTTATCAAACTTAGATGCTGAGCTTCGTGTAGAAATGCGTCTTCACATCGCTCGTATGCACCATGATATGAAGACTACTATGGTTTATGTTACTCATGACCAGGTTGAGGCTATGACCTTAGCAGACAAGATTGTGGTTATGAACTTTGGTAAGGTTGAGCAAGTAGGTGCTCCTATGGATCTTTACTACAATCCTTGCAACAAGTTCGTAGCAGGCTTTATTGGATCTCCAAAGATGAACTTTATCCCAACTGAGATCACCAAAGTAGGTACCGATTCTGTTTGTGTAAGATTAGATGAACAGGATGTGGAAGTTCCTGCCTTAACTTCTGGTGTGAAAGTTGGTGATAAGGTCACAGTAGGTATTCGCCCTGAGTATATCTCAATTGGCGCTGTACAAAAGTCACTTGAAGTATTAGGTGGCTCTCCTGCTGTAACCTTAAACTTCGACTCAGATGTGGTTGAGCGCTTAGGTAATAACACCTACGTATATGGTACTTGCTGCGGTATTGATAACTTCAAGGTTATTATGCCTGGTGATGTTAAGACTGAAGCTCGCCAAAAGACTCAAGTTTCAACTTTAGTTAAGAACATCATGTTATTTAACGAGCAAGAGCAACGTATTTACGCAAACGAAGAGCAGCGCTTAAAGAACGTTGTTAAATAAAGGTTAATCCCATAATAATTGATTTGTTTTCTTCAAGAATCAATTATATTTTCCTAGCTGTGTCCTAACTCTCAGGACAGGCTAGGGCTTTTTTAAGTTTCTTAATTTTCATATTTAACTTTTGTTAATGTGTAGCCAATCTGACTACACATTTTTTTCTTTGTATATCCTCAAACAATTCCTATAAATGGCTTTTATAAGCCAATATTCTGTATAAAATTAAACAAATTGTTAATAATTAATACATAAAATTAAATATTTTTTGTGATTGCTCACAATTTGCACTTCTAAATGTATCATTTGTGAATTTCATCTTTATACTTAAAACATGTAATCGCTTACAGATGGCTTATATATCCTTTTTGATAAGATTGATTACCTAGAAAAAAATCATACAAACGATACTTTTGACAACTTACACTTTCGATAGGTTTAAAAAGATCAAACAACTAACAAGGAAGATATCATGAAGTTATTTAATAAAATTGCTTGTGCTGTTGCCGTAGCAACTTTAACTGCATCATCAGCTTTTGCTCAAGAATCAATCACCGTTTGGGAAGATTTACAAAAGGCTAAGGGCATTGAGAAGGCTGCTGTGGACTTTGAGAAGAAGACTGGTGTGAAGGTTAATATCGTTGAGATGCGTTACACTCTTCAGCTTGAGAAGATCCGCTTAGACGGTCCTGCTGGTATCGGCGCTGACGTCATGTTAATTCCTAACGATCAATTAGGCTCTGCTGTAGTTCAAGGCTTAATCTCTCCTGTTGATACCTCTAAGATTGCAGGTGAGGATTACCTACCTCAGTCACTTGAAGCTTTCACTCAAGATGGCAAGTTATATGGTATTCCAAAGGTTATCGAAACTTTAGGTCTTTTCTATAACAAAGACATTTTAAAAGAGCCTTTAGCTACTATGGATGATTACTACAATTATTCAAAAGAGCGTATGAAGGATGGCAAATTAGGTTTAGTTGCTAAGTTTGATGAGATTTATTATGCAATCTCTGCTTTAGAGCCATATGGTGCTTATGTATTCGGTAAGGACGCTAATGGTAACTACGATGCATCAGATGTAGGCTTTAATAACGATGGTGCAATTGAAGCAACAGAGTACATTTCTAAGTTCTACAAAGAAGGTATGTTCCCTGTAGGTATCATGGGTCAAAATGGTCTAAATGCAATTGATTCATTATTTACAGAAGGCAAGGCTGCAGCATGTATCAATGGTCCATGGGTTGTTGAGCCATATCAAAAATCAGGCGTTAACTTTGGTGTTGTTCCACTACCAAAGATGCCAAACGGTAAGGATATGACCTCATTTATGGGCGTACGTGGTTATGTAATTTCTAACTGGTCTTCAAAGAAAGATTTAGCTCAAGACTTCATCAACTTTGCAAATCAGCCAGAGTATGCCAAGGTACGTTTTGAGACTACTACCGAGATCCCTCCTCTAAAATCAGTTTTAGAAGATCCAATTATTGCTAACAACGAGATTGCATCAGCATTTGCTGCTCAAGCACTACGTTCATATCCAATGCCTTCAATTCCTGAGATGGCTGAGATCTGGACTCCTATGGATTCATCACTACAGTTATGCTTGGTAGGTAAGCAGTCTGTAAAGGATGCTTTAAATAGCGCTGTTAAGTTAATCAATCAACAAATTGAAGCTTTCAGAGCACAACAGTAATTAAGTTTACGTTTTCCAAAACTATACTTTAAGCAAAGCTCTACTAGGGAAACTTAGTAGAGCTTTTTGTATCTGAAATAAGCATTTGTAAGTTTTTAAACAAGGCGTGATTTTGCAAAGAAAGGTCTTTAAAAGTAAAAAAAGCCAGAAATCGTCACTTCTTGATTTCTGGCAATGGACAAAAAATTATTTTATGGAATTTTAGAATTTGCTCTCTAGGATAGAGGCAGCATCGCGTAAAGCCTTAGTTAATGCCTTTAAGTCTTTACGATTACCGTTTACCTTATCAGTTGATTTTCTAACTACTAAGGTTGTTGGGAGAACAGATGAAACCACAGCTTTATCGTCTTTAATCAGCTTTTCAACAGCTAACTTACATTGTAAATCTCTATCTAGATGTACTGAGGTTAATGATGGAATGTAGTAGGCACTATCGGCATAGTCATCGTAGCCGATTACAGAGATATCCTCTGGAACTGACTTATTAGCCTGTTGTAGAGCACTTATTGCACCTAGTGCCATTTGATCGTTAGCAACCAAAATTGCAGTAAAGTCATGATAGTCACGTAACATTTTCACAGTTGCTAAATAGCCGCTTTGTGCAGACCAATCACCACGGAATAAACATACTTCTTCAAGATTATTGATTTTAAGACCTTCACGCCAGCACTTTAAACGGCTATCAGATGAGGATAAACCTTCAGGGCCTGCTAAAAGGGCAATCTTTTGGTGACCTAATTGACGTAAGTGAGATACTGAGAATAAGGTGCCATCTGATGGATTAAATGTAACATTTAAAACAGGGCAGTAAGGATCAACGTCAACAAACAAAATCGTTATGTCTGTATTATCTGCTGTAAGCTTGATAGCATCAGCAGAATCAACAGGTACGTTGATGATGACTTTAGTGATAAGACGTGATCTCATTTCTAAAAGTGCTTCTTGAATACCATCGTAATTGTGATTATCAAGTAAGCTAAAATCTACAGAATAGCCGCTGTTCATGGCATATCTGCGTACAGAGGCTGCTACATCTACAGATGCTTGTGAAAGCACAGCAGTTGAGATAATGCCTAAGACCTTGCGCTCTTTTTTAGCAAGCTCTTGAGCTAAAAGATTAGGTACATATTTAAGATCAGCAATTGCTTGCTCAATCTTCTCTTTAGTACTTGGAGATACATTACAAGAGTTATTTAAAACTCTAGATACAGTTTGATAGGAGACGCCAGCTTTTTTAGCCACGTCCTGCATAGTAACTTTTTTCTTAGTTTCCATGTTTTGATGTCCAAAAGTATGTTTTGTTGTAATTGTATTGTTTATTGTCATTATATACTACATTTATACGATATTTCGTACAAATGTCATAGAATGCTCAAACAATTGACCTTATTTAATAAATTATTCACTGATTAATACTTGTTTAATAAGTTAGTAAAATTGATATATAAGCCTTTTATTTAAAAATGTTTGTCGATCACAAAATTTTGAGTAATTTATTAGAACGATGTGTTAAAAACATGACATAAATCGCAAAAAATAAAGTTTATTATTGTGTAATTATTAGTGTAAAGGGTAATATATACGCAGATGTGAACGTAAATCAAAATTTACATAAAACACATCATATATAAAACTAACTTAGGAAAAAATCTTATGAAAAAATTAGCAATTCTTGCAGCAGCTGTTGCAGCTGTTTCATTTGCCACACCTTCAATGGCAGCTCCTCTAGACTTTAATGGTTACCTACGTGCTGGCTTAGGTTCAGCTAAAAATGGCCGTGATGTTTCTGTAGAGAAGAACAAATTAGGTCGTTTAGGTAACGAAAACGATGTTTGGGGTGAGTTTGGTTTAAATTCAGACCTATTCCACGCTGATGATTTAAACATCCGTTTATCAACCTTATTCGTTGTAACTGATGATGCTAACGGCGAAAACACCAAGAAGACTTCATTTGATGAAGTTAACCTACAGGTTAAAGGCTTAATTCCTGGCAATGAGAACGCTGTAATTTGGGCAGGTAAGAGACATTATCAACGTGAGGATATGCACATCGTTGATAAGAAGTACATCGGTTTTGATGGTAAGTTAGGTGCTGGTATTGAATACTTACAGGCAGGCCCTGGTCAGATCTCTTTAGCATGGTTACGTCAGACCACTGATAAGGATGACGCTTGGGCAACTAACAATACCTATGATATCTACAACGAGAAGGGCGAGAAGACCGGCTCTAAGAAGAAGGGCATTGCAACTAACTTCATCGATGCTCGTTACGCAGGTTGGGCTCCATGGGATGGTGCTTGGACTGAGTTTGGTGTAGCTTATGCAATGCCTCAAGAGCCAGAGCGTGATCTAGACGCTGTTGATGGTACTGCTGTTCACTTAAAGCGTACTGATGGCCAGACCTACAACTTTGGTAATGATTACACCTTATCAGCAATCGTATCTCAGAGCTTCTCAGCAGGCTACAACAAGACTGTTGTTCAGTACTCAACTGGTGCTTTAGCTCACCACGCTTTAGATATCGGTACTACCTACATGGATTACTGGGGTGGTGATAACACTGAGGCTAAGGGCTGGAATATCATCAACACTGGTGATGTTAAGCTAAGCGATAGCTTCTGCTTCAACCACGTAGTAGCTTATGGTCACGTAAAGGACTTAAAGAAAGGCGCAATTAAGAATGCTCATGATTTCCGTGTTGTAGTACGTCCTATCTACCAGTTAACTAAGTACACTCGTGCAATCGCTGAGTTAGGTGCTTTCTGGGATGTTCAAAAAGATTACGAAGGCAAGAAAGAAACTACTCGTATGCAGAAGTTAACTTTAGCTTACGCAATTGCACCTGATGCTGGCTTCTACTCACGTCCTGAAGTTCGTTTCTTTGCAACCTACTTCCACGCATCTGATTACAACACCAAGTCATGGAATGGTATCAATAAGGGTATTGCAAACCATGATGGCGACCGTCACTACAAGAACATGTTCCAGTTCGGTGTACAGGGCGAAGCTTGGTGGTAATAGAGAGCTTAAAGTAAAACTATACCGTGTTTGAAAGCAAGGAGTGGTAGGGAGACCTACCGCTCCTTTTTTTCGTATTTGTAACTTACAAGCGGGCATAGTCTTTTAAGTGTATAATGCTTAGGATTTTTTACAAGATAGCTCAGAGAGAGCTATCGTTAATCTGGAGACTACAAGTGCAACTTAATGATCTTGCAGACAAAGTAATTGATGGTTATGAGCTAACTCGAAATGAAGCCATCGAACTTTATAATGCCCCACTAGAAGAGCTAAAACAAAGCGCTTCAAAAATTACTAATCACTTTTTCAAAGAAGCAATTGAGCTTTGCTGTATTTCAAATGGTAAATGCGGTAAATGCTCTGAGGACTGTAAGTTCTGCTCTCAAAGCCGTAGATACCGTGCTGATATCCATGAAACTACTTTAAAGACTGTAGATGAGTTTTATGAAGAGGCAAAGCGCAACGATAGTCGTGGCGTGCATCGCTTTTCAATTGTAACTGCAGGCGTGCGTTTATCAAAAGCTGAGCTTAAAACTGTAGCTTTAGCCTATCAAAAAATTCGTGATAACTTAAAGATTGCTTGCTGTGGATCATTAGGCTTACTTGATTATGATGATTTTGTAATGCTCAAAGAGCATGGCATGACTAGATATCATAATAATTTAGAGACCTCTCCAAACTTTTTTAAAGAGATCTGCTCAACTCACACCATGGCCCAAAAAGAAAAGACCATTGCTATGGCTAAAAAAGCAGGTCTTGAGATCTGCTCAGGGTGCATTAT
>Ga0256407_10008077_pt1 | contig 15587 bp, 7 predicted proteins | sample RumenRJG_04DNA_FD_193489 | JGI IMG/M metagenome (GOLD analysis project Ga0256407, IMG submission 193489) | Bovine rumen microbial communities from Lethbridge, Alberta, Canada - RJG_04 | ecosystem: Host-associated > Mammals > Digestive system > Stomach > Rumen | place: Canada: Alberta | collected...
TCCACGAGTTGGTCTTCTCCCAGCCGAGGTCAGGGTTGGCACCTGCGGTGGCAGCATAGCCTGACGACGAAGTTCCTGCCCACGAGTAGTTGGCAACGCCGAGGGTGGCAAGGGCTGCATTCGAAGCGATGGAGTTGTTGCCGTTCATACCCCAGCTGGCACGCACCTTGAGGTTGTTCATCACGGCGCCCTGCGGCCAGAAGGCCTCGTTGCTGATGCGCCATGCACCGCTGACGGCGGGGAACCAGCCCCACTTGGCGTTCTTGCCGAAGAGCGACGAACCGTCGCGACGGAGAGATGCAGTCAGGAGGTAGCGGCTGTCGTAGTCATACTGTGCACGTCCGAAGAACGACACGAGACGGGTCGTGGTGGAGATGTCGGCAGTAGCCGTATTGATCGTGGTGGCAGTCGAAGTGTTGAAGGTCTCGAGGGCATTGTTGGGGAAACCGGTTGCCTTGAGGGTGGTGGTCCAGCCGCGCTGCTCCTCGTCACCCCAACCGAGCATGCCCTGGATGTCGTGCTTGCCGAATTCGCCGTGGTAGTTGAGGAGCGCCTCAATGGCGAACTTGTTGGTTCGTTGTTCGGTGCGGGTGTTCACCGAGTTGAAACCCTCGGGGTTGGTCTTCCAACTCGATGAGTTGACCACATCGGAGGGAGCGAAGTTGCGCTGCTGGGAATCGTAGAAATTCCACGAACCCGTCACACTGGCGGTGAAGCCATGGGTGAGGTCGAACTTCATGTAGGCGGAACTGAGGATGCGGACCACGTCCTTGTTGTTGTCGGTCTGCTTCATCTTCTCGACAGGCGAGACGGTGGAGTTGGCCCAGGTATAGATGGGATATGGGTTGGAGCCCGAAGCAAGGCCGCCTACCGACTCAACGACAGGCACCATCGAAAGGGCATGGTGGGTCTCGGCGTCCTTGTTGTCGACGCCGCCGCCCAGGCTCTGCCAGGAGATGGTTGGAGCAACCGAGATGCCGTACTTGAACCACCTGTTGACCTCCGAATCGACATTGGCACGGAGGGTGAGGCGCTTGTAGCCGGTGTTGACGGCAATACCTTCCTGGTCGTTCCAGCCGGCGCTGATGCGATAGCTGGTGTTGTCGACACCGCCGCTCACGGCGAGCTCGTAGCTCTGGGTGGGAGCAGTGCGGAAGAACTCGTCCTGCCAGTCAACGTACATCAGGTCGGTGGTGAGATCACTGGAAGTATAGGAAGAGGCGTAGGCCTGGGCATCGGAAGCAGAAAGTCCCTTGCCACCGTTGGCCCAACGGGGATCATACATATACTGGTTGCTGAACTTGCCGCCGTTCATGGCAAGACGTGTAGCGTAATCGTCATTGGCGGTAGCGCCCTGGTTGCCGAACTTCTGTACATAGCTGCGGTTGAGGGCATACTTCTTCATCCAGATCCACTCTTCGGGAGAAGCGAGATCGATCTTGCGCTCCATCTGCTGCCAGCCCCAGGTGCCGTGGAACTCGACGCGGGCCTTGCCGCTCTTGCCGTGCTTGGTGGTGATGAGCACCACGCCGTTGGCACCACGCGAACCGTAGATGGCCGACGAGGAGGCGTCCTTGAGGACTTCAATAGACTCGATGTCGTTGGGGTTGATGGAGTTGATGTTGTCGGTAGCCACACCATCGACCACATAGAGAGGGTCGGAGTTGGCATGAATGGAAGCGGCGCCACGCACGCGGATCTGCGTGTCCTGGCCAGGCTGGCCAGAGGTCGAACGGATCTCGACACCTGCCATCTGTCCCTGAAGTGCGGTAGCGACATCCGTGATGGGTCGGTCACCGAGCTTCTCGGAATTCACCTTGGCCACCGAACCGGTGAGGGAGCCCTTCTTGGCGGTACCGTAACCGATGGCCACGACCTCCTCGAGCATCTCTGCGTCTTCAGCAAGCTTGATCTGGAAATTGCTGCGGCTTCCCACGGAAATCTCCTGTGTGGTATAGCCGATGAATGAAACAACGAGCACCGACTTGTCTGCTACGTTGGCGATGGAGAAATTACCATCGAGGTCGGTAGTAGCACCATTCGTCGTGCCTTTGACAACGACATTGACGCCAGGGAGAGGCTCTCCGAGTTCGTCAAGCACAGTTCCTGTCACCGTCTTCTGCGCAAATGCGGCAGTCGACAGACAGAACATCACAAAGAGCATAGTGGCCAGGCGTGACCACATTTGACAAACTTTGATTTTCATCAGAATTGTGTGTTAAGTTAATAATTAATTATGTTTATTTGGTTCTCATATTAATTACGACGGGCTTTAGTCCTTCAGCCGTAGCACGAAGCTGGACTTTGCCGGCATTGGCCGTGGATCGCAATATCACCAAGGCTCCACCACGGTAGAGGCTGGTCGTGGGGAGGTCGAGTCGGCCATTGGTGAAGTGATCACCATTGTCGAGCGCTAGCAGGGTGGCTTCGCCATCGACCTCGATCTTCAGTTCTCCTTCATAGTTGCTCACTTCGCGCCCCTTGCTATCGACCACTTGCAGACGAAGGTATTGTAGCGACATGCCGTCGGCTTGCCATTGGGTGGCCTTTTCGGAGGCAGGAGTTTCGGTGGTGACCATAAGACGTGAGGCCTTGCTGGGCGACTGAAGTTCGTGACGAGCTACCACCTGGCCGTTATTGCGGGCAATTGCCTCCACCTTGCCTGGCTGCCACTCGATGTTGCGCCACAGCAGCTTGTTCTGTGCCTTGTCGTCGCTGCGGTTGTTTTGTCGGGTGCCCAGGCTTTTGCCGTTTTGGAGCAGTTCCACCTCGTCACAGTTGGTGCTCACCTCTAGGGTGATGCTGTCGCCTCGATTGGGCTTCCAGTAGAAGTGGCTCATCTCTGCTCTGCCCGAAAGGATGTCGTTCCAGATGATGCTCTTCTGCTCTCCATCGAGCACGCCGATATGTACCTGTGGCTCATCCACATAACATGTGCGCAGCAGCCAGGCGCGGGGATAGGGTCGGAGTGTATGGTCGAAGAATGAGTAGTTCCATCCCTTCTTGGGCCATCCGTCACTCTCGCCCCAGTATTCGATGGCACCCCAGTAGCAAAGACCAACGGTCGAAGCCTTGTCCATCCGAAGGTAAGGCGTCACGAGGTCGTTAACCGAAGCCTCGCTCTGGAAAATGATCAATTCGGGATTATAAGCCTTGTAGCGCCGATAGTCGGCATATTCATAGTTATAGGAAGCGACTTGCGTGATGCACGACAGTTCGGGTGGAATGATATTCTCTACATCGCGGAACCCGGGGTCAGCCCGTCGGATGCCGTTGGCACGAGCAGGGTACATGGCAGCGGTCGAAGGGCGTGTGTCGTCGTAGCGTTTGAGCATTATGTCCAATATTCGGAATGTGGTGACACCCCAGTCGCCTGTCATATAACCTGACGCATTCTCACGATGCTGCATCTCGTTGCCCAAGCTCCACAGGATGATGCATGGATGGTTGCGGTCGCGCTTCACCCATTCGGTCAGGAGTTCCGGCCAAATATTCATGAACGACTCGCGTCCGCCCCAGCAGTTGCCATCGTTGCTCCATTTGTCAACAAACTCATCGACCACCAGCACGCCCATCTCGTCACAAAGTTCATAGAAGACCGGGGGATAGGGATTGTGCGAACAGCGGACGGCATTGAATCCGAGGCCTTGAGCTGCCTCAATTGACGTTCGATGGCGGTGCGGAAGGCAGCAACTCCCACACCTCCGAAATCCACATGGTTGGCAATACCCTGAAGGAACACCTTTTCGCCGTTGAGTTTGAAGCCGAAGTCCTTGCCGTACTCGATGGTGCGGAATCCGAAACGTGTACGCATCACGTCGGTCTGACGGTCGTTGCAGTAGGTGAGCAGTTCGACGGTGTAGAGGTTGGGATGCTCAATACTCCACAGCTGTGGATTCTCTACTTCGATGGCATCAATGGGCACCTCAATCAGTTGCAGACGGGATGATGCCGGGCAATGGGTGCGCCGACTTCGTGCCACCTCCTGCCCGTTGACATCGAGGATTCTGGCTTCGATGCTGAGTGCTCCCTTCGCGAGTGTCTCACCACGGAACTCTGCCTGCACCTTCACTTCCCATCGGTTCAGATTTCCCGCCTCCTTGGGCTGGGCTGTTACGTAGAGGCCATGACGTGCGGGAGATACTTCATCTTTTATAATAATGTGTACGTCACGATTGATGCCACCACCCGTGTACCAGCGCGAACCGCCATCGACTCCCGTATTGGTATAGACAGCCAGCGTATTGCTGCCGCCATAGTTCAGCAGTCTGGTGACGTCACACTCGAAACCGCAGTAACCATATTCGGTACTGCCTACCTTCACGCCGTTGAACCATACATCTCCATAGTACATCAGACCTTCGAAGTCAATCAGCACCTGCTTGCCTAGCCATGCTTCGGGGGCATCAAATGTCTTGCGGAACCAGCCGGATGCCTGTTCCTTGAATCCACGTGCGCGGCTGGCCGTCTCTACCCAGGGTTGGTTGAGCTGATAGTCGTAGGGCAAGTCGAGGCTTTTCCAGTCGGCATCGTCAAGGGTAGGGGCTTCGCCGCCAGCAACTTCTCCCAAATGGAAGCGCCAGCCGAAGTTGAACAATTCATTCTCTCGTTCTTGAGCTTCTGAAGAAGCGGCCATGCCAAGAAGGGCAAGCACCAGTAATGAGTTAAGTGTTTTCAACATAAGGATATTTATTTGTTTCGTGCTGCAAAGATAGGCGTTTGCCCATTCAGAAATCGTGTAAATTTGTCCAATTAAGTGTATATTTGTACAATTGGATTGGCAAAGTAGTCAAATATGAACATTTTAACGCTGTTTTATGCCATATTTTTAGCAAGTTTTCAATTATTCTCCATATTTTTGCACAAGACTTAAAGAAGATTTCATGAGATACATACCGGCAACCATACTCCTTGCAATCCTGCCTTTCACTCTTTTGGCAGTCACGATCTCAAGCACCTCACTCAACACGAGTAACGGGTTGCCTGACAACAATGTCCGCAGCATCGTTTCCGATTCGCGCGGTTTCCTTTGGCTGGGAACCCCCGAAGGCGCCTATCGGTACGATGGATACTTTTTCGACACCTATCGTCACACGGGCAACGGCGCTCACAATCTGCTTGTCAGCAATCACTTCAATCGTATTCTGCAGGTCGATAGCCTGCATCTGCTCTGCTGTCACCCTAACAGGCAATATTCTCTCTTTGACCTTGGAACGGATCATTTTGTCGAAGCCGCTGATTCCCTCAAGCAAAAGCTTTATCAGCAGGTTATGACTTCTCCCTATTCCGTTGTTTTGCCCGACTCGTTGCAGCAAGTGGTCAATAATCAAGGCAACATCATCTACGACAATCTCTGGAACCCGGTTGTCGTTTCGAACAACGGAAAGGTGTGGCACATCGACCGGGAGTCACATCAGGCGGTGATGCTCCAGGTTTTCGATCCCCATCTGTTCGCCCTCACGCAAAGTCACAAATACAAGGTAATAACGCTTCCGGAACGGCAGATTACCCTCGTATCGACCAATGGTTGTGGAATCACCCTCTATGATCATCGCAACAAGGAGATTCAGCATATCACGGCATCCGGCGGACTCATCGATACGGATTATATCATCGACATGTGCGCCGACATCAATGACAATATCTGGGTCGCCGAGGAGTTTCATGGTCTGCGCAAACTCAGTTTTGAGGATCGTAAGTCGGAAGTGATTCTGCTCGATCGCGATGCCAGTGAGTTAAGGGCTAATCAGGTACACGTTATCCAACCCATGCCCGACGGCTCGCTGCTACTGGCTAATACGCTGCGCTACGTGTATCAATGGCAGGCACCAGGGCAACCTAAACTCTATGCCGACAATATCGACGTGCATTGCGCTTGTACCGATGCCATGAGAGGACTGTGGATCGGCTCACGCGGAAACGGCCTGCGCTGCCCCGATGGCCGATGGCTGAAGCATGGAGATGATGCTGTTCTGTCGCCATCGTCTGACAACATCCAACAACTGCTTTGTGATAGTCAGGGACGAATCTGGGCAGGATGCAACACCGGGCAGCTCGACCTCGTCATTCCTCAAACCGACGGAAGTATAGCATTTCGTCATTTCCCTTTGTCAGACTATGAAATAATCGCCTTGATGGAAGACCATCGGCACAGATTGTGGATTGGTACGAGCCGTGGGCTCTATGTCGTTCATCCTGACAACCTGCTCGCTGGAGGCCGCTTCGACAAGGTCATCTTGGGCGATGATGATTATGACCAATATATTCATTGTCTTTACGAGGATGCGCAGAGTGGCATCTGGGTGGGTACCAATGGTAACGGACTCTTCCATTCCACCGATGAAGGACGCTCGTTCATCCATCTGACAACACAGGAGGGGTTGATAGGCAATCAGATTCAAACAATCGTCCAGGACGTTTATGGAATGATGTGGATTGCTACCACCGATGGCATGTCGTGTTATAACCCCAAGACAGGTCAATATACCTACTCTCTGAGTCAGAATGACCTTCTTAATGACTATTATTCGCGCTCGTGCGTGCAGCAACTGCCCGATAGCAGTCTTGTCTTCGGTACCAATCGCGGCATTGTGCGTTATAGTCCGCAGGCAGATACTGACGTGCGTAACCCACGCCAGATGCTGGCCATTACCAATATGTATATCAATGGGGTACCTATGAGCCAGATGAACGATGGCGATGCCCCCTTTGTCGGGCCAGTTTCCAGTCAGCACGAGGTCGTGCTCAATCACAATCAGAATAGCCTAACTTTCCATTTCTCCGACTTCCGATTCCATACCAATCGAGGCACACGCTATACCTGTCATCTCGAAGGCTACGAAAAAGGATGGAGCGAACTCTCGCCGGTGAGTTCAGTGCAGTACCGCAACCTTGCGCCAGGAAGTTATCGGTTCCACGTGAGGTCGGTGGATTACGACGGTGATGGCCAGCTCACTCTTGCCATCCGTATTCTGCGTCCATGGTGGCTCAGGTGGTGGGCTTGGCTCATCTACATCAGTTTGGCCACTCTCATTGGCATCCAGCTCTATCGCCATTTTTATGGCATCTACCAGTTGCGCCAGAGGCTGCGTCTCGAGCGACGTCTCACCGAATTCAAGCTGCAGTTCTTTACCAACATTGCCCACGAATTTCGCACCCCGCTCTCCATCATTCGAGGATCGATGGAAAACATCATCGCTTCGGGACAGATTCCGCAGAGCCTAAGTCAGTCGATAGGCTCCATGCAGAAGGGCACGGCACGCATGCTTCGCCTCGTCAATCAGTTGCTCGAGTTTCGCAAGATGCAGAACGACAAGCTGACACTTGCGCTCGAGCCAACCGAGGTGGTGGGCTTTGCACGAGAAGTTTTCGAATGTTTCAGCGATGCAGCTGAAGTAAGGGAGTTGAAATATGAATTCCTGCCCAATGTACACAGAAAGGTGCTTAATGTCGATCGCCAGCACCTCGATAAGATACTCTACAACCTGCTCTCCAATGCACTGAAATACACACCATCTGGTGGCGAAGTGAAGATGCTGCTTCGTGTCGATGAACAGCAGCTTGCCATTTCGGTGGTCGATACAGGTGTAGGCATTCCGCCCGACAAGCAGTACCAGCTCTTCTCACGTTTCATGCAGAGCTCATTTTCCGCCGACAGCATCGGCATAGGTCTTCACCTCAGCAAGGCACTCGCTGAGCGGCATCATGGCACGCTCACCTATGCCGACAACCCGCCCCATGGGTCTGTCTTTACGTTGCGGATTCCTGCCACCGACGACGCCTATCAGCCTTCCGACTTTCTGCGTCCCTCCGAGCTGCCTTCGTATTCCATCAACGAAAGCACGACCCTTGAGCAACATCTGATGACTCCCAAACCCATGAATCAGCAGACGGTGATGCTCATTGAAGATGATGTAGATTATTGTCACTACCTGCAGTCGCTGTTGCAGCGTTATTTCTCCGTACAGGCTTTCACCCTGGCTGTCGATGCTCTGGAGGTGCTAAGCAATGATACTGCCTTGCCCGACCTGATTATCAGTGATGTACAGATGCCCGAAATGAATGGATTGGAATTCACGCGTCGCATCAGGCATAATCCTAAGACACGTCAACTGCCGGTGCTGCTGCTCACAGGGCAGGTGGGCGAGGAGCATCAGCTCGAAGCTGTGCGTGCCGGTGCCGATTCGTTCCTGACCAAACCATGCAGCGAACAGCTATTGATCATGACGTGCAAACAGTTGCTCGACCAGCGAAAAATCATGGCCCAGTCGCAGCCGGCACCATCATCTTCCGACGATGAGGCGAATGTCCCGAATGCTTATGCCGAAACTATTGTTGATGCTAACGATCGTCGCCTGCTCGACAACCTGAATGCATGGCTTGACCTGAATGTCTCGGCTTCAAACATTTCTGTCGATGACCTGGCCGAAAAGTTGGGCTATCGTCGTAGTGCCTTTTATCAGAAGGTAAAGGCGCTCACCGGGCAGACACCTGCCGACTATGTGCGAACCTTCCGTCTCAATCGCGCTGCTGAGATCCTGCGGCAAGGCGAGCTTTCTGTGTCCGAAGTGGCTTTTCGTGTGGGCTTTACTGATGCGCACAACTTCTCACGCCTCTTCAAGAAGCAATTTGGTTCATCGCCCCGTTCCTTCAAGTGAAACTAATAATAATCCGATAAATCGGCGTGAATCCGTAGAGAAAATGATGGAAAAATGAGGATTTTTGGGCTGGAGCGGCACAAGTTTGGAATATAATTCGTATATTTGTCGCGTCAAAATTATTACCTTTAAATATATTACTTATGAAGAAATTGTTTTTATCTGCTATGATGGCTATGTCGGTGACATTTGCGGCAGAGGCACAGTTGCTGCGCACTACGGTGGCGCAGGGAGAAATTGAAGGCGTGATGCATGAAGGTCATGCCCTGTACAAAAGGATTCCTTATGCTGAGGCACCTGTGGGTGAGCTGCGCTGGAAGGCACCGGTGAGCAAAAGCCCGTGGGAAGGCGTGTATAAGGCCGATGAATGGGGCGCACGTCCACCGCAATCGGCCCAAGGCGGCAACACCGAGGGAATGAGCGAGGACTGCCTCTACCTGAGCGTCGAGACTCCTGCGAAGAGCAAGGACGAACGTCTGCCGGTGTTTGTGATGATCCACGGAGGAGCCTTTTCGAGCGGTTCGTATGCGGGAACGCAGGAGAGCTTCGTGAATGAGGGCATCGTTTATGTGAGCATCGAATACCGACTGGGTGCGCTGGGCTTCATGGTACATCCCGACCTGAGCAAGGAGAGCGAACGCGGTATCTCGGGCAACTATGGCCTGATGGACCAGATCATGGCGCTGCAATGGATACACGACAACATCGCTGCCTTCGGTGGCGATCCGGACAAGGTGACGATTGCGGGCGAATCGGCTGGAGGCATCTCGGTGAGCATCCTTTGCGCTTCACCGCTGTGCAAGGGCCTGTTCCGTGGTGCCATCAGCGAGAGCGGTGGCTCGTTCTGGCCTGTTGCGGAGACACGTGGAGGCAACACAGGCATGTGCACCGTGAAAGCTTCGGAACCCGAGGGCGTTGCTTTCCAGAAGAAACTGAAGGCGAAGAATATGAAGAAGCTGCGCAAGGTTCCCTTCCAGGCGATTGTCGATAGCACGCAGGGTCTGTTCTGGCCCGTGGTCGATGGATATGTGATCACCGACGACCAGTACAAGCTCTATCAGAAGGGCGAGTACAACGACGTGAATGTGATCATCGGCACGAATTCGGACGAGGGATCGATGTTTGCCGGACCGATGCCCGTGGAGGTGTTCCAGAAGCAGGTGAAGGCGTCTTATGGCGAATGGGCTGACAAGGTGCTGGAGGCTTATCCTGCAACCAACGAGATGGAGGTTTACTTTGCGGCTTCGGACATCTTCCGCGACGGTTCGTTCGCATGGGGCACCTATGCCTGGGGCAACCTGCAGAGCAAAACGGGCAAGGGCAACGTGTATATGTACTATTTCGACCAGAATTCGGAGAACACCATCGTGCCCAGTCGGCGTGGTGGCGCGAGCCATGTTGCCGAGATGCCTTTCATCTACGGGTACAAGTTCGGCAGCGGGAAGATGACCGAGACGGAGAACCATATGCTCAGCATCATGTCGAAGTACTGGATCAACTTCACGAAGACGGGTAACCCGAATGGTGACTGCCTGCCTTACTGGACGGAATATGCGGAGGGCAAGCCTACGGTGATGATCATCAAGGAGGGCTTCCACCTTGGGCCTGTGCAGAACCAGAAGCAGATGGATCTGTTCGAGGGGTTCTTCGGGAGCAAGAGATAATTGCACACGGAACTCACAGAACTCACGGAAAGGGCGGCTCAAAGGGGACGTGTTTCTTTGGTTTCTGTGAGGGGTGATAAAAAGGCACACGGAACTCACGGAACTCACGGAAAGGGTGGCATCAAGTGGATGTGTTTCTGTGCTTTCAGTGCGTTCTGTGTGAAATAATAAATAGGGCACATGGAAACCACGGAACTCACGGAAAAAGGTGGCTTAAAGAGAGATAATATCTGTGTTTTCAGTGTGTTCTGTGTGAGATTAAAATAATTAATTTAGTGAGAGAAAAATGTTGACAGAGAATGAAATAACATATCAGATAAGGGGGGCAATATTCGATGTATATAGGGAATTGGGACCAGGTCTTCTTGAATCTGTATATGAAGAGGCCTTGGTTTTCGAATTGCAAGAACGAGGGCTAAATGTCGAAAGACAGGTTCAGGTACCTATTATCTATAAAGGTAATGCTCTAAAAACGGATTTGCGACTTGATTTGATTGTTGAAGATCGAGTGATTATTGAATTGAAATCTGTCGACGAAATGAAGAAAGTATATTTCAAACAACTTCTTACATATTTACGATTGATGGATAAAAAAGTGGGTCTTCTGGTTAATTTCAATACTGACGACATTCTGGATTCAATCAAACGAATAGTCAATTAAGGCACACAGCACCGAAGATAAGAGTCACACGGAACTCGCAGAACTCACGGAAGGGTGGCATCAAGAGAGATAATATTTGTGGTTTCTGTTTTTCTGTGTGGAGTAATAAAAGGGCACACGGAACTCACAGAACTCACGGAAAGGGAGGCATCAAAAAGAAATGTCTGTGCGTTCTGTGTTTCTGTGTGGGATATAAAAAAATGAACTCACAGAAAGGGTAGTGCCAAAATAATTATTTCTGTGAGTTCTGTGAGTTCTGTGTGAGATAATTTTGTGAGAGATAAGGAAAGGTTAAAGCGTGTGGTCCACCATTGCGGCAACGCAGGAGTCGGACCACACGTTTTCGGCTGTTTCGACCATATCGATGATGGTGTAGATGGGAAGGATGACGCCGAGGATGGAGATGGGGGCACCGATGCCCGACATCAATGAGAGGGTGAGGAAATAGCAGCCCATGGGTACGCCGGCATTGCCGACCGCCGAGAAGACGGAGATGAGTATCCAGAGGAGGATGGTGCCCAGCGTTATGGGCGTGCCACCATTCTGCATCACGAAGAGCGAGGTGACGAGGATGAAGGCTGCGCAACCGTTCATATTGATGGTGGTGCAGATGGGCAGGACGAAACGGGCGACATTCTTGCGGATGCCGAGACGTTGCTCGGCCGATTCCATCGTGACGGGTAGGGTAGCGGCACTGCTCTTGGTGAAGAGCGCCATCAGCACAGCGGGCATCATTCGACCGAGCACATGGATGGGATTGAGTCCCTTGGCCAACAGGAACAGGGGGAGCACCACGAAGAACTGAAGGAAATTGCCGCCCAGGATCACCAGGACATACTTGCCGATGCTGTCGGAGATGACGCCTGCACTTACCTGTGCCAGCAACTGTGCGGAGAATGCGACGATGCCGAGGGGAAGGGTCCAGATGAGCCAACGGATGAGCAGGAAGAGGAGTTCCTGGAGTCCCAGCAGGCCTTTGACCACCACCGACTTGTTTTCGCTATCGGGGAGCTTGGACAGTCCGATGCCGACGACAAAGGCGAGTAGGAGCAGCGAGAGCACGTTGCCTTCGAGGATGGGACGGAGGATGTTGTTGGGGATGATGCTGATGAGGTGGGAGAGGTAGGAGAAGCCTGCTGCCTCACCCTGCTGGGGGATGGAAGCTGATGCTTCGCTCGAGAGTTCGGGAATGGACGGAAGGTTGGAGGGAGTGATGATGAGATAGAGCAGGGCTCCGACGATGGCTGCTGCGAAGGTGGTGAGCAGGGTATAGGTGATGGTTCGGACGAAGATGCGTCCTGAGCCTTTCGAGCCGAAGGTGGCAAAGGTGGTGATGACTGCCAGCACGATGGTGGGTACTGCCAGCAGCTGGAACAGACGGGTATAGATGGTTGCCACTACGTTCATCATTTCGTTGAGCCAGTTGATGCCCAACAGTCCTAACACGGCACCCACCACGAGGGCGCCTATCCAGATTAGTGTTCGCTTCATCGCTGCAGATTGGTTGATTGACGGTGCAAAGGTAAGAAGTTTTGCGGGATCTTCCAAATTTTTTCGGTGAAAAGGCGAAATGGCTTTCTCAATAGCGCCCATTCTATAGATGGGCTGTCTTCTTCAAAAGAAAAAAAGTCCTCCCTTGGAGGAAGAAAAAGGCGAAGCCAGAAAAACTATCCAGATCCATCTTTATAGCTGACGCTCAGAAGCCATACAAGTACTATCGCTTCGAAGGCTCAGGAAACAACATCGACTACAGCTTCGCCGAGCTGACGATGAACTACAAGAACTAAACTCTCTCCCTTAAAGGAAAAGCGGGCCGAAAGGCTCGCTTTTTTTGCGTCCTTTGCAAAAAATCAACGCTTTTTTTGGCCTTTTTGAAAATAATACCTATATTTGCGGCAAAATACAACCTCTTTTTCATCCGATCATCAAAATGAGAACCATTTCCAAACGACTCACGCTGCGCATCATGATGGTGGTACTGGCAACGATGGCTGTCATTGCCAGTGTGGTGTATTTCACTGTTGGAAAGTACATGGAAGACGAAGCCATGCAGCGCTTTCAGATTGTGGTGATGAGGGAGTACAGGGAGATACAGCGCAAACTGTCGGATGTGTATGTGGCAAACGTCAACAGCGTGCATGAGATAGAGCGCGACATCGATGATCCTGACCTGCTGTTCGACCATCTGGAGCGTATCGTCAGATTGAACCCTGGCATCGTCAGCTGCGGACTGTTGTTCGAACCCGACTATTTCCCCGAAAAAGGACATTGCTTCGTGCCCTTTGCCTCAAGGGATACTGCCGACGTAATAAGCGTGATGCGCATCGATGGTGTCTATCACGACTACTTCGACGACGATTGGTACGTCGCGCGGATGGAAAGCGATAGTGCCGACTGGGTGGATCCCTACTTCGAGGATCCGTTGCTGCCGACCAATATGGCGCCACGTCTGCTGACCACACACGCCATACCCGTCCACAACCGTGAAGGACGTCCTGTGGCCGTGCTCTGTGCCGACATGTCGCTCGAGGAATTGAGGAGCGATATGGTGAAGAATGTCCAGCAGGCGAACAACAAATATGGGAAGCAGAGGATGGAACAGCCCTATAGTTGCATCATCGATCGCAATCGTCGCTACATCATCCATCCCGACAAGGAACGCATGCTGAAGGACACGCTCGATGCAAACATTACCTTCGGGCGTAAGCGGGGAGTGGTTTCTGCCATCATTGACGGGGTGTCATCGAGGATTGGCTATCGCAATGTCAAACACGCAGAGTGGACCGTCATGATGGTGATACCCGAGAGCGTAATACAACAGAACGGACGCATGCTGAACATCATCATCCTGGCAGTCATGCTCATCGGTCTGGCAGCCATCTTCCTGTTCTGTCGCCTGCAGATCAGGAAGGTCACTTCCCCCCTGCACAGCTTTGCCCGTTCGGCAGAAGAGGTGGCCCAAGGAAACTTCAACGCACCGCTGCCCGACATCAGGCACGACGACGAGATACGCCTGTTGCGCGATTCGTTTGGCAACATGCAGCAGTCGCTCAGCCTATATATGGAAGAGCTGAAGACGACGACGGCCCAGAAGACGGCCATCGAGAGCGAGCTGAGCCTTGCCCGAAACCTCCAGAAATCGATGGTACCCAGTGTCTTCCCCGATCGTGAAGGCCTCGATATGTATGCCTCGATGACTCCCGCCAGGGAGGTAGGTGGCGACCTCTACGATTTCGTCCTTCGCGACAACAGCCTGTACTTCTGCATCGGCGACGTAGCGGGCAAGGGAGTGCCTGCCGCGCTGGTGATGACGACGTTCTGCGGAGCCTTCCGTCTGTTGACCGACAGTGAGTCGGACCCCGTGCGTATCGTCAGTCGCATTAATGATAAGCTGTCCCGCAACACGCATATGACGATCTTCGTCACCTTCTTCGTCGGTGTGCTCGACCTCGATACGGGACATCTGCGCTATTGCAATGCCGGACATAAGGCTCCGCTTGTCGATGGGCAGCCCCTTCCCGTCCATAGCAATCTGCCTGTAGGTGCGATGCCCGACTGGGAGTTCAAGGCCCAGGAGACCGACCTTGCCCCTGGCAGCACGCTCTTCCTCTATACCGACGGACTCGACGAGGCAGAAAATGCCCAAGGCCAGATGTTCGGCAAGAAACGGATCCTTGAGGTGATGCAGACCTCCTCGAAGGAGCCCCGCGCGCTCATTGAAAGCATGACGCAGGCTGTGGCCGACTTCGTGGGCGACACGGAGCAAAGCGACGACCTAACGATGCTCTGCATTCGCATGAACAAGGCATAGAGGTCATTTCTTCTCAGAGCTGTACCCGTTTCCAGGCACGATGATTTTGGGGTCAGGATGGGTAATCGAATCCTTAACATTGGTATTAGCTGCTGCTAATTGCGTCTTTGCAGCAGGCGATGAGAAGAACGGACATGCGTATTTCACCAAGGCAGAACTGCCCGACATGACCAAGATACTGCCTCCCTTCCCGGCATTCGAGTCGGCTCGCTTCGTGGCCGACCAGTCGCAGCACCTTTGGGGCAAGCTGATGCGTCTCGACGAGGAACGTGCCGCCCAGGCACAGCGCGACGCCGTCTATAGCATGCAGACCATCATCGACGAGTTCGGTCCGCTCTTCGGATTGGAGATCTCCAAGGAGGAAACACCCGAGATATACAGCATTCTGCAGGATGTGTGTGCTTCGTGCGACAGCATCTATTCCGATGCCAAGGCCAAGACCGACCAGACTGTCGGCGTGCACCAGGCTCCCATCATCGAGCACCCCGCCACCCGCGCCTATCGCCTGGACGGCACTCCTGCATCGGACACCTCCCGTGGCGTTGTCATCAAAGGCGGCCAGAAGGTCATGGCGCAGTAGGAGCAGCCGATCGGACTTCGTTCAGGCTGTAGGCGACTGGCCTACCAAAATCAAAAAACCGTGCAACCCGATGGGCTGCACGGTTTCTTTCGTACGCTCGGCATGAGCATTGTCTAACGGGTGCAAGTCCCGAGTGAGCCCTAATAGCGGGAATCACATAGCCTAAGGCAAGGGTGTCCATCGCGAGGTGGAATCTGAAGGAAGCCGGCGGCAA
>Ga0256407_10008079_pt1 | contig 15585 bp, 12 predicted proteins | sample RumenRJG_04DNA_FD_193489 | JGI IMG/M metagenome (GOLD analysis project Ga0256407, IMG submission 193489) | Bovine rumen microbial communities from Lethbridge, Alberta, Canada - RJG_04 | ecosystem: Host-associated > Mammals > Digestive system > Stomach > Rumen | place: Canada: Alberta...
CACGACCTCTTCAAAGGAGACTTCGTTCTTCTGTGTCGCCATATCTGTAGGGTTTAAGGGTTATCTGTGGCAAAGATACAAAAAATCCCTTTTCATTCCCTTTGGCGAAGCCTTTCATGTACGTTTCTTATAGTCTATTCCTTATATTCGATGCCAACGTCCAATTCTCTTGGCATTTTCTGTGTCATATAATTGTCACCGATGACTATTGGTTTATACCTATTTATTTGTCACTCTATCTGTTTTCACCGGTTCTCAATGCCTTTATCAAAAGTGCCAGTCAACGCCAATATCTGATTACGATTTGCTGTGCGTTGGCTCTTCAAAGCATGTATGGGTGGCTGAGCCCGAATGAGCAAGGCTTTCTTGAAGGCAGGAGTCCTATGTCTTTCTGCATTCTGTATCTTTTGGCCCGTTACATCCATTTATATGCTGACGGACTTAAGTCACTCACAAAGAAGCAGATTACACTTATATTCATTGTCATCAATTGTCTTGCAGCTGTAATAGTATTTTGCGGCTATTACTTCCATTTGCAAATGATTGTCGATACTATGTACAAGTTCTCGTCACTTTTTACCATTTCCCTGGCCGTACTGATTGTATTGTTCTTCTATCACATACGTATTAAGAGTAAGATTGTCAACTGGATTGCAGCATCGAGCTTTGCTGTATTTCTTGTGCACTGCTTTCCATATTTCAATTTAGAGATATATCATACTGTTATCAAATATTTCTATCTACACTATGACGGTATGCTTTTTGCAGGACTTACAGCATTATTTATCATCGCTATATACGCTGGATCCATACTGATCGATCAACTAAGAATTGCTCTTTGGAAGTTGTTGTCCAAGAAATTCCTTACCCCTCAACAAATGGCATAAATGTAGTTCCACACTTGCTGCCAACATAAACAGAAAAGGCATGAAAGGAGCTTTGAAGCGGGTCTCACCATGAGAAACCAGCACTAAGGCTAAAGAACCGGCAACAACGATGAACAAAGGCAGGAATGTGCTACGATATTCCCGTTTGCGGAGCAACTGCACAGCCGCCGTGACAGCCATCAGAATGATGACGATATAAAAGATTTCATTGACAAGCGCAAAATACTGAATCGGCGAGAGGCTATTGATCTGATGCGCTATTGAAGCCACCGGCAACGTAACATAGTTGTCCCCGGCATGTTGCTTATCCTTCAAAAATGCCGGTATGTTATCAATGTCTTCGTAATACATCCAGAAGAGCCGCCCGGGCACTTTCTTCAGATAGGCGATTTTGTGGTTGCCGAGCCATTGCAGAGAGCGTTGTCTCCAGATGTCGCGGCATTGCAGGGCAGTCAGTTTTTCACGGTTAGCGATGTAGCGGGCTGTACCTTGAGGGTAAGCGTACCGACTGTAATCCACCTTTGTGCTCTTCTCATAGGTGCTTTCCACAAAGTTAAACCATAAGGTAGTGGGCTGCGTAAGGAAAAAGCCTGTACGCAGATAGCAGGACGTGCCGAAGGCTATGAGCAAGGCTGCATAGCCTCCGATGACGCAAGCATAGCGCTTGAGAATCAGTTTACGATTGAAAATAAGATGATAAAGAAGCGCGGAACCAATGTAAATAGGAGAGATGGGGCGTATCCATGTGGCAACGGCAAATAAAAGGCCTGCCGCTATCCATGTCCTTACGCTGTTGCTCTTCAAAGTGAGATACAAAGCCGTAAGGGCAAGCGCCACAGAGGGAATCTCAGAGAGCAACATGGTACTCTGCCCCCAGTTGTTGGGATAAGCAATATATAGCAGAATGGCGATAAGCCCCGTGCGATGGTTGAAAAGCAGTTCTGTAATCCGCGCAATAACGTAAGCAGAAACTGCCTTTAGGGCACACATCAGCACCAGTACGGGCACGATGCTGCGTGTCAGCCATAGCGAAAGAGCGATCAGATTGATTTGTCCGATGTTCCAAATAAAAGGCTGACCCATAATGGAGGAGTGCGACGGATAGGGTTGACCGTCTTTTAACGACATCAAGGCATACTCTATGTATCCGTCACCATCGTTCGTAGGTGTATAGCCGACAAACAGCAATATCGCTAAGAGAAAGAAGAAAAAAGCAATACTTATCTTATAATAGCTACTTTGCATACTACTCCTTTCTCGCCCTCGCTGGTTGCTACTTCCACCATGTAGACGCCGCTGGCCATGCGCTTGCCATCCCTGTTGATAGTTTGTACCATAGTTGGGCGGTGACCTGTGAGAATATTTTTTTCCATCTGTTTTGTTTTATTACGTGGTAATTATGCTGTTGTTTTTCTTGATCATGCTCTCTTCTTAACGAATCAAGTATCAATTGCAAATTTACAAAATCTTTTTGACATGCTTTGTAGGATTTATGACTTTATTTAAAAGGTACAATGCTATGGCACAACCTTCAAAGAACTTTATTCATAATTTGTAGGGTAAACTGACAAAAAAGGGTCTTTGAGAAGTTCGATTATTACCGCTTTATGAATAGATTTACACTTCTTCTGCCTTTCCAAAAACGATACATCGTCCATGGGCCATACACGCCAAAAAGCGTAGCCAAAGGGATAAACACGATTGCCGGTAAGTGCACGAAGTGGAGCAAGACCTGCAAGGAAAGAATTTGGAAAAAAACAGAATATAAGTATATATAATAGGTTGCTCCATACAAATGATTGAGAAACGTCAGCCTCAACCGCTCATAAGCCTGTGCGAGACACATGCTCAATGCAATACCATTGAAGGCGGTAAAAAGATCCAACCAAACAGACTGTAAAGGGAACAATGCCAACAATGACAATAATAAGGTGGTTGGCAATGTCTTCCACAAAGGACAACTATGGAATAGTTGCTCTGCTCGACTTTGCCGAAAATAATAGCCTGCAACAAAGAAAATAAAGAAATGACACACGCCTCTTATATTCAACAGGCTGTCGTAGCCGTAGTCCACGAAAGCATACAGTAAAAGACTGACTCCCAACACGATGTACCGATACTTGTATAACCCAAGGCGTGCCACCATCATAAATAAAAACATGATGATAAACAATGTTGGCATAAACCAATAAGCTGCCAGGACATTGTGGAAAGGATAGATAAGATTATCGATATAGTCGTGCCAGGTAAGCTGCACAGGACGCACAGAATACTGGCTCATCAGTGCTTTCGGAACGAATACCAGACTGCTGATAATCAAATAAGGGAGTAAGAGCCGTCGTGCCCGCCGCGTGAGGTAACTTTTCCGTCCGGTTAATACCATCTGATTGGTTTGTGGATGTGTGTAGTGTAATAAATAACCTGAAATAAAGAAAAACAATGGCATATGGAATGCATAGATCCATTGAAGGATAGGATTGTCGGGGGGAAACAGGTAAAAAGAATGGCCAAACACCACAAGCAATATACCGAAGGTCTGCATGAAATATATCTGAGGTAGCCCTTTCATCTTATAACTTATTTTTCACTCGTTATTCCCATAAAAAAATCATTTACGACCGTCACCCACCTTGCCTCTCCTTCTTGGAAAGACCACCATTCCTTGGTCACTGACACAGAGCACCATATCATAACCGTCAGCATAAGCTTTGTCGGCTATACGACGAAGAGGCTGACACGTCAACGGCTTCCTCATCTCCGGTGTGTAAGTGACAGCCGTATCATACCACTCCTTAGGCCAAGTGTTGTCAGTGAGCATCTCTACAGAGTTGCCCCAACAAAAAGCATCACCAGCATTGGCACAGAATGTGGAATACTTATAACTATTGTCTATCAGACTGATGCTGTAGATCTTGTCATTGCTGTTAGGCTTGATGGTAAAGTTCTTCTTTAATATCGTCAGAGCCTCACTGCCCATCGTTAACATCTTTTGGCCAGACTTGTATTTGGCAGAGATATGGTGAGCGTCTATGGCTATAATTGTGATCAGACTGCAAAAAAGACAAATGTAATATTGTCGTTGAGTAGTCTTGCCTTGTGGAAGATTGTCGATGAGATAAGCCCAGAAGACAGCCATCAGCACGGTAGCACCATATACATGCATGTTGCTGAATTGTGTTATCAGATGAGGTGACAGTGCGATGAAAACGCAAAGGCAGATGCCAGCCATGAACTTCACGTCTTTCTTATGGGCATGAGCCATAAGGAAGACAAACAACGGGGAAGCAAAGACAAGAGAGAGGGCTGTCGCTACATAGTTGTGATCATACATCAGACAGATGTTGTCTATAGGCAGCAACAAGGAGGAAAACATTTTGTATAATGACTTGACAAAGCCAAATGGTGTCATCAAGGCATAGGCTTCATTCCATGTGCCATAACGGGGTAGTGAAAGTCTGACAACAGCATACGCCAACGCGGCAACCATACCGATGGCAACACCCTTGACAGTCTGTCGTTTATTGGATTTTCCAAGGCTCCAGGCCAACAGCGGTGCCACAACAAACCATGTGATACCATTTTCCTTGAACAGCGTGGCAATCCATGTCAGCACAATCCATACTGCCAAAGGCCAGTAGAGCTTTCCTTGTGAATAGTCAGTTTTATGCTCGTAGTGTTTTGTAAATAGGAGATACGCCATCAATCCGAGCATGGAAAAGCAGAGACAGCCCGCTTGGTTCATGCCGTCGGTGTCGAAGACTGTACCCAACATGGCCGGGCTGACATAGAAGAGAAGGGTAGCAGTGTTGGTAGCCGCCAGGCTTCTCCCCAAGCGGCGAAGGAGGAAGAAGACAATAAAGGTATTGACAAGATGAAAGCTATAGATGATGATGTGGTTCAGCAGGGGGAAGAGCCGGTTGTGACCTTCCATGTAGTGGCCCAGCAAAGCATCGAAAGGCCGCCACCACGAACCGAATGGGAAGAGACGGTCGTGGAGACTCTTGGGGTAAGGAGCCGTGAAATAAGAGAAATCGTCGCCTATCGGCAAGATTTGCGCAACTATATATAAGGCTAAAGGAGCTGTCAGCAAAAGCAGGAAGAGCAACCAATACGCTCTTACCGACTGATAGACATTCTTTCGTGGTTTCATATTATCTTTTTTGTATTAGTAACAGGCTTTTATCATCTGACAATGGCTATTTTGCAAACCACTCCTTTCTCGCCTTCGCTGGTTGCTACTTCCACCATATAAACACCGCTGGCCACGCGCTTGCCGTCCCTGTTGATGCCATACCATTTATATTCTCCATTGCTGGCAATGCCCTCGTTGACCAGCACGCCGTTGCTCGTGACGATCTTCACGCTGGCTCCATTTTCCAAACCGGTGATGGTGATGGCTCCGGTATAGTCGGGCTTCACAGGATTGGGGTAAGCCCAGACGTTGTCCTTGGTCATGCCATTGCTGGCGTCACTAAAGTTGCCGGTATAGGAGCACAGTCCCTGATCGGTGCCGATGAAGAGTTCGCCCGTGGCATCGTTAAGCGCCAAAGAGAGAATATTGTCTGACAGCAGCTTGCTGTTGGTTTTGGTGAAGTGAGCCAAAGTCGTGATGTTGTCTGCAGCGATGAGGTATAAGCCATTGCCGTTGGTTCCGAACCACTTACGATTGTTTTTGTCGACGACAATGCTCTGAATGTTTACTCCGGAGAGTAAATAGTCGGCATAGTTGGTACCATCGTTGCGTGGCACCTTCACCTGCGTGAGAACAGGATTGGCGGCAGCAATTTGGTCAGGCTCCAACATAAATGGTCCTATATTGGTACCTATCCACATGTTGTTGTCTTTGTCCTCTGCTATACATTTACAAAAGGTGATATTCAAAGAAGTGCCATCCTCATTGACAAAAGGTCCCTGATAGCTGTTGAGCGCATTTGTCCCCGTCTGGTAGGCATAGAACGACGGCACGGTCCAATGGTCATTGACAAACCATACCAGTCCTCGGCTGTCGGTCATCATACCTTTCAACGATCCGAGGCTCTGAGGCTCCGGAAACAGATATTTCAACTTCATCAGCTCAGAATGTGGAAAAGATTTCCACTCTCCGTCTTTTGTGTATTCCAGTATCGACTGCGTGGGAGCCTGACTGTTCAGTGCCCAAAGATTTCCGTCCTTGTCATACATCACGCCATAGACCAACTCATAATCCTTGCTCTTCTTGTTGAAACTCTCAATGAGAGAGTTATCGCTGTTCCACAACTTAACAAACTGTCCGTTGCGGAACTCATAGAGTCCTTCACGCGATCCGGCCATCACGTGGCTGTTGTCGCGAGGGTCGATATCAAGGCAGAAGACATCCTGATAGTTGATACCTGTCTGCGTCGCCATGTCGTCCTGAAAGAAAGACCACTCGTTGTTGCTCAGCACTTGTATGCATCCCGGATTCATTTCCACCGTACCATTGCAGCTGTAGAGCTTTCCATCATGCATCTTCAGGAATCCGAAGTAATTGTATTTTGGTCCTCCGGGTTGCAGCGTCTTGACAAGCGCCTTGAGGTCGTCTGACACCGTGCCGGGCTTTGCGGTGAAATTACCCACGCGCGCCCAGTTGGCTTTGTCAAGGAGATTATCGGTCAGTTTGCCGCGATAGAGACCATTGGCAGCACTGGCGGCATAGAGGTATCCGTCCTTGACATAGGAGTAATTTACTGAGAAGCCCAGTCTGTAAGTGTTGGTGATCTCAGCATCACCCACGTTCAGCGCCACGATACCGAAGGCGGTGGAGAGATAGGCCATGCTGCCGTTGACATCCACGCCGTTGACCGTCTTGGTGTCAGTGGTGGAATAGTTCTGATAGTCGGTCATGTTCACCACATCGCCGTTGGGTGCGAGCAAGTCGATGTTGTAATCGTCATAGACGATAACCAGCCGACGAGCCTTCTGCGACCATCCGATGTGTGCGATGCCGCAGTCGCTGAGTCCCGAGATCTTGTCGTAAGTAGTCAGGCTCTGGTCGCTGCGGTCGTAGCTATAAAGGCCTCCCGAGGCCAGCACATAGATGGTCTTTCCCTCGCCCTCCACGATTTCAGTAGGGTCGTAGTAGCTCAGGTAGGCTTTCCACTGGGCATGGAGCAGGAGTGGAAAGAACAGGATGAAAAGAAGCAGGCGATACTTGCTCATGGTAGCGATTTTGAAGGACATTAAAGACAGAGTCTATAGAGACTATAGAGTTTATAGAAGCTATAGCAACTATAGACGTCTATAGCACCTATAGCGTCTAAAGCTCTATAGCGTCTATAGCACCTATAGCTTCTATAAAAAACTAATTACAGCATCTCGCTTTTCAAGTGCACGGCGAGCTGCTCTACAGCTTTTGCTCGATGCGAGATCGTGTTTTTGATCTCCTCGCCGAGCTCAGCGAAGCTCTTGTCATAGCCGTCGGGGATGAAGAGCGGGTCATAGCCGAAGCCCTCAGTGCCGTGTTTCTCGGTAGCGATGCGCCCGCGCACCTCGCCCTCGAACTGATATTCTCGGCTGCACACCGGGTTGTCGCCTTCCATGGTGATCAGCGAGATGACCGTGCGGAAGCGTGCACGGCGGTTGTCCTCACCGTCGAGCTCACGCAGGAGTTTCGCCATGTTGGCCTCACTGTCGTGGTCTGTGCCTTCGGCATAGCGGGCAGAGTGCACGCCCGGCGCACCGCCGAGTGCCTCCACCTCCAGTCCCGTGTCGTCGGCGAAGCAGTTGAGATGATAGTGGTCAAAGATATACTCTGCCTTCTGATGGGCATTTTCCTCAAGCGTGTGGCCTGTCTCGGGGATGTCCTCGTGGCAGCCGATGTCACTGAGAGAGACAATCTCGAAGTCAGGACCGAGGATTTCACGTATCTCGCGCAGCTTATGCTGGTTGTTGGTAGCAAAAACTATTTTCATGCTTTATTGTTTTGTTCCTGATCCGCCTGGTCTTTGGCAGCCGGCGGAATGTCGAAAAGAATCTGTTTATTCTTGAGTTTCTTAGGCACGTTGACCTTGATGCGGTCAAAGCCCTCGCCATATACACCGATGACCGAGCTCTGGCTGACGAAAGCCTGCGGGTCGATCATCTTGATGAGACGGAAGATCGTGACGCTCTCGTTTTTCTTGGCAAGGATACAGAGCACCTTCATGTCCTGCCCGGTGTACCATCCGTGTCCGTCGAGAATCGTCACGCCGTGATCCATCTGTGTGCCGATGGCGTTGGCGATCTCCTGATATTTCTTGGAGAAGATCATGAACTGCACACTCTGCCGCTGGATGTTCATCACGTGATCGAGCATGAAGTTCTCCACCACCATGGTGCAGAAACCAAACACCACCTTGTGGGCGCGGCCGAGATAGTCGCCGAACTGCGGGAAGAAAAAGCAGGAGCCGATGATACAGAAGTCCACCGCCATGAGCACCTGGCCCAGCGATACGTCGCGATATTTATTGACGCAGGCGGCAATGATGTCGGTTCCACCCGTCGATCCGTTGTTGAGGAAGACGATGGCCAGCGCCGATCCCGTGAAGCAACAGCCGATGAGCAGCGACATGAAGTCCTGTCCCGGTCCGAGAATCTTGACATAGTGGCCCGCAGCATCCACCGGCATGAGCACCTGAGCGAACTTCAAGAGGAAGTAAAGCGTGAAGATGGCATAGATCGTCTTCATCAGAAACTTCCAACCAAGAATCTTCAATGCCACGACGAGCAACGCCAGGTTGATGATCATGTAGGTGTTCTCAATCTTAAACCCCGTAGCGTAGTAGATGATAGCCGACATACCTGTCACGCCGCCCGTGACGATTTCATAGGGCAGGAGAAAGATGGTGAAGGCGGCAGCATACAAAACGAGGCCAAGGGTTATGCCTACATAATCCTTAGCCTCGTTGTATATGATACGATGATCAATGGTCATATATTATTTGATAACGATATTGATAATCTTCTTGGGCACGACGATGACCTTGACGATCTGCTTACCGTCGAGATACTTCTTGCTGCGCTCGTCGTCGAGTGTGGCCTGCTGGATGTCGTCTTTCGAGGCGTCGGCAGGGAACATCTTCTGATAGCGGGCCTTGCCATTGAAGCTGACTGTCATCTGCAACTCATTGTCCTGCAGGTAAGCCTCGTTCCATTTCGGCCACTGTGCGTCGCACACTGATCCCTTCTCGCCGAGCTGGTGCCAGAGTTCCTCAGCGATATGTGGTGCAAAGGGAGCGATGAGGATGACCACATCGCGCAGGAGTTCACGGTTGTGGCACTTCTGCTGGCCGAGCTCACTGACACAGATCATGAAGGCAGAAATACTCGTGTTGTAAGAGAACGACTCGATGTCGCCGGTCACTTTCTTGATGAGCTTGTGCACACTCTTCAAGCTGTCCTTTGAGGGCTCAGCCTCGTCGACGAGCCATTTGTCGGTGCGGTTCTCCCAAAACAGGCTCCAAAGTTTCTTCAGGAAACGGAAACAGCCGTCGATGCCATTGGTGTCCCAAGGCTTGCTGGCCTCGACAGGACCGAGGAACATCTCGTAGAGACGGAGTGTGTCGGCGCCATAGTCACGCACAATGTCGTCGGGGTTGACCACGTTGTACATCGACTTTGACATCTTCTCAATGGCCCAGCCGCAGACATACTTGCCGTCCTCAAGGATGAACTCAGCATTCTTGTATTCAGGGCTCCACTGCTTGAAGGCCTCAGTGTCGAGGATGTCGTTCTTCACGAGGTTGACCCATACGTGGATCGGGGTGACCTCTTTATAGTTCTTGCGCAGGTTGTAGCTGACGAACACCGGTTTGTCGGCAGTGCTGAGCTCGCCCACACGATAGACAAAGTTGCTGCGCCCCTGGATCATGCCTTGGTTGATGAGCTTCTGGAACGGCTCTTCCTCGCAGCTCACGCCATAGTCATGGAGGAACTTATTCCAGAAACGGCTGTAGATCAGGTGGCCGGTGGCGTGCTCGGTGCCGCCCACATAGAGGTCGACATGGCGCCAGTACTCATCAGCTTTCTTCGAGACGAGCGCCTCGTCGTTGTGGGGATCCATATAGCGCAGGTAGTAAGCACTGCTGCCCGCAAAGCCCGGCATGGTGTAGAGGTCGAGCGGGAAGACTGTCTTCTGGTCGATCTTGGTGTTCTCCACCACCTGCTTGTTGACGGTGTCCCAAGCCCACTTGGTGGCGCGGCCCAAAGGTGGCTCGCCGCTCTCGGTCGGTTTATACTCCGAGATCTCCGGCAACTCGATAGGCAGGCACTCTTCAGGCACCATACGCGGAATGCCGTTGTCATAGTACACAGGGAACGGCTCACCCCAATAGCGCTGGCGAGAGAAGATGGCATCGCGCAGACGGTAGTTGACCTTCACACGTCCGATGCCCTTCTCGGTGACGAATTTCTTCGTAGCGGCAATGGCTTCCTTCACAGTCAGTCCGTTGAGCGAGAAGCCGTCAAGGCCCTGCTTGCCCTCACGCGGTGAGTTGGTGACGATGCCTTCCTTGGCGTCGAAGCTCTCCTCCGAGACGTCGGCCCCCTCGATGAGCGGGATGATGGGCAGACCAAAATGCTTGGCAAAGGCATAGTCGCGGCTGTCGTGAGCCGGTACGGCCATGATGGCGCCCGTACCATATCCGGCGAGCACATACTCCGAAACCCAGATAGGGATGGCATCGCCCGTCAGCGGGTTGATGGCGTAAGAACCGGTGAACACACCCGTGACCTTGCGGTCGGACATACGCTCCAGTTCCGTGCGCTTCTTGACATAGTCGATATATTTGTCCACCTCGGCTTTCTGCTCCTTAGTGGTCACCTGGCTGACATAGTCAGACTCGGGGGCGAGCACCATAAACGTCACGCCGAACATGGTGTCGGCACGGGTAGTGAAGATGGTGAACTTCACGTCGGAGTCCTTGACCTGGAACTCCACCTCAGTACCTTCTGAGCGCCCGATCCAGTTCTTCTGCGTTTCCTTGATGGAGTCGCTCCACTGGATGGTGTCGAGTCCGTCGAGCAGACGCTGAGCGTAAGCCGAGACACGCAGACACCACTGGCTCATCTTCTTCTGTACCACGGGGAAGCCGCCACGCACAGAGACGCCCTCGACAACCTCGTCGTTGGCCAGCACGGTGCCCAGTCCGGCGCACCAGTTGACCATCGTCTCGCCCTTGTAGGCGATACGGTAGTTCATCAGCGCGTCGCTCTTCTGCTTGTCGTCCATGGCATTCCACTCTTCAGCGGTGAAGCTGACGGTGTCGTCGCCCTGTGCCACGTTGAGTCCTTCAGTACCCTGCTGCTCGAAGTGGGCAATGAGCTTGTCGATGGGCTGTGCCTTCTTCAGGTCGTTGTCGTAATACGAGTTGAACATCTTCTCGAAAGCCCACTGTGTCCAGTGATAGTAATGGGGGTCGCAGGTGCGCACCTCGCGGTCCCAGTCAAAGGAGAAGCCGATCTTGTCGAGCTGCTCGCGATAGCGGTTGATGTTCTGCTCAGTGGTGATGGCAGGGTGCTGTCCCGTCTTGATGGCATACTGCTCGGCGGGCAGTCCGTAGGCGTCATATCCCATAGGATTGAGAACATTGAAGCCGTTGAGCCGCTTGTAGCGAGCATAGATGTCACTGGCAATGTATCCCAACGGATGACCTACATGCAGTCCCGCACCAGAAGGGTAAGGAAACATGTTGAGCACGTAGTATTTCGGACGGTTAGGGTCCTCTGTGACCTTGTAGGTCTTATGGTCGACCCACTCTTTCTGCCACTTTTTCTCAATCTCTCTGAAATTGTAGTCCATGTGTGTATATATCTTGTTTTATTGTTTCTTTGGCTTACACCTTATTATAAATAGGGCATACTACATGCAAAGTTACACAAATCAATCCACAAAACAAAATCAATGGTGCAAAATGTGAGGGCGGAGGAAGAAATGAGAAAAGCCATAGGTTGTCTATGACCAAATAGAATACTGATAGACAACGTCTTATCCTGCGATATAGATTTTATCTATGATGCGATAGTCTTTGTCTGTTGTCATCATCAAGGAATATCCATAACTTTGCATCAGAAAACAAAAATAACACTCACAACATCACAAACAACAGAGGTCTTCCTCGCAACAACACAACACAAAATTAATAAAAAATAAGAGATTATGGAAACGATCATCAATCAGCACGCACCCGAGTTCACCGTTCAGGCTTTCCAGAACGGCAATTTCAAAACCGTCAGCAACAAGGACATCGAAGGCAAGTGGGCATTGTTTTTCTTCTATCCTGCCGACTTCACCTTTGTCTGCCCCACTGAACTGGAGGACCTTCAGAGCAAATACGATGAGCTCAAGGCCATGGGCGTAGAGGTTTTCTCGGTGAGCACCGACAGCCATTTCGTACACAAGGCATGGCACGACACCTCTGACCGCATCGCCAAATTGCAGTATGCCATGCTTGCCGACCCGCTCGCTGTGCTCTCCCGTGGCTTCGGCGTCTACAAAGAAGATGAGGGCGTGGCTTACCGTGGCACCTTCCTCGTCAACCCCGAAGGACTCGTGAAACTGGCTGAGATTCAGGACAACAGCATTGGCCGCAACGCCGACGAACTCGTCCGTAAGGTTCAGGCTGCACAGTATGTTGCATCGCACAACGGTGAGGTTTGCCCCGCAAAATGGCACGAAGGTGCTGAGACGCTCAAGCCCAGCATCGACCTCGTCGGTAAGCTCTAAGGTGCACAACGGGCTTTTTCAGTAAAGCATTACGACTGCACGAAGTACACAACTCTCTAATTCCAACAATTTCAACTTATGCTCGATCTTAATGTTATCACCCAAGTGAAAGGTGTACTGGCCCATCTCAGTGCCCATTTCACGTTTGCCGTAGAGCGGGACGACAGCGATGCCGACGCCACTCATTTCTGTCAATTTGTAGAGGATGTGGCTTCGTGCAGTTCACATATCACTGTGGAGTATCACAGTGGCAAGGCTTTTCGCTTTTCTATTCTTCGCGACGGACAGGACACCGGCATTGCCTTCCGAGGCATCCCCAACGGACACGAGTTCACCTCGCTGTTGCTGGCACTGCTCAACGCCGATGGACAGGGACGCAATCTGCCCGATGACCGTCTGCGCCGACGCATCGCGTCGCTGCAAGGCGACATCAGGTTGACGACCTATGTCTCGCTGACCTGTACCAACTGTCCCGATGTGGTGCAGGCACTCAACGTCATAGCGCTGCTCAACCCGAATGTCTCTCACGAGATGGTCGACGGGGCAGTCGCACAGCAGGAAGTCGACGAGCTCAACATCCAGGCAGTGCCCTCGGTGTATGTCAACGGGGAGTTGCTGCACGTGGGACGCGGAGAGCTCGGCACGCTGCTCAACGAACTGGAGGATCATCTCGGCACAGACAGCAGCGCGGAACACGAGGCTGTGGAGCACCGCTATGATTTGGTGGTACTCGGAGGCGGCCCGGCAGGAGCAGCAGCCGCCATCTACGCGGCGAGAAAAGGGCAGAAGGTCGCCGTCGTGGCCCAGCGCATTGGCGGACAGGTCAACGACACGACGGGCATCGAGAACATTATCTCTGTGCCAAAGACCACCGGTGCACAATTGGCTTCCGACCTTTCCAAACACTTGGAGGCTTATCCCATTGACACATACACCAACCGCAAGATCACACGTGTGGACTTTTCACAAAAGGACAAACGGGTAGAGGTGAGAGGAGGAGAATCATTCATCGCCCCGCGTGTGATCATTGCTACGGGTGCCGGATGGCGCCGGCTGGGACTGACAGGCGAGGACAAGCTCATCGGCCACGGCATTCATTTCTGCCCACACTGCGACGGACCTTTCTATAAAGGCAAGCACGTAGCTGTCATCGGAGGCGGCAACAGTGGCGTAGAGGCGGCCATCGACTTGGCCGGAATCTGCGATCATGTGACAGTACTGGAATTTGGTTCTCAGATGCGGGCCGACAAAGTGTTGCAGCAAAAATTGCGCGCACTGCCCAATGTCGACATTCATTTCCGCAGCCAGACCATCGGTCTCTCGGAGCAGAATGGACGCCTCAACGGCATCGACGTGCGTGATCTCGACAAGGACGAGATGCGGCACATCAGTCTCGACGGTGTGTTTGTGCAGATAGGCCTACAGCCCAACAGCGACATCTTTAAAGGTCATGTCGATCTCACCCCGCGCGGTGAGATCATCATCGACGACCGCAACCGCACGTCGGCGGCAGGCGTATATGCGGCAGGCGACGTGTCGACAGTACCTTTCAAGCAGATCATGATTGCCATGGGCGAAGGCGCCAAAGCAGCTCTCGCCGCTTTTGAGGACAGCCTCTATCAAGAACAATGAGGACAGCCCCGGCAATAAGGACTGCCTCTATCAAGAAAAATAGTTTTTAGTTCGGTTTTATAGCGTAGAAGGACGGAGTCGCCTGACAGTGATTCCGTCCTTTTTTCCTGCCACATAGACAAAAGGACCATTGCCGTCGTGCATGAGTTTGTCGACAAAAAGCGGCTCGTGGCTCAGAAACAAAGAGCAAAAGAAGGTGTCACCCACGCTGAGCTTGGTGTTCTGAGCCTCCACGACGCGGAAGCGTCCGCCGCCAAGATACTCCACCCGACAAAGGCGGTTGGGCAGCCAGCTGAGCTCCAGCAGGTCGCCGACAGCGAGATCCTCACACGAGACTTTGTCGCAGAGGGTGATGTCGCTCTGCACATCGGCATGCTCATTATCGACTTTGAAGGCCTCGTAGTCGCGGTAGCCCAGAAAGCGGGCAAGTACGTCAAGAGTGTAGGAGCGTGGCGAGGAAGCACTGTCGATATATCCCCACAGGCGCTTCAAGGTAGAAGGGCTGACCATTTCCTCGGTTTTGAAAAAGATCTGCTGGCTGAGCTTGTCGAAATCCTTGGGCGAGTCATAGTGCTGGCCCGTAACTTCTTCTATGCGTTGGATGAGTATTTTTTCTTTCATATTAAGGCTGTGTTGTTGTTTCGTAAGCTTGTTTTCTATTCCGCCCCATGGTCCTTCATGCGCAGACTTGCTATTCCACAGACCGATGGAGCTATACAAAAATACAAATATTGCCCGAAATAAACCCTATATTTCCTATTTTTTTTAATTTCTGATAATGCATTATCAGACAGCCATCGGCTCTTATTTACATCAAAGTTTATTACAAAACTTATTCATCGCGGACTTGCAATCTGGAGAAGCCATCAAGAGAGGATGAAGAAAAAAACGGGGAAAAACACTCAGATTTGAAGCCTCTCATTGTCATCTCACTGATTTCACCTTGTCATCTCACTGATTTTACCTTGTCATCTCACTGATTTTACCATGAGAAATCAGTGAGATGACAGCATGAAAAAGGTACTTTGACAGAGATTTCCATCATTTTTTCAATGCCAAAATTGCACTAAGAATTCATCAAAAACAGTCTATAAGTGTAGTTCGTTAATTATCAGACAGTTACAAAAACATTCCAAAATTCGCGTTTTTCTGGGCAAAGTATGGTTTGCTTCAGAAAATTGCCTGTATGAGGGCGGAAAATTATCAGTTTATCCAACAAAAGATTGCTTTCAAACTTCGACGAACTTTCTTGGTCGTGTAGTGCGCAAGGCATCGAACATAGCTGGCTTCAAATCACTCTACCTTTTCGAGAAGTTGGTATCTCTCGTATTTCTTATCGAGTAACAC
>Ga0256407_10008080_pt1 | contig 15585 bp, 10 predicted proteins | sample RumenRJG_04DNA_FD_193489 | JGI IMG/M metagenome (GOLD analysis project Ga0256407, IMG submission 193489) | Bovine rumen microbial communities from Lethbridge, Alberta, Canada - RJG_04 | ecosystem: Host-associated > Mammals > Digestive system > Stomach > Rumen | place: Canada: Alberta...
TTCCGTCGGCGTGGTGAAACTCGCGCGAAATCTGGCTCCAGGCGGCGACAGGGGCGTGACGTTCAACGGGGTAGATTCGCTTCTCGTCTACGAACTTGATTCATTTCCTGTCGTCGAATTTGAGGCGAGCCTCGATTTTCTCGTCGAGGCCGCGCCCGAAAAAGGTTTTGCGCAGATTCTTTCCGCCTGGACAAAGGGGCTTGACGATCCGCTCCGAGTAGCGGTCGACGCCGACGGAAGGATTTACGGAGCCGTCGAAGGCGCTAGGGGCGGACGGACGCCGGCGTCTGCGCTGGAGTTAGGCGTCTGGCATAAGCTGCGCGTGACGAAGGAAGGACGAGATTGGACGGTTTTCGTCGACGATGAAGAAATCGGGCGCGTTACGACGGAAAAGGTCATGTCGACCGACTCTCGCGCCGTTGGATTGGGGGGAAATCCTGCCTATACGGGCGCGCCTGAGTTTCTGCGTTGTCGTATTGCGAATTTCCAGCTTCGCGGAATTTGCGAATGAGATCGCGCGCGTTTAAGGGGATAGAAATAAAAACGCGTCGCCCGAAAGGACGGCGCGTTTTACGTATTTGACAGTTACGACGGAAAGTTACGAAAGGTTGTTCTTATACCATTCGATCGCTTCGACGAGTCCTTGATCGAAGGAATAGTCAGGCGAATACCCGAGGAGCCGTCGCGCTTTGCCGATATCGGCGAGGCTGTGTCTGACGTCGCCGGGGCGGTCTGGACCGAAGACGGGTTCGATTTCTCGTCCGAGCGCTTTTGTAATTGTTCTATAAACGTCGATGAGAACGCTGGATTCTCCGAACGCGATGTTAAAGACTTCGCCCGACGCCTCCGCCGGCGCCAGACACGCCTTGAAGTTCGCTTCGACGACGTTTTCAACATAAGTAAAATCGCGACTCTGCCGCCCGTCGCCGTTAATCGTCGGACGTTCTCCTTTTAGAATCTGTCTTATGAAACGCGGAATGACCGCCGCGTACGCTCCGTCGGGATTCTGACGGCGGCCGAAGACGTTGAAATATCTCAAGCCGATCGTCGCCAGCCCATAATGGAGCGTATACTGCTTTGCCCACTCTTCGTCGCATCGCTTCGTAAGGGCGTAGGGTGACAGGAGCGCGCCCTCGCGTCCCTCGAATTTCGGCAGATTCGGCTCGTCGCCGTAAACGGACGAACTTGACGCGTAGACGAATTTCTTAACGCCCGCACGCCGCGCTCCCTCGAGCATATTGAGAGCGCCTTGGATATTGTTCGCGCAGTAGAAAAGAGGCGACTCTATCGAACGCGGGACGCTGCCCCACGCCGCATGATGTAGAACGTAATCGACTCCGCGACACGCGTCGACGCAAACGTCAAGTTCTTTGACGTCGCCTTTGATAAACTCGTAACGCGGATTCCCGAGAAATAGTTCGACGTGCGCGTACTTGCCTGTCGAAAGGTCGTCGAGACATCGAACGCGAACGCCTTTCTTCAATAGCGCCTCGCAGAGGTTCGAGCCGATGAAGCCCGCGCCCCCCGTGACTAAGAAGAGAGCGTCTTCGGGAAACGTCGTCGTTTCGTATCCCATACGTCGTCCTTGGTTACGTAGATTCAAAAGAAGCCGCGACGTCGTTTTCATCCGCCGATTCTTCGGCTTCGTCGTCGCATTCGCGCCCGTTCATTTTGTCGAAGATTTCGACGATGCTGATCGCAAGTTCGTCGAACGTCATGTGTTGAGCGCTCGCATATCCTTCCGCAATGAGATCGCGTCGCAGTTCGTCGTCCTCGACGACGCAATCGATCGCGTCGGCGATCATTGCGGGGTCGCCGGGTGGCACGAGAAGACCGTCGACTCCGTCGTTAATCGAGGACGGAAGACCTCCGACGTCGCTGGCGATTGTCGGCAGTCCTTGCGAGCGCGCTTCGACGACGACGTAGGGAGCGTCGGCCGCGATCGCCGGAAAAACGAAGAGGTCGGACTCGCGCATCGTTTCGAGGAGAGTTTCACGATCAACGTAATCGAGAAACGACACCCGATCTTGAAGACGATTGTCGCGGACAATCTTTCTGAGAAGAGCGTCGTATTTGGGGTCGCTCTGATCTTTGTCGGCGACGCATATCAATTCGACTTTTCGGTTTGTTTTCAGGAGGGGAATCGCTTCGACGAAGGATTCGATCCCGTTTTGAGGCTGGATATCGCCGACGAAGAGCGCGCGTATCGTCTCGCCCTGACAGACGTCGTCGCGCCACGCGAAATCCGACTCTTGAATCGGCGCGGCCACTTCCTCGTAACGATCGAAGCCGTCCATGCGGTTATAGATTTCTTGACCCGCGCACAGGAACGCGCCTTGGGTCTTCGAAACGCCTCGTTTCACGGCGTTTTCCCATTGCGTCGCGTTGAAAAGGGCGAGCTTTTTCGCGACGGCGCTTCGGTTGCTCGCGTTGATTAGCGCGAACGGGTTGTTAAAGAGCCAATGCAACGTTTTACAATCCAATTCCGCACAAAGGTCGTACAAGTCGCCGACCGCCGGAAAGCGTCCGAACATGAAAACGTCGCCCGGCTCCGAAAGAGCGTTTCGCCATGAATCACGAAATCTTTCGCGGCGTATAAGCGTCTGCGGCAGATTAGCGCAAAACTCGGGGGATTCGACAAACTTGACGTTGTCCGCGAGCTTAATAGCGCGTTGTTCTCGCCCCTCTTGACTACGGGGCGCGCACCAGACGACCTTCTCATAGTCCAGCGCGAGGAGATTAACGAGAACCCCCGTCGAGAACCGTGCGAACGTCCCTTCTTCGTCGCGAAGAGCGCCGCCTCCGTCGCTGCCGATACAGATAAGATTCTTGCGTTTCATTCGGTCGCTTATGCCCTCTAAAGTCGCGTACGAGTCGCGTTTTAGAGCTTATCGATAATGCCTTAGCGTCGTCGGCGTCGTCAAAAAGACGCGCCGCGACGTCGCGCCCCCTAGATCGCGCGATCTAGGAGACTTGCGACGTGCAATCTCTTAACGGTTCTTTTTGAAGTATTCGACAAGAGCGTTTGTCGAAGAATCGTGGGTCGTCGTCGGCTCGGGAGAAGCGAGTTCAGGCAACACGACTTTCGCGAGTTGCTTGCCGAGTTCAACTCCCATTTGATCGAAGGAGTTGATGTTCCAAATCACGCCTTGGACGAAGATTTTCATTTCGTAGAGCGCAATGAGTCGTCCAAGGGTCGCGGGAGTGAGTTTCTTGAAGAAGATCGAACTCGTCGGACGGTTGCCGGTAAAAACCTTGGAAGGAGCGAGCCTTCGCGCTTCCGTTTCGTCAAGTCCTGAGGCGAGCAATTCTCGGTAGGCTTCCTCTTCCGTTTTACCCTTCATGAGCGCTTCAGTTTGCGCGATGAAGTTGGCGATGAGCTTCTGGTGGTGGTCGCCGATTGGGTTCTGAGTCTGGACGGGCGCGAGGAAGTCGCAGGGAATGAGTTTCGTTCCTTGGTGGATGAGCTGGTAGAACGCATGCTGACCGTTCGTGCCGGGCTCGCCCCAGACGATCGGACCGGTGGAGTAATCGACGCGCTGGTTGTTGACGTCGACGCCCTTGCCGTTGCTCTCCATATCGCCCTGTTGCAGGTAGGCGGGGAACCGACGAAGATACTGGTCGTAGGGGAGTATCGCGACGGTTTCGGCGTTCCAGAAGTTGTTGTACCAGATTCCGAGGAGCGCCATGACGACAGGAATATTTTTACGGAACGGCGTCGCGCGGAAATATTCGTCGATTTCATGGGCGCCGGAAAGAAGCTCTTCGAAATTCTCGAATCCGACCGCAAGCGCGATACTCAAACCAATCGCGCTCCAAAGGGAATAACGTCCGCCGACCCAGTTCCAGAATTCGAACATGTTCTCAGGATCTATGCCAAACTTTTCGACGGCGTCGCGGTTTGTCGAAAGCGCGACGAAATGCTTCGCGACCGCCTTTTCGTCCTTCGCGGAACGGAGGAACCACGCCTTGGCGGTTTCCGCGTTTGTCATCGTTTCCTGCGTCGTGAACGTTTTAGACGCGATGATAAAGAGCGTCGTTTCCGGATCGAGCTTTTTGAGCGTTTCGGCGATATGGGTTCCGTCGACGTTGGAAACGAAGTGGGGCGTAATATTCGTTTGATAGGGCGTCAACGCTTCGCAGACCATGCACGGACCGAGATCGGAACCTCCGATCCCGATGTTGACGACGTCGGTAATCGCTTTGCCCGTATACCCTTTCCATTCTCCGCTTCGTACGCGACCAGAGAAATCCTTCATTTTGGCGAGGACTCGATTTACGTCGGGCATAACGTCTTTTCCGTCGACGAAGACCGGCGTGTTGCAACGATTGCGAAGCGCGGTGTGGAGCACGGCGCGACGTTCGGTGACGTTGATCTTTTCCCCCGTGAACATCGCTTCGATTTTTTCCTTGAGTCCCGCTTCTTCGGCGAGAGCGACAAGCAGATCGATCGTTTTTTCTGTCGCGCGGTTTTTGGAGAAGTCGTAGAGAATCCCAGCGTATTCGATCGAAAATTTATTAAATCGCTCAGGATCGTTCGCGAACAACTCGCGCATCGAGATCGCTTCGATTTCCTTCTTATGAGCTTCAAGATTCTTCCACGCGGAGGATTGCGTTAATTTCGACGCCACTTTCAATTCCTTTATTAACAGTGCGAAACCACGACGCGACGAGCGCGCGCTAGGTCATGTCGAGCGTCCTTGTAGGACGCGCCGAAAAACTGCGCCTATTATACCGAGCGCAGGTTGATAATCAATATGGGGTTGATTTGAGGTCGATCCGTAGCCAACAAGAGTCTGCGGCGGAGTCTGGCGCGTTTGGATAGGGCTTAAAGCCCGCTTTGACGAGCGCGCGCTGCGACGCGACGTTCGTTAAGAGCGTCTCCGCCGTGAGACCGGAAACGTCGTCGCGTCCTCGAGCCCAACCGACGACGGCGCGAAGCGTTTCCGTCATGTAGCCGCGATTCCTAAACGGCTCTTCGACATAGTATGCAAGTTCCGCGTCTCTGCCTTCAGGAATTCCCTTAAAGCAAAAGACTCCGACAAAGAGACGCTCATCGCGCGTCACGACGCTCCAGATATTCCCCCAGATCAACTGGTCGTCGTCGAGACGGCACGACGCGTCGTAACGTCGCGTAAGTCCGTCTTGCGTCTCCGTACCCAGCGGCGATGGAACGTTTGCCAAGTCGAATCTTTTCGCAAAGCGCGCCGGTTCGTAAAGGAAGCAGGCAAAATCGGCGAGCGTGTGCGCCGTGAGGATGAGTCTCGGCGTTTCGACGTGTTCAAGTTCTGGGAGGGGCGGGCAAGGGGTAGGCGTCACAGACGAGTCCTTAGTCAAAAACGAACGACGTCTTCGCCTTGAGATTCGATTGTACGGACCTCTTCGCCGTCGATCATAATCTGGTAGACGAGACCTTTTTTTGCGGAAATTTTTACCACGCCGTCTTCGACTCTCGCGGGGAAGGGCGCCGCGACGCGCTTTCCGTCGATATCGACGACGGAAAGATTCGTCGGCTCTCCCTCGAGCGTTCTTCTAAGCATATAGACGGCGCAAGGATTGGTAAAAGGACCGACTCGCTCCTGAGTTTCAATCTGAATCCAGTCCGGAAGGAGTCCGACGAGGTCGCCTTCGACGCACAGCTGACATTCGGCGCCGGCGACGATTCCTTCGGCGATCTTGCGCCAGTCGAGCGTATTGTCGTGCTTTGCGAGGAGGATGAGCGCGTGAGCGTAATCGAGCCCGCACCATTGGACGGGGCGTCCCATCCAGTTGGGGTAGATCCAGATCGTCGCGCCGAAGACGGGGATCGTCGCGTATTTCATGATCGGTTGATAAGAGTCGCCGTCGTTTGCCGTCGGCGTATCGGGTCGAAGCGTCGGGTCCTCCCAGAGGTAGACAAAAGGCAGTCCGGTAATCGCCCAGCGTCTTGCCGCGTCGAGATACTTCTGATCGCCAGTTCCTTCATACGCCCAAACGTTCGCCATGCAGCACCTTGAGGACGCCACGATATCGGGCGTGTGGAGCGACAGTTCCCAGACCTGCGCGCCGCGTGGAGTAAGCTGCTTGTTCATGAATTCACAGCCTTTGAGGAGCGCGGCGAACGCGTCTTTATTTCCCGTAAAACTCCAGACCCAGCCGAGTTCGTAAAGGCGGTTTCCGCAGTCGCCGGACGCGTAGTCGGTCCGATTTCCCCAAAGGAACTTCCCGTAATAACGGAACGAGCCGTCCTCTCGAATCTGACTCGCGTTGATCCGCACGACGTCCTTGAGGTTCGCCGCGACGCGTTCGCCCTGTCCCGTGAGGAAGAACGCCGCGTAGTTCGGAATGTGATCGCCGCTGAAATCGATTCGCGGCGTTTCGGGGAGCTTTCCCGTGATTTCCCAGATCGTCGAGACGAAGACGTCGCCGTAATTGGGCTTAGTAAGGTAGGGAAGTCTGCGGTTAAAGAGCGCGTGAGACCAGCCTTCGGGCGTCGCGATAATCGATTTTTCCAGCGCCGCGAGGATAACGTCTTTCTGAGCTTGACCCGTGCGAGGAGGCGTCGGCGGTTCGGGAAGTCCGCGTTCTTTGACAGCCCAGAGGATCGCGTCTTCGAGGGGTTCGGGCGCGGCGACGCGGATTTTTCCCGAGGCGCTTTTTGCGCACAGATTTATGCGCGACGACGCGGCGTCGCCGTCGATGAAATCGGGAACGGCGAAGACCGCTTGCGTCTTCGGGGCGTCGTAAAGCATGACGACGGAGCCGCGATCCGTCGTTATCGCCGCGTACGGCTGCGTGACCCAGTAGACCGAGGGCGCGTAGCGGACGCGCTCCTTCGTTTTGACGTCGGCGGTCGAGGAGCTATGCTCGCCCTTTTCAAGGTACTCGACGCCTGGGAGCGTCGCCTGTTCCATCGTTCCGAGAACGCGGAGGACAGGCGCGTGAATCGCTCGAGGAGCGTCGAAGTCAAAAGAGAGCGTTTCTTCGTCGAGTCGGAATTTGAGGAAACCGACCGTCGCTAAAAGACTCTGGGCGTTATCGACATTCGCGAACGGCTTATTATCGGCGCGAAAATCACGTTCAACGGACGTCGACGCGACGGCGTCGAGCGTTTTGCGCGCTTCTTCGCGCGGAATCGCGCAAAGACTGAATTCAATTTCGCGACCGTCGTCGGAAAGAGAGCGGAGGAGGGGCGTTAATCGCGCGTTAGGTTCGACGCGAACGAAATTCTCCGACGCCTTTTCGAGGTCTTTGGCGTAGTCGCGTTTAGGCTCGATAACGTCGGCGCCGTCTCCTTCCTCGTAGGCGAGGGGCGCAATCACGGCGACGCGAACTCCGTCGCGGAAGATTTCGGCGCCGGACGCGTCGGGCGCGAAACGGACGGCGAGTTTGCCGTAGCGGAGCGTCGGCGCTTCGCCTTCGACGAACGCGCCGGGCGCGGGCGCGCACGCGGATTCGTTAAACGCGAAGTAACGCCGATGAATCTCGTCGCCGTTAGAACGAACCTTGGCGACGACTTCCATTTCCTCAAAAGGTCGTTTCTGAGAATAGGCGCGTTCGACGTTCGCGTTTTCGGCGACTTCAACCGTCGCGTTCGAATCGGTCACGCCGAGGTCAAAGCCGTGAAACTCTGTTTCGACCGTCTGCAGGACGGCGGGATCGGAATTGAGGAGGCTGAAACGGAGCGTTCCCGAATCGAGCGACGCGACTCCGAACTTGATCGGTTTCACGATGATTTCAATGAAATCGACGCGTTCAATTTCCGCGATTCCTTCGTCGTCGCCGAGGTCGAATCGGACGCGTCGAATTTGGTCGTCCGACTCTAGAAGAACGACGTAATCGTGAAATTCGCCGTCGTCTTCGAGTTTGAAACGCGCGCAAAACTCTTCCGAGTAGTCATGCTCGGCGGTCTCGAAAAAGAGTTGACCGGCTCCCTTGTTCGTTCGCCTCGCGCGAAATTTGACGAGAAGGGAACCTTCCGGAAAATCGTTGAACACGGGCGTAAAGAAATACGGGTCGACGACGTTCATCTCGACGGCGAGCGTTCGATCCTTTCGCGACAAAGTCACGGCGTCGATTCCCTCCCATCCGTCGGTCGTCGCGTCGGGGTTCGTGAAGTCGAACGTTTTTACGACGCGATATCCGACGATCTCCGAAGGACAAACGTCGATCGGCGGGTCTGACGGATATTCGGGCGCAAATTCCGTCCGGTCTTCTTCGTCGGCGCCCAAAAGAAGCGACGGGCGGATCAGCGCGACGCTGAAAATAAGGACGAATATGAAGAGGAACGCCGGGAAGACGCGCGTTTTGCGGTTGGTTGACTGCGTCATTGGATTGGAGGGAGCTCGTCTGGGTTTTGCGACTTCGCGTCGGCGCGGACGCCAAACGCGGAAGTCGCCGTCATTTCGACGCGTTTGATTCGCGTCGCGTCCTTTGGTCGTCAGAAGCGAACAAAATCCTCGCCCTGAGATTCGATCGTACGAATTTCTTCGCCGTCGATCATGATCTGGTAGACGAGCCCCTTCTTAGCGAAAATCTTGACGCCGCCGTTTTCGATTTTCATCGGGAAGGGCGCCGCGACGCGTTTGCCGTCGAAGTCGACGACGGACAACCCCGTCTGTTTCCCTTCAAGCGCGCTCCGAAGCATGTGAACGACGCAGGGATTGATATAAGGCGCGTATCGTTCCTGCGTGTCCGTCTGAACCGAGTCGGGAAGGAGTCCGACAAGGTCGTCCTTGACGCAAAGCTGACATTCGGCGCTCGCGACGATTCCCTCGGCGATCTTTTTCCAGTCGAGCGCGTCGTCGTGTTTAGCAAGAAGAATCAGCGCGTGGGCGTAATCGAGCCCGCACCATTGGACGGGGCGTCCCATCCAGTTGGGCGAAGCCCAGCCGGTCGCGCCAAAGACCGCGATCGTCGCGTATTTCATCATCGGCTGGTATTGACCGTCGACGCATTCGTTCGGATCGAACGGTTTGAGCGACGAATCTTCCCAGAGATAAACGAAGGGCAGTCCTGTAATCGCCCAGCGTCTTGCCGCGTCGAGATACTTCTGATCGCCGGTTCCTTCATACGCCCAAACGTTCGCCATGCAGCACCTCGAGGCTCCCATGATATCGGGCGTGTGGAGCGACAGTTCCCAGACCTGAGCGCCGCGCGGAGTAAGCTGCGCGTTCATGAAATCACAACCTTTGAGAATTGTGGCGAGCGCGTCTTTATTTCCCGTTAAACTCCAGGCGAAGCCGAGTTCGTAAAGATGGTTCCCGCAGTTTCCGGACGCGTAGTCGGTCTGGTTCCCCCAAAGGAATTTGCCTTTGTAGCGGAACGAGCCGTCCGGTTGAATCTGTCCCGCGTGAAGCCGAACAATCGCCTTGAGATAATCGACGACGCGCTCGCCCTGACCGGCGGCGAAAAACGCCGCGTAGTTCAGAATATGGCTGCCGCCGAAATCAATTCGCGGCGTCTCGGGCATTTCGCCCGTGATTTCCCAGATCGTTGAAATGAAGTCGGAGCCGTAGGTCGGTTTAAACGCATAGGGCGGCTTGCCGTCAAAGAGCGCGTGAGACCAGCCGTTTGGCGTCGCGATAATCGATTTTTCAAACGCGGCGAGGATAACGTCCTCTTGCGCTTGACCCGTTTGGGGCGGAACGGGAGGCTCGGGCAGTCCGCGCGTTTTGACAGCCCAGAGGATCGCGTTTTCGAGCGGCTCAGGCGCGGCGACGCGGATTTTTCCCGATCCGTTCTTCGCACAAAGATTCATTCGCGACGAGGTCGCGTCGCCGTCGATGAAATCGGGAACGGCGAAGATAGGTTGAGTCTTAGGATCGTCGTAGAGCATAGCGACGGAGCCGCGATCCGACGTAATCGCCGCGTACGGCTGCGTGATCCAGTGGATCGGGGGCGCGTAGCGGACGTGTTCTTTCGTCTTTATGTCGGCGGTCGAGGAGCTATGTTCGCCTTTCTCAAGGTACTCGACGCCGGGGAGCGTCGCCTGTTCCATCGTTCCGAGAACGCGGATTACGGGCGCGTGTATTGCTCGAGGGGCGTCGAACTCAAAAGAGAGCGTATCCTCGTCGAGTCGGAATTTCAGGAAACCGACGGCGATCTTAAGATTCAGGGCGGCGTCGACGCTCTGGGAGGGGTTATCGTCGGCGTAAATATCATGCTCAACGGAAGCCGCCGCTACGGAGTCGAGCGTTTTACGCGATTCTTCGGGCGAAACCACGCAGAGACTGAATTCGATCTCGCGTCCGTCGTCGGAAAGAGAGTTGAAAACGGGCGTTAGCCGCATATCGGAAATGGAGCGAAGGAAATCTTCATAGAAGAAAGCGCTTCCGGGCGGAAAACCGAACAGCGTGTCAAAATAAGAGACGGCGCTATCCTCCGGAGTTTTTTCGAGCTCTTGGGCGTAATCGCGCTTCGGTTCGATAACGTCGGCGCCGTCTCCTTCCTCGTAGGCGAGGGGCGCGATCACGGCGACGCGAACGCCGTCGCGGAAGATTTCGGCGCCGGACGCGTCGGGCGCGAAACGGACGGCGAGCTTGCCGCAGCGGAGCGTCGGCGCTTCGCCCTCGACGAACTCGCCGGGCGCGGGCGCGCACGCGGACTCGTTAAACGCGAAGTAACGCCGACGAATCTCGTCTCCGTTGGAACGAACCTTGGCGACGACCTCCATTTCTTCGAAAGGTCGCTTCTGAGGATAGTAGCGGTCGATATAAGCGCGGTCGTCGATTTCAACAGCGGCGGTAGGATAGACTTTGCGCGGGTCGAACCCGTGAAACTCCATGTCGGCGATCTGGCGATTGTTTGGGGTCGCGTTGACGACGTTGAAATTGATCGTCCCGGAATCCAGCGTCGCGGTTCCGAATTTTAACGGTTTTGTCTCGATCGCGATCAGGTCGATTCTTTCGAGGTCTGCGATTCCCTCGTCCCCTCCGATATCGAAACGGAGTCGCAAAATCGGAAGGTCGGAATCAAGATAGACGACGTAATCGTGAAACTGGTCGTCCTCCGCGAGTTTAAAAATCGTCGAATGAGCCTCTTCATAGCTGTGCGCGGCGGTTGCGAAGAATATCTGCCCGACGCTTTGATTGGTACGGCGAACGCGCAATTTTAGAAGAATCGGACCGGACGGAAGCTCTCCAAGAGGTCCTGAGAAGAAATACGGGTCTTCTGTTTCAAACGTCGCTTTCAAGGACCGCTCTTCCCGAGAGAGCGTCACGCCGTCGCGGGCGCTCCAACCTTCGTGCGAGACGTTGGGGTCGGTAAAGTCGATCGTTTTGATTGTGTGATAAGCGACGATTTCCGTAGGGCAAACGTCGATCGGAGCGTCTTCCGGATACTCCGGCGCGAACTCGGTCGACTCGGCGTCTTCTGCGGAAAACAGAATCGTCTGGCTTGTCGGCGCGACGCCCCAGATCAGGGCGAACGCGAAGAAAAACGTCGCGGCGGCGGTCGTTTGACGAACGCTTAATCGTATCTTCATCTGAATGGTTCCTTTAAAGTTTGTCGCGACTTCGCGCGTTAGCATGGCGCGCTGGAATATCTTCATTCTTGGGCGTTATGTTCGACGATTCCGGCGTCTTCTTTGAAAAGAAAGAGGCGAAGCCGACGAGAGAAAACCCCGTCCACCGCGTTATATCGTCGAGCGAACGACAAGTCAACACTATTATATATTTTCTTTTTCTAAAACGCCTGATTGACCTATTTTCTAAAACTGTCGCGTTCTCGGGTCGCGTTGGCTTCTAAGAAAAGGAAAAACGCTTAGAATGAAGACTACGGACGCGAAAGTGGAGCGCGTTCCGTTTTAAACGCTAGAGGACAGAGAAACGTCGCAAAGAACGACGGCGTTCTTTCATGACAAACTGGGGTTACGATGGACGTCGACGTTAAAAACTTGGCGTTGAAATTACTGAGTTGGGCCGACGATCGGTCTTTTAAGGGATACGACCCTTACGACGCGCTCAACTCTCCCTTCGCCGGCGTTCTTTCGTTGGGAACGAAGTTTGGCCGAATTGCGCTCACGCAGATATTGCGACGTTCAGCGATTAATTTTCGCCCCGCGTTGCTTATCAAACCGGGCGTCAATCCGAAGGCGCTCGCGCTTTTTTTAGAGGAGAGCGTCGCGCTCGGCGAGTTGGAAATCGCGCGCAAACTTGCGCGCAAAACCTTAGATGTTCGTTCCGAGGGGTATTCTGGGGCGGCCTGGGGATATAACTTTCCTTGGCAGAACCGGTTCCAGTTATTGCCGCGTTTTACGCCGACGATTGTCAACACGGCGTTTGCCGGTCACGCGCTCCTTGATTTCTACGAGGCCTCCGGCGACGAACAGGCGCTCGACGCGGCTCTTTCCACGCCCGCCTTTATCCTCAACGACTTGAACCGACTCCGCGACGGCGACGACTCCTTCTGTTTCAGTTATACGCCGCTCGATCGTAATTTCGTCCACAACGCGAATCTTCTCGGCGCGAGTCTTCTCGCTCGAATCGCGCGACGTTACGCGCGTCCCGAACTTCTCGACCCAGCGCTCTGCGCGCTCCGTTATTCCGCGCGTCGTCAGCACGACGACGGCTCGTGGTTTTACGCCGAGCGGCGCGAACAGAACTGGATCGACTCGTTTCACACCGGATTCAATCTCGAGGCGATAAGACGCGTCTTTGATTTAGGACTTGCGTCCGAACTGCGCGAGGGTTACGAAAAGGGCGCGAGATTCTACGCCGATCGTTTCTTTCTCGCGGACGGAACCCCGAAATACTACGCGGACCGGCTTTATCTTGTCGACATTCACGCGCCTGCGCAGGCGATTTCCTTTTTTGCGTCGGAACCGGGTTACGAGGAACTGGCGGAACGCGTTCTCCTTTGGACGCTTGCCAACATGTACGACGCGTCGTCGGGCGTTTTCTTTTTTCGAAAGAAGGGAAAACGCGTTGTGAAAACGCCGTACATGCGTTGGTCGGAAGCGTGGGGGCTCCGCGCGCTCGTTAAGTTCGCGGTCGCGCGCGAGGGTTAATTCGATTCGTGAGAGAACGCGAACTTCGGCGCGACGCGGTCGCGTTCAACGAGGGGCGCGTCTGCGCGCGGGTATGCTCGACGCATCCAGACGTAACAGCAGAAATGCGCGACGAGCGTTATCGTCCACGAACCGGGATAGCTCCAGAAAAGAACGTCTTCCGTGTGAAATCTGGGAATTTGAAAGATCGTCGAGATCCAAAGAATTCGCGTCCCACACGCGCCAAGGAGCGAGACGACCGTCGGCGTCACGTTGTGGCCCAAGCCTCGAATCGTTCCGCAAAGGCAGTCCATGAGTCCGCAGATCCAGTAGATTCCGCAGACGTAAGAGACGCGAATCATGCCGGCCTCGATAACTTCGGGACGTTGGTCAAAAATTCCCAGTAGGAACGGCCCCCAACGATACATCGCGCCTCCCAGGACGAAGCCCGAGAGTCCCGAGCATGCGCAAGAGATAAACGCGACCTTGTTTAGACGGCTGTATTTCTTCGCGCCGAGATTCTGACTCATATACGTTAACGAGCATTGCGTGAAGGCGTTCATCGTGAGCCATACAAATCCCTCGAGATTCTGAGCCGCCGCGCTTCCCGCCATCATGATTGGGCCGAAACCGTTAATAGACGACTGGATAACAAGATTCGAGAGCGAAAAAACGATTCCTTGAAATCCCGCCGGAACGCCGATGCGCAATATCGTGAGCGATTCCCGAAAATCCGGCCAGATTTCTCTGAGGTTTAAACGAAAAACGCCCGGCTCGTTCATAAGACGCTTCAAAATGAGAAACGCCCCGACGTACTGCGATATCGCCGTCGCGAGCGCGACCCCGTCGACGTCCATTTTGAAGACGTTGACGAAGACGAGGTTGAGCAGGAAGTTTATCATCGCCGCGAACGAAAGATAGAACATCGGTCGCCGCGTGTCGCCTTTTGAACGCAGAACCGACGCGCCGAAATTGCAGACGAGCGAGGGAATCATTCCCAGACAGTAAATCTGGACGTATAGAGTCGCCAATTCGAGCGTTTCGGGGGGCGACTGCATCCATACGAGCGCCTGTCGCGCCATAAGAAAGCCGACGACGGTGAGAAGCGCGCCGCAGAGTACGCTTAAGCCGATCGACGTGTGAATCGCTTTGCGCGCGCGTTCGGAATCTCCCGCGCCTAAGAGTCTCGAAACGAGGACGTTCGAGCCGATCGAAAGTCCGACGAAAAACGTAATTGAAAAGTTAATCAACACGTTCGTCGACCCGACGGCTGCGAGCGAATGTTCGCTCGCAAAGTTGCCGATAACCACAAGGTCGGCGGAGGTAAAAAGCATCTGCAGGAGACTCGTCGCGGCGAGTGGAATCGCCATTGCGAGGAGCCCCGGTAAAATCCGTCCCGTCGTCATGTCGACGGAAAAATCATCCCTCTTTCTTCCAGACATTCTCTTCACTGCCCCTGAGCGCCGATTCGCGCTACACGTCGTCGCGACGTCGCCTAATATACTTCGGAAGTCGTTTTAATCGCGGTTATTATATGATTGAAGTTAAACCGGTCAACTGGAAAACTCCTCTGGAAATAGAGGTTAACGTCCTTTTCAAGGTTATTCATAAAAATTGGTAGTAAAGACGTTGAACGTTCCCCGTTTTTGAACTACAATAACTGACATAGAGTCAATTCTGTGGAACGTGATCGAGAAACGCGCTCCCTGAAGAACTACGCGCAGGTTGATAGTATCCCGATATGTCGTCGATTGTTGTGTCGTCGCGTGTCGCGGCTTTTTGATCGTCGCCCTTTCCCGCTTCAGAGCGCCGAGGCTTTTGCCGTAAGCTTTGACGCCGCGCTCTGAAAAGGCGTTGTATTATGATCGCTCCGCGCGTCCGATCGCGAAAAGGTTTTGTTTACGAGGATTTTAAATGAAAGTTGAACTCAAGGTTGTCGGCGGCTCCCGCGCCGGCATGGTTATTCCGATTACAGGTTCTCAGTTTATGATAGGGCGCGCTGAAGACTGTCAACTCAAACCTCGGAGCGAACTCATCAGCCGTTATCACTGCGCGCTGCTCACGGAAACGTCGTATGTCGCCGTGCGCGATCTTGGCAGTAAAAACGGCGTTTACGTCAACGGCGAACGAATTGGCGTCGAGCAGGAACTCAAAAACGGCGATCGTCTTGCGATCGGTCCTCTCGAGTTCGAAATCGTGATCGCCGCGGCAGAGCCCGTCGCGACCGATCCTGTCGCCGAACTCGTCGCGCGCGTCGTCGCGTCCGATTCGATCACGCCTGTTCAAGCCGCCCCTGCGGCTCCCGCAAAGCCCGCCGCCGCGGCGCCTGCGACCCCCGTTCAACCCGCTCCCGCCGCGCCGGTTCAGACCGCTCCTGCGGCGCCTGCGGCTCCCGTTCAACCCGCTCCCGCCGCGCCGGCTCAGCCCGCTCCCGCGACGCCTGCGGCTCCCGTTCAACCCGTTCCCGCCGCGCCGGTTCAGCCCGCGCCTGCGGCTCCGGTTCAACCTGCTCCCGCTGCGCCCGTTCAACCTGCTCCCGCGGCTCCCGTCGCTCCTGCGCAACCCGCTCCGGCAAAACCTGCCGCCGCTAGCGGTCCCGCTTCCGACGATCCCGACGA
>Ga0256407_10008081_pt1 | contig 15583 bp, 10 predicted proteins | sample RumenRJG_04DNA_FD_193489 | JGI IMG/M metagenome (GOLD analysis project Ga0256407, IMG submission 193489) | Bovine rumen microbial communities from Lethbridge, Alberta, Canada - RJG_04 | ecosystem: Host-associated > Mammals > Digestive system > Stomach > Rumen | place: Canada: Alberta...
GTGTGCTGAAGCCTAATTACAAGTTGCAGGAGTCGATGCTCGCTTTCTCGGAGTCAGCCCTTCAGGATGCTGATGTGCTGCTCTATGTCACCGATGTGGTGGAGGATCCTGAGAAGAATATGGACTTCCTGGAGAAGGTCCAGAAGATCGACACGCCGGTCATCCTGCTGATCAATAAGATTGATGAATTGGCTGGTGGCGAAGCGAAACTTGCTGCCATCGTCGATCACTGGCATGCCCTGTTGCCAAAGGCCGAGATCCTGCCGATCTCCGCCAAAAATAAGTTTGGCACCGATATCCTGCTGAAGCGTATTCAGGAACTCCTGCCCGAGAGCCCTGCCTACTTCGACAAGGATCAGTTGACGGATAAACCTGCCCGTTTCTTCGTCTCGGAGATCATCCGCGAGAAGATTCTGCTCTACTACGACAAGGAGATTCCATACAGTGTGGAGGTCAGTGTGGAGCGGTTCAAGGAGGACGAGAAGCATATCCATATCAATGCGATCATCTATGTTGAGCGTGACTCGCAGAAGGGCATCATCATCGGGCATCAGGGTGTGGCACTGAAGAAAGTTTCCACCGAGGCCCGCAAGGCGCTCGAGAAGTTCTTCGCCAAGCCGATTTATCTCGAAGTCTTCGTTAAAGTCGATAAAGACTGGCGATCCTCCGAGCGCGAACTCAATCATTTTGGGTACAACCCAGAGTAAGAAAGAAAAGAATGGGAAATTTAGTAGCAATAGTAGGCCGACCCAATGTGGGAAAATCCACGCTTTTCAACCGTCTGACGAAAAGTCGCCAGGCGATTGTCAGCGACGAGGCAGGCACCACCCGCGACCGTCAGTACGGTAAGTGTGAGTGGTGTGGCCACGAGTTCTCCGTCGTCGATACCGGCGGTTGGGTGGTCAATTCTGACGATATTTTTGAAGAGGAGATCCGTAAACAGGTGATCATCGCCACCGAGGAAGCTGACCTCGTACTGTTCCTCTGTGACATCAACAACGGTGTGACGGGCTGGGACATGGATGTGGCGCAGATCCTGCGTCGCGCGAAATTGCCTGTGATCCTGGTGGCCAACAAGGCCGACGACGGTAAGGACCTCTATGACCAATACGAGTTTTATAAACTCGGACTGGGTGATCCTTGGCCCATCAGCGCTGCCACCGGTAGTGGTACGGGCGATCTCCTTGACGAGGTGATCAAGACCCTCCCAGAGAAAGCCAAGGACGATCTCGAGGAGGGTATCCCCCGCTTTGCCGTGGTAGGCCGTCCGAATGCCGGAAAGTCGAGCATTATCAATGCCTTCATCGGTGAGGATCGTAACATCGTGACGGAGATTGCAGGCACTACCCGCGACTCCATCTATACCCGTTACGATAAGTTCGGCTTCGACTTCTACCTTGTGGATACCGCTGGTATCCGTCGTAAGAACAAGGTAACCGAGGACCTGGAGTTCTACAGTGTGATGCGCTCCATCCGCGCCATCGAGAACAGCGACGTCTGCATTCTGATGATCGACGCCACCCGTGGCATCGAGGCACAGGATATGAATATCTTCCAACTCATCCAGAAGAACAATAAATCGCTGGTGGTTGTCGTTAATAAATGGGACCTTGTTGAAGACAAGTCACAGGTGGTCATCGATACTTTTACGAATGCCATCCGTGAGCGCATGGCACCGTTTGTCGATTTCCCCATCATCTTCGCCTCTGCCCTCACCAAACAGCGCATCTTCAAGGTATTGGAGACGGCGAAGGAGGTGTATCTGAACCGGAAGGCGAAGATCGGCACGTCGAAACTCAACGAGGTGATGCTGCCGCTGATCGAGGCCTATCCGCCGCCCTCAGTGAAAGGCAAGTATATCAAGATCAAATATGTGGCACAGGTGCCCGACACGCAGATTCCTACCTTCGTGTTCTATGCCAACCTGCCGCAGTATGTGAAGGAGCCGTATAAGCGCTTTCTGGAGAATAAGATCCGGGAGAACTGGACACTCACTGGCTCACCGATTAACGTGTTTATCCGTCAGAAATGAGGAAATTCGCTGTGATTGTCCTGCTGGCAGTGCTGGCGGCCTGTGGCAGCGCCACGAAGGAAGAACTCGCTTCTTTGGCGGCGAAGGGCTACTACGACCACCTGATCCACGGTGAGTACGAGCAGTTCTATGAAGGCATGGCCCAGCGGACGCTGCCGGATGGTACAGCCCTCTCTGACGAAGCGGCCTACCGCAGTCAGATGCTCGACAACCTCCGTCAGTTTATGGCGCGTCAGGCACAGGAGCATCGTGGGGTTTTGGAGGTACGTGTGTCCAATGCCACCACCGATACGGTGCAGCAGTTGACGAATGTCTTCCTGGTGCTCTGTTTCGCAGACTCCACCAACGAGGAGATCGTCGTGCCGATGGTAGAGCGTGATGGCGCTTGGAGAATGAAATAATAAGAAACAAATAAAGTATGAAGAGATGTGCTTTTCTTTTGATGCTGATGCTGAGCGTGTTTACTGCCCGTTCACAGTATATACCGTCAGTACAGCCGCCGAAGTATGACACTTATCTCCATTGGGGTGGTGCTTTCCAACATTTAGATGTGGCACTCTCACTGGGGACGTCGGGTATTGGTATTGATGTTGCCACACCTCTGTGCGATTGGGCCCAGTTGCGTCTCGGCTATGAGTTCATGCCACCATTCACAAAGTCATTCTCTGTTCCCATCTATGCGGGTCAGAACAATGAAGACTTTGAAGCCATGCGTAATTACATCTATAATAAATACTATTATAAGATGCCAAAGTATGTGGAAATGGAAGGAGATATCTCGATGAACAACCTGAAACTGCTGGTAGATATCTATCCGCTTCCCGATAATAAGAAACTGCGTGCCACGGTAGGCTTCTATTATGGCTCTTCTAAGATAGCTACAATTGCCACTGATGGCAGTGCAAAGGAGGCTTTGTCATATATTACTCTGTTTAATAAACTCTTTGAGACGGTCGACGACGGCGATGCGAGACTTGACATGGGTGTGGCTGGACTCTATTGGGGTAAGTTTGATAAGGATATTACCGATGGAGATGGTGAGGTCATCCACAAACAGGGCGACTCTTACCTGATGCAACCGGCTGCCGATAATACTGTCAATATCCCTGTAAAGACGAACGCCTTCAAACCCTACCTTGGCGTAGGTTATGAATTTGGACTCCAGAAAAAGAGCGATAAGGATGTCTGGAAACTCTCGATCGATGCAGGGGCGATGTTCTGGGGCGGTGTACCTTCTATGTACACACCCGACGACTTTAACCTGACGAAGGATATTACTGATATCCCGGGTAAGAAGGGAGATAAGATCAAACTCATCAAGAAGTTGAAGATCTATCCTGTGATCGGTGTCCGTCTGGTGAGGAATATTTTTTGAAACATAAATTTATATTATATAGGATAGCAAATGAAAAAGATTGTTTTTGTTATTATGATAGCCTGTGCGACGCTGTCTGTACAGGCTCAGGATTCCATTCAGAAATCGAAGTTCCCGCAGAATTTTTTTCAGCAAGTGAACAAGACGCTGAAGACGGCTACGGGCTACTGTAAGGAACATAATGTCTTCCAGCATCTCGACGTCTCTGTCAACTTGGGTACCTCTGGTATCGGCTTCGATGTGGCGTCACCCATTGGCAACTATGTGCAGTTGCGTGCCGGCTACGAGTTTATACCTGGGTTCCATGTAGGTGTTGACTTCCCCGTGGAGGTGGGTGGAGAGCCTGCCGAGAAATACGATGATCAGGGCCATCGCGTTGAGAGCCGTTTCGACCGTCTGGCTAAGACGCTGAAGGAAATAACGGGCTATGATGTGGACGACCATGTGGAGATGATCGGCAAGCCAACGATGAACAATTTCAAACTCCTTGTCGATGTGTTCCCCTTCCAGGAGAATAAGCACTGGCACTTTACTGCCGGTTTCTATCTGGGTCCGTCACAGATTGCAAGAGCCGACAACTCGATCGAGGCGATGACCTCGTTGTTGGCTGTGGGTATGTATAACCATATTTATGATCGCGTGGAAGATTCCTGGATTACGGGTAAGCCGATCGTTGATATCACCATCGGTGGCGTACCGTTCCGACCCGAACTGAATCCGGATCAGATGAAGTCGATCCTCTCTAATGGTCGTATGGGCTTTACGCTCGGACAGTATGCGCATGATATTTATTCGGAGGCAGGACTCTTGATCCATGAAAAGGGTGATCCCTATGTACTGGAGCCGGGCGAGGACAACCAGGTGCATGTCTATGCTAAGACCAACGTTTTCAAGCCTTATTTAGGCTTCGGTTATGGTGGTAACTTGTTAAAAGGGCGTGACGATTGGAAGGTGTCGTTCGATGCTGGTTTGATGTTCTGGGGAAAGCCAGACCTCTATACCCACGATGGCACGAACCTGACCAAGGATGTGGAGAATATCAAGGGTAAGGTAGGTGACTATGTGGACTTCTTTAGAGGACTTGCGGTTTATCCGACCATCAGTGTTCGCTTCACGAAATCTATATTTTAAGTAAAAGAAAGCATCGTTTTCTGTTATAGAAAACGATGCTTTCCCTGATAGAAAAAGCTCGCTAAATAGCGAGCTTTTTTATTATTTAATCATGTTATTTAATCACGATCTTTTTGCCGTCTTTGATATAGACACCCTTCTGCGGGGTGGCATTGTCAGGCAGACGCACGCCATTGAGAGTGAAGATACCACTCGACGTACTCGATGTACTAGATACCTTGATGCTTTTGATAGCCGTGGAGCCATCGGTAGTCAAAATGGCTGCGGCACTGGTAGGCACACTCAGATAGGACTTGTTAGCTGGCATATAATCCAGGTCTTCTCCTGCTGTTTTGAACACCAGTTTCCCGTCTTCTACTGCAAGCACACGCATGGTAAAGACATCGTAATCCACCGTGTTCCAGTAGGGGTTGTCCCTTCTCTCTATTACCTGACCTCTGTTCTTCAGTAGCACAGGATAACAGAACATCACCCCTTTGAGATAATTGGTGCTGACAGAGACTGATGACGACTCTAACGGTGTCAATTTATTGTCGGCTGCATTATCGCCGGCGCACTCGATGACGACAGGTGTCTTGGCAGGAATCTCATTGCCGATGTCCTTCAGCGTGCAGGTTTCGTCGGTCTCGCTGTCAACAGCGTAGGCCTTCATGCCGCTGCTCAATTTATAGGCGATGCCGGCATAGAAGGCGGCATAGCCCTTACTGCCAACCTTCACCTCTGGAATCACACCGATATATTTCTGGTCTTCGGCGGTTACGGGGATCAAGCGCCAGTTCCAGCCTTTCGAGATGGCTTCCTCCGTGGTGACGTAACTGAAGTCGCCGCTGCTGTCATCACAGTCACGCATATAACGGGTGGCGGTGACACCGTCCTTGTTGTAGGAAGCCCAAAGACGGTATTTGCCGTCGCCCATATCCGTAATCTGGATATAGTAGTTGCTTTCGTCAGTACCATACCCCTGACTGCGTAAAGCATAGCCCTGATCGTATTTCTTGATGTAGATGATGGAACCAGGGTCGTTGGCTACATTCTCAAAGCCTGAGATAGTGCGGAGGGAGTAGAACTGCACCTCCGTGGTGCGTTTGGCGCTCTCCGTATCCACGTAGTTGTTGCGGAAGGAAACGTAGCGACCGGTCTCCACACACTGCATGCGGTAAAAACCGTTATCGAGAGCCGATGCGCTCAGCGTGGTGAGGGCTGTGAATAATAGCGTCAAAAATTTTTTCATAAACCTTTCATTTAAAAAGCCCAGCCCTGATTGGGGGCTGGGCTAATTGTTTTATCTATAATCGGATGATTACTCAGCGATACAGATAGATACACGGTTGCTATCGTTGTCAGCGAACGGCTGTACACGAGCACCCTTGCTATCGAAGCTGATGCGGTCAGCAGCGATGCCAGCGTCCTTCAGAGCCTTCACTACAGCGTCAGCACGCTGAGCAGCGAGACGATCATTGATCTTGTCGTTACCAGTACCAGCGTCAGCATAACCTGTTACCTGTACCTTAGCGTCCTTGTTCTCATTCAGGTAAGCAACGATGTCGTTCACCTTTGAAGCCTCAGAATCGCGAATCACAGCCTTGTTGATCAGGAAGAAGATATCGCGGCGGAGGGGCTCAGCAGCAGCGGGTGCTGGAGCGGGAACCTCAACGATCTTCTCGACGATCTTCTCAACATAGCGGATCTCGGGCTCTGGAGCGGGGATGAACTTGGTTGAGTAGGTAGGACCGAAGTTGACCTTCAAACCAGCGAGGGCGTTGAAGTACCAATCCCAGTTCTTAGCCTTCTTTGAGTTGTACTTATCGTTCAGAGTGTTTGCGCTAACCTCAAGAGTTACAGCGAACTTGTCGTTGATCTTGATGTCACCGGTCAGACCTGCCTGGAGAACCAGACGAGTCTTGGTGCCGTCCCAGAGGTATGCGAGGGGATCCTGACCTGCTACGTAAACGATGGTAGGAGTACCTGCGAGGGTGGGATCAGTAGCATTGGGAGCATACACGTTATAGGTGTAACCCAGAGCACCCTTCAGAGTGTTGTTCACGTCCTGAGCCTGGTTGTTACCCCATGCAATGTTTGCACCGATACCTGCGAATGCACCTACAGAGAACACACGCTTCGGGTTCACACCTGAGATGAGGTTAGACAGGTTGAAAGTAATGTCAACAGTAGGAGCGATGTAGTTCCACTTCCACTTGTAGTCACCCTTCAGAGCGTCCAGAGAGTTGTCACCAGTGTTAGGATAGAACTTCAGGCCAGCCTTGCTCTGCCATGCGTTGATGGCGAGGCGGGCACCGATTACCTTATTGAACTCATAGCCTACAGCAGCCTGGACATTGTATGACAGCAGGTCGCCAAAGTCAACTTCACCGAGGGTATACTGTACACCCAGAGGCTGGATGTTCACATACCAGTGCGGCTCGAAGACGTATTCTGTCGTACCCTTCTGCTCCTGGGCAGATGCTGTAAGACCAGCCAACAGCATCAGGCAAGACAATATTGCTTTCTTCATTTTCATATCTGTTATTTTACTTTTAATGATTCACGAATGTTAATTACTCACCCTTGATGTAGTATTCCTTGCTGAAGGTGTTGCCGAAGTAGTCAACAGCCTCATACAGGATGGTGTAAGTCTTACCCTTCTCAGGAGCGAAAGCATACTGGTCGATGTATGAACCAATCACGTGACCCAGCTTAGCACCGTTGTTAACGTCGATTGACAGAGCCTCAGCATCAGCAGCGCTGATTTCCTTACCGTCGATCTCAGAGATGGTAACGAACTTGAACATGATCGGGCAGAAGGTCTCTACAGTGTAAGATGTAGGCTTCAGGATTACAGGCTCACCAGCAGCTACTGTCAAAGGATAACCCTTGATACCGCTGACACGGTTCAACTTAGCGTTGGTGGTGTCGATGGTCTGAGCAATCTTAGTACCCTGCTTCAGTCCGTGAATAGCGAACAGAGTGGGCTGCAGAGCGTGGTTGAAGTTGTTAGCAATCCACTTGTCGATCTTGGTTGAGTAGTTCAGCACTGCATCCTCGAACTTGCCATAGAGATTACCGTTGTTAGCATACTGCAGGCCGTCCTGAACAATCTCAATAGCCTTGTTGATCTGGTCAACACCTGTGCTCAGATACTCTGCGAAGTAGGGGTTCAGGACCACGTAACCAGCGTTCGTACCTTGAGGATTATACTGAATACCCGAAAGAGCGGCAGTATTGTCAATAACATAGATATAGAACACACTAACATCTTCACCAGCTATTGGTGTTGCTGTATTATCTACTAAATAGATCTTTCCGTTCTCCAAAGATGCAAGTGGTGTAGCATTAGTAATATGATTATTAGTATTTGCTTCACTTACGATTGATGACATCATCATGTTCTGCAGCGTGTAGTTGTCATCGTAGTCAGCACCACCCTTAACTCTGTAAACAAGACGAGAAATAATGCTGTTAACAGAAGCCATCATGCGGTTGAAGATCTTCTCACCATAGTCGAGGGTCATCTGTACCTTCGGAGTAATAGCAACAGTAGCGTCCTTTGTGGTGAAAGCGAGCGGCTTGATAGTAGCCAGCATCAGGTCAGCGTCAGACTGTACGAAGTGCTTTGCATTGTTCATGAACTGAGGCTGTGTCCAAGAGTGAGAACCGCTAACGATAGTCTGAGAATCGACATCACCAGTGGTCCAACCGAGACGGAGAGCATACATCGGCATGTTGCTACCAGCACCACCCTGGATAGCGGTGTAGTACAGCTTAGCAACGGCCTGAGCCAACTCCTGAGCAGAAGTGCTCTTACCATTCTTCAGGATAGTCTTCAGATCGTCCTTCAGACCCTCGATCTTCAGGATGTTGAAGCCGAGATCCTCGGGATTAGCCTTGATACCGATATTGAACTCATAGATATTGTTGTCTGCACGAGTCCAACCCCATGTGAGATCCTTCTCAGTCGGCTTACCTTCGTTACCAACAGCAATTGTCACATAGTCGTCAATGTTTCTACCAGAGGTGGTCACCAGCTGTGCTCCGAACTCTGCTGCATCATAGAGGTTCTCATAGTTGAAGAACTTGTTGACAGTAGCGTAAATGGTACCAGCGTAGGTAGGATAGTCCTTATTATAACCGAACTTCTCACCAGCTTCCCATCTGAGCTCCTCGTCAGCGTCAACCAACTTGCCCTCTACAGGGAACTTGGGGCAACGCTTACTTGCTTCACCATAGCTAGCGATCAGCATGTTAGCCTTTACACCAGGAAGAGCAACCATACCTGTCATGTTGTTCCAAGTACCGTTGATCTCGATGCTGGTAACGAGACTTGTGAAAGCCTCCTGGAGCCACGCCTCGAGCTCGTCGCAACGCTTCTCGATCAGATCTACGCGATCCTCAGTGTCTCTCAACTCGGTACGGAGAGCGGTCACGCGACCGTCGAGGTCACCATACTTGTTCTCCAGATCCGTCAGACGACCCTGCAGAGCAGCGATCTCGGCGGCCTGTTCGATTCTTACATCCTCGTTTGTGTCCTTACAAGAAACGAATGATGTTGAGGTAGCAGCTACGAGAGCTACCATCATGATACCATTAATAATTTTCTTTTTCATTTGAACTTAAAAATTATAATTAAACAATTAAACTAATAAAATATCTTGCTTTCTTACGCATTAATTTATATAAATCGGAGACAAAAGTAGGAATTATTTTCTAATTGTGCAAGAAAAATTTAATTTTTTTTATAAAAAACTTCATTTTTCTGTCATATTTCGGGTTTTTAACATAAAAAAGTGCGCCTGACAGGACTCGAACCTGCACGTCATGAACACCAGATCCTAAGTCTGGCGCGTCTACCAATTCCGCCACAGGCGCGCTTAATCGGGTGCAAAGGTACGCATTTATTTCCATTCTGCCAAGAGTTTTCTTGCAAATTCTATCAGGGTGTCGCGTCCTTGGGCAAAATCGGCGTCGGTCTGACCGACGGAATAGTCGGGTGCGATGCCAAATTCGATCTGCTGTCCGTTACGGTCGTAGGAGGGGCAAGCCGAGAAGCGTACTGTCCAACCATTGGGCAGGGTTGAGGTGAAAGGCAGACCTGCGCCACCGCCTGTCTGATCGCCTACGGTCTTTACCTCGGGGAAGCACTTCATCATCTTCACGAAGTCATTGGCAGCGGAATACACCTCGCGGTTGGTGAGGACGACGGTGGGCTTCTGCCAGCGGAAGCGCGACGAGGGCTCTAGGTATTCGGCCTCTTTGGCGGAGAAGTCGTTATGACCCTTACCTGTCTTATGCTGCATATAGCCTGTGAGGGTCTTCTCATGGCAGAAGCGGGCGGCGAGGCGCTGGGCTGCCGTGAGTTGGCCGCCACCATTGCCTCGGATATCCACGATGAGCCCGTTGCAGAAGGCGAAGTGCTTGATGATCTCGTCGAGACTGCTCTCGCCGATCTCGTTGGCGAAACTGCCCACGTAGAGGTAGCCGATGTTATCGTCGAGGATCCGATACTGGGCACCCGAGGCGATGTGGTAGTCGGTGCCGAGGTAACGGCGCTGCAGCGTGTCGCTGAAGTTGGTGGGGTAGTCTTCGTGCCAATGCCAGTAGCGGCCGTTGTCGAAGGATGTGTAGAGGTTCACGTGACCGTCTTTCAGTTCGGATAGCATATCCGTGAGGACTTCGAAGAGTTGGTAGTCGTTCATCGGCCCTTTCGCGCGTACATTATATATATTATAAAGGGCGTTCCAGTCGAGGCCATAGACCTGTTGCTTGTAGTCGAAGAAGCAGTAGTGCTCATCGATGATCCGCCACAGCGCCTCGAAGTTGCCCTGAGGGGTATCGTCTTGCTCTGTCACATCGACGCATGAGTTCGTAAAAGTAGCAAATATGGCTATTATTGCAAGTCTGGCAAGGGCGGCTAGTTTCTTTTTCATAAGCATTTTGTCACGCCGATGATAAACCGGTGCGTATAGATATGATTCTTTAAGTTATTAACACTCGCCTGCTGGTAATTCCCCAGATAACCGATGCGGACCGCCCATTTCGCACTGGCCTGCCAGTCGAGGGTAAGCAACTGACGGAAGTTCGGCGCACTGATGAAGGTCGTGGGCACGATGTTATGATCGTAGTTGCCACGCGAGAAGATCTCGTAGTACGACTGTCCGTAATTCGGACTGAACATGAGTCCCACTAAGGGGAGATTCAGTTCGTAGCGCAGGGAAAAATGCTGCTGCTTCATGTTGAAGTCATAGGTGGCGATGGCTGCGGGCATGAGGTTCAGGGCAAAACGCGCCTGGGCGGGATTGTTCGAGGTGCTCATGTCGTAGAGGAAACCGAGATTGGCATTGGCCAAACCGCCTGCCTGCAACTTCAGGTTGTTGTCACATAACTGCCACTGGCGATAACGGCCCCAGTAGAGGTTGTAGTTGCCTTCAAGCATGCTGGTGGTGTGGGTGCGGTCGTTGGTCTTGGAGAGATCTACCTCGTGCTCGATATTGTTCTGCCAGCGTTTATCGGGTTTCTTGCCCGCGCGTATATATAAATAGGTGAAGCCGACGCCCGAGAATTTCTCCTGCGAGATGTAGGTATCGAGGATACGGGAGGGACCGAAGCCGATCATATGGCTCTGGGCATTCGCCCCGAGCGCACAGACCATCAGCAGTGCAATGAACTTAACTTTCCTCATCGTCGAATAATCGAAGTTGCCCCGTGAGTTCGTCGCGGACCTGTTGCTCGCTTTTGCCGGCATCGGGATCTAAATCTTCATCTTCCTGGACATCAAGCGTTTCCGGCTCTTCCGATTCTTCTGGGAAACGGGTGGGCTCGAGTTCCACAACGCTTTCGAGGGTATAGGTGGTGAGTCGCTTACCCTTCGCCTTATAGCCCTTCACGGCAATAAACTGCTCGGCATCGATCTCTTCAGACCCTCGGAAGTCATCGGCACCGCCATAGGTGAGTTGGATGCGGGGATAGGGGGTATCGGTAAGTAGGATGAACTGCGACTCCGGATTATCCGAGAGCCAGTTCTGCTTCTTCTTCGAGGCATCCATCTGGAAACGCTTGATATACGGATAGCCTTGATTATCACCGTCGTAGAGGATGGCAGTCCAGATCTTGTCGGCATCGTATTTCTCGATGCGCAGGATATTCTCCTCGTAGTGGTTGTTCAGGTCGAAGTTCGACAGGTAGTAGTCGCCGTTCTTCAGGATGACGAGGATCTGGTCGTCGTCGTAGAACTCACCCAGCAACCGTCCGTGATCGTCGTAGTTCAGACGGTTCACGTCGGGGTCGTACCATACCTTCCGACCACCCAAGGTGGAATGACCATGACTCTTCAGACCAATGCGATGGACGGGGAACTTTGTTAGGAGGTTTCCCTTCGAAGCGCGGCCCTTGATCATTACCTCCGAGAAGTCCTTGTCGATAAAGATCTTCTTCAGTTTCGGGTTCGGGTCGAGTGTCACCTTGATGACTTCTGCCTCACCGTTGGGGTTGGCAGAGAAGTACATCACACGCGAACCTGGAGTGCCTTGTGTCAGGTCATACTCCTTGTCGCGGTTCAGCGAGGTCACGTTGAAGCGCTTCATGAAGTAGTAGCCTTTCTTTCCGTCGCGATACACCGCATTATAGATCGTGCGCGAGTCGCTCTTCTTGAACACGGCGAGATAGAGCACGTTCTTACCCACGAAGACCTTCTCCGCCACGCGGATTACCTTGTATTTACCATCCTTGTAGAAGATGATGATGTCGTCGAGGTCGGAGCAGTTGCACACGAACTCGTCTTTCTTCAGACTGGTACCGATAAAGCCGTCGGTGCGGTTGATATAGAGCTTCTGGTTGGCTTCTGCTACCTTCGAGGCCTCGATGGTGTCGAAGTTGCGGAGTTCTGTGAGGCGCGGGTGGTCCTTGCCGTACTTGTCCTTGAGGAATTGGAACCAGTTGGCGGTGACCTCTGTGAGGTTTGCCAGGTCGCGGTCGATCTCCTCGATCTCAGCCTTCAAGCGCGCCATCAATTCGTCGGCCTTGTCCTTATTGAACTTCAGGATGCGCTGCATCTTAATCTCCAGCAGTTTCAGGATGTCGTCCTTCGTTACCTCGCGTACCAGTGTGGGGTAGTAAGGCGTCAAGCGGTTGTCGATATGCTCGCAGACGGCATCGATGGTGGGTGCCTGTTCGAATTTCTTATCCTTATAGATGCGTTCCTCGATGAAGATCTTTTCGAGCGACTGGAAGTGGAGTTGTTCCAAGAGTTCGTTCTTGCGGATCTCGAGTTCCTGACGGATGAGATCCTTCGTACGGTCCACACTATGGCGCAGCACATCGCTGATGGTTAGGAACTTAGGTTTGTTGTCTTCGATTACGCAACAGTTGGGCGAGATGTTGATCTCGCAGTCGGTGAAGGCGAAGAGGGCGTCGATGGTCTTGTCGGAAGAAACGCCCGGAGCGAGGTGCACCTGGATCTCCACACTTGCTGCCGTGAGGTCTTCCACCTTACGCGCCTTGATCTTACCTTTCTCAATGGCCTTCACGATGGAGTCCTGCAGGGTCTCAGAGGTCTTTGAGAAGGGTATCTCGCGGATCACAAGCGTCTTCTGGTCGATCTTTTCGATCTTCGCACGTACTTTTACGACACCGCCGCGCTGTCCGTCGTTATATTTCGATACGTCAATGCTGCCCGCTGTGGGGAAGTCTGGGAAGAGTTGGAAAGGCTGATCGTGAAGATAACTGATGGCAGCGTCGCAGATCTCGCAGAAATTATGTGGGAGAATCTTGGACGAGAGGCCGACGGCGATACCCTCGGCGCCCTGTGCCAACAGCAACGGGAACTTCACGGGCAGCGTGATTGGCTCCTTGTTGCGTCCATCGTATGACATCTTCCAGTCGGTGGTCTTCGGATTGAACACCGTGTCGAGGGCGAACTTCGAGAGTCGGGCCTCGATATATCGGGGGGCAGCGGCACTGGAGCCTGTGAGGATGTTACCCCAGTTTCCCTGTGTGTCAATCAGCAGGTCCTTCTGTCCCATCTGCACGAGGGCGTCGCCGATACTGGCATCGCCGTGGGGGTGGAACTGCATCGTGTGTCCCACGATGTTCGCCACCTTATTGAAGCGCCCGTCGTCCATCCGCTTCATCGAGTGGAGAATACGTCGCTGTACGGGTTTCAGACCGTCGCCCAGATGGGGCACGGCACGTTCGAGGATCACGTAGGAGGCGTAATCCAGGAACCAGTTCTGATACATGCCGCTGAGGTGGTGTACGGCTGCCGCGTCGAAGCGGTTCACGGGTTTATAGTCGGAATGGCCTTCTTTCTGGTCTTCCGACGCTTGCTGTTCCAAAATCTCTGACGACTGGTACTCACCGCCGTCTTCCTTTGTTTCGTCGTTCATTCTTTTTGGTCTTTAGCCTTTTGGGTGCAAAGTTAATCATTTTTGCGAGAAAAAGTGCGTAAAATAAGAAATAATTCGTACCTTTGCAGGCAAATATAAAAATCAAAGTATAGAAAATGACAGCAAATGAGATTCGCGACTCATTCAAAAAGTTCTTTGAGTCGAAGCAGCATGCCATCGTGCCCTCTGCTCCGATGGTGATCAAGGATGACCCCACATTGATGTTTACGAACGCTGGTATGAACCAGTGGAAGGATATTATCTTAGGTACCCGTGACCCGGAGCCACGCCGTCGTGCCGATACGCAGAAATGTCTGCGTGTGTCAGGTAAGCACAACGACCTAGAGGAAGTGGGACACGACACCTACCACCACACGATGTTCGAGATGCTCGGTAACTGGAGTTTCGGCGACTACTTCAAGGAGGGCGCCATTGATATGGCGTGGGAATATCTGGTGGATGTGTTGAAACTGAATCCCGAGGACCTGTATGTGACGGTGTTTGAGGGTTCGCCTGAGGAGAATATTCCGCGTGATGACGAGGCCGCCAAATATTGGTCAAAGCACGTGCCTGAGGATCATATCATCAACGGCAACAAGCACGATAACTTCTGGGAGATGGGCGATACAGGTCCTTGTGGCCCGTGCTCTGAGATCCATGTGGACTCCCGTACCCCAGAGCAGCGCAAGGCTTCAGGTCTTTCAGGTCGCGAATTGGTAAACAAGGACGATCCCCAGGTGATTGAGATCTGGAACATTGTCTTCATGCAGTTCAACCGTAAGGCTGATGGTTCGTTGGAGCCGCTGTCTATGAATGTGATAGATACGGGTATGGGCTTCGAGCGCCTCGTCCGCATGCTGCAGGGTAAGCACTCGAACTATGATACCGATATCTTCCAGCCGATCATCAAGGCGGAGGAGCAGATTACAGGACTGAAATATACCACCTTCGAAGAGGGTGAGGTAGGCAAAGAACAGGATGACATCAACGTTGCCATGCGCGTCTGTGCCGATCATCTCCGTGCCGTATCGTTCTCGATTGCCGACGGTCAGTTGCCCTCGAATGCGAAGGCAGGTTATGTGATCCGTCGAATCCTGCGTCGTGCCGTGCGTTATGCCTATACGTTCCTTGGTCAGAAGGAATCGTTCCTCTATAAACTCGTGCCGACACTCGTGCATGAGATGGGCGATGCCTTCCCTGAGTTGAAGGCTCAGCAGCAGTTGATCTCGAAGGTGATGAAGGAGGAGGAAGACGCCTTCCTGCGTACGTTGGATAAGGGTATCTCCCTGCTCGACAAGGCGATGGAAGAACTGAAGGGTGCTGGCAAGACCGAACTTGACGGTGTACAGGCTTTCCGCCTCTTTGATACCTATGGCTTCCCCCTCGACCTGACGGAACTCATCTGTCGTGAGAACGGCTTCACGGTAAACGAGGCGCAGTTTGATGTGGAGATGCAGAAGCAGAAGGAGCGTGCCCGCAATGCCGCCGCTGTAGAGAATAGCGACTGGGTGGAACTGGCTCAGGGAGAGCAGCAGTTCGTGGGTTACGACTATACGGAATATGAGTGCCGCATCCTCAGATATAGGAAGGTAACACAGAAGAAGAATGAGTTCTATGAACTCGTGCTCGACTACACCCCGTTCTATGGTGAGATGGGTGGACAGGTCGGTG
>Ga0256407_10008083_pt1 | contig 15577 bp, 14 predicted proteins | sample RumenRJG_04DNA_FD_193489 | JGI IMG/M metagenome (GOLD analysis project Ga0256407, IMG submission 193489) | Bovine rumen microbial communities from Lethbridge, Alberta, Canada - RJG_04 | ecosystem: Host-associated > Mammals > Digestive system > Stomach > Rumen | place: Canada: Alberta...
AAAAGTCATATAAAATGAGATTTGAAAGGATTAGAGACTAATTATGATGAAATGCGAATGGATATTGTGTCCTGTTTGTGGGAGCAAAACCCGTAATAAAATTAGGAAGGACACTGTTTTGGAGAAAGGGGAAAATATGGAGCAATCATCCATTGTTGCCGATAAATAGTAAACCTTAGCCAAGTCCATTTTGAACATTGCTTCCGGGTTCAACGACGCGAACCATTATAGTACCGTCTTCAGGTGCATAAAGTTTTGTATATTTTAGTTGGTTACTTAAATAATCTTTGTTTGCAACTGCTGCTTTATAATCTGCATTTGCCTTATTTTGTGCATTATACAATGATTCGACCTCTTGCTTGGAAACTGTATCATCAACACCTAAGGGAGCGTATCTGTTATATTTATCCGTTGCATCTTTTTGTATCGCAATGGTTCTTTCTACATCTGCTTCTGCTCTTTTAAAATTTGCCTCATAGTCTGATTCATCCATAACTGCAACGAGTTCACCTTTTTTAACTGTGTCCCCTTCTTCTTTTAAAAGTTTTGAAATCAAACCCGAAACTTGAAAAGATAAATCAACCTGCCTTATTTCAATATTGCCGAATAAGGTTAATTCATTCGAGTTATCTTTTTTATTAGTTTTATAGAAAAAAATGCAAAGCCCTGCAATTAAAATTATTAAAACTAATGCTGCTATTTTCTTTTTCATTTATAATTTACCTCCAACGGTTTTATACAGTGTAAAATAATTAACTAATCTTCTTGTTTTTGCTTTGGTCAAATCAATATCTTTGTTTATGTGCATGTTTTCAGAGTTAATGTGCTGTGTTTTTGAAATAACTCCACGATTTAACATCTTATCTGCATTATTCAAATTTTTAGTTTCAAGTAATAACTTTTCTTTTGTTTTATTTTCGATTTCCCTATCGTGTTTTATAATACAAAGGGAAGTATTAACTTCCTTTACGGCATCTAAATCGGTTTGCCTGTATTGTTCAAGAAGTTCTTCATATTTTGTTTTTTTGAATTTTAAATTAGCAATTTTTCTTCCCCCTGCAAATATATCCTGCGTTGCACCTGCAAGTAGTGCTGCAAGAGAAGATTCCCAAGAAAAAAATGTCCCTGGAGCAATTGTATTAAATGCCCAAATGCCTGTAATATTAAATGTAGGTAAGAACTCTTTTCTTGCAACTCGAATATCTATTTTGGCTTTTTCCAATGCCATTTCCGCTCTTTTAACATCAGGTCTTGAGAATATAACATCTGACACTATTTCGTTTGGTATAACCGCATTATATTCAAAATTATCAATAGACCCTCTTTCAATACTGTTTGCTCCATCGGTACTGCGACCTATCAAGACCGCAAACTGCATTAAAAGAACTTCCCGCTGTTTAATAAGATTTTCCAGTGTTATATTTGCCTGTTCAACATTAGTTTTAGAGTTGTTTAATTCGGTTGTGTTTATAACACCACGAACGAGTTTTTTGTTATCATCATCTAAAATTTGATTATAATTATCGACAATTTTTTCTTGTTCTTCTATAAGTTTGTCATACTCTAAAATATTTGTATAAACCGTTGCAACATCTGATAATAGTGCTAAATATACACTTTGTTCATTAAATTTACTCATTTCATAAGTCTTTTGAACACTCTTTGTTTTATCTCTGTTTTTTAGCAGAAAATCTGCTTCGTAGTTTGCTATAAAAGGTAAAACAAAAGCATTTTTGCTGACACTCAAATTAGGATTAAATTTTGGTGAATGAATTCCTAAATAACTTGCGGCTACGCTAAAACTTGGTAATTCGTTTGCAAATTGAGATTTTACACTCTGTCTGTATTCTTCCACCCTTATCGTTGCTTGTTTTGCATTGTGGTTATTATCTATCGCTTCATTAACATATTGGGGCAAGTAATCATCATTGAAACGAGAGAAAAACTCAACATTCAAATCATTTCTATCAACTGCAAAACAAGGAGCAAAAACGAAAAAGGATAGTATTCCCATTATTATTAATAATAATGTAATTTTCTTATTCATTTATCTCTCCGCTTCCTCTAAAAGTGCTTGTATATAAATACATGTATTATTTTAATTATACTTTTGAATATTTTAATATAATAATCGATAGTTTGTTTTTTGTCAAAATTTACATCCATTTAGAATTGTAATTATTTTACAATCAGACAATAATATTATATTATAATACTGTAGGTTATTATATATAGGAGAATATGTTATGAAAATAATCGACTGCGAATTTCACTATTACTTACCTGAATTGATGGAATATCTTTCCTCACGAGATAATGCGATGAGATATTATCCGGAAACTAAAATTCTGGAAGTTAGAGATAAAGTTTTTGCACATTTTGACGGGGTAACGAATGAATATCCGGTTATTGATGAATTAATGAATTTTGGAGCGGAAAGGATTGCCGTTATGGACAAAAACGGCATTGAAGTTGGCGTTATGGCATCTTCCCCTGCATTAGAAGAATTACCGGAAAAAGAAGCGGTATATTTTGCAAAAAAATCTAATGATGCTGTTGCTGAAATTATAAAAAAATATCCGGATCGTTTCTTAGGTGCTGCTGTTTTACCAACTCCTTATGTTGATGAAGCAATTAAAGAACTTGAACGCTGTGTAAAAGAACTTGGTTTTAAATATTGGCACACACATTCTAATTATAAGAATGAACATTTATATGAAGAAAAATATCTTCCTTTGCTTGCAAAAGCGGAAGAATTGGGTTGCGCATTTTATGTTCATCCGCAGGCATCTGATGATAAAGATATGAAAGATATGGGTTATGTATATTCTTCACCCGGACTTGGTTTTGGCTTAGATGCTATGAAAACATCATTAAGACTTATATTAAACGGGACATTTGATAAATACCCTAATTTAAGAATGATTCTTGGGCATTTGGGTGAATATTTCCCATTTATATTGGACAGAGTTGATAATCGTTTTGAATGGATTAGGGATGATGAAGTAAAAATGAAACATCCTGTTTCATATTACTTTAAAAATAAAAATGTTGTTGTAACAACAAGCGGCAATATGTCTAAACTTGCTTTTGAATGCACGAAAAAAGCGCTTGGTATAGACAGCATTATTTTTGGTTCTGATTATCCTTATGAAAATTTGTCTGATATGATGAAATTTATGGATTCTTTAGAATTAACCGAAGAAGAAAAAGAAAAGGTATTTCATTTGAATGCGCAAAAGTATATTTTAAGTAAATAAAGTTTTAGTTTATAGGGCAGTTTTACTTTAAATAAAGTTGGCAATAACAATTTTTCGTTGGCATAATAATCCTCAGTATATCTGTTCAAAATCCTCAAACTTACTGTTATTGGAGAATATTTCAGCAAAATTTATTCATAAATCTTATTACCGATTTGAACTTTTGTGACATACATTGTTTCACAGGCGCCAAAACCTCTGCTTGTTCTATCCGTATCAGTTCGGGAAAGACTTGTTTTATACATATAAATCTTATTCTCCCGTGTATCTTTTGCAGTCATATCTACAAGTTCACCCTCAAGTTTGAAATCCTGATAATCACGAAGTTTTAACATTGCAGCCATAATATTACGGTTTGCAGGAATTATATGAGTATGAGAAAGATGTGAAATTATATATTCTTCCGAATACGGAATATCACTGTGCCAACTCCAATTCAGCCGTCTTGCACCGGTCAGTTGAACCTTATCACTGTAAACTTTTAAATACTTTTTTAAAAGTTTTTTATCTGCAAGTTTGCCCCATGCGGCTCCCAAATCGTATAATGCTGCACTATCAAAAAATTTTGAAATAAAAAGAAAGTCATGGTTATAAGCAATAACTTTGCCTGAAATAACATAATGTGCCTGAGGGGTTATCTCCATAGTTCCTTTGTTTATCAAAGAATGATAAACAAATCTTTTCTTCTTCTTTTCTTCCTCGGTATAATTCGTCTGAACAGGCTCTTTTGTAACATCAATATACTCTTTTGTAGAACGGGTTGGAATTGCTATACCAAATTTTACCCAATAAATAATCGTTCCTCTAAACAAAAATAACAATAAAATTACCGCAATTATAATATTGCGTTTCACTTTTTTGTTATGAAGTTCAACATCTGCCTGAAGTTTTGAATCTATCTCCGCTTCGGTAAAGTCCCGAAAAGTCCTGTTATCTATCTCATCATCCATTTTTATATAATAACTTTTTTAATTTAAATTAGCAAATCTTTAAGGATTTTTGTCTGAAAAAGTTATACAATCACCATCTGCAAGTTTGATTTTTTTAAAACTTTTTTCAAGAGTTTCTTTTGATAAAATGTCATATTCTTTATAATCCGTCAAAGGACGAAACATTGAGCGAATAGTCCATGTATCATCTTTTAACGAATAGTGCATATCGCTTTCCGAATACGGGAAAATATGCTCCCTAAAAACAGTTATGTTTTTAATTCTTTTATTCAGTCCTTCTAAAATTTTATCAAATATAGGAATAGAATAAGGCGAAAATTTCAATTTTTTACTCCCTAACAACAATGCTCTGTCAGGATTTGGGACAAGTTCAAATATTGCATCAAGCATATCATCTGTCCGCTGGGAATTTTCAAGATTATCGTAAAAATGAAATCCTGCACATTTACCTGTCTTAAAATCAATCACTCCGCCTGCACTACAGGTACGAACCTCATCAGTATAAAATTCGTCTGATTTTACCACATCAAAACGAGGGAATTTTTTGACCTCTCCGCCAAAAGCCTTTGCAAATTCACAATCCCACAACTCATGTTTTGTCGGCTGATAAATTTTTTTAAAATCGACATAAGAACCATGTCTGAACTTTTCAAACGATTTTGAATCCACAAAATTTATTCTTGATGTAAAAGATACATTATCAACTGCCATATTTTATACAAAACCCGTAAAAAATATTTTTTGCAGGGAATAAATATTGCCATAAACTTTGCGTGTTATTTTGTCCTGTTAATGTCATTTGGTTAAATCTAATACGAAAGCAAAAGGAGCATAACTTATCAACAATAGTAGAAAATTGTTCTTTTGAAAGATATAAATTAATTTTTATACTATAATTTAATCATGGAAGAAATCAGGGCAATATATTGTGATTTTGACGGAACGATTACCAAATCTGATGCGGTAAACACATTCTTTGAACTCTACACCGGCGACAAATGGCTTGAATCCGAAAAACTTTGGATTGATGGTAAAATTTCATCTATGGAAAACGCAATCATTCAGGTCGGGCTTTTGCCTGAGATTACCCCGAAACAACTCAACGATTACATTGAAAATATTGAAATCGACCAAACTTTTTTGGATTTTATAAAATATATAAAAGAAAAAAATATTAAATTTACTATTTTAAGTGACGGATTTGACATTTTTATCCACAAAACACTTGAACGGTTAAACCTCAAAGATATTCCTGTTTTTGCAAACCATTTGGTTTATGAAAACAACAAATTTAAAATAGAATTTCCGTATCACAACCCAAATTGCGATAAAAAAGCAGGGATGTGCAAATGTGACAAAGTTAAAGAAAGTAAATTCTGCTACATAGGCGACGGGACAAGCGATTTGTGTATCGCAAGCAAAGCAGATGTTCTCTTTGCAACAAAAAATTTACATAAATATTGTGAAAAAAATGTAATAAAACATCACTATTTTGAAACTTTTAGTAGTATTATAGAAAAGTTAGAAAAAGGGGTATAAAATGAAAAAAATATTGTTTATTATAGGACTTGTTTTAATGATGGTGGTATCAGTTGCAAAACCGTCTTATGCATGGGATGTAAAAACAACAGACGAACTTCAGACAAGAATGAATGAAATCGGATTTAAGATTTTAAATTCAAATCGTATAGAAAAAAGACTTATATTCATGGCAATAAACAGAGTTTACACAAGAGATATCTGGACAGATGTAAGTTCTGTCAACAGAATAGTTTGGGTAAAACCGACAGTCTTGCCATACATTGATGATGATAATGAACTTGCTGCAATTTTAAGCCACTCAATTGCGCACGGTGTTGATACTTATGAAGGGGCTTTAAGAGGTTATGTTTCAATCTTAAATTATTGGGTTGCTCCGAATAAATATGACCTCAAAGCAGACAAGTCGGCAGTAGATTTAATGGTTAATGCAGGATATAATCCGCTTGCATTGATTACTATTTTCAATAAAATCGGAAAACAATACAGATTTGACGCATTTTCAAACCATACACTTGCATCACGCCGTATGATGCTTATTTATGAATATATTTATACAAAATATCCGTCAATTCTTGTTGAAAACGAATACAAAGATAATATTTACTACCAGAACTTTTTACTTACATCAAGAAAAAACCGCATGTTATTATTAGAAAAAGTAAAATCAGGATCTACAAGAAAAATAAATTACAAATACTAATATGAAAAAATTATTTTTGACCATAGCATTAATAATATTTTGCACTCCTGCATTTGCACAAAATTCAGAGCCTATCAGAGATGAACTTTTAGACCCTAATATGTACGCAGGCGGAAGCAATTCCATATTCAGACTCGGAATATATGAAAGAGGGGAATATCATTATGTCCCGATTGAAGATGAACTCATTGACGAAGATTTTGTTGCAAATGCATCAAATTATGCTTTGCCCAAAAAAGAATATTTTGATGATTATTTCCTTGAAAAACAGATTGATTTGTCAAAAGTCCGTCAGATAAAACCGAAAACAAAATATGATTTTACAAAACAGAGAATTCCGGTTCATATACAACTTGCAAAACAGATAAAATCAACAAAAGAACTTATTGAGGGTTCTGTTATCCCATTCATTGCTACACAGGATTTTGAAATTTTAGGTAAAAAATTTGAAAAAGGAACAACTGTTTTTGGTCGAGTTGAATTGATTTCGGCCTCCGATAAAATGGGAGTTCCGGAGTGTTTAAAAATTGATAATTTTTATATTGATGATGAGGGTAAAGAAATAAATCTTCACGGTCATGTTTCAAAAACCGGAGCAAATCGTTCAATTTGGGTTTATCCGTTATATCAGGCAGGCAATATTACTTTTTATGTTGCAGGATTTGTATTTGTACCGATACACGGCGGGAGAGCAAAACTTTCTACCACTGAATCTTTTACAGTATTCTATGAAATGCAATAATAAGTAAGTTGTCTTTGCGCCTAACAAGCAAGCGTTGGGGTAGGGACTCTAACTTACTTATTCTAAAAAGGGGGCTTTTGTCATTAATGAACTGACAGTTATACTGAGACCCTGAACTTTACAAAGGGAACCGACGAGGAACGAGTCGTGTGACCCTGTATGCGCAGGCGCAAAGCGCCCAGACTGTTTCAGGGTCTCACCCCAATCATATTGTATAGTAATTTTAACAGAGTGTTTCAGAATCTTAAAGCCTCATTTTTATATTTTTTGTTGGGTTTCACCCAACCTACAGGCTTATTGTGTCATTCCGAATTTATTTCGGAATCTCCTACTGAACACTCTTTTTGATTAACAGGGAGATGCTGAAACGAGTTCAGCATGACAAGCAGTTCAGAATAATATGTAAGTTGGGCTTTCAGCCCAACAATATAAAATGTTGGGGTAGAAACCCCAACTTACAATTTTATTCCCTCACCCGTATCCGTATCACTCGGTCGTACGCCCTCGTTAACGGCTACTCCCTCTCCCACCCCAAAATACTGTGGGCGAGGGGTGAGTTTTTGTTTTCCCTTGTACATTTATAAAAAAATTTCTGCCGAAAGGATTGCCCCGCCCCACCACATCATATCATATCATATAGCAGATTATAACAGGGTTTGAGCCATTTTAAATTTGACTTTATATTTCTTAATATTTAATATTTAACAAGACAACTTTTATATATTCACTTATTTTTTTACGCATTTGTAATATTAATTAGCAAAAATTTTTTTTTTTGATTTTTTAGTAGTAAAATAAAAAATGGAAATGTATAAATGACACTATTTGAATAGGGATGGAAAATATGAGTGTATTAGAAATTAAAACAAATATTGAAAATGTAAATGGGGTTAAATCAGCAGAAAACATCAATTATACCGATGATGAATTGCGTGAAATAGGTAAAGAATACTGTTCTCACGGTGATAAAGTTTATGCAGACCCGATTCCGAAAGTATTTAAGGACTGCAACGGAGTCTATATGTATGACTCTGAAGACACTCCATATTTAGATTTGGAAATGTGGTTTGCGGCATGTAATTTGGGTTATAAAAATCAGCGCATAAGAGATGCCGTTGTTGACCAAATTGATACATTACCTCAAATTTCATCTCACTTTTTATATGATTACAAAGTTTTATTATCAGAAAAAATTGCAAAAGCAAATATAAAAAGATTTGGATATAAAGGTCGTGTTCAATACAATGTAGGCGGTTCACAAGCAACAGAAGATGCTTTGAAATTGGTCAGAAACTACACTCACAAAAACAGAGTATTCTCATTCTTTGGCGGATTTCATGGCAGAACATTGGGCGCAAGTTGCTTAACTGCAGGTTACAGATACAGAAAACCGTTCGGTCATTTTGGTGACGAGGCGCATTTTGTACCTTATCCGTACTGTTTCAGATGCCCTTACGGCAAAAAATGTGATTCATGCAATTACTATTGTGTACAGCAATTAAGACGCGAATTTGAAGATAATTGCGCAGGTTTATATGACCATTCTTCAAAAGATTGTGCTTTTGGTGCATTCTTTGTTGAACCAGTTCAGGGTTCAGGCGGTTATATTGTTCCGCCAAAAGGATACTTTAAAGAACTCAAAAAAGTTTTAGACGATTTCGGTGTACTTTTTGTAGCAGACGAAATTCAAATGGGCTTCTACAGAACAGGGAAACTTTGGTCTATTGAACATTTTGATGTTAAACCTGATGTAATTACATTTGGTAAATCACTTACTAACGGTTTAAATCCGCTTGCAGGTATGTGGGCAAGAGAAGAAATTATTAACCCTGAAGTATGGCCAAACGGCAGAACTCACTCAACATTCTGCAACAACCCTGTCGGTATGAGAGCAGGATATGAAGTTATGAAAACCTTTGAAGAAGAAGATTTTGAAACTCAGGTTGCAAACAAAGGTAAATACTTCCTTGACGGTTTGAAATCATTGGAAAGAAAACACAAAAGAATCGGTACAGTTGACGGTTTGGGTCTTGCTTTGAGAATTGAATGTGTAACAGAAGACGGCTACACACCTGACTCAAAACTTTGCCATGACATTTTGGCAGAAGGTCTTAAAGGGGATTTGACATACAGAGGAAGAAAATGCGGTATTATCCTTAACAAAGGAAGCCACTACAACAACTCGATTACTCTTGTTCCTGCCGTTACTATTTCTTATGAAGAAATTGATATGGCTATTGAACTTATAGACCAATTATTTACGAGGTTGTCATAAGTGCCCGAAAGTATAGATTTTGAACTTATACATAACGACTCTGAAACAGATAAAGCCGTACTGTTGTTTCACGGTTTGACAGGCAGTCCGTTTGAGATGAAAAAATACGGTGATTTTTTGTTCAAAAACGGGTATGATGTTTTTTGCTATTCATTTCCGGGGCATGGCGACAGAATAAGCGAAATTGAAACGGTTACATGGCAGGATTGGTGCGAATTCGCTCAAGATAAATACACAAATTTGAGAAAAAATTATAATCAGTTTTTTGTTTCGGGTTTGTGTTTGGGTGCTGCAATGGCAGTATATTTGGGTGAACATAATAAAGATTTGACAGGTATTATTGCACTTTCTACGACTTTGTTTTTAGACGGTTTTTGTATTCCTTGGACAATATCACTTTTGCCGTTCGCATTGAGTACAATAATAAGATTTTATTACACTTTTCCTGAAGATGATTGTTTTGGGGTTAAAAACGAGCGTACAAGAAAAAGTCTTGCAAAAATCACCGCAAAAGCAAATATAAGCATGGACAATTATCCGCTGAATTGTGTTGACGGACTTTTAAAATTATCAAAAAATGTCAGAAAAAATCTTAAAAATGTTACTTGTCCGATTTTGTGTATTCATTCAAAATATGATAATCTTTCAAGCACAAAAGGGGCAAAAGTTGTTTTAGACGGAGTTTCATCAGAGATTAAAAAATATGTTGAACTCAATGACAGTTATCACATGGTGCTTTATGATAACGAAAAAGAACTTGTAATGAACACAGTAAAAGAATTTTTAGACGAACTTGCACCGCAAAAAACACAACAGAGAGAACTACAAACAGTATGAATATAATTACGCTTATAACTATAATTTTGAACATAGTTGCAATACTTGTACTATGTGCCGGATTATTCCACAAATTTGAAAATCCGAAAAATAAAGCCGTTTACGGATATGTAATTGCAGGCGGAATGATTCCATATATGCTTGCATTGAGTATTTATGTTATTTCAGATATTATAGTTAATCGTAATTTTTGGTCAATATTTTTGATTTTGTGTGTAATTTCGCCATTTATAATCGGAAAACTTGTAAAATATGAAACATTAAAAATATACACACTTATCCAGATTTTATGCTTCTGCGCAAGTCTTGCGGTTTTGTGTTTAAAATAGAGGAGTAAATTATGTCAGAATTGAATTTTGTTGTGGACAGGGAAAAATGTATTCATTGCGGTAAATGTTCTGATGACTGCGCAACAGGAATTATTGAATTTGATAGAGAAGGATTTCCGCTTGTAAAATCGGGGAATGAACAATATTGTATGAAATGCCAGCATTGTTTTGCAATTTGTCCTGTCGGTGCAATTTCAATATGCGACAAAAAGCCTGAAGATTCAGATATTTGTGATACCAATTTACCAACTGATGAACAGGTTTTAAACCTTATTCAACACAGAAAAAGTATAAGAAATTACAGGCAGGAAAATCTTGACAAAGCGACTATGCAAAAACTCAAAGATATGCTCAAATATTCTCCGACAGGCTGTAATAACCATAAACTCCATATCGCACTCATTGATGATATTGAAGTTATGAACAGATTTAGAAACAGAACTAATAATACTATCAAAAAAGCACTTTTATCAAACAAATGGCTTCCTGTTTCAAAGAAATTTGAAAAATTCAAACAACAATTTATAGACGGCAAAGATGTAATTTTCAGAGGCGCACCGCACATGTTGGTTGTGTCTGTACCTGTAACTGCACCGTGCGCACCTGTTGACCCGATAATTTTATTAAGTTACTTTGAACTCTATGCTCAAAGTTTAGGGGTAGGGACATTGTGGTGCGGATTTGCGGAAATTGCACTGAAATTAATTCCTGACTTGTGTCAGTATTTGGAAATTCCTGACGGCTACAAAGTCGGCTATGTAATGCTTTTTGGTAAAACGGATTTGAAATACCAAAGAGCAACTCAGCCTGAAGATTACGATATTTCGGTTATCGAACCGCATGAAATCTTCCCTGCAACCTTTGTTGATAAGGTTAAGAGATATTTTTGGAACGCTTTGAGATAAATCTCATACAAATATAGGATAAAAACCTTGTTCATATCGTAAATAATTATATTGGGGCAGGAATTACAAGGGGCATCTTATGGAACAATGGCTTGATTTAGACTTGGAGGATGAATTTTATTCGCCTGCAAATGAAGAAATTTCTGATTCTATCACTCAAAATTGGACTCAGCAGGCACTTGAATGTTATGAAATTAATTGTGACTGCAAAAAATGTTCGCTTTCACAGGGACATTATTCGTTTATCTGTCAGATGCCCCGCGTAATTGAAACACTTATTGCAACTGTCGGTGTACCGCAAAAACAAAGAAAAACCGCCTAAGTTATATTTATCAGTAGATAATATATTTTGGTAACTATATACAATGTTACAGTAAATATGTCTGTCATTGCTGTACATGTCAAGTAATGAGTTACATGTTTTGTACATAAAAAATATTATCGGTATATAAATATAATAAATATATTGCTCCGCAGGGTTCTTCGAACAGGAGCACTTTTGGTGGCAAAAGTGCCTCAAAGTGGATTGCGAGCCAAAGCCGAAGCCATTTTGCTTGTGGCAAAAGCCACAAAAAGCAAAATGCGCAGAGCTGTCGATGGCGAGCAACCAAGCAGAAACTCCCCGACCTGCACTTCGTTCGCTAATCATTTGTACTTGCTCCACATTCAGGCGTGATAAATAAGTAAGTTGGGCTTTCAAGCCCAACAAAGTAAATGTTGGGGTAGAAACCCCAACTTACGATTGTCGTGTCGCAAACAATGATTGCTCACTTCGTAAAGGTCGTATAATAACCCTCACCCGTTTTTCAAATGCTCATACTTCGCATTGAAAAACTACCCTCTCCCAAAGGGAGAGGGGTTGGGTGAGGGGTTAAATGCGCACCGTAGTTTTAGGTGCGCTAAGAGATTTTTGTCCGTTAGGACAAAAACACATATTACTGCGTTAGCAGTCTAATGCCGCCAAAGGCGGTATTGTACCTCAGCGTGTTTTTCTTTTCGGTTCACTTTTCTTTTTGCGTCGCAATCAAAAAGAAAAGTGAACATATTAAGAATATCTTAGCGAGATATTCTCATAATATTTTTTATGTAAATAATTGCTTGACATGTACAGCAATAACAAAACATATTCCTTTAATAGAGAACAGAGATTATATATCTGAACGAACTTATTTCCTTTGAGTTATTCAAGTGTTAAAACTCTGTCAAGACAAGCCTTTGGCGAATATTGCCATTCTCTAAAGGTTATGCGTTTAACTTTATATCCGCTTCGCTCAAGTATAGATTGCTTTTTCATATTTGAAATATTAGATTTTTGCTTGTCTTCAACACCGTCGATTTCAAGTATAAACTTGTCATCCACAACCAAATCCGCACTCAAACCTGCAATATCAACCCCTGCAAGTACATGATGGTCAAGTTTACGAATTTCATCGGCAACTTCACGCTCAAATGAGTTTTTATAAATATTTGCATCTATTTCGTCATTTGCAAGCGCGCGTTTGCGTTCCAAATACTCTTTGATATATGAAATATAATTTCTAAAATGCCCTTCTGACATTGTTTCAATATCGTGTGAAACAAAGTTTATACATTTGTTTTTCGCTCTTGTAATCGCAACATTAAACAAATTCGGTTTCTGAATAAATGTAATGCTCTGCGGATGAGAATTGTTGGCAAAGCCCCATGAAATAAGCATTATATCTCTTTCATCACCCTGAAAAGTATGTGCTGTACCAATTTCAATTTGATGTTTTTTAATCATGTAATCAGACAAAACTTTCGGGACAGAAATTTTCAGTTGCTCAACCTGCGCTCTGAAAGGTGAAATTATCCCGATTGTTGTCGGATTATCAGGGTTATTTTTTTCGTCATCCACAATAATTTCATGCAAAACTTTGACAAGTTCTTCGACTTCAGGCAGGTTTCTTGTTGCATCAGAATCAACTTTTCCGTCTTGAACTTTGATCAAATCCAAAACTTTTTCATCAAGTTTGTCCTTGCGCATAACTCTTATTCTGTCTGAATAGAATTCACGGTTAGAAAAATTGATTACAGGCGGAAGGCTTCTGAAATGCTCATCAAGCATGACAGAATTCATTGAATAATAATCCGCCAAATCAAACATAGAGTTTGTTCTGAATCTCCACATCAATTGATATTTATCAGGGATACCGTATTGGCTTAAAAACGACTGTTCTTTGGCTTTTTCAAGGAAAGACAGGTGCGGTAATTGTTTATCATCACCAACTATAACCGATTTTTTTGCACGATACATAATAGGGAAACAACTTGCAATATCGCACTGCGAAGCCTCATCAATAATTGCAACATCAAACATTCCGGGTTTTAAAGGCAAACTGTCAGATACCGCATAAGTAGTAACACACCAGCACGGAAACGCCTCTAATAACGGCTTGAAATCTTCTGTTTCAAGTATATTTTCAGAATTTTTTCTTCTGTTACTTACAAGAGATTTTGCATGAATTTTTATTCTGCGAACTTTTTTTGCATCTCTTAAAAGTGATTTCAACGCTTCACGGCGGGAACTTTTTAGGATATTTATTGCCAAAGATTTTTGTTTTCTTTTGAGTTGACGAATTTGTTCCATCATAACATGAAGATTACCGATTTTTTGAATATCCGCTTCAATCTTTCTTAATTGCCATTTTTGAGTAATAAAATCAAGTTCGACTTTCAGGCGGTCTAAATTCTCACTTTCAACCTCAAAATCTTTTAAATCAAGAATTTTTTTGAGTTGTCTTAAACTTGACATATTCTTTAAACCCGCAAAAAATCCTGCTTTTTCCATATTTTCGGTCAAAGTTTTAATAACATCATTGATATTATCAATTTCGGATTTTTTAAGCGGTCGCCTGATATATTGCATATCGCCTACGGTCATAGAGTTTTCTTTAATTTCATCTCTCAAATCGTGCCATTTTTTCTCAAGTTTTATGATATTTTCGCATTTTTGTTCGGTTTCACGAATAATATCAAGATGTTTTTTCATATCATCTACATCTGCAAAAATATAGTCTTCAACATCATCATCAAGATTAATTTTATTATTGGTCAAATCTTTAAGTTGATTACTTAATTGTCTTTGGTAATTTAATCTGCCTGCTCTCAATGCAAGATATGGAGCACCAAGACCGTTTAAACGATCAGCAACAACATCAACAGCCTTATCCATACGGGACGCAATCAAAACTGTTTTCCCGTTTGCTATCAGGTGTGCGGCAAGGTTTACAATAGTCTGAGATTTTCCTGTTCCCGGAGGTCCTTGTACCGCAATAAATTTATTGTTTTCAATATTTTTGATTACTCTTTCCTGCGAATCACTCAAAGACAAAGGAGTAATCGGATAGAAAGGAGTATTGTCGTCTTTTACCGTGTTTCTTTCAACCGCCTGATTATATTCATCATTAATGACTGACAAAGTTGTTTCACGATAAACTCCGCTTGGTTTTTCTGCGATTTGCAAAAGTTCGTGCAAAACACCTGCCGTAACTGTCGGGCGTTTTGTCAAAATAATTGCACTTTGATAGGTTACACAGAGTTTTTTGAGGTCACCCTCATATTTTTGTTTCTGCTGCTGAATATCATCTTCAATGATTTCGTCTAAATTATCACCGTTTATTTCCATATTTGAATAATCTGGCGTTTCATCTCTTGAAACATTATCTTCATCTGCATCTTCACTGTTATCAAGAGCAATCTCAACATCAGGAATAAGTGATTTTAGTGTAGTTAAGAAAATATCCATTTTTTCTTTTGTAATAGGTAAATCAGGCACAACATCCAAAATACCTTCCAAAAAAGAATCCACTTCATCGTCATCATCACTTTTTTTCATCAAAGATGCCAATGCACCGGTATTTAAAGACAAAATATCTTCCTGACGAATACAGTTTATATTTACACCGTTTCGCTCCAACTTGCACGGAACATACAAAAGCGGGGTCAAAAACTCATTACGGCGCTTGGATTTTCCGTTTCTGCCGACCAAAAACATATAACCGTAAATTAAATATTTA